>Ga0209061_1000071_pt1 | contig 347477 bp, 340 predicted proteins | sample Coa_R1_10_FD_187157 | JGI IMG/M metagenome (GOLD analysis project Ga0209061, IMG submission 187157) | Surface soil microbial communities from Centralia Pennsylvania, which are recovering from an underground coalmine fire - Coalmine... | ecosystem: Environmental > Terrestrial > Soil >... | reverse complement strand
GAACGCGGCAAACCACCTAAGGTGATCATCGCCGCCGTGATGCGAAAGCTCATCGTCCTGGCTTTCACCCTACTCAAACACCCACGGCCTGCCCTCATCGCTTGACTTGGGAGACAGTATCTGAGCGGAGCAGCGCAGCGAGCGGAGTCGAAGGACTGAGCAGCGGTGGCAAGGTTGCGGCGGTGGTTCGACTCCGCTCGCTGCGCTCGCTCCGCTCACCATGACACGGAGATGGCGCCGGTACGCTCACTGTACACGGAGATGGCGCCGGTACGCTCACCATGACACGGAGATGGCGCCGGTACGCTCACCATGACACGGAGATGGCGCCGCGCCGCTCACCATACACGGAGATAGCGCCGCTACGCGCACCATGGCCGTACCGTTACGGCGGCGACGGATCTCCCAGTGCGGTCGCGACTGCGCGATAGGCGTTGACGCGGCCGCAGCCCTCATTGCCGGCGACGTTGTCGGCGGTGCTGCACAAGAGCGTCTTCATCGCCGTCGAGTCTTGATATGTCGAGCCGCTGACGGCTAGCACCAGCGCGGAGACGCCCGCGACATGCGGTGCCGCCATCGACGTGCCGGCGATGAGCGTGCGGCAATCCGCGGTCCCGGTGAGCGACGGGTAGTCGCCCGTGCAGCTGGCTGCAAACGTCGTGTCGCTGGGGCTGGACATGTAGGGCGTCGACGTCCAAATGTTCTCGATCCAGTGCAGATTGTCGAGATCGTTGACGCCGGTCGGGTCGCCGCCCGGCGCGACGATGCCCCACGCGTTGGGGTTCTTGTAGCTGCTTGCCGTGGCGGGATCGTAATTGCTGTACGATGCGACGTACTCGACCGGAGTGGAAGCCGTGCCGCCGGTGTGCGCGCTTCCGTCGGGTTGACCGTCATCAAGAGACGTCGCGCCGACGGCGATCACGCCGCTGTCGCACGCCGGGGCATCGACGTGCGCCGCGGACTCGTTGCCGGCGGCTGCGATCACGATGACGTGATTCGCGATCGCGTTTTGGACGGCGGCGCCTTCGATAGGATCGCTATCGGCTCCGGAGGTGCACGTGCCGCCGCCGAGGCTCATCGAGATGATGTTCGCGCCGTTTGTTACCGCGTCGTCGATTGCCGATGCGATATCGACCGTCTGCGCGCCGCACTGCGGATCGTTCGCGCCGCTGATCGTCGCGCAGTTGTCGTCCGGCGTCGGAAAGACGCGATACGCCATGATTCCCGTGTTGCCGCCGGCGCCCGCGAATCCGAGCCCGTCGTTCGTTACCGCGGCCGCGATGCCGGCGACATCCGTGCCGTGCCCCAGCGCGTCGGTCGAATACGAGCCCGTCGATTGCGCGTTGACCGGATTGGTGATGAAGCACTTTTGGTAGATGATGTTGGCTCCCAGATCCGGATGCGTCGGATCTTCGCCCGAGTCGACGATCGCCAGCTTGATAGCGTGCGTTCCCATCGCGTTCGCGTTCGACGGCCCCGCGCCGCCGTTGACGTTCGCGGCGTTGGCGTATGCGAACGCGTTCTCGAGACCGATGGCATGCATGTCCCACTGTCCGGGCACGCTGTTGTTCTCTTCGTACGGAGCCACGTGATACGTCGCGGGCGGCGCCGTCGCTCCCGCCGTCGGAGCGGGCAACGGCGTATTGAAGCCGTTGAAATACGGATCGCTGGGCCACGTCGGGGTCGACGTGAGCGCGAAGCGGCGCTGCACCGGCGCGACCGCGAGCACGCCGGATTGCGCGCGCAGCGCCGCGATCGCCGCCGCCTGCTGCGCTGCAGGCACCGCGAGGACGTGGATCGCTTTCCCGAGCGCGGGATAGTCGAACGCATGCGCGACCGGATACGACTCCGCGGAACGCTGAACGCTGCGATTGTAAACGACCGCGAGCAAGCCGGTTGATTGCGATGCCGGCGCGCGGCTGGGCGGGCGCCGCAGGCTGCTCGTGGTGCGCGCGTAGCTCGAGACCGTGTAGCCGGTCGGACACGTGAACGCCGCCTCGTTGAAGGTCGTCGCGTTCTGCGGACCGGTCACGACCGCGAAATTCGCGATCGTTCCGCTCGAGCCGTCACTGTACGTGACGGTGCCGGCTCCGCTCGCATCGACCGTGAAGGTTGCCAGCGTTGCGCCGCCGGTCTGCGAGATCGTGCCGGTGAACGACGTGCCGTTGAAGGCGACGGTCACCGTTGCGCCGTTGGTCCCGTCATTGACGGTCAAATTCGCGAGCGACATCGCACCGTTTGCGCCAAACGTGAACGAGCCGGTGAGGCCGACGCTGTCGACGAGCGTGCCGCCCGCAATCAAAAATCCGGACTGTCCGTTGGGCACGATGCCCGTGGAGCCCAGCGGTCCCGTGAAATCGGAGCCGGTCGAGCTGACGGAGAGGACCGTGTTGCTCCCGGACGCAGAGAACGCGATCGTGGCGCTGTCGATCGTCGCGTTGTCCGTGCCGGTCGCCGCGACGTGGTCGATCACGGCGAGCGAGCACAATTCGGTGCTCGATGCCGTCGTGCAGCCGATGCCGAGCGTTTGATAGGGCGGCGAGAGGTCCGTCGTGGACGCGGAGGCTTGCAGCGAGAAATACTGCGCCCCGGCAGCCGTGCTGACGGCGAGCTTCGTGATGCCCAGATATTCGTATTGCGTGCCCGACGGCGTGTAGAAGGTGTAGCTGCCGTTCGCGGTCGCGATGGTCGGAGAGGTTTGCGTGACCGTCAGCTGTCCTTGGTACGCCAGCTGACCCGTGCAGTCGGCATTGTAGTAGGCGTCGATCGCGATCGTGTAGTTCGTGCTCGAACCGGTCTGCGTGACGCTGACGCCGTTCGTGCAGCTTTGCGCCCGGCGCGCACCCGACATCGCGCTGCGGATCGTCGAGAATGGCGACGCCGAAGACGGGCTGCCCAATTGATCGACCCAGGTCACCGCCGTGATCGTGGCGAGCGACTGATTGACCAGGCTTTGCTGAACCGAGATCTGCTGCGCTCCGTTCGCGGCGCCGCCGCGCGGAACCGAGGAGCCCCCACCGCCGCAGCCGCCGAGCAGCGACGCCACGGCGATGAGGGCGAGGGGTCTACACCTCAAGGAGCATGCTACGGCGGCGAGTCTCCGAGCACGGTCGCGATTGCACGGTAGGCGTTCACGCGGCCGCAGCCCTGGTTGGCGCCCGGCGAGTTCGACTCTCCCGCTTGCGCGTTGAGGTCGTCAGCGGTGCTGCACAGGAAGTTCTTCATTCCACTTGGTGACTGGTACGTCGGGGAATCGTTGGAAACCGCCAGCACGAGCGCGGCCACGCCGGCGACGTGCGGGGTTGCCATCGACGTTCCGGCGATCAGGATGCGGCAATCGCTGGTCCCTGTCTCGGCGGGATAATCGCCGTTGCAGTTCCCGGCATCCGTCGATGGATCGAACGGCGTCGACGTCCAGATGTTTTCGATCCAGTGCAAGTCATCGTTGTCGGTGCTACCGCTGGGGTCCCCACCAGGCGCGACGATTCCCCAGGCGCTGGCAGAATGCAGGTTGTTGGAAGGAGAGCCATAGTTACTGTAGCTCGCGACGTACTCGACCGGCGTGGTAGGGCTTCCGCCGAAAAACGATTGCGTACCATTGGTCTGGCCGTCGTCGAGCGATGTCGCGCCGACCGCGATCACGCCGGCGTCGCATCCCGGTGAATCGACGCTGCTGCTCGATTCGTTGCCGGACGCGGCGACGACGATGACGTTCTGTGAGATTGCATTCGCGACCGCCGTACCCTCGACCGGATCGCTGTCGTTGCCCGGCGACGAGCAGGGTTGACCGCCAAGGCTCATCGAGATGATGTTGGCATGATTGGCCACGGCATCGTCGATCGCAGCGGCGATGTCGGCCGTGGCGGCGCCGCACTGCGGATCGGTCGTCCCGGGACTGCTGCAATTATTGTCGGGCGTCGGGAAAACGCGATATGCCCAGATCGTCGTATTTCCGCCCGCGCCGGCGAAGCCGAGACTGTTGTTCAGGTCGGCCGCGGCGATTCCGGCGACGTCGGTGCCGTGGCCGTCAGGATCGGTGACGATGTTCGACGTCGACTGCGTGCTGCCGTCCGCGCTCGTGATGAAGCATCGTTGGCGTGTGACCTTACCGGACATCTCGGCCAGACCGGTGTCGACGCCCGTGTCGATGATGGCGATCGATATGGTGCTGGAACCCTCAGCGTTAGGGCTGGAAACGTGGCCGGTGTTACTGTTCGGAGACAGATATGCAAATGCATTCTCGAGGCCGATCGCGTGCATGTCCCATTGTCCGGGCACGCTGCTGTTCTCTTCGTACGGTCCGACATGATACGTCGCGGGCGGCGCCGTGCCACCCGTCGCGGGCGTCGGCAGCGGAGAGGGGAAGCCGTTGAAGTACGGATCGTTCGGCCAATACGCCGAAGGCAGCGGCGTCGTGACGGTCGTCGGGTAGCGGCGTCCCGTTGCGGCGACGGTGAGAACGCCGGCCTGCGCGCGCAGCGCCGAGATGATCGCCGCCGATTTTGCCGCCGGAACCGAGAGCACGTGCACGACCTTGCCGATCGCGGGATAATCGAACGTGCGCGTCAGCGTGCCGCCGCTGCTCTGCTCGCTTTGCACGAACGATTGTGTGGCGCGCTCGTACGTGGCGCGATCGTAGACGACCGCGATCGTGCTCGAGGCGGGCGAGGTCCTCTGCGCGCGCCGCAGCATTTTGTGCACCTCGCCGGCCGCGCCGCGGGAGCCCGTCGAGGTCGGACTGTCGCTGGTCGGGCACGTAAATGCCGTCAGCGAGTTCGGCGTGCCCGTGTAGAGCGCGAAGTACACCGCGACGTTTGCCGTCAGCGTCAGCGTCCCGGGCGCCGTAAACGTACCGTTGGAGCCCGTGTAGAGCGTGTAATTCCACGCGCCGTTCTGGTAGAACGCCACGCCGGAGGCGGTGCTCGACGTGAACGTCGGATAGTCGATCGTGACGTTCGACGCCGATGTGAGCGTGATGTAGACTTGCGCCGTCGCCGATTGCGGGCGAATGCCTTGCACGACGGGGATTCCGGGAGCGCTGCCGGACGTGGCTATCGTGACGTTCGCGGTTCCGGAGGTCGTCACAAGCGACATCGTTGCGCCGGAAAGGACGCTGACGCTGACGGGCGTCGTGCCGATTGCCGTCGACAGCGGCGCGGGCGTTCCACCGCCGGAGGGCACGGACGAACCGCCGCCGCCACCACCGCCGCAGCCAACGAGTAATGCAAAGGCAACAGTAACCGCCAGTAGCGCCCTAATACGCAAGAACGAGCCCTCCGTCTGAACTCGTCCTACGGCGCCGCTCGACAGCCGACCTGGAGAAGGAGGGTGTGATTAACCTCCCCTTTATACGGCGATGGGTTCGGCGAGCCACTCCCCGAGCGTCGTGAAGAGCTTTTCCTTCTGATCGATGCTGAGCGGCACGAGCGGGGGCAGCATGCGCTCCCACTTGTCGTTGCGTTCCAGCCGCGACTTGATGGCTTTGATGGCCGGGATCGCCGGATAGGCCGCAATCGTGTTGCGCAGCCACGCGATGCGATCTTGCTTTTGGCGATAGTCGGCGTCGCCCGCCGACCATGCCGCCTGGGCTTCGCGCGACGTCACGTTCACCGTTGCCGAGATGCACCCGGCGCAGCCTTCGCGGCGCGCTTCCGCAATATAGGCTTCGCTGCCGGGGAAGACCGCAAAGCCCGGCAGCCGCTCGCGCAGCGCGTGCTGGTAGCCGCGATCGTTGGCGCTGTCTTTCACGCCGACGACGATGCCGGGGAACTCACGAACGAGCCGTTCGATCAGCTCGACGGAATACCAGATCGCCGTCATCGCCGGGAAATTGTACAGGTACAGCTTGGTGCGGCGCAGATCGGCGCGCTCGATCAGGCGGGCGACGAATGCGAAGAGCCCGTCGTCGGAGACGTTCTTGTAATAGAACGGCGGCAGCAGGAGCGCGCCCGCAAACCCGCAGGCTTGGGCGTGCTTGGTGAGCCGGACCGCATCGTCGACCGCGGGCGCCCCCGTGCCGCACATCATCGCGTTCAGCGGCAAATCGCTCGAGGCCACCGCTTCCATGAGATCCCAGCGGTCGGCCAGCGCGATCGAGTTCGCCTCGCCCGTCGTGCCGAGGACGTTGATGCCGTCGCATCCGTTCGCGAGCAGATGCGTGCAGTGCGCGACGTAGCGCGCGTGATGCGGCTTGGAGCGCCGGTCGAACGGCGTAATCGCGGCGGCCAGTACCCCGCCAAGTCCCTGTGCCATCGTTATACCTCCACGATCCGGCAGCGTTCGATTGGCAGCTCCAGCATCACTTCCGAGCCGATCGGGTGGTCGATCGACGGATCGGTCAGGGCTCGAATCTGCATGCCGCCGGAGGCTTCGATCAGATAGTCCCGCGTCTCGCCCAAATAGGTCTGCCGCACGACGCGGCCCGGGACGCGGTTGGGCCCCTGCGATTGGCCGTTGCGCGGGCTGAGCACGACGTGGTGCGGGCGAATGCACACGACCGCCTTGGCGCCGGCGGCGAGATCCACCGCGCTAGCCGCGCGCAAGCTCGCGCCGCCGCAATCGACGGTTCCGTTCCCGACGAGGCTGCCTTCAAGCACGTTCATGCGCCCGATGAACGAGGCGGCGAAGGCGGTGCGAGGCGTCTCGTAAATCTCGCGAGGCGTTCCGACTTGCTCGATGCGGCCCTGGTGCACGATCGCGATGCGGTCGGCGGTCACCATGGCTTCAGCCTGGTCGTGCGTCACGTAGACCATCGTGATGCCGGTCGCGTCGTGCAAGCGCCGGATCTCGAAGCGCATCTGCTCGCGCAGATTCGCGTCGAGATTCGAGAGCGGCTCGTCGAGCAAGAGAATGTCGGGCTGAACGACGGTCGCGCGAGCGAGCGCGACGCGCTGCTGCTGCCCGCCCGAAAGCTCGGCAGGGTAGCGCTCCGCCAAATGGCCGAGATGGACGGAGTCGAGGACGCGGGCCACGCGCTCCTTGATTTGCTCGCGCGGCATGCGCCGCACGCTCAGGCCGTACGCGACGTTCTCGAAGACCGTCATGTGCGGCCACACCGCGTAGCTTTGGAAGATCAGCGACATGTGCCGGTCTTCCGGCGGAACGACATGCGAGGGGCTCGAGAGCACGCGCTCGCCGACGCGAATCTCGCCTTCGTCCGGCCGCAGAAAACCGGCCAGCAGCGAGAGCGTCGTCGTCTTGCCGCATCCGGATGGACCGAGCAGCGCCATCACCTCGCCGTTGTGGACGGTAAGCTCGACGCCGTCGACGGCGTAGACGTCGCCGAAGCGCTTGCGCAGCCCCGATATCGCGATCTCGGCCATTACGCGGGCTGCGCCTCGGCTTCGATCAGGCTGCGGCCGAGGAAGCGATACATCAAGAACACGATCGCGAACGTGATGGCAAGGATCAAGATGCCCATGGTAGAGAGCGCTTCAAAATTTCCGGCATCGCTGAAGTCGAAAATGACGGTCGACATCACGGCGGTGCCGGGCGTGAAGAGAAAGATTGCGCAGGATAGCTCGCGCAGCGCCGGAATGAACACCAGCAGCCACGCGGATAGGATGCCGCTTCGCAGCAGCGGCAGCGTGATCGTGCGGATCGACCGCAGCCGTCCCGCGCCGAGCGTTCGCGCCGCAAATTCCAGATCGGCGGACAGCGTCTGCATCGCCGCCGTGAAGCTGGAATATGCGATCGGCAAGAATCGGGTCGCGAAGGCGACGATGAGCATCCACGCCGTTCCGTACAGCAGCAGCGGCTTGCGCGAGAACGCCGCATAGAAGCCGATTGCGAGGATGATCCCCGGAACGACGTAGGGTGCCATGCAGATGAACGACAGAATCTGCCCGCCCGCGACCAGCCCGCGTTGGACGGCGAAGCCGATCACGATCGCGATCAGCACCGCGATGGTCGCGGCCGCGAACGCGTAGGTCAGCGAGTGGAAGATCGCCGCTTTCGTCTCGGGGTTGTCGATGATGGCCCAGTGATACCAGTACAGCGTGAGATTTCCGGGGACCGGCCCGCGTCCCCAAGCGCGCGAGAGCGACGTTGCCAGCAGGGCGGCATACGGGAGCGCGACCGTGACGAACGGCACGCCGAAGGCCGCGCACGCCAGGGGCCATCGCCAGGCGCCGAGCCCAATGAGGTTGCGGCGTGCGCCCTTGGTCCCGATCATGGTATAGCGCCGCCGGCCGATGAGGCGGCGCTGCACGTAGAGCAGCGCCGCGGTCACGAACAGCAGCGGCATCGCGTAGGCCGCCGCGACCTCGACGCGCGGCGGATACTGGAAGAAGAGGTACAGCTGCGTCGTGATGACTTGCGTGCGCGCCGGTATTAAGATGAAGGCCGGCGCGCCGAACTCGGAGATCGCCTCCAGGAACGACATGATGAAGCCGGCGATGATTGCCGGCAGCGCCAGCGGCAAGACGATCGTGAGGGTGCGCCGCAGCGCGCTCGAGCCGAGAATCGCCGCGGCATCTTCCATCTCCGAGGGCATGAGCGCGAGCGCCCCGGCGACGAACGTGAAGGTGTAGGGGATGTTGTAGGACGCCATCACGAAGATCGCGCCTGCGAGCGAATAGATGTTGAACGGTCCTTCGGGCGCGTGCGTCAGCGCGACGAAGGCACGATTGAGCCAACCGCTGTGCGGTGCCGCGAGCAGCATCCAGGCTTGCGCGCCGAGGAACGGCGGCGTCACGAACGCCGCGATGATCGCGACGCGCAAGAGCCCCCGGCCGGGAAGGTTCGTTCGCGAGACCAGCCACGCCAGCGGGGTGCCCAGCAGCACCGCGACGGTCGCGACGGAGGTTGCCAGGACGAGCGAGTTGACGATCGGCGAGAGATAGATCCACTGCGTGAACGCCGTGGCGTAATTGCCGAATCCCAGCCTGCCGCTCTCCGGTGCCTGCAGGCTCGTGAAGAAGAGCCACGCCAGCGGCAGCAGCACCATGACGGCGAGCGCGGCCAGCGCGGCGACGAAAACGAGCGCCCCCGCATCGAGTCGGCCAGAGGCTGGCGGCACCTGCGACGCGCTGGTTCGACTCCGCTCGCTACCGCTCGCTCCGCTCACCATGACATGGGTTACACATTGAAGAGCTCGCGCCACTTCGCGACGACTTCGGGGATGCCGGTGGCCAGGCGATCGACTTTGTTGCGATACCACTTGATCTTGTCGAGCTTGATGCCGTTTGCCGGTGCGATGTCGGTGCGCAGCGGGTAGTTGTAAACCTTGAGCAGCGCCTGGGAGTATTCTTTGGAGTAGTAGAAGTTCATGAAGAGCCGCGCGGCATTGGGATGCGGGGCAGCCTTCAAAACCGCAACCGGCGACGTGATCAAAATAGAGCCGTCCGACGGGTAGGCGACGTCGATGGGATTCCCGGCAGCCTTTTTCTCGAGCGAGTAGTTATCGGGGCCCGCGCCGATCTGGCGTTCGCCGCCGACGATATCGGTCACCGTATCGTTGATGGAGCGGCCGATCTTCGGATTGTTCGCGGCCAGCTTCTTGAAGTAATCCCAGCCGTATTTGTCGTTCATCGCAACGACCCAGTTGCCGACGTAACCGCTGAATGCCGGATGACCGAGGGTGACCTGGTCCTTCCACTTGGGATCGAGCAGGCCTTGCCAGTCGCGTGCGGGTTTCACTTTGGTGCTGTAGTTGATCAGGACGAACCCTAGCGCGCCGATTTGATAGGTTTCGTCGGGATCGAGGTGGCGCAGCGATGCCGGCACCTTGTCGATGTCCGCGGGAACGAACTCGGCAAAGACGTTCTGCTTTTTCAGCGTCGTGTAATGCGACTCGTCGGTCGACGCAAAGACGTCGCACTCGTGCACGCCCGACTTGAGGTCCTGATTGAGGCGCTGGAAGATGACTTGCGCCGTTTGCCGGATGAATTGAACTTCGATTCCCGGGTACTTGGCTTTGAACGCGTCGCGAACTTTGTCGGCCGCGCTCTGGGCGTAATGCGCGGTCCACCACGTGACGGTGCCTTCCTTCTTCGCCGCCTCGTACAATTTCGAGACGTCGGCGTCGGTCAGCCCTTTGCGAGCATCCGCCACTGACGGCAATGCGAGGCCGGCGGCGGCGCCCCCAGCCAGCGCGAGAAACGCAGTGCGCGACGGTCTAGTCATAAAAAAGCCCTCCCTCTGAGCACATCGGGCTAGGTACGTCACGAGGTTGACAACCTCCGCCGAGCCGACGTACCCTTTGTCAGCAAACGTAAGAACCACGGGAGCTCGGGAAGCCGGGCTGAGAGGGCGGCGGCGCCGCCGACCGTCAACCTGAACCGGATAATGCCGGCGAAGGGAGTCGTCATCGGAGAGCGCGCGCCCGCAAAAGGAGCATGCAGACGATGATGACCGCGACGATCACGCACAAACCGTTCCCCGGCTCGCGCAAAGTCTACGCAACGGGGCGCGATGCGGCGATCCGCGTACCGATGCGCGCGGTCGCGCTCGCCGACGGCGAGACGCACGTTCTGTACGATACGAGCGGGCCGTACACCGATCCCGAAGCGCAGCTCGACGTCCGCAAGGGGCTTCCCGCCATTCGTCAAGCGTGGATCGAAGGGCGCGGCGACACCGTCGAGCTCGAAAGACCCAGCTCCGTCTATCGCATCGCCCGCGAATCGATGCACGAGCTGGACGCGATCCGTTTCGTGCCCACGCGCAAGGCGCGCGTCGCCAAGCCCGGCGCGGCCGTCACGCAGATGCACTACGCGCGCCGCGGCACGATCACGCCCGAGATGGAGTTCATCGCGATCCGCGAGAACTGCTCGCCCGAATTCGTGCGCGACGAAGTCGCGCGCGGCCGCGCCATCATCCCCTCGAACATCAACCATCCCGAGAGCGAGCCGATGATCATCGGCCGCAACTTCCTGGTGAAGATCAACGCCAATATCGGGAATTCGGCGGTGACCTCGACGATCGAGGAAGAGGTCGAAAAGATGACGTGGGCGATCCGCTGGGGCTCCGACACCGTCATGGACCTCTCGACGGGCAAGAACATCCACGAAACGCGCGAGTGGATTCTGCGCAACTCGCCGGTGCCGATCGGCACGGTGCCGATCTATCAAGCGCTCGAGAAAGTCCGCGGCAAAGCGGAGGATCTCACGTGGGAAATCTACCGGGACACGCTGATCGAGCAGGCGGAGCAGGGCGTCGACTATTTCACGGTGCACGCCGGCGTGCTGCTGCGATACATCCCTCTGACCGCGAAACGCGTGACGGGCATCGTTTCGCGCGGCGGCTCGATCTTGGCGAAATGGTGCCTCGCGCATCATGAGGAGAACTTCCTGTACACGCACTTCGAGGAGATTTGCGAGATCATGCGCGCGTACGACGTGGCGTTCTCGCTCGGTGACGGGCTGCGTCCCGGCTGCCTCGCGGATGCGAACGACGAAGCGCAATTCGCCGAGCTGGACACGCTGGGCGAGCTCACCAAAGTCGCGTGGGCACACGACGTGCAGGTGATGATCGAAGGCCCCGGACACGTGCCGATGCACCTGATCAAGGAGAACGTCGATCGCCAGCTCGAGATCTGTCAGGAAGCGCCGTTCTACACGCTCGGACCGCTTACGACGGACGTCGCGCCGGGCTACGATCACATTACGAGCGCGATTGGTGCCGCGATGATCGGTTGGTACGGCACGGCCATGCTCTGCTACGTCACGCCGAAAGAGCATCTCGGCTTGCCCGACAAGCAAGACGTCAAAGACGGCGTGATCGCCTACAAGATCGCCGCGCACGCGGCCGACGTCGCAAAGGGACACGCGCACGCGCGCCATTGGGACGACGTGCTCTCGAAGGCGCGCTTCGAGTTCCGGTGGGAAGATCAGTTCAATCTCTCGCTGGATCCTGAAACGGCGCGTTCCTTCCACGACGAGACCCTGCCCGCGGAAGGCGCCAAGCTGGCGCACTTCTGCTCGATGTGCGGGCCGCATTTCTGCTCGATGAAGATCACGCAGGAAGTGCGGGAGTTCGCCCAAGCCGGTTTGCGCGAGAAGGCCGCCGAGTTCAAAGCGGCCGGTTCCGAAATCTACGTCAAGCAAGGCCCCGCTTAGGATTGCCCGACCGCAGCGTCCAAGAGCGGCCGATGCGTCTTCGTCTCGGGATCGTGCTCCTTGCTTTCGCGTGCGGCGCTCTCGCCGCGTGCGCGAACACCTCCAGCGGCGGCATGACCACGATGCCCGGGGGCCAGCTTCCGCAGGTACAGCCGCCAATGACGCCTACCGGCGCGCCGACGGCAACGCCGGCGTCCGCGCAAGGCCTCGTGAGGGTCAATCCCGGCAGCACCGTCACGCTTCCCGCGCCGGGTGACTTCAAAGTCAGCGCGTCGTGGCCGGCCGCCGGCGGCTCGGCATCGCCGGCGGCGAGCGCATCGCCGGCAGCGAGCGCCACGCCCGCGAGCACGGCGTCGCCCGTCATGCTGAACGCGACCGTCTCCGTGCCGGGACCGCCGAGCATTCCCGCGTACGGCATGACGCGCAAGAAAGGCTTTTTGTTCAGTCATCGCGAGCTGGGTCCGGTCATCGTCTACGTGTGGTTCAGCTCCGATAAGAGCGTGACGCTCGCGTCGCTGCCGACGCTCGATTTCACGATTCCGCTCAGCGTGCTCGATCCGTACGGCACCGATCCCGACTTGCGGCTTGCGATCTACGATCCGGCAAACGAGGGAAAATGGACGGAAGGAATCGCGCATCGCGTCGCGCTGACGCCCGGTCCGTCGCCGTCGGCGGCTGAGACGGCGACCGCAACGCCGACTCCGACGCTGACGCCGACACCGACTCCGACCGTCACGCCGACTCGTCCACCGGGCGCGCCGCCGGTTCTCAATACGGCGACGCCGTTCGGGCAGCCGACGCCGCCCATGATGGCCGCAACGCAAAAACCTCCCGTGCAGACGATGCAAGTTCGCTTCGTGCCGGAGCAACGGACGATGAGGCTGCTCGCGAAAAAGAACTTGGTCTTCGTGCTGTACGCCGAGCCGTCGGAAACGGAAACGCCGTCGCCGGCGCCGTCACCGAGCGCGTCGGGCGGCGCGACGGCAAGCGCGACGCCGACGAGCAGCGCGTCGCCGGCACCATCGCCTTCCGGCAGCTAAGGTGCGTCGATGACGTATTGCAGCGAATACGGCGGCAGATCGTCGACGGAGACGATCTCGTCGAACGGCGGCACCACCGGAGCGATCGCAACGATATAGGTATCGTGCGGCAGCGCGCGGCGCGCCGCGTCGCCGATGCGCGCGCTGATCGCGTGCCACACCGACATGACGCGCTGCACGTACGCCATCGCGCCGCTGGGAACGCCGCCGGCGCGCTGGATCGCGACCGGCCCGGTGTTGTAGGCTGCGATCGCGAGCCGCAGCCGCTCCCCTTCAGCGCCGAACTCGCGCACGAGCCGGCCGAAGTAGGTTGACGTCGCGCGCAGGTTTTGGCGCGAATCGCTAGGGTCGACGCCGAGCAGCCGTGCCGTGTGCGGCATGAGCTGTCCCAGCCCGACCGCGCCGGACGAGGAGACGGCGGAAGGCCGCCAGCGCGACTCGACCGTCACCAGGGCAACCAAAAGGCGAGCGTCGAGGTGCTCGCGCTGGGCGTCCCGGATGACTTCCGCGGCCAGCTTGTGCGTTTGGTGCGTGGCGAGGCGCGGATTGATGGAGTGGATCAGGGCCGCGTATTGCGAGGTCGTTTCGGCTGCCGCCGGTGCGCAGAGCGCAGCTCCGAAGACACAAACGGCAGCCACCGTCCGGAGGGGGCGGGACCACTTCATGGCGGCCCGGCTACGCGCCGAGAGACCAGACTCCTCCCCGCCCTCCTAGGGCGAGCTACTGGGTCGTGAAGGTGCCGAGCGTGATGCCCGGGGAGCAGGTGCTGTTCAAATCGTTCAGCTCCACGGTGATCGACGTGGCGGGCGGGAGGTTCGGAATGGCCAAGGCGCCGCCGTAGGTGAACGTGCTGGACCAGTACTGGGCCGTTCCCGAGAAGCCGGGGGTGGCCGCCGGTGACGGCAGCGGCGAGGGGGACGCTGAAACGAATTCGTTGCCGTAGTGCCCGGAGCCGTACGTGCTGCTGAACGCGTATGCGAGGAGCACGTCCCACCCGTATCCCACCTGCCAATCCCCCGGCAGCGTGCTATTGGTCGCCACGATGACCTGCGGGACGTTGTCGGGGATCGCCGTCGAACCCGGTGCCGGATAGATCAGCGAGGCTTGCATGCCTATGGGTGTCGAGCAAGCCGCGACGTTCACGGTGCTGCTGTTGTTGCATCCCGCGACGATTGCCGCGAGCATGGCGGCGACGCCGGCGCAGGTGACGATGCGAATCATTGCGTTACCCATCAAGATGAATCGTCTGAACCCCCGGCGCCAAAAATCCTTGCGAGCAACCCAAAATCGCCTGAGAATCACGTGAGAGAATAGCCGAATGAACGAATATCGCATCGCCGTCATTCCCGGCGACAACATCGGGCCGGAGGTCGTGGCCGAAGGGCTGCGCGTGCTCGCCGAGCTCGAGCGCGCCGGCGTCTGCCGCTTCGCTTTCGAGCGCTTTCCGTGGGGAGCGCGTCACGTTTTGTCGACCGGGCGCGCGGCGCCGGAAGACCTCGTCGACGTGCTTCGTCCCTTCGATGCGATCTACATGGGCGCGCACGGCGATCCCGCGAACGTGCCCGATCGCTTCGCGTCGCAGCAGCTCATGCACCCCATTCGCAAGGGGTTGGATCTCTATGCGAACGTGCGCCCCGTAAAGTGGTGGCCGGGTACGGAGATCCCTCTCAAGCAGACGGATCCGATCGACTTCGTCGTCGTTCGTGAGAACACGGAGGGCGAGTATTCGAATACCGGCGGCAGCGTGCATGCCGGCACCGAGAACGAAGTCGCCATGATGGCGACGGTGGTGACGCGGCGCGGGGCCGAACGAATCATGCGGCACGCGTTCGAGCTGGCGCGCAAGCGAAACGGCAAGAAGTACGTGCATTGCGTCACCAAGTCGAATGCGCTCGCCTACGTCATGGTCCTGTGGGACCACGTTTTCGCCGACGTCGCGTCGCGCTATCCCGACGTGCGCACGACCAAAGCGCACGTCGACGCGACGAGCATGTACATCATCACGCGGCCCTCGTCGTTCGACGTGATCGTCGCGACGAATTTGATGGGTGACGTGATTTCGGACGAAGCCTCGGCCGCCACGGGGAGCATCGGGCTGGCACCGAGCGCCAACGTCAATCCGGAGCACCGCCGTCCCGCGATGTTCGAGCCGATTCACGGCTCCGCGCCGGATATCGCCGGGCAGCAGAAAGCGAATCCGACGGCCGCAATCCTCGCTGCCGCCATGATGCTCGATTGGCTCGGCGAGGCGGAATCCGCCAGGGCGATCGAACGCTCGGTCGGACGCGTGCTGCAAGAGCGCCGTCACATAACGCCGGACCTCGGCGGGACCGCGCGTACGGCCGAGGTGACCGATGCTATAATCGGTGAGCTGGGCCTCGCCCTGCGGGCATAAGGGCGAGCAGAAGGGAGCACGTCAGGCATGGATCGCCGCTTACTCACCGCCGCATTCCTCGCCGCCGCGCTGATGCCGCAAGCGCTGGCGGCGCAAACGGCTACCTCATCGAGCAGCGGCGCGCCGAGCGCGACGAGCTCGTCCAACACGGCGAATCACAACCATAGCCACGGCAATAATCCGCAGCATCCGGGTGGCCAATCGCCCTGGTGGAGGCGCGGTCTGTACATCACCGGCGTCAACGCGCAAAACTATCTCCTTCCGAGTTATGCGACGCCCGTGTGGCAGCAGCCGCCGTCGAAGAACAAGATCAACAAACCCGGCGGAACGATTTTCAAGAGCATCGGCAACTAACGCTCGCCGTTCGCGAACCTCACCGATACGAGTCTTGTATCGAAGCAAAACGCGTGAGGTCGCCGTCCAGGGGTTGGCGTGCGACCGGCGGCGCGTCGTGCGTGAGCAGGTTCTCGAGCGTCGGGCGCTCGTGGCGATAGAAAACGCCGAGCGGCATCTTGCCTTCCGCCGTCAGCATCTTGAACGCAGCCACTTTGTCCGTGGCGTCGTGCGTCTCATCGAGATAGAAGACGTTTTCTTTGAACCACGCATACGTGTTGATTTTGTTGTACGTGACGCACGGTGACTCGACTTCGACGATCGAGAAGCCTTTGTGCCCGATGGCCTGCTTCAGCAAATCGACGAGCTGCTTGGGATGCGCGGAGAAGCCGCGCGCGAGGAACGTCGCTCCGGCCGAGAGTGCCACGGCAAGGCCATTGATCGGCGCTTCGGGATGTCCGTTCGGGCTCGTGCCGGTGACGTAGCCGGTCTGGCTCGTGGGCGAGCTCTGTCCTTTGGTCAGCCCGTACGTTTGATTGTCCATCACGATATACGTGACGTCGGGATTGCGGCGGACCGCATGGATGAAGTGGCCCGCGCCGATGGCGTATCCGTCGCCGTCGCCGCCGGCTGCGATGACGGTGAGGTCCTTGTTCGCCAGCTTCACCGCCGTTGCAACCGGCAACGCGCGGCCGTGCACGCCGTGGAAGGCGTAGGAATGCAGATAGCCGGTGATCTTCCCGGAACAGCCGATCCCGGAGACGAACGCGACGTCCTTCGGACTCTTGCCGAGGTCGGCGAGCGCCGACTTCAGCGCCGAGAGCACGCCGTAATCGCCGCAGCCGGGACACCACCAAGACGGCGTCGCGGTAGCAAAGTCTTTCGGTGTGAGAACGGCACTCACGATTAAACCCTCACCAAGTTCGCCGAAACAGCGCGCTCGATCGGCTCGATGATCTCGATCGGCCTGAAAGCGCGTCCATTGTATTTGCGCACGGAATGCAGTTTGTCGAGTGGACCGACGACGGCGCGTATCAGACGTTCCAGCTGACCCGTGAAGTTGTTCTCGACCACGAAGACGTGCTTTGCGGTCTCGATGAAGTCGCGGACCTCGTCGTCGGGGAACGGCCACAGCGTGCGCATCTGGAGGAAGCGCGTCCGCACGCCCGATTTCGCGAGGCGATCTTGCGCCTCGGCGATCGGTCCGCGGTTGGCGCCCCAGCCGATGATCGCGATATCGGCGGATGGATCGCCGAGCACGTTGCCCTTCGGAAGATCGCCGCGCATCGATTCGAGCTTGCGCATGCGCTTTTCCATCATGCGCGCGCGGTTCTTGGCGTTCTCGGTGATGACACCGGCGTCGTTGTGCTCTGAGCCTGCTGCGAGATGCATCCCGCCTTCAACGCCCGGGATGACTCGCGGTGAGACACCGTCGTCCGTGAACGCAAAGCGCTTGTATTCGCCGAACGTGACTTTGCCGTTCTTCGAGCCGCCGCCATTGGGCGAGATCAGCTTGCCGCGGTCGATCTCCAGAGCGTCCAGCTCCAGCAGCGGCAGCGTCGCTTTGCTTTGGCACAGCGCCTGCTCCGTGAGGAGGAAGACGGGCAGTTGATATTTCTCCGCGAGATTGAACGCGAGCGCGCCGAAGTAGAATGATTCTTCGACCGTACCCGGCGCGATCACGACTTTCGGAATCTCGCCGTGCCCGCCGAAGATCAATTGATTCAAGTTGCTTTGCTCGGTCTTCGTCGGCATGCCGGTCGAGGGGCCGGCGCGCGCGCACTCCACGATCACCACGGGAATCTCGAGCACGCCCGCCAGACCGATGGCTTCGGTCATCAGCGATTGTCCTGGACCCGACGTGGCCGTCATCGCGCGAACGCCGGTGAACGCGGCGCCCAGCGCCATGTTGATGGCCGACAGCTCGTCCTCGGCCTGAATCGCGATCCCGCCGTTCTTGGGCAGATATTTCGCCATCCATTCGAGGATGTCGGTCGCCGGCGTGATCGGATAGCCCGACATGAATCGGCAGCCCCCGACGAGCGCACCGTAGGCGATCGCATCGTTGCCCATCATCAAGAGGCGTTCGCCGTCGACGCCTTTCCTGAGGCTGTAGCCGCTGGGCCGATCGGCAAAGTGCTCCTCGACGTATTTTTCGCCGGCAACGACGGCTCCGACGTTCATCTCGACGACCTTGTCGCCTTTGCGTTTCCACAGCGCGGCGACGTCGGCATGCATGATGCCGGTGTCCATGCCGATCAACTTGGCCAAGACGCCAAGCGAGATCGTGTTGCGCACGATCTCAGCTTTCAATTCCTCTTTGGCAATTTTCGCGAGCGGAATCTCGTACCAGTTGACGTCGGAGCGGCGAAGGTCGCCCGGAATTTGCTCCGACGTATTGTCGAAGATCACGAAGCCTCCGGGGCGCATCTCGTCGACGTGCGCTTCAACCGCTTCCAGGTCGAAGGCGACGAGACAGTCGACGAAATCGGCCATGCCGTAATTCTGATGCTCGGAAGCGCGGATCACGTAGTTCGTGTGCCCACCGCGAATGCGCGATGGAAAATCTTTGTACGTGTAAACCTCGAGACCCATGCGTTTGAGGACGCCGGCGATCAAGTCTCCGGTGGTCAGGCTTCCGTCGCCGGCTTGCCCGCCGAACATGATCTCGACGGAGTTGACGATCATGAGGTTTCGTTCTTCACCAACGTGGGCGGGTCCGCTCCATCCGGCCTCGAAGGCTGGGCCGGCGTGGTTGAAATTGACGCGGTGTTGATCTGCGGCCAGGCTGAGTGGATGGACGACAACCACTACTTGATCAATCTTTACGGCGTCGGCGCAAACGCCGTTTCCGCCGACGGACCCTTTCCGTGGCCGCTGCGAGCGAGCTGCGGCCTGGTCATCTCGGCTGATGGCACCGACTTTGGTCGCATGGCGTTGATCACCGCGGAAATCGTCGAGGAAGACGGCGACAGCCTGGGCGCCTTCACCATCACTTGGGATATCACTCGGCCGCTCAACTACGTTCCGGGGCTGCGCTTCCGCCAAGCCTTTCCAACCGACTTGGGCGGCTTTTTGATACCGGCGAAGGGCATCTATTCCGTCAACGTCTCGATCGACGGACAAGTCCGCCGCGAGGCGCCTTTCCTCGTTTATTAGCGTGGCGGCCGACGTCTTTGCCGAGCCGTGCGACGTGCTGGTCGCGGGCGGCGGGAATGCCGCGCTGTGTGCCGCGATCGCCGCCGCGCGCGGCGGCGCGCGCGTGCTGCTGCTCGAGTGCGCGCCGCCGGAATTTCGCGGCGGCAACAGCCGCCACACGCGCAACCTGCGCTGCATGCACGACGCCCCCACGGAAATCCTGACGGATCGCTACCCCGAAGACGAGTACTTCGACGATTTGGTGCTCGTGTCGGGCGATACCGACGAGCAGCTGGCGCGAATGGTGATTCGCGCTTCGGCGACGGCGCAAGATTGGATGAGCGCGCAGGGCGTGCGCTTTCAGCATGCGCTCAAAGGCACGCTTCAGCTCTCGCGCACGAACGCGTTCTTTCTGGGCGGCGGAAAAGCCCTGGTCAACGCGTACTATCGCAAAGCGCAAGCCCTGGGCGTGCGGGTTGCGTACGGAGCGGAAGTGCGCGCGCTTCAGATGCGCGAGGGAAGATTCATCGCCGCGGGCGTCAAGCACGACGGCGGCACGCAAGAAATTTCGGCGAAGGCGTTCATCGCGGCCGCCGGCGGTTTCGAGTCCAACCTGCGCTGGCTGCGCGAAGCTTGGGGGCCGCCCGCCGAAAACTTTCTGATTCGCGGCACGCGGTACAACATGGGTCTGGTCCTGAACGCGCTCATCGAAGGCGGAGCGAGATCCATCGGCGATCCGCGTGCTTGTCACGCCGTCGCGATCGACGCGCGCTCTCCGCGGTTTGACGGCGGAATCGTCACGCGCCTGGATTGCGTGCCGCTCGGCATCGTGGTCAACAACGCGGCGCAGCGCTTTTACGACGAGGGCGAGGATTTCTGGCCGAAGCGCTACGCCATCTGGGGAAAGCTCGTCGCGCAGCAGCCGCAGCAAATTGCCTACGCGATCGTCGACGCGAAAGCTCAAGGAAAATTCATGCCGTCGGTATTTCCACCTATCGTCGCGGACAGCGTCGCTGATCTGGCGCGCGCGCTCGAGCTGGATCCGGGCGCGCTCGAGCGGACGGTGGCGGCGTTCAATGCGGCGGTGCGGCCGGGAACGTTCGATTCGGCAACGCTCGATGATTGCGCGACGAGCGAGCTGGTTCCGCCGAAGTCACATTGGGCGCGACGGATCGACATGCCGCCGTATTGGGGCTATCCGCTGCGTCCGGGAATCACGTTCACTTATCTGGGCGTCCGCGTCGACGAGCGGGCTCGCGTCGTGATGACGGACGATTCGCCTTCGCCCAACGTCTTTGCGGCGGGAGAAATCATGGCCGGCAACATCTTGCGTCAAGGCTATCTGGGTGGGATCGGCATGGCGATCGGGACGACGTTCGGAAGGATCGCCGGAGAAGAGGCGGCACGTTATGTCCGGCAATAGCGCCGCGTACGCGGAGGGCGCGCGCATCATGACGATTTGCAATGCGTGCCGGTATTGCGAAGGCTACTGCGCGGTATTTCCGGCGATGGAGCGGCGCCTGACGTTCGGCGAGCCCGAGCTGCAATATCTCGCGAATCTTTGCCATGATTGCGGCTCCTGTCTGCCGGCATGCCAGTACGCGCCGCCGCACGAATTTGCCGTCGACGTACCGCAAACGCTCAAACGAATTCGCGAAGACAGCTACGAAGCCGCAGCGTGGCCGCGCGCCGCCGCGCCCGCTTTCGCGCACGGCGGCCGCTTCGCGGCCGGCGCGACCGCGCTGGCAATCGCCTCGTTCGCAGCCGCGACGTTCGCGTTCGGTCCCGTCTCGAAGGGCGCGATGATCGCGGTCTTCAGCGTCGCCGGAATCGCGGTCGCTGCCGCGCTGTGTGCCGGCGTGGCGCGCTGCTGGCGGGCAATCGGCGGCCCGCGCTTGTCGTGGAATGACGCTCCCGCGATCGCCGCCGCGCTCGGCGACGCGCTGCGGCTGCGCAATCTCGACGGCGGCGGCGAAGGTTGCCCGCGACGGACGTTCCATCACTTGGCTTTCTACGGCTTCACGTTGTGTTTTGCCGCGACGGTGGTCGCGGCGTTCTACGACAACGTCCTGGGCCGGCCGCCGCCCTATCCGCTGCTCAGCGCGCCGGTCGTTCTCGGAACGGTGGGCGGGATCACACTGCTGGCTGGAGCCGCAGGATTGCTGAAAAGAGCGAACGACCTGGCGTTCATCTTGATGCTGATCCTGGTTGCGTCCTCGGGCCTATTGCTGCTGGCGCTGCGCGCAAGCCCAGTGATGTCGCTGCTCCTCGCCGTTCACCTCGGCATCGTCTTGGGTCTCTTCGCAACCATGCCGTACGGAAAATTCGTGCACGGATTCTACCGGTTCGCTGCGCTGGCGCGCGATGCGCTCGAAAAGCGGCAAACGGCGGCCTAATGGATCTTCAGATCAACGGCAAAACGGCGCTCGTGACGGGCGCGAGCAGCGGAATCGGGCGCCGCATCGCCGTCGAGCTTGCGGCTGAAGGCGTCGAGGTGTCGATCGCGGCAAGGCGCGTGCAACTGCTGCACGAGGTCGCGGAAGAGATCGAGCGCGGGGGCGCGTTGCGCCCGCACGTCATCACGATCGACATCATGGACGACGACGGCCCGGAGATGCTCGCGGCGACGGTTCTGGAGCGCATGGGACACGTCGACATCCTCGTGAACTGTGCCGGCGGGAGCCGTCCTTTGGCGATCGACGCGCCGGAGGAAGCGTGGTTCGAAGCGATGACCTTGAACTTCACGCGCCAGCGCCAGATTACGCACACGCTGCTGTCACAGATGATCGCCCGGCGCTGGGGCCGCATCATCAACATCACCGGCAAATCCGAGCCGGAAGGTCTCAACGGTGCCTTCGCCGCCAAAGCGGCCATGCACGCATGGGCCAAAGGACTCTCTCGCGAGGTCGGCAAGTTCGGCATCACCGTCAACTCGATTCCGCCGGGACGCATCATCAGCGAGCAAATCCTGCGCAACTACACGCCGGAATACCGCCAGTGGCAATCCGAGCACGAGATTCCGGTCGGCGAATACGGACAGCCCGCCGACATCGCGCATCTCGTGTGCTTTCTCGCATCACCGCTCGCGCGTTACATCACCGGCGCGGTGATTCCGGTCGACGGGGGCTTGCGCCGCTACTCCTTTTAGGACGAGGCGACGCCCGTAGAGCATAGGTGACCTTGCTCTACGGGCACGTTGGTTGCCGCTTGCCGAGGGGTCAGACCGTGCTTCTGCGGCCGGTCAGCAGATTGAAGACGGCAATGATGATCGCGACGACCAGAGCGATGTAAATGAGGCCGCCGGCGAAATGCAAGACGAGTCCGGCTATCCAGAGCAAAAAGAGTATCACCGCGATCGTCCAGAGTAAGCTTACCATGTTGTCGTTCGTCTCCTTAGGTTCTCAGCGCATGATGTCGGATATGTGCCCCTCGGTATTCCCTCTTGCGCTCTTTCATAACGGCGAACGAGCCTACGAACGCTTTCTTCTATTAGGGTTTGGCGGCACATGCTTGCCCTTACGGCGAGCTTTGGAAAGCCCGATTGCGATCGCTTGCTTGCGGCTCTTGACCTTGCGCCCCGAGTGTCCTGAATGCGCTTTGCCGCGCTTGAACTCGTGCAATTCGTCTTTCACGTCGGTTCTCGCGGATGGCGCGTACTTGCGCTGCGGCTTCTTCCGGCGGATCGAGCTCTTCTTGCGGCCGGTGCTCTTCTTGGGTTTGAGTTTAGCCATGCGTACCTCGCTTTTCGTTTAGATCTAGCGTCCCCACGGTCGCTTTTCTCAAGCATTCTTTGAGGGAAGAAGCCTGAGCATGATACACGAGACTGTGAGGCGGCGGCTCAATGAGATTTGGACCAAGGCCGGCCCGGTCGAAAGCGGAGATCTTTCGGTCGGTGAGATCCACACGATCGAGCAACGCAGTCAGGCCGTCATCGGCTCGCCGGCGGCGATGGGGTTCTTCGCCTTCGCGACCGGCACGATGGTGCTGGCGTTCGTCATCAGCGGCATCCTGCCGCCGGGCTCGCTGATAGCAGCCGTTCCGGCGATGCTCGTCTTTGCGGGCATCGCGCAATTCGTGGCAGGGCTCTACGCATTCTCGCGCGGCAACGTATTTGACGGCACGATGTTCGGATCGTACGGCGCAAACTATGCGCTGTGGGCGACGTTCGTATGGATGCAGCACAGCGGAATCATACCCGCCGGCGGCGCTCACGATTATCTGCTCGGTATCGGGCTCTTGTGCGCCGGCTACATTTCGCTCGCGCTGGGTTTCGCCGCGACGAAGCTGAACGGCACGTACACCGTCATCACGTGGGCGCTGGTGCCCGGCTACGTCCTTCCCGGCCTTTGGGAGATGGGAACGTGGGGTCCGAACATCGGCCGCTACGGCGGCTACTGCATGTTCCTCTCGTCGCTCGCCGCTTTCTATGCGGGCGCGGTGCTGCTCATCAACAGCACGCACGAAGACAAGGTGCTGGAGCTCGGCACGGTTGGTGCCGGCGGAAATAAGGTTGAGAAATGAGCGCTGCAAAACCGTAATCGCACCGCGTTGCAGAGCAAAGCGGCGCATTGGGTCTTCGCGGCGGCGCTGGCGCTGATCGCCGGCTGCGTCGACTTGGTCGCCTACTTCGTGCTCTACCACGTCTTTACGGCGCATATGAGCGGCAATACCGTGCGTGCGGCCGCATCTGCCGAGCAGCAAGATTGGATGAAAGCGGCAATTCACGCGCTGCCGATTCCGCTTTTTGTCATCGGCGTGATGCTCGGCGTGTTGATCGGGAATCTCTCGGGACGCATTGGCTGGAGCAAAGAGTATGCGCCGACGCTGTGGCTGGAGGCGGCGTTGCTGATCGGGTTCGTCGTCTTGAGCCCGCACGTCGAGGAAGCACACCCCGTGGTCAACGGCATCTTGGCTGCAGCGCTCGCCACGGGCACGCTGGCAATGGGCTTGCAAAACGCCACGGTCCGCCGCGTGTCCGGTACCAGCGTGCGCACGACCTATATCACAGGCATGCTCACCGACTTTGCCGAGCACCTCATGAAAGCGATCCTGCGTGAGGGCCCCGCAGAGCCGGCAATGATCGCCGGAAGCATTTGGATCGCGTACTTAATCGGCGCCGGCGCAGGAGGAATTCTTTTTCTCAGAATCGGCTCGACGGCGATGCTGCTGCCCGTTGCCTTGCTCGCCGCTCTTGCGACGTTCGAGCGGCGCTTTGCCGCAAAGGATGCGCCACGCGCGAGAGCGGAAAGCACCGGTCTCCAGCGGTCGTAGCTCAACGGATAGAGCATCAGGCTTCGAACCTGAGGGTTGGGGGTTCGAGTCCCTCCGACCGCGCGAGATTCCCCCGGGATGAGGCTGTGATGAGACGCGCGTCGTACCGGGACGGACGGGTATAAGTGCGCCGATGAACAGGCGTCTTGCCGTGCCCGCCGCGAGTTTTGGCATACTTCTCGCCGCCCTGATCGCTGCGTTCACCGTGTTCCCGCGCGTCGTCCGGTCCGAGGACACGCCCGCCCCGATGCCACGGGAATGGACGCAGTTTCGGCTCAACGGCCACAACAATCCGGTGATCGCGTACAATGGTGCGCCGCAATGGACCGTCCAAACGCACGGACCGTTTTCGTCAAGTCCGGCCGTCGTCGACGATACCGTTTACATCGGGAACAACCGAGGCGTCCTGTACGCAATCGACCTCGCAACCGGCGACGTGAAGTGGACCTATCATGTCGAGAATCCGATCATGTCGAATCCCTTGGTGTACGACGGGATCGTCATCATCGGTGAAGGCAACGCGAACTCCACGACCTACGTGCCGCGGCACAAAGTACAAGTCGGGGACGGCCCGAACGCACTGATCGGCGTCGACGCCAAGACCGGCAAGATGGTTTGGCAGGTGGCGCTGTCCGGGACGGGCATGCCGACGCCGGCGATCGTAGACGGGATTTTGGTGCACCACAACGGCAGCGGCGGCATCATGGGCGTCGATCCGCGAAACGGGCACGTGCTGTATCGAAAATACGTGAAGTCGGTCGCGTCGATGGTCGGGCTGCTTCCGATGCCCGGCGATCTCGTCGTTACGACGGGGCTCTTTCCGAATCGCGTCTTCGCGTTCCATCCGCAAAACGGCCAGATCGCCTGGCAGTATCAGCTTTCCGACAACGATTCAGGGATCGGCGATTGTCCGCCCGTGTCCGACGGCTCTCGCGTGTTCGGCGACTACCTCGCACCGCCGAATCCCAAGAACGAGACCGGCGACGGCGTGCCGGGTGTCGAGCACGTCTACGCGCTCGACGGCCGCACCGGACAGGTGCTGTGGAACATCGGTCTGGAGCAAGGGATGGTCGGGCCGCGCAACGAGTCCGCGATTCCGCTCGTCGCCGCTCACACGCTCTTTCTGGGCAGCGCGATCGCGCCGTACATGCACGCGATCGATACGGATACCGGCAAAGTCCTGTGGTCTACGAAGGTCGGCGGACCGGTTCTAGGCGGCATCGTCGAGCAAGACGGACGGATCTATTTCGGCGACAGAGCGGGCAATTTGTGGGCGCTGGATGCGAAGACGGGTGCGGTCGACGGCAAGTTGGCGACGCCGACGCCGTTCAATGTCGGTTCGCCGGTCATCGCCGGGCAATCGCTGATCATCGGCAGCAAAGCCGGCACGCTGGACGCGATCCCGCTCGACCGTATCCTCGACTCGGGAGTTGCGCAGCGCTAGCGAGCAGCCATTGCTTTTTCCGCCGCCTTCGCGCGGTTGAGCGCGAGCCGCTCGTCGACGAGCGCCACCGTTTCGTCTAAGACCGCCAACCGCATGCCTTTCTGCTCCGCGATCAGCTTCACGAGCAGGTCGACGCGCTCGATGTTCGGTGCTCCGGCGAAGAGCGCCCGCGCGGCCGATGACGGGCGCACCAGCCCGAGTGCGGCGTTCGCGTACTTTTCGAACGGAACGAGATCGTCCGGCGCCGCACCGAGCTTGATGCACAGGTCTCGCACCCAATCGTATACCGCGCGCGATTCCGCAATGTTGGCGTGCACCGCATCCTTGATGGAACGCGCGGCGTCCTTTTGCACGCAGCGGTAATTCCCCGTGATGAGCATCGCCCATTTTGCAAGTGGAACGAAGATCGAGTCGTGCACCTTGAGCTTGACCGGCAGATCGATCTTCTCGATATCGGCTTGCATCCGGCGCAGCATCGCCGTCGCCGCATCCGAGGCAAAGCGGGCCGCTTTGAAATTCGTCGGCAGCGTCACCTGAAGCACGTTGACCGGCTCGTCGGGCGGACGGAACGCCTGCGGATCGGGACTGCACAGCGTGACGCAGCTTGGATCGAAATTCCGCCATACGCTCGCGTCCGTGTAGCATCTCTCGAGGCGCTGCGTGTCGAGGCTCGGGATACGCTTGAGATACGGCAGCGGCGGCATGTTCATGATCGACATGCACGGAACGCGCGAACGCGCAATCGCATCGAGCAGCTCCCTGACGCCGGAGGAGCCGTATTGCGGCTCCTGCATCGCAAGGCCGATGAGGTCGTAATCGTTCGGATTTACCGCGGACGGCGCCGCCGCGCGAACGTTACCGGGAGCATTGCGCGAATCGATTTCAACGAGCTGGTCCTTCCCTTTGACGGGAAGCTTCACGCGGATGCCGTTCTTGTCGATCGCTTCCACTTCGGCAGGCAGGCACACCAATGTGACGTCGTGGCCCGCCAAGACCAGCTTTGCGCCCAGCAGCGATCCGTACGACGCGCCCAGGATGAGCGTGTTGAAACCCATGAGAACCCCCCTCCGTTTCCGGAGAGGTTTTGTTCCGCTTTAGGCATAGGGTCGCCCTACCGGATGGCTAAAATCCCGCGTCCTGCATGAAAAGGCTCATCGTCTTCGATCTCGACGGCACGCTCGCCGAGAGCAAATCCGCGTTGGATGGCGAGATGGCAAAGCTCCTTAGCGACTTGCTGGATGTCGCAAAAGTCGCAATCATCTCCGGCGGCGACCTCCCGCAATTCCAAAAGCAAGTGGTCGGCTACCTTCCAAAGACAGAGCGGCTCGATAACCTGCTCCTGCTGCCGACGTGCGGCACGAAGTTCTTCCGATACAACGGCGGCTGGCACAAGCTGTATTCGGAAGATCTGTCAGACGAGCAGAAGAAGCGCATCATCTCCGAGCTGGAGAAGGCCGTCCGTGCGTCGGGATTCGAGCCGCAAGAAACGTGGGGCGAGCGTATCGAGGATCGCGGCAGCCAGATCACCTACTCGGCGCTCGGGCAAGAAGCACCGCTGGACGCCAAAAAAACATGGGATCCCGATTTCAGCAAGCGGCAAAAGATCAAAGAGGTTCTCGATCGCACGCTTTCCGATTTTTCGGTGCGCCTCGGCGGCACGACGTCGATCGACGTGACGCTGCCGGGAATCGACAAAGCCTACGGGATTCGCAAGCTCAGAGACGTGCTGAAGATTCCGATCGCGGAGATGCTCTTTGTCGGCGACGCGCTCTTTCCGGGCGGAAACGATTATCCGGCCCGCGAGGCCGGCGTGGATTGCGTGCAAGTCCGCGATCCCGAGGAAACGAAGCGGGTCATCGAGACTCTCGTCATCTGCTTGCGCTAACGCCGCCGGCGCTCGAAGCGCGCAAGCTCTTGCTTGGGCATCGTTTGCACGCGCGGCACGTGCGGCGGAGGCAATCGGTACACCTCGCGCTCGATGGTGCGCAGCGCCGCGGCCGTTGCGGGCAGTGCCGGCACGCTGAGGTCGGGCGGTTGCCCGAAGCCGAACGCCGACGTTAAATCGCCGCAGCTCTCCCGGCGCCACCTCGTGAGATACGGAACCTCGACGCCGAAGCGCGTTTCGATCAAGCGCAGCGCCGACGTGTGATCGAAGGTATCGCTGCACACGTAGCCGCCTCGCGAGAACGGCGAAATGACGAGACACGGCACGCGGAACCCTAGACCGATCGGCAAATCGCCGACGAACTCCCCGGGCGTTCCCGGCGGCGCCGTCGGCGGCACGACGTGGTCGAACAATCCGTCGTTCTCGTCATACACGAGGACGAATGCCGTGCGCGACCACAGCTTTGGATTCGACCAAAACGCTTCGAGTATTTGACGCACGTAGTCTTCGCCGGCGGCAGGCAGCATGTCGGGATGCTCCGATGCGCCGTACGGCGGAACGATCCACGTGACTTGCGGGATATTTCCGCTGCGGATGTCCTCCAGCATCGTTCCGACCGAACGCAGCTTGACCGCGTTTTCATACAGCGGCGAGGTGGCCGGCAAATCGTGAAAGGCCGCGAAGTGCAAGACCGCGTTTAGCCCGGCCGGATATTCCGGTAAGGACTCCGGGTTGTAGATCCGCCAGCTGACGCCCGCGCGCTCCAATCGCTGCGGATAAGTCTCCCACGTGTAGCGCCGCCGGTAGGAGTTTGTGGTCGCCGGTCCGCCGTGCGCGGCGCCGGGATCGATGGTTGCGGACATCCAGTAGTACCGATTCGGAAAGGTCGGGCCGAGAACCGAACAATGGTAGCCGTCGCAAACCGTGAATGCGTCGGCGAGCGCGTAATGAAACGGCAAATCGGCGCGCGTGTAGTAACCCATCGTGAGCGGTCCGTTGCGGCCGTTGCTGCGCACATGGGAGGTCACCCAGCGGTCGAGACGGCCGTGATCCCACGAGTCGTGCAGCGTGCTCCATGCATGGCTCAGGTCGTGAAGACGCTGCGCGCTGGTCCTTTTCGTATCGAGATGAAAAGGCAACACGTAGCCGTCGGACGAGCGCGGATCAGGTTGATAGAAGACCGGACGTCCACCTGCGAGCATGGCCGGATGCGCGTCATCGAAGCCGCGCACGCCCGAGAGCGTCCCGAAATAATGATCGAACGAGCGGTTTTCCTGCATCAGCAGGACGATGTGCTCGATGTCCGAGAGCTTTGCAGGCGCCGGTTCCGCCAGAGCCGGTCGCACCCATTCGACCAGGGGCGCCGCCAGCGTCGCGGCTCCGGAAGCGAGAAATCCCGATCGCGATAACGAGCGCATCGAATGCGATTTCGACAAGGGTGCCGTGAAACTATGCGGGGAGATCCAAGCTTATGAACAGATTAGTCGCGGCGCTGATAGGCCTGCTCCTCGCGTGCACGCGGTCCGGCGCGGCTGCCCAGCCGCGAGCCGGCACGCTTCTCGTCATACCGTTCGCCGACGTGAGCGCTCACAGCGGGAAGATGCCGTCTCCGACCGCGTACCTGATCGCGCGGCTGACGGCATCGCACCTCAGCGTCGAGCAGACCGACCCGGTGGATCGGATCGTTGCGGTTACCGAAGCCGGCGATCTGTGCGCGCAGCGCGCCGCCTCGGGTCTGGTCGTCGGGACGCTCGACTTGACGCGGAAAGGGAAGCTCGAGCTTCCGATCGGGATCGCGAACGTGTTCCTGCGCAACGCGAGCACGTTTGCGCAGGACGCTGCCGGGGTGACGACGGGGCTCATCGGTATCTCGGGCGTGCTCAAGCGAACCGCGATACAGGCCCGCCTCAAGCTCTACGTCATCGGTTGCGACGGCAAGCTGCGATGGACGGCGACGACGGCGGCAAGCGAGCTTCACCAAGGCAACAACGTGGGCGCCGGGTATACGCAGATCGTCTATCGCGCAATCGACGATGCGGTCGAACGGCTCATGCAGAGCAGCGTTCGACGAGGCCCAAAGCGTTGTCGCGCACGATTTTCCGCAACGCGCCGCTGCTGACTCCCGCGGCTTGCAGAGCTTGGAGCTCCTCGTCGTAGCCGTAGCCGATGTTCGGATAATCCGTACCGTACAAAATTCGCTCGGCATGCTGCTCGAGCAGCTGCGGGTCGATCGAGATCTTCATGGGGGAACCTGCGGCGAAACCCATCGTCGTATCGAGATAAAGGTTCGGATGGTGCTGCATGAGCCTGAAATACGGAGCCGGATCGGGATATCCCATGTGCGCCACGACGAACCTCAAGTTCGGATGCCGCTGCAGCACGCGCTCGACGCGCTGCGGCGCCGACGGATCCGTTTTCCAGGGCGTCGGTCCAATGTGAGCGAGAACGAAACCGTGTGGCTCGAGCATCGCGAAGACCGGCACGAGGCGCTCGTCGTCGACGTGCAATCGCTGCACGTCCTCGTGCACCTTCAGCCCGACGCAGCCGTCGGCGAGGGCATCGCGAAGGTCATCGACGTAACCGGCGTCGCCGGGATGGATGGTCGCCAGTGGCAAACCGTAGCCGCCTAGGTCGCGCGATGTCTGCGCGAGCCACATGTTGAGCGAGCGCGCCATTCCGGCTCGATGCGCGTAGCTGCAGAACACGAATCGTTCGACGCCGTGCGCGCGCAGCGCCGCGGCGACCTCGACCGGTTCCGTGGGATGCTCCAGCCGCCACGCGCTGCGTTCCGCGAACCATCGGCGGATCGCCGCAAACAGCCGTGGCGGATGCAGGTGCGTGTGAACGTCGACGAGCGTGACGGGCTACGTTTTGGGGCCGTGCTCTGCGAGCTTGCCCAGCGCCTGGATGACGACGACGGCAACGATCGTGATCACGACGGCATAGAGCAGCTCTGCCCACACGCCGGCTCCGGGTTTGAGGAACAATGCGATCAGATCGGTGATGAACTTATTCCACGCCAGCGCAGCGACGAGGCCGAAGGCCGCCGTCGCGAGTCCGATCATCGTTCCGAGGTAGGTCGGCTTCACTTCCATCGCCGTTCTCCTTTTGAAGCAGTGAATGTTTGGTAGGAATGCCGCACCCCTTTGGGTCGAAGTGAAAGGCGCTGCAGCAGCGGTTCGCGCATTGAGCGGGATGCGAAACCCTGACATTCGTCGTCTTTTCGGTACGGCTGCGCTGGTTGCTGCCGTTGCCTTGGCGTCGTTCGGCTTGGGACGTGCATCCGAAAGCGCGAAATTCGACGCATCCTTTTGGGCGAGTCTGGATGAGGGTGCTCGCCTGCGGTTCGTGCAAGGCGTCACCGACGGAGCATCGCTGGGGTTCGTGCAGGGCTACATCGACGGAGCCAATGCGGCGTTTGCGAAGGCTGACGAGGACATCGGGGTCATCGACCAGACGAAGGACGTCATTCCGCTCGCGGAACTGCTCGCGGCGATGCGCAAGCGCCTAGGCACGCAAAAGCTGCAGGTCATGAAAGACATGCTGTCGCTCAAAACGACCCCGCCGGTCTTTGCCGACACGTTCCAATCCTATATCGAATCGGTGTCGCGTTATTACCGGCAGAATCCGGCCAAATCGAGCGATTCGCCGGCGGCGATCATGATGCACTGGAACGAGAAATAGGTTCCTGCCGTGGATATCGATCTCGGCGCATACTTCAAGCGCATCGGCTATACCGGGGGCCGCGAGCCGTCGCTCGCGGCGCTGAGCGGCATCCTCTACGCGCACATGTCGCACATCCCGTTCGAGAATCTCGACGTGCTGCTCGGTCGCGCCGTTCGGCTGGACGCGGAGTCGCTGCAAAAGAAGCTCGTGTCGGCCTGCCGCGGTGGTTATTGCTTCGAACACTCGAGCTTGCTGGCTGCGGTTCTCGAGCGTCTCGGCTTCGGCGTGACGCGCCGGGCCGCGCGCGTCGTGCTCTTTTCGCCGAGGACGGAAGTGTCGCGCTCGCACATGTTCATGACCGTCGAGCTGCCGGAGGGGACCTTTGTCGTGGATCCGGGCTTTGGCGGCTTCGGCGCTTCGTTTCCGGTGCCGCTGGAAAGCGGAGGCGGCAACGGCGGTGCATCGCATTGGATGGCGCGCGACGGACGCTATACCATCTTGCGTCTGCGACGCGGCAACGACGTCATCGACGGCTGGGTGACCGATCTCGAAGAAGAGAATCATCCCATCGACTTCGAGACCGGAAACCATTACACGGCCACGCATCCCGATTCGCCTTTCCGCAAGATCGTCATGATGAGCATCGTCACGCCGGCAGGCCGTACGTCGGTGATGAATCGCGACGTTACGTTTCATCGCGGCGGTGACGCCACAACGGAGCAGATTCCGGACCGTGCGGCGTTTCGCCGGCTGCTCGTCGAGCGCTATGGCTTCGATCTGCCGGAATTCGACACGCTCCGCATTCCTGCGATACCCGAATGGAATTAGGCTATTAGAGTTTTAGTGCGTTGATCTCGACTCGTGCCCGTGAGCGCTCTTCGTCTTCGCAAAGAGATAGAAGGTCAATACGATGACGATCGCGGCCCAAATCGCCCCGATGATGACGGCGAACGTCGGCACGACCACGGAGTACGCATTGTTATCGATGATGCCCGTAGTCATGATGTAATTATAATACCGCTGCTCGCGCGCGCAATACCGTTCTCACTCCCGCGTCCGCGGCCGGTTCGAGCGTGCAGACCGTTGGACCGAAAGGCAATTTTGGCGAGCCCTTTTCACGATTGCTTGATACCGGAGTAGGCAAAGTGAGACAATATCTGCGGCAATCGTGGGTTGCGGGACGACCGGCGTTTGCCGCCGGAGCCGCGCCCGAGGTTGCCGGGAGACACACATCATGAATAACGAGATAACTCAAGCAACACGGGCAAATCCGATCCCACTGGGCCTGGCATGTTTCGCCATATCGGTGTTCATGCTGGCAGGTTACTTGTGGGGAGCAATACCAGGCGGCACGTTGGTTCCGACGGCATTATTTGTCGGCGGCGCAGGCATGCTGGGCACCGGGATCGCGGCGTATCGGCGCGGTGACGATCTCGACACGACGTGGATGACGGCGTACGGCTTGTTCTGGGCCGGCCTTGCGTTCTACATGTGGTTCTTTGCACCCCGGACGGGCGACGTCGGCATCAGCCTTGCGTGGCTCGCATTCGCGTGGGGCATCTTCACGGCGTATATCTTCGTGACGTCGCTGAGGGCCAGATCGCCGCTGGTTTCGGCGCAATTGATCCTGTTCTTCGTGCTCTTTCTGTTCATGTGGATCGCGGGAGCGTTCCACGTCGGCGGAGCAGACAGGATTGCCGCCATTGCAGGATTCATCACCGCTATCGTTGCGGCCATCGAGTCATGCGCGATGGTATGGGTGAGCACGACCGGTGAGTCGCCTTCGTTGACCCGAATCGAAGGCCCCATGTTCCGGCACACGCCTCGGCCCACGTAACGTACGCGTGCAGCAATCGCACGATGAGCGCCGCCACCTGCGGCGCTCTTTCTTACGTGGTGGAGGTGAGGAGACTCGAACTCCTGGCCTCTTACATGCGAAGCAAGCGCTCTACCAGCTGAGCTACACCCCCACGTGCCGGCCAAATGAGGAGGATAGCGGTTCGCAGCGGCTGCGTCAACCGCCTGTCCCCGGCGGCCGGCTTACTTTACGGACGAGAACGACGTCGGCTGCAAGAGCGCGTTCTCGATCGACGCGACGAGCGGGCCGTTGCGCTCGGTTTCCGCGCGCTTGGAAATCCACTCCGGATCGCTCATAAACGCGCCCCATTTCGTCTCGCGCTCGGCCATCGATTCCCACTGCAGCAGGTAGTAGAGGTCCATGCTGTTCGGGCCGATCAGCGTCGTCCAGAAGCCGGCCTGGCGAATGCCGTGCTTCTCCCACATCTTCAGCGTGATCGTATCGAACCGTTTGACGAGGTCCGGCAGCCGGCCGGGCATGCAGTGGTAGATCCGCAGTTCGTAAATCAAAACGAGCCTCCGTAGCGTTCGAGACGGCTGATTGGGCGCCCGGCAGGAGAAGCCTCCGAGGCGCGGATATTTTTGTCTCCCTCGGTCCCAAAAAGGAGATCGCCATGGCAGAGGCGCGCAAAGTCATCATCACCTGCGCGGTGACGGGATCGATCCACACGCCGACGATGACGCCCCATCTCCCCATCACGCCGGAGGAGATTGCGCGCGACGCCATCGCGGCCGCCGAAGCCGGCGCCGCGATCCTGCACTTGCACGCGCGCGATCCGCGCGACGGCCGGCCGACGCCCGATCCGGAAGTTTTCAGGCAGTTCGTGCCCGCGATCATGGACGCAACCGACGCGGTCATCAACATCACGACCGGCGGCGGTCAGAACATGACGGTGGAAGAGCGCCTGGCGGCGCCGCTCGCGCTCAAACCCGAGATGTGCTCGTGCAACATGGGGTCGATGAACTTCGGCCTCTATCACATGATCCCGAAATACAAAACGTGGAAGCACGCCTGGGAGCCGCAGTATCTGGAAGCGTCGCGCAGCGGCATCTTCCGCAACACGTTCGCGGACATCGAGCACATGCTCAAGGTGCTCGGCGACGAGCACGGCGTGCGCTTCGAATTCGAATGCTACGACGTCGGGCATCTCTACAATCTGGCGCACTTCGTCGACCGCGGCCTGGTGAAGCCGCCGCTGTTCGTGCAAACGATTTTCGGCATTCTCGGCGGCATCGGCGCCGACCCCGAAAACCTCGTGCACATGCGCTCGATCGCCAACAAGCTTTTCGGCAAAGACTACCAGTGGTCGATTCTTGCAGCCGGGCGGCATCAGATGAATCTCGTCACGATGGGCGCGACGATGGGCGGCAACGTTCGCGTCGGCTTGGAAGACAGCATTTGGCTCGGCCCCGGCCGGCTCGCGCGCGGCAACGCCGAGCAAGTTCGCAAGATTCGGACGATCCTCGAAACGCTCTCACTCGAAGTCGCAACGCCGCAGGAAGCCCGTGCGATGCTCGGGCTGCGCGGCCGCAAGAAGGAGATGCAGCATGCCTAAGTGGGACGGCGTCTTCGCGTACCCGGTCTCGACGTTCGACGAGAGCGCCGAACGGCTCGATCTCGAGGCCTTCGCGGCAAACCTCGAATACATGATCGATTCCGGCGTGCACTACCTCGTGCCGCTGGGAAGCACCGGCGAGTTCGCGTACCTCTCGCCGGAGGAGCGGCGCGAGATCGTCGCGACGGCGGTCAAGCAGGTTCGCGGCCGCATTCCGGTCATCGCCGGCGTCTCGGCGATCGGCACGAGGGAAACCGTGAGGCTGGCGCGCGAGGCCAAGGACCTCGGCGCGGACGGGCTCACGATTCTCATGCAGTGCTACTTCGCGCTCTCCGACGATCAGGTGCTCGCGCATTTGGAGGCCGTCTCGCGCGCAGTCGACCTGCCGATCCTCATCTACAACAATCCCGGCACGTCGAAAGTCGACTTCACGCCGCCGCTCGTCAAGCGGCTGCTCGACATCGCGCACGTCGAGGTCCTCAAGGAAAGCAGCGGCAACATCAATCGCGTCAATCTGCTGCGCGAAGCGGTCGGCGACAAACTGACGATTCTGGCCGGTTGGGACACGATCGCCCTGCCCTCGTTCGCGCTGGGGTTGCGCGGCTGGTGCTCGGGCTTGCCGAACATCGCCGCGCGCGAGTGCGTCGATCTGTACGAGCTGGCCGTCGAGCGCAACGATCCCGCGGGCGCGCTGGAGGTGCACCGTCGCCTGTTCCCGCTCGCCGAATATCTCCTGACCAATCAAATTCCGGCGGTCGCGAAAGCCGGCATGGAGATTCGCGGCCGCCGCGGCGGGCCGCCGCGTCCCCCGCTGACGCGTCTGCCCAAAGGCGAGATGGAAAAGCTGCGCGCGATGATCGACCGCCTCGGCGTGCCGCTCACGGCGTAGCGCTTCACGGCGCCGGGCCGAGGGCTTTGAGCGCCGGTTTGGCGAGCAGCGAGCCGATGCCGGTGACCGCGTCGAATCCCGGTTTCACTTCGCATCCGCTGGGCGCGACCTCGGGACAGCCGTAGACGATCGGCGCCGGCGTCGGAATCACGCCGGTGTATTTCAAGGGCAGCGTCTTCGGCGGCTTGCGAAGGTTGTTGTCCTTGTATCCGCGGTCGTTATCGCGCACCACGTCGCGAAACGCTTGTGGGGCTTCGGCGTCGAGACGGTAGAGATCGGCGGGAACGAGCAGCCGCCGCTTGGGGATGACTTTCGCGTCGATCGCCGCGATTTGCGCGCCGGCAATCGAGACGCTCTCGCTCGTGCCGCCGACGCCGCCGCTGGCGTACTTGTGCCAATAGATCAGGAGATCGCCGGATGCATCGGCGGAAATATCCGGCACGATGCGTGTTTTCACGGACTGTGGACCAAGCTCGAACTGGCTCTTCGCATTTTGCCACGAGGGTCGCGGCTCGGTCGAGAATCCGCCGCCGCTCGCATTTGCGCCGTCGTTCCACGGCGCTTCGTCCAGCGGTCCCCCCGTTCGCCGTTCGCCGAGCTCGGTTCCGCCGACGCAAATCACGAGGGGAAGCACGCACGGGTACGTGACGGCGGGCTCGGTTTGGTCCGGCAGCCGCGTGCCGTATTGCCCGTCGTCGCCGGAGGGGACCAGCACGGGTATTCCGAGGACCGCGGCTTCGAGATACGGTATCGGCGTCGGTCCGAAATCTTTTTCCACGCCGTCGAGCACCGGCGCGATCGCGAACGGAAAGACGATTTCAGTCGTGCTCGGATCGTCGAGCGCGCGTTGCAGCGCGAGCGAGCCGTCGTTGCCGGGCGTGCAAATGTCGTCGTAGCGCACGTCGACCTGCGCTTTGGGAGCGATCGTCAGCACGCTGTCGATATCCAGCGTCGCTTCTTGCCCGCGGTCGTCGCGCTCGCAGACGGCTTTTTCTTGCGGTTTGTCGACGACGACGTCGAAATGCACGTTCGCGGCGCTGGAGCCTTTGGGAGCGTCCTTTGCCGTGGTGAAGAGCGCGATATCGGCGGGGTCGGCGCGGTCGGCCGCGTCCTCGATGAGCACCAGGCGCGCGCCGGCACCGTCGAGCGCGTCGTACGCTTCGGCAAAACGCTGCGGCGAATACCACGCGCCGCGAAAATCGGATTGCGCTCCGGTGTCGGCCGCGGCTTCGATCGCGTCGGCGAGATGCGGCGTGAAGCCTGTAACGGCGCCGCGCACCATGCGAATGCCGGCGACGGGAAGCGTGAGCGGGGTAGTCGGCGCAACCGCGACGCGTGCGCCGTTTTGGAAGGCGGCATACGTCGTGTGGAAAGCGCGGTCTGCGTTGGCGATCGTCAGCTCGCCACCGACGACGAGACGGTTCGTTGAGACATAGACGTCGTGCGCGCCATTGGCGCGGAGCCACTGCGCGAGCGCGTCGACTTCGGCCTTCGGGCGACCGAAGCGGCGCGCGAAATCCTCGCGGGTCATGAAGTTGTGGAAATCAGGTGACGACGGATCGCCCACGTCGAGCGCGAGCTTTCCCAGACCGGGATTTTTCGGTTGCAGCTCGATCTCGATGCGCAACCGGGCGGCCGCATCGAGCGACGGCAACTTGTGCATTCCGGAGAGGCGGGCAAGCGGCGGCGTAAACTCGGTGCCGGCCGCCGCCAGGGCAGCGTGCAGCGCGAACGCCGCCGAGGCGATGAGTGCGAGCCCCGAGCAGAGAATGAGGGAAGCCCGCGAGGACAAGCGATGCAACGTTCGACCTTTCTGGGATGCCTAGCGTGCGCGGCCGGCGCGGCCGAGATTGCCGCGATGCGGCCCGCTATGGCGCTCAACGAGAAGCTAGTCGGCGAGGAAGTCTATGACGACCTTCGTGATTCGGGCGATCTGCTCTTCGACTCGCCGTTCTACGAACATCTCAACGAAGTCGGCTCGCACATCGCCGCTACGGTCGGCAAGCGGTACGAGTACCCGCTGCGGTTCTACATCGTCAAAGGAGATTCTCCCAACTCCTTTTCCGTGCCGGGCGGAATGATCTACGTCAACGAGCCGCTCTTGCGCATGACGTCCAACTGCGACGAGCTGGCCGGCGTGCTCGGTCACGAGTCGGGTCACATGATCGAGCACCACGTCGCAAAGCGCATGGCGAAACTGCAGACCATGGGCATCCTCGCGACCGTCGGCACCATCCTAACCAGCATCATCGTGCCGGGCGTGGGCGGCATTCTCGCATCGGATGCCGCAAATTACGCGAGCAATTGGGCGGTTACGGGCGAAGACGCCAATATCTCGCGCCACATCGAGTCGCAGGCCGACTGGGTAGGCGCGAACATCGTCGCCGAAACCGGCAAGTACAATCCCTGGGGCATGATCTGGTTCTTCGAGAAGCTGACGAAGAAGTTCGGGCCCGGCCAAGCATCGTGGCTGCAGGATCATCCGCTCGACGCCACGCGCATCGCGGGACTCAAGGCGCACTTCAAGGCGAATCCACAGCTCTTCGGAAAGTTCAAGGATACCGAAGCTCTCGATACCGTCTACTGGTAAGCGCCGGCGGCTGTTCGTCGGCATCGCGCTGGACGGCGCGGTGCGGCGCGCGCTGGGAAAAGCGATGCATGCGCTCCGTGCCGCGGGTCTCGCCGCGAAGTTCGAGCTGCCCGAGAAGCTGCACGTGACGCTCGCATTTTTGGGCAGCGTCGATGCATCGCGGGTCGAGCCGCTGAGCGCGGCATTGCAGCTCGCGATCGCGGAAATTCGACCGTTTTCCGCGCGCTTCGAGACGATCGGGGGCTTTCCGAGCGAACGCCGCGCGCGCATAGCATGGGCGGGCAGCCGCCGCGCCGGCGAAAGCTTCGGGCGTCTGGCGGAAACCGTGCGCTCGGCGGCGCGCGAGTTTGCCGGGCTGGATGAGAAGCCGCCGGTGCTGCATGTCACGCTCGCGCGAATGCGCGATCCGATGCAGTTGCCGCGCATTCACTTCACGCCGTGCACGCTGCGCGTCGACGCGATCGTTTTATACGAGTCGCTTCCCGGCGAGGGGACCAGCCGCTACGAAGTCCTTCAGCGTTTTCCGCTCACGGTCCACGCTTCGTCGCCGGACGCTTCGAGATAACCCGCCGCTTCGAGCGCGCGCAGGACCTCGAGCGTGAGCGCGCGTTCGTGCTTGTTCGGCATCCCCGCCCATCGCATCGCGACCTCTCCCAGCTCGAGACGCGCGCCGGGCACCAGCAAGCTTTCGATGAAGTCGATGCGCAAACCCGAGCGCTCCATGCGCCGCGCGTGCGGTTCGAGGATCGACTGAAGCGTGCCGGCGCTGCTTTCGCCCGAAGCTTGCTCGCCGTGGTTCGACTCCGCACCTTCTTGCGAAGGTGCTCCGCTCAGCATGACTTGGGTGCCGGCGATGCGCGAGGTGCGCGAAAGCACGGCGTCGGTGATCCGCGGGAAGTGCTCGCCGAGCATCACTGCGGCGGCTTGCCACGGCACCGCGTTGAGCTCGCGCGGCCGCGTGACGATCGCACGCCAAATTTTGCGCGCGACGAATTCCGGCGACACGCGCAGCGCCTTGGGTGCGCCCGCCAGGCCGGCGCGTTCCATGAACGGCGTGTCCACGACTGCGGGATCGACGTAGGTCACGGCGATGCCGTACGAGCGCAGCTCGCGCCGCAAGATCGCCGTGGCGGAGCGCAGCGCCGCTTTCGCCGGGGAGTACGCTCCCAGTCCGTCGACCGGGACGCGCGCCACGCCGGAACCGATCATGATGACTTGCCCGCGCGAGGCCTTGAGCGCGGCGAGCGCCTCGCGCACGAGCGCGACCGGCCCCGTGACGTGCGTCGAAAACTGCATGCGGAGCGCATCGTCGCTTTGGTCGATCAGCGCTCCGGGAGATGCGAAGCCGGCATTGTTGACGAGCACGTCGATACCGCCGCCTTTTTCCATCGCGAAGGCGATGATGCGCTTCGCCGCGCCCGGTTCGCCGACGTCCGCCGGCAGCGTTTCGATGCGGCGGGATGCGGAGGAGGCTTCCTCGGCGAGCGACGTCAACCGCGCTGCGTTGCGCCCGATGCCGATGACGCACAAGCCGGCGCGTGCGGCGCGCAGGGCGAGAGCGCGACCGATTCCGGACGATGCACCCGTGATGAGGATCGTTTTCACGCTCTGCTCCGCTTTCGGAGGAAGTCGGCGTAGCGCTCTTTCACGTCCATCGGCGCCGTATAATAGTCGGATTCGATCGCCGCATCCGGCCGGGCGGGCACGACCTCCTGCGCGGCCCGCGCGACACGCGAGAGGACGCCGGCCACAGGCTTGGGCGTGCCGTCGGCGCGCCACGCGCCGAAGCGCAGCTCGTGCGGCGCTCGATCGAACGGCGGCGTATCTCGCAAACGCGGATCGTAATCCGTGTAGCACCACCAATAGGCGCCGAGCGCTCCGCGCCGCTGCAAGCGCTCGAGAACCGCTGCGGCGTAGGAAGCCATCTCTGGTTCGCTCAGACAGGGATGCCCGGAGAGGTTCGGGCCGTCGGCCGGACACTCCGGATTGCCGAACTCGCTTACCAGCACCCGCTTGTTGCTGAACGATGCGACCAGCTCGTAAAGGAACGGAACGACCTCCGGATCGAGGCGATCGCGCGCAAACGTCGCGTATGCGGAGTAGCCGTGAATGGTCGCGAACTCCCATGGCGCGCAAATCGCCGACGGCCGAATGTTGCGGTCTTCCTCGAGGTCCTCGCCGTGCAGCCCGCCGGTTACGGGAATCGACGAAGCCGCGAAAAGCTCCCGGCTGAGCGTTTCGCTCCAGCTCAGCCCGTCCGCGACGCTCTTGGGAATCGCAAGATTGCTGAATTCGTTTCCGAGGTCCCAGGCTTCAATCGCTTCGTTGCCGCGAAAATGCGAGCCGATCGTGCGAACGGCAAACCGCTGTGCGTCGAAGAGCGGGCCGCGAGCGTAGAAGTCGCCGATGCCCCACGGCTCCAGCCTGCCGTTCGCGATGGTGCGAAATCGCCCGGACGGCACGCCGCGATCCAGCGTCCAGCGCGGCAGCCAGTTCACGCCGCTCATGTGGCCGCAAAAGAGCGTCGGCATTCCGCGCAAGCCGTGCGCCGCGAGGCGCTCGAGCATCTGTTCCAGCTTCAGCAGCGCATCCCGGTCGATGCGGTCGTCTTCCGGCTGGAACGTTTCCCACAAGAGAAAGAAGCGGACGCTGCGCAATCCGGCGGCCGCGATGCGCGCGAAATCGCGATCGATCGCCTCGATGTCGAAGCGGGTCCACATTGCCATTGCCGTGCGCGCGGGCCAGTAGTTGATCCCCAGTCGGAAGGCGGGCATGCCCGTGCCTCCGGCGCGACGCGCAGGCGACCCTTTGAACGCACAGAAGTGCGCATGCTATGGAATCCCACGGGAGCGGCCCACCGCTCGTCGGGATCATCATGGGGAGCCGTTCCGACTTGGAGACGATGCGCGCGGCTGCAACGACGCTCCAAGAATTGGAAATTCCCTTTGAGATGCGGGTCGTTTCCGCACATCGCACCCCCGACCTCATGTACCACTATGCGTCAACGGCTGCCGAACGCGGCTTGCGCGTCATCATTGCAGGCGCCGGCGGAGCCGCGCATCTGCCGGGTATGGTCGCGACCAAGACGACGCTCCCGGTGATCGGCGTGCCGGTCGAATCCAAGGCGCTCAAAGGCTTGGACTCGCTGCTTTCGATCGTGCAAATGCCCGCCGGCGTGCCCGTCGCCACGATGGCCATCGGCGGAGCGGCAAATGCGGCGCTGTACGCGGCGCGCATCCTGGCGATTTCGGACCGGCGGCTCGAGCACCGTTTGCGCGCGCGCATCGATGCGGCGCGCGCCGAGGTCGAAAGCACCAAGCTATGAACTTCACTACCATCGGAATCTTGGGCGGCGGTCAGCTCGGCCGGATGCTCACGCTGGAAGCCAAGCGCATGGGCTATCACGTCTTGACGCTCGATCCGGTTCCACATTCTCCATGCGGCCAAGTTGCCGACGAGCAAATCGTTGCCGCATACGACGATATCCGCGCCGTCACGGAGCTGGGTGCGCGCAGTGACATCGTCACCTACGAGTTCGAGAACATCCCGCGGGAAACGGTCGAAAGGCTGGAAAGCGAGCATCACGTCGTCCGCCCGGATGCCAACGTCTTGCGCATCACGCAAGATCGCATTCTCGAAAAGCAGTTCTTGCGTGAGCTCGAGATTCCGGTGCCCGATTTCGGAGCCGTGAGGAACGGCGAGGAAATGATCCGCACCGGCAACGCGATCGGCTTTCCGGCCGTGATCAAAACCACAACCGGTGGCTATGACGGCAAAGGACAATGGGTGGCCCGTTCGCGGGACCAAGCGCGTGAAGCGCTCGCTGCGGCGCAGTGGCGGCCGCTGATCTACGAGCGCATGATCCCCTTCGATAAGGAGCTGGCGATCATCGCCGCGCGGAACGCCCAAGGCGAGATGGTCACGTTCCCGGTGACCGAGAACGTGCACGACCACGGCGTGCTCTCAACGACCATCGTGCCGGCTCGCATCCCGGAGAAAGACGCCGAGCGCGTGCGCGAAATCGCGCTGGCGATCGGCCGGGGGCTGAAGATCGTCGGCGCCTTCGCGGTAGAGTTCTTTTGGCTCGAGAACGGGGAGCTCCTAGTCAACGAGATCGCGCCTCGCGTTCACAATAGCGGCCACTATTCGCTGGACGCGACGCAGATCTCGCAACACGAGGCACACATTCGCGCCATCTGCGACCTTCCGCTCGTCGCGCCGCACATGCACGTGCCCGCGGCGGTGATGGTGAACATCCTGGGCAGCGGCAGCGGCGATTACCTCGACGGAGTCGAGGACGTCTTGCGCGAACCCGATCTCAAGCTGCATCTCTACGGAAAGGTCCACGCGGAGCTTCGCCGCAAGATGGGCCACTTCACGGTCTTGGCGTCCGACGTGGCGGCCGGATTGGCCGTCGCGGAGCGAGCGCGCGCGCACTTGCGCTGGAGCGATCGCCGGCACGGCATCGCCGTATGAGCGCCTGAGCGAATACAGCGCTCGCTACGAGCAGGGCGCGATCCGCGCGCTCGCCGGCGAAGTGCGCGGCCTGGACGTCTTGCAAGTCGGCGCGGACGCCGAGCATGCGGTGTGGCTTCGCGAACGCGGTGCGCGCCTTGTCGAAATGGAGGCACGGCAGCACGATCTTTGCGAACCCTTGCGCTTCGCGAAGGAATCGTTCGATCTCGTGTTCTCGCCGCTGGCGCTTCACTACGTGCTCGAATGGGAGCCGCTGATGCGAGAGTTTCATCGGGTGACGCGTCCTAACGGCGCGCTGGTCTTTTCGACGCACCATCCGTGCCGCGGATTGCACGACGGGCTCGGCGTGGATTATTTTTCGACCGGCGTGGTCGTCGATCAGGACGCGCGTTACTGGAGGCGGCCCTTGGCGGCGATGATCGGCGCGGTCATCGATACCGGTTGGCGCATCGCGAAGATCGCCGAACCGCGCGTGGCAGATGCCGTCGATCCGTGGTTTTTGGTTTTGCGCGCGACGCGCTGAGCGTCCTTACGGAGGCCCGAAAATGGAAAGCAGATGGCCGTCCGGGTCCGTGAAGGACGCGGCCCACTCTTTGCCGTTGATGTCGTGAGGCTTCGTTTGAAAGACGACGCCGCGCGCGGAGAGCCGCTCGTATTCGGCTTTGACGCCGTCGACGCCGAAGACGATCTCCGTCGCGCCGATGATCGAGGGGCTGTGCTGCGCGTGGGCGCGGCTGAGCGCGAGCGTAGTGCCGCCGCCGTCGAAGAATGCGAAATTTTCGATTTCCGAGGTGAGATTGAGCCCAACCTTGTCGCGATAAAACGCAATCGATTTGGCGAGATCGGATGCGCCGAGCATCACGACGGAAACGCCTAATAACATATGTCGCTCATCGCTCCTTGCATCTCGTCCCGGTGATGGGCCGCGACGCTGCATGTCCCGGCGTCACCGGCCACGTGGTTTGGGCGGGATGTCGGTGAACGCCTGCGGGCGATCCCACCAGTCATGGCTTCGGGCCGCCTTCTGCGACGCCGTCGGCGGCGGAGGGGTCCGCAGCGTCAGCACCTGCTCGTAGAGCTCGCAATAGCGGTCCACCATTCGGTCAACCGTGAACATCTGCTCGACGCGCTCGCGGCAGGCGCGGCGCGACAGCCTCGCAAGGTCGCCGACGCGGCCGGCGGCGTCGAGCGCGGAATCGCAAAGGAAGCCGGTTTTTCCGTCCTCGACGATTTCCAGCGTCGAGCCGAGACGGGATGCGAGCACGGGCGTCCCACACGCCATCGCTTCGATCATGGTCAGGCCGAAACGCTCGGGCCGCGTGTTCATGTGCACCAGTGCCAGCGCGCCGCGCAGCAGCTGGTCCCGGGCCGGGCGCTCGACAGGACCGAGGTTTTGAATCTGGTCGCCGTCGACGTGCGGTGCGATCCGTTCGGCAAAATAGCGCTCGTCTTGCGGGATCGCGGCCATCTTGAGGCGGATGCCGGCGCGCTTCGCGATCTCGATCGCCACGTGCGCGCCCTTCTCCGGATGCCACCGCCCGAGAAATGCCAGATAGTCGCCGGGAGATGAAACGAACGTGAACTGGTGCGGATCGATGCCGTTGTACGCGGTGCCTAAGTAAGAGAGCCCCGGATCGCGGTCGGCGTCGCTAATCGAGCAGAAGAAGCTGCGGTGAGCGGCGTGATAATACGCCGCGAGAACGGGCGGCGAGGAAAAACCGTGAATCGTCGTGAGCATCGGCGGCGCGTTCGTCGCGAGCGCGTACAAGAGCGGCTTCCAGTCGAAATTGTTGTGAATGAGATCGAAATCAGCGGCGCGCTCGAACGGCGCGGAGGCGTGCAGCGCCGTGTAGATATCCGCGTTGAGCGCGGAGTCTTCATTCAAACCGACGGGGACGACCGATGCGAGCTTGCCGCTCGAGCGTGAGTTGCCGGTCGCGAAAAGGGTGACATCGAGCCCGCGACGATGCATCCCTTCGGCAATGTCGTACGCGATCTGCTCCCAGGGGCCGTAACCCGGCGGCGGCGCCGGCCAAGCGATCGACGCGAGAATCGCGACGCGTGCGCCGGCGAGGCTCAAGTGCGCTGGAAGACGATGCGCCCGCGCTTGACGACGGCTAGGGGATTCTCCAGCGGCGCGGTCGTGCGCTCGAGGTCACCGCCGAGCAGCAGCAGATCGGCGAAAGCGCCCGACGTCAAGTGTCCCTCGGGGACGCGGAGCAGCTCGCCCGAAACCTGCGTCGCCGCGTGCAGCGCTTCTTGCGGCGTCATCTCCAGAATTTCGACCATCAGCTCGATCTCGCGCCAGTAGCCTTCGTGGTAATTGAACGGCGTGCCGGCGTCGGAGCCGCCGGCGAAGCGAACGCCGGCCTTGCGCGCGCGGCGAAAGTTCCGGCCCATGCGATCGACGATGGCACGTGCTTTGTCAACTGCATATTTGGGTATGCCGGCCTCCTCGCCGTTTTCGACGATCCCCACACACGCGTTCAACGTCGGCACGAGGACGGTGCCGCGTTCTTTCATCATCGCAATCCCTTCGTCGTCGATGAGCATGCCGTGCTCGATGGAGTCGACGCCCGCGCGAAGAGCGTTCTTGATCCCGTTCGTTCCGATCGCATGCACCGTGACGCGCATGCCGTGCGTGTGCGCCTCGGCGACGCCGGCACGCATCTCCTCCTCGGTGAGCTGATCGTTGCCGGGAATCGCGCCGGGCGTCAGCACGCCGCCCGTCGCCATCATTTTGATGCAGTCGGCACCCGCTTTGAGCTGCTCGCGCACGGCGAGCCGCACGTCCCAGGGCCCATCGGCTTCGCGCGCGCCGGCCCACCAGCCGTGGCCGCCGGTCATCACGATTGGTTTCCCGGCCGCGACGATCGTCGGGCCCGCGACCTGTCCCTTTTGGACGGCGTTCCGCACTTCGATGTTGTTGCGCCCGGCCGAGCCGAGATCGCGGACCGCCGTTACGCCGGCATGCAGCGTCTTGCGGGCGTTTTCGACGCACGTCAAAAGCTTTTGCTCGGCATTGAGCAGCAAGACGACGCCGAGCACGTTAGGGTCACCGCTCATCTCCAAATGGGCGTGAGCGTTGATGAGACCCGGGGTCACCGCGGCGGCCTCGCGATCGGCCTGCACGCCGTCGGCCGGCGAGATCGATGCGATGCGATCGTCCTCGATCGTGACGACGACGTTGCTGCGCGGCGGGTCCAACGTGCCGTCGTAGAACTTCGCGGTACGAATTGTCAGCGTCGCCATCGGCGCCGGGTGTTCGCGCTTACGGCAAAGTTCCCCGTGCCACGATGCGATTGCCGAAAGCCAGCTCGAGCCGGTTCGCCTTGGTGGGATGCGCGATGAAGAGCGATGAGGACGCGCCGTGCGCAACGAGCCGCCCTAATTCGTGCGCTCCGGACGGTCCGGCCGCCAGCAGCCGGTAGCCCGGCCGGCCGTCGTCGACGATGGCGTACAGCCACGAGCGGTCCTCCGCATAGATGACTTTCGCGGCCGGCGCGCCGGCCGTAACCGGGGTGAGCTCGATGTGCCGGAAATGCGCGTGCGTCATCGCGACTTGCGCGCGAATGTCGTCGCCGGATTCGTTGCCGACGTTGATGAAGGCCAGCGTGAACGCTGCGACGAGGAGCCCGGCAACGAAAGCCGCCGCAACGGCGACGCGCGCGGCCGGCTTCCAGACCGGCCGGCGACGCTGCGGCGCGCGGTACGCCGGCAAGAGGCTCGACATCGTCGCCAACGTCTCTTCCGCTTCACCGATTCGGCGGGCGCACGCATCGCACGTTCGAACGTGCTCCGCGATCGCGCCGCGCTCGCGTTCTTCGAGGTCGCCGAGCGCGTAGAGCTCGAGCTCTTCGCCGAAATGCGCGCTCACGGCGCGGCTCCTTGCGGCGCGCCCAGGTCGCGGCTCAGGCGCCGCAGCGCAAGCGCGAGCCGGCTCTTGACGGTTCCCAGCGGTTCGTCGAGCTTCGCAGCGATTTCGCGATGCGTCAAGCCGCCGAAATATGCCAGCTCGAGCACGCGGCGTTGGTCCGGCGGCAATCGCTGAAGGCCCTGACGCACGCGCTCGGCTTCAACATGATCGGCGATCTCGAATTCGACCGAAGGCTGCAGCCGCGCTTCGCGCTCTTCGATTGCTCGATGGCGCGCTTCCGCTCTGCGCCGCCCAAGCGCGTCGTTTCTCACGCAAGCGATGAGGAAGGCGCGCAGCGACCCGCGCTCGGGCCGATAGGCGTCGCTGCGCTGCCAAACCCGCGCGAACACGTCTTGCACGCAATCCTCGGCGTCGTCCGGGCTGCGCAGCACGTGCAGCGCGACGGAGAAACAAACGTCGGCATAACGCTCGTAAATCTCCTCGAGATTCACCTTTTCTCAACCAAGCATCGTGTCCGTCAGCTTCACGATGCTGCCGTCTTCGACGCGGGCGGTCCGATAGCCGAGCGTGCCGAGCAATTTGCTCGCCGGCAGGTCCTTGATCGGGCCCGGAGCAGCCGCGCTGCCGGGTGCCGGCTGAGGGTACGCGGTGCCGGCCGCGGTTCGGAAGCGGATCTTGCCTTCGGTGTGCTCGAGAATCTGATGGATGTGGCCGTTGAGCACGGTGACGTTATCGAAACGGCGCAGCATCGAAACGACGGCGCCTCCGTCTTCGGTCAGCCACCCCCAAGGCTCGTAGACCGTATAGAGCGGAACGTGCGCGAACACCACGATCGGCGTCGAGCGCTTTTGGGCGGCGAGGTCCTTTCGGATCCAGTCCAGCTGCTCGTTTCCGATCAGCCCCATTTTTTCGAAGTTGAAGACGTTGACGATCGCGACGAAGTGCGCGCCCGCCATGTCGAACGAATACCAGCCTTGCGGCGCTTCCTTGCGCCCGAACGCCGCGAAGTAAGATTTTGCGCCCTCGGCTCCGATCGTATCGTGCTCGCCGGGCAACGTGAAAAGCGGTGCGCGCAGCGCCCGGAGCGTTTGCAACGCGTCGTCGAACTGCGCCGGCTTCGAAACATGCGTGACGTCGCCCGTGTGGATCACGAATGCGGGCTGCACCGGCATCGCATTGACGGCATCGACCGCGAGCTTCAGCGTCGCGCCGGGATTCTCGTTCGGCGGCTGGTGAAAGCCGATGTGGCTGTCGCTGATTTGCACGAAGGTAAAACTCGCCGCTTCGGCAGGAGCCGTTGCCAAGCCGGTCGCTCCGAGCGTATAGGCGATGCCCAGCCCCGTCCAGCCGACGTGTCCGAGAAAATCGTTGCGTCTCATTTGACGATCACCGTGCCTTTCATGTATGGATGCAAATCGCAAAAATATGTGAATGTGCCGGGCGTTTTGAACGCGTGCTCCCAGGCATCGTGCGTGTCGAGGCCGCCCGACGCGAAGAGGTGCCGGGACGAATCGACCGTGTGCGCGTCGTCGTCGTCGTTAACCCACTCGACGACGTCGCCCGGCTTGATCTGGACGGTCGCCGGCACGAACGCGAAATTCTTCATGTGCACGACGACGGTGGGAGCGGAGGACGGCTGCGCCTGCGCGAGCAGCGCGGCAAGAAGGAAGGGCATCATGCCCCATGTACGCGCGAGCGGCTAGGCTTGGATCAGTCTAGCTGCCGGTCTCCGCGAGGACCCATTCACGCCAGCCTTCGGGCAGCTCCGGGACGAGCATGTGGCCGAGCTTGTCGCGCTCGAACATATAGATACGCATCATTTCCTTGAGCGTGAGCTCGTGGTCCGGCCTCCAAATGACCTCGACCGGGTCGCCGGCGGCGACCTCCCCTTCTTGGATGATGCGCAGATACGCGCCCGGGCGCAGCGCTTCGGCAAAGCGCTTGACGAATTTTTGGTCTTTCATCGCGATGCCGAGCTTGTAGCACGGTACGCGCGGCGAGGTCACCTGCACGACGGCGCGGCCGATTTGCCAGCGCTCTCCGACGAGCGCGCCGTTGACGTCGATGCCGCGCAACGTGAAATTCTCGCCGAACTTCCCGAAGGGCAACGTCATGCCGAGCCTGTCTTGCCACCAGCGGTAATCTTCCTCGGCGTATGCATAGGCGGCGCGTTCGATGCCGCCGTGCACTTTGAGGTCGGCTTGCACGTCACCGCGCAGATGCGCGTCGGCGAGCAGCACCGGGCCTTCAACCGGCGTTTTGAAGATGCCGGTCTGCATCCAGTTTCCGCGATATTGGATCGTTTGCGCGCTCGAAACGTTGACCGAGAGCAGGAGGGCGCCCTCGAGATTCACGAAGCGGCTGCCGCTTCCAGCGCCTTGTACGTCTTGGACGTGAGCTCGTGGTCGAGCGCGCCGGCAAGCGCGCGCGACGCGGCGCGCACGCTCTCGAGATCGGCGCCCGTCTCGATGCCCATGCCGTGCAGCAGATAGAGCACGTCTTCCGTCGCAACGTTGCCGGATGCGCCCGGTGCGTACGGGCATCCCCCCAGGCCGCCGCTGGCAGAATCGAACGTCGCGATTTGCATCTGCAGCGCTGCGACGATGTTGGCGAGCGCCGTTCCCCGCGTGTCGTGGAAATGCATGGCGAGGCGCTCGACGGGCATGCGTTCTTGCAGCGCGGCACAGAGCTCGACGACTTGATTCGGCGTGGCCACGCCGATCGTGTCCCCGATCGAGATCTCGTCCGCTCCCATTTCGGCCAGCGCTTCAGCGACGCGCACCACGTTCTCCACCGGCACGCGGCCTTCGTACGGGCATCCGAAACACGTCGAAATGTAGCCGCGAATCCACAGCTGCTCGTCGCGCGCGCGTTTGACGACGGTGCGAAACGCACGGAGCGATTCTTCGATCGTCATGTTGATGTTGTGCTTGGTGAAGGTCTCGGAGGCCGCGGTGAAGACCGCAATCGCCCGCACGCCCGCGGCGAGCGCCCGTTCGAGCCCGCGCTCGTTGGGCACCAAGACCAAATAGGTGACGCCGGGCCGCTTGCGAATGCCGCGGTAGACCTCGTCGGCGTCGGCGAGCTGCGGGATCGCTTTGGGGCTGACGAACGACGTCGCCTCGATGACCGGCAGGCCGGATTCGGAGAGCAGATCGATGTAGCGAATCTTGTCCGCCGTCGAAATCTGCGATTTCTCGTTTTGCAAGCCGTCGCGCGGGCCGACCTCGACGATCTTCACCCGGCTTGGCAAGTTCGAAAGACTGAGCGCCGTCATTCCGTAGCCACAACCCGTCTCATTCGCCGATCGTGACAAGGCGCTCGCCTGCGGAGACGAGCGCTCCGGGCTCGACGGCAACTTCGAGAACCGTGCCGGCCAGCGGCGCCTCGATGCGATGCTCCATCTTCATGGCTTCCAGGACGAGCAAGAGCGTCCGCTCGCCGACTGCTTGGCCCGGCTCCACCGCGATCGACACGACCTTTCCCGGCATGGGCGCGACGACGGCGCCGCTCGCGGTCTCCGGCGTGCGAACGCGGGCGGCGGCGCTGGGCGGCGGCGCAAAGGTATATCCACCCGACGGCGCGCGTTCGAGCGAAACGTCGCCGGTCGCGTCACCCGTGACGTGGTAGCGACCCGGTTCGATGAGCGACGCGTGCAGATGTACCGTGCTGCCGCCGACGACGAGATCGAGCGGAATTCCCGTCGACGCGATGCGCCATCCCGCACCGTCGCGCAGCGCCGCGGCGGCCGCGCGCAAGATGCTCGCTTCGTCGACCTTCGGCGCGGCGAAGCCTTCCGGAAGACGTTCGCTGATGAAGCTCGTGCTGATCGCACCGGCGCGAAAAACGTCGTCGGCGAGAATCCACCGCAAGAGCGGCAGATTGGTGGTGACGCCCTGGATGTCGAGCTCGTCGAGCGCGCACGACAGCCGGCGAATCGCCGCGTCGCGCGAACCCGCCCACGCGATGACCTTGGCGAGCATCGGATCGTACCACACGCCGACCTCGCTGCCGGTCCCGACTCCGGCATCCACTCGAATGCCCGGACCCTCCGGCGTGATCCAGCGCGAAATCACACCGGTGGCGGGCATGAACGTCGAGGGATCCTCGGCGTAGACCCGCACTTCGATCGCCCAGCCGCGCGGCGCCATGTCGCGTTTGTATTCCGCGCGCAGCGGCTCTCCGCCGGCGATCTCGATCTGCGCGCGGATGAGATCGACTCCGTACGCGAGCTCGGTCACGGGGTGCTCGACCTGCACGCGCGTGTTCATTTCGAGGAAGTAGAATTTTCCGCTCTCGTCGAGCAAGAACTCGACGGTTCCCGCGTTGACGTAGCCGACCGAGCGCGCCGCCGCTATCGCGGCTTGGCCGAGCCGGGCGCGCAGCACATCGTCGATCGCCGCGGATGGCGCTTCCTCGAGAATCTTTTGATGGCGCCGTTGAATCGAGCACTCGCGTTCGCCCAGATGCACCATCGCACCATGCTGGTCCGCCAGAACCTGAACCTCGATGTGCCGCGGGCGGCGCAAGAATTTCTCGAGCAGGACGCGGTCGTCGCCGAACGCGCTTTGCGCTTCGCGGCGCGCGGAGGCAAGCGCTTCGCCGAAATCATGCAGCCGCTCGACGACGCGCATTCCGCGGCCGCCGCCGCCGGCGCTCGCCTTGATCAGAATCGGCGGGCCGATCTTGGTTGCTTCCGCGAGCAGGCGCGCCTCGCTCTGGTCGTCGCCGTCATAGCCGGGAATCGTCGGCACGCCGTGCTTTCGCACCAGCCGCTTCGCCTCGATCTTGCTGCCCATCGCGGCGATTGCCCGCGTCGGCGGCCCGACGAAGATCAGGCGCGCTTCGCGCACGGCGGCGGCAAACGCGTCGTTCTCAGAGAGAAAACCGTAGCCGGGATGAACCGCGTCCGCGCCCAGCGTCTTGGCGGCGGCGATGATGGCTGCGACGTTCAAATACGATTCAGCGGCCGGCGGCGGCCCGATGCGCGCGCTCGCTTCCATGGCGCGGCGATGCAGCGCGTTCTCGTCCGCATCGGAATAGACGCCCAGCGGCGCAATGTCCATTTCGCGGGCGGCACGAGCGATGCGGATCGCGATCTCGCCGCGATTCGCGATCAGCAGCCGGCGAATCACGCGCTCACGTCCAGCTCGCTTCGCGGTGCTCCAAGAACGCGCGCAGCCCTTCTTGGCCCTCCTCGCTTACGCGCTGTGCGGCGATTGCGCGTGCCGAAATCTCGCGCGTCTCGTCGTACGATGCTTCCTGCACGGCTCTCAGCGTGCGCTTTGCCGCCGCGACCGCGGTCGGCGACGCGCTCATCAATTCGGCGATCGTGTGCTCCACCGCGGCGTCCAATTCCGCCGGCGGGACTACGACGTGCACCAATCCGATCGCTTGAGCCCGGTGCGCTCCGAAACGCTCGCCGGTGAGAAACAACGCGCGCGCGTGCGATGCACCGATCTTCGCGAGGACGAAGGGCGATATGACGGCCGGTATGATGCCCAGCTTCGTCTCGGTGAAGCCGAAGACGGCATCGTCCGCGCAGACGACGATATCGGAGACGGCGCACAGCCCGGCGGCACCCGCGATCGCCGCACCATGGACTCGTGCGACGACCGGTTTGCTGCAACGATCGATCGCGCGATACATATCCGAGAGCGCTGCGGCATCACGCCGGTTTTCGTCTTCGGTGAGACCGAGCGACGCGCGCATCCACGTGATGTCGGCTCCCGCGCTGAAGACTTTGCCGTCGCCGTCCAGGACGATGGCTCGAAGACCGGGCCGCGCGTCTAGCTCGGTGAAGATGCGGCGCAGCTCCGCGATGAGCTCCGCGTTGAAAGCATTGCGGACGTCGGGCCGGTTCAGCGTGACGCGAGCAACCCGTCCGTCGCGTTCGGTCGTAAGGCGTGCAACAGCCATGCCGACCGCTTTCTGCGCCGCAGGGTGGCGGCCTCGTAAGCGGGCTCACCTCCGTCCGCCGCCGCGTGCGCTATACTGACCGCAGTGGAATCCCAAGAAGGGCGCGTCGTCTACCGGCACTCGGCTGCGGCGCGCATGGCTCACTGGTTGTGGTTCGTGGCGATCCTCGTTTTGGTCACGAGCGGGCTGCAGATCTTTAACGCGGCCCCCTATCTGGATGCGTCGGACAAGTCCGATCCGGCCAGGCGCGTGCTGGCGTTCACCCAGCAATACGGCCCGCACGGTCCGATCGGCGTCACGACGATTTTCGGACATTCGTTCACGACGACCGGCTGGCTCGGTTACACCGACGACGGCATGGGCGCCGAGGCCGCGCGCGCGTTTCCGGGCTGGATCACGCTCCCGAATTATCAAGATCTCGCCGACGGACGGCGCTGGCATTTGTTCTTTGCGTGGGTGCTGGTCTTGGCGCTCGCCGTCTACGGCGTTGCCGCGGCCGTGCGCGGCGACCTCAAAGAGCTGATCGTGCGGCCCAGCGATTTTCCGAAGATGCTTCCCATGCAGTTGTATTATTTGAAGTTGCGGCGCGACCCACCGCCGCACGGCAAGTACAACCCGCTGCAAAAAGCGACGTACACGCTCGTGCTGCTCGTTCTCATTCCACTCATGGTGATCACGGGGCTCGCGCTTTCGCCGGGGATCGACGCGATCGCGCAGCCGCTGACGTGGCTCCTTGGCGGACGTCAGTTCGCACGGCTTTGGCACTTTACGATCATGCTGCTGCTGCTCGGCTACTTCGGCGTCCACATGTTCTTTGTCGTGACGACGCGGCCGTATGAAAACATCAAGTCCATGATCACGGGGCGCTACCGGCTCGGAAAGCACGATGGTGTGGGACCATGAAACGGTCGATTTTCTTGGCGTCGCTCGGCCTGACGGGCTGCGGCTACCATCTCGGCAACAAGCTCACGGAAACAGGGTGGATTCACAAGACGCTCGGGATCGTGCAGCCGCTCAACCATGCGCTGATCGGCACGCAGGGCATGGCGCGGGTTTATCCCGACTCGGCCGTCAACCGCAATTTCCGCGTCAACGGCTTCGATCCGCCGAACACCGCGCAATACAATACGTGGGTCGGCGACGACTACCGCGGTTATCGCCTCATCGTCGACGGCATGGTGGAACGGCCGCAAGCGTATTCGCTCGCCGAGCTGCGCGCGTTTCCGCAGCTGAACCAAGCGACGCGGCACGATTGCGTCGAGGGCTGGAGCGTGATCGGAAAGTTTGGCGGGCCTCGCTTGCGCGACGTCCTGGCATCGGTCGTGCCCAAGAGCGGTGCGCGCTACGCCGTCTTCCATTGCATGGATACGACCGACGACGGATCGCACTACTACGAGAGCCTCGGCTTGCATGAAGCGGCGCACCCGCAGACCGTCCTGGCGCTCGAGCTCAACGACGCGCCGCTCGATGCCGCGCACGGCGCCCCGGTGCGGCTGCGCGTTCCCACGCAGCTCGGCTACAAGAGCGCAAAGTGGGTGCGCCGCATCGAGCTCGTCGCGTCCTTCGGCAATATCGGCGGCGGCAAAGGCGGTTATTGGGAAGACAACGGCTACGAGTGGTACGCCGGGATTTAATGACGTCGCGTTAGCGCAGCGATTGTGGCCCCGCGTGTCATGGTGAGCGGAGGCGCATGAAATGCGCCGGAGTCGAACCAGCGAGCGGCGGCGGCAAGGCTGCGGCGGTCCTTCGACTCCGCTCGCTGCGCTCGCTCCGCTCAAGATGACGGGGGGAGCAGTTTTGAAACGGTGGAGTCGACCACCGCGTCTTGGGAGTCACCGATGATGGTGGCATACAGACGTCCGGTGCGGTCGAAGATCAGCTGCGTCGGCCAGTACTCGACGCCATAGGCAGCCCATAGCCGCGACCGGTTGTCGATTGCGACCGGCCACACGATGCCGAGCCTACGAAGGCCCTCGACGACGTGCGCGCGCTCGCGCTCGTACGGGGTTTCAGGCGTGTGGACTCCGATGAGCGCAAATTGCGACGAGGGCTTGGTGCGATACAGCGTCTGCAGATTCGGCGTGATGTTCGCGCAATTGTAGCAGCCGAACGTGAACACGTCGACGAGGACGACCTTGCCCGCCAGTGAAGCCGCGGTGGGACGCGTGCCGAGCCAGTCGGCATACGCGAGAAGCGGTTGGAGCGTTCGGGCGGGCGCCGCCGCGGTGGGACGCGGCAGCAGCGCAGCGCCGCCGAGAAGAAGGGCAGCGCGGCGGCTGAGCTTCACGTCGTTGCCTTGCGAAGCAGCGTGAAGGTTCCGTGGTCGCTGCGGATTTTGCCGTCGCGTGCCAGGTTTGCGAGCTCGACCGTGACGGTCTCGCGGGTGCTGCCGACGAGCGACGCGATATCGGCATGCGTCAAGCGCACGTCGATGCGAAGACCTCCGTCGGCCTCGACGCCGTGTTCGGCGGCGAGCCGCTCGAAAAGGTGGAGCAGCCGGTCCGAAACCTTGGCATACGCGAGATCCTCGATCGTCGCCGAGGCGTCGTTCAGGCGCTCGTGCACGATCTTCGCGACGTTGAGCGCAAGCTCGGGATCCTGCGAGAGCAGTTGGAAGAGATCGTCCGCTTTGGCCGTGCACAAGAGCGTCTCGCCGACGGTCGTCGCAACCGTCGTGCGCTCGCCGGCTTCGAAGAGGGTCTCTTCGCCGAAAATGTCGCCGGCGCCGAGAATCGCCACGGTGACCTCTTTGCCGTCGGGCGTGAGGCGCGAGATGCGCACGTTGCCGCGCTTGACGAGATAGACCAGCCGCGTCGGATCGCCTTGCTCGAAGACGGCGGTTTTCGGCGGATAGAGCACCGTCGTGAAAATGTGCGCGGTCTCGACTGCGCGTTCGCCGGCGCCGGAAAAGAGCCGGTTGTTCTTCAGATAGAAAACCTTGTTGTCGGTCATTGCCGCAGCCGCCATCCGTTCACCTTAGCCGGTCCAGAGCGGCCCTTCTGTAAGCAGCCTTACCGAGCCGCTGCGCTCGGAGAGCTCGGGCGCGCCGAGAGTGCATTCGGAGGCGTCCTTACATCCTGAAGACGCCGAAGCGCGTTTCGCGCCGCGGCGCGCGCGACGCGGCGCGCAGGCCCATGGCCAGAACGCGGCGCGTATCGAGCGGATCGATGATGCCGTCATCCCACAAACGCGCGGTCGAATAATACGGATTGCCCTCGTGCTCGTATTTTTCGAGGATCGGCGCTTTGAACTGCGCTTGCTGCGCCGCGCTCATCGTGCTGCCGTTTTTCTCGCGATCGGCGTCCATGCGCACCGAAAGCAGCGTCGACGCCGCCTGCTCTCCGCCCATCACGGAGATGCGGGCATTGGGCCACATCCAGAGCTGACGCGGCGAATACGCACGACCGCACATTCCGTAATTGCCGGCGCCGAAGCTGCCGCCGATGATGACCGTGAACTTCGGAACCTCCGCGCACGCAACTGCCGTGACCATCTTGGCGCCGTCTTTGGCGATACCGCGGTTCTCGTAATCTCTTCCGACCATGAAGCCGCTGATATTTTGCAGAAAAACCAGCGGCGTGCCGCGCTGCGCGCAAAGCTCGATGAAATGCGCGGCTTTCAGCGCGCTTTCGCTGAAGAGAATGCCGTTGTTGGCGACGATGCCGACCGGATGTCCCTCGATGCGAGCAAAGCCGCAGACGAGCGTCGTTCCGTAGCGAGCCTTGAATTCCGCGAACGCGGATGCGTCGATGATGCGCGCAATGATTTCGCGCACGTCGTAGCCGACGCGCAGATCGCGTGGGACGATTCCGTAGATCTCGCGAGGATCGCGCGCCGGCGCTACCGATTGCGCCACCTCCCACGCGGGAGCGCGCGTCTCGTCCAGATGAGCGACGATTTCACGTAGGATGCCGAGCGCGTGCTCGTCGTCTTCGGCCATGTGATCGGCAACGCCGGAGATGCGCGTGTGCACGTCGGCGCCGCCCAGCTCTTCGGCCGTGACGACTTCGCCCGTTGCGGCTTTGACGAGGGGCGGGCCGCCCAAAAAGATCGTGCCGACGTCGCGCACGATCACGGTTTCGTCGGACATTGCCGGAACGTACGCGCCGCCGGCCGTGCACGATCCCATGACCGCTGCGATCTGCGGAATCTTCTGCGCCGACATGCGAGCTTGATTGTAGAAGATGCGGCCGAAATGCTCGCGATCCGGAAAGACGTCGGCCTGCAAGGGAAGAAATGCGCCGCCTGAATCGACCAGATAGATGCAGGACAACGCATTCTGCTCGGCAACCTCTTGAGCGCGAAGATGCTTCTTCACCGTGATCGGATAGTACGTGCCGCCTTTGACGGTAGCGTCGTTTGCGATGATGACGCAGTCGCGTCCGTGCACGGTTCCGATTCCCGTGACGATGCCTGCGCCGGGTGATGCTCCTTCGTACATTCCATATGCGGCCAGCGGCGAGAATTCGAGAAATGCGCTGCCCGGGTCGACCAAACGATCGATTCGCTCGCGTGCCGTCAGCTTGTTGCGCGAGCGATGTCGGGCAACGGCTTCAGGTCCGCCGCCGGCCTGCGCTTCGGCGATCCGCGTTCGCAGCTCGGCGACCAGCCCACGCATCGTCGCGGCGTTGTCTTCGAAGCCGGCTTCGCGGGGATTTACGTGGCTCTCGAGGACGCTCATGGCCGCTCTCTTCCCTAGCGCTTCTCATCGTCTCTTCAAGAACTGCGGCCGTTTGCCGTTTACCATGACGCTAATGCTTGCAACGACCTCCGCCGGCTTCAGGCCCGCGGGCCGGTTCGATGCCGCCGACGCGCTGCGCCCCTACCGCGGCGGCTGGGATCGGCGCCGGGCCGCGCATCTCTTGCGGCGAGCCGGATTCGGCGGAACGCCTGCGGAGATCGCGGCGTTCACCTCGCTCGGCATGAACGCCGCGGTCGATCGGCTGATCCACTTTCCCGATACGTCCGCGCTGCCCGCAGCCCCCGAGCTCGTCGACGACCGGCCGCGGCGGGCGATCCTTGCGATGATGGCGAGGCTGCCCCAGCCCGCGGCGAGCCCCGACCCCGCACAGCGCGCGGCTGCGATCAAGGCGCTCGGCAAAGCGCACTTCCAAAACGCCGTCGCGCTGATGCAGTGGTGGCTGGGGCGCATGATCGCCACGTCGGCCCCGCTGCAAGAGAAAATGGTGCTGTTCTGGCACGGGCATTTCACGAGCGCATATCAAGGCAAGGGCATCACGGCTGCCGATATGCTCGGCCAGAATCAGCTCTTCCGCCGAAGCGCCCTGGGCAACATTCGCGAGCTTACGCTGGCCGTGTCGCACGATCCGGCGATGCTGAAATATCTCGACAACCGCACCAACAGAAAGCAGCATCCGAACGAGAACTACGCGCGCGAGCTGATGGAGCTCTTTACGCTCGGCCTCGACAACTACACCGAGAGCGACGTGCGGCAGTCGGCGCGAGCGTTCACGGGATATACGCTCGATCGCGACGACCGCTTCGTGTTCAACCGCCGCGTGCACGACGACGGCATCAAGACGTTCCTGGGGCGAACCGGAAATTTCACGGGCGATGACATCGTCGCGATCATCTTTCAGCAGCCGGCTGCATCGCGGTTCTTCGCTCGCAAGATCTTGGAATTCTATCTCTACGACGATCCCGAGCCGCAGCTGGTCGAAGACTTCGCGGCACTCTTGCGATCGCACGATTTCGAGCTCGCACCGGTGATGTCGGCGCTGCTGCGCAGCAACATATTCTATTCGGATCGCGCGTATCGCGCGCTGGTGAAGAGTCCCGTGGAATTCATCGCGGGTACCTACCGGCTGTTGAGCCTCCCGCCGGATGACGTGCCCCTGCCGGTGCTGGGCGCGATGACGCGGATGGGACAGCGCTTGTTCTTCCCGCCGAACGTCAAAGGCTGGGACGGCGGCGCGGCATGGATCAACAGCGGCACGCTGCTCGCGCGTGAAAATTTCGCAGCCGGCGTTTGCAGCAACGCACAGATGATGGAATCGGTGGCGTGGCTCCCAAAGGAGATGCTCGATCCGGATGCCGTCACGGCCGCGATCGTCGATGCGGTGCTGCAGGGCGATATCTCGCCGGCGGCGCGCGCTCGTTTGCAAGCGTATCTCGACGGAGGAGACGTCCGCGGCGCCGTCTATTTGGCGATGGCGACGCCGGCGTATCAGTTGGCATGAAGTTACCGCGTCACAGGTTCTTGATTGGATCGATCGCCGGTTTGATCGTCGCGCAGCGCAGCGGCGATCTGTTCTCACGCGCGCTCGCGCAGGCGCCGCTTCCCGGCGCGCCTGCAACGGCGGACGAACGCGTACTGGTGCTCGTCAACTTACAGGGCGGCAACGACGGCCTCAACACCGTCGTGCCGTACGCGATGCCGCAGTACTATCGCTATCGCCCCACGATCGGCGTTCCGCAGAACGACGTCTTGCGGCTCAACGATGAAGTCGGCTTCAATCCGGCGCTCAAATCGCTCAAGGCGATGTTCGACAAGCGGCAAGTCGCCGTAATTCAGGGCGTCGGCTACCCCAAGCCGGATCACTCGCATTTCCGTTCGCAAGAGATTTGGCAGACGGCGGACCCGGACAGCTACTCGTCGACGGGTTGGCTCGGACGTTATCTCGACGCCGCGAACGTGCCGAGCGGCGAGCTGTTCGAAGCCGTCGCGCTTTCGCCGGTGTTGCCCGAGGTCTTCGGCTCGCGAAAGATCGACGTGCCGGCGATCGACGGAAACCTGCGTGGTTACGGTTTGGCGAGCGATCGCCGCAAGGGCGGCGCGCAAGAGTTCCGCGCGATGGTCGATGACGAACGGATGCCGTTCAGCTCGCCGTATCTTGCGAAGATTACGGAAATCGAAGCCAACGCGCAAAAAGGCGCCGAAGAACTGCCGAAGCTCATCGCCGGGTACAAGCCGCAAGCACAATATCCCGCAACGAATCTCGGACGCAGCCTCGCGCTTGCGGCGCAAATGATCGGCAGCAAACTCGGCACGCGCGTGATCTACGTGACGCACGGCAGCTTCGATACGCACACGTATCAGAAGGCCACGCAAGACCGCTTGCTGGCGCAATTTTCAGACGCGGTGTCCGCCTTCTATGCCGATTTGGCGGCGCACGGGAACGAGCGGCGCGTGCTCACCATGACATTCTCCGAATTCGGGCGCCGCGTCGCGGAAAACGCCAGCCGCGGAACCGATCACGGTGAGGCGGCGCCGGTGTTCTTGATCGGCGGCGCGGTAAGGGGCGGCGTGTACGAGCGCCATCCGTCGCTCGACGATCTCGACAACGGCGACATCACGTACACGACGGATTTCCGCAGCGTCTACGCGACCGTCGTCGAGCGCTGGCTTGGACGGCCTTCGAGCGGCATCATTGCCGGGAACTGGACGTCGATTCCGGCGATTTAAGAAAAGGCTAGGTTGCCGAGAGCTTTCCGGCGAGCGATCCATCGGCCGGAATACAACTCAAGCGCTTCCGCTGAGCGAGCGCGCCGGGTGACACTGGGCATATAGTTGGAAAGTGCCGAGGAGTCCCGGCCGCCGAAAGGAACGCTAAATCCCAATGCAGTTCACGGAAGGCCAAAGTGCCTCGCTCACCCGGACGGTGAGCGCCGCGGACGTTGACGCCTTTGCCCGGCTTACGGGTGACAGCAACCCCGTGCACCTGGACGAGGCCTACGCCTCCACGACGCGCTTCGGGCGACGGATCGCCCACGGCATGCTCGCCGTCTCGTACATCTCGGCCGTCCTCGGGACGACGTTCCCCGGGCCGGGCACGATCTACCTGAGCCAGAACGTCAGCTTCCTCGCCCCCGTCTACCTCGGCGACACGATCACGGCGACCGTGACCGTGTCCAAGTATCGTCCGGAGAAAGGCGTCCTTACCCTCCTGACCGAGTGCTGGAACCAGGATCGCGTGAAGGTCGTCGATGGGATGGCCGTCGTTCTCGTGACGGACGTCCTCGCCGCAGGGGCCGCTCAAAAGGCCGCCGAGGGCGCCGAAACGGCGGCTTGACGCATTAGCGCATATATGTGTAAAATGCCACTATACCGAACTCAGAGATGAAGAACGACACCGACGCCCGGAGCAAAGACGCCGGGCTTCCTCCCCGTGGTACCCCCAAGAACTACTTGATGGCGTGGCTGCTCGTCATGCTCAAAGGCTACGAGCTCCACGGCTACGAGATCATGAAGGCCCTCAAAGAAAACTTTGCGGTCGTCTCCGATCCCGGCACCGTCTATCGCGCGCTGCGGCAGCTCGAGCGCGACGGCTACATCACCTCGTGGTGGGACCCCAAGGAGCAAGGACCGGCGCGCCGAGTGTACACGCTGACCGATGCGGGCGCAACCGCGCTCGATATTTGGCGCGCGTCGCTCGAACAGTACCGGGAAAATCTGGACGCGTTCTTCAGCCTCTACACCGGAAAGTGGAGCAAGAAGAACGATGAGTAACAACGACCAGACCGCCAGCTATCTGGATTTGGCCAGCAGCACCTACGGCTTGCTCGTGGAGACCGCGGCGAACGTCAATCACCGCCTGCTCGAGCACCTCAAGTCTACCTACGAGATCATCTCGCGCCCGTACACGTCGACCGCCCTCGAAGCGACGTACCGCGAAAATCTGGACCGCGCCGGGCAGCTCGTCGAGCTGAACGTCGCGGCCGCGCAAAAGACCGGCTCCGAGCTGGCCGCGCTTGCGGGCAAGCTCGCGAAGAACGGCGGACAGTGGCAAGAGACGTACGTCGAGACGATGCGAGGGCTTTTTCGCACCGGGCTCTCGAACCTCGCCTTCGTCAAAGACGCCGCCGACCAAACCTACGAAGGTTTCGCCAAGCGCGTCGAAGAGATCCAAACGCGCGCAGCGGCGGGCGTTTCGCACAACTAGCAAAACGAAACGCAAAAGCTGAGAAGCGAGCGGCCCCCGGCGGGGCCGCTTTTTTTTCCCGCGAAAGCTTAGGCGATGAGCGTGCAGAGCCATCGTTTGCGCGATACGACGAACGTCCGGTTCGACGCCCTTGGGCCCAAGGACGAAACCGCCGTTGCGGCCCTGCTGCGCGCGCTCCCCGAACGCGACTTGCTGTTCGTCGGATTCGACCTGCGTGATGACGAGGTGATCCGCCGGTGGGCGAATCCCGGGCCTAGGCGCGACGCGGCCGGCGTCGTGGCGCGGCGCGACGGCGACTTGCTCGGGTTCGTCGTTCTGCAGCGTGACCGCGCGCCGTGGAAGCGGCACGTCGGCAGCGTGCTCGTCGTCGTCTCGCCCCAGGCGCGCGGCCTAGGCCTCGGGCAGCTGCTCGTGAAGCGCGCGATTGCGCTGGGCGGTGAATTGGGCCTGGAAAAAATCGCCGCAAGGATGGTGGTCGAGGATCGCCACACCGTGCACGTTTTCGAAAAGCTCGGATTTCGGCAGGAAGGCCTCTTGCTCGACCACGCCAAGGCATCCGACGGAACGCTTTACGACATCGCGTACATGGGTCTGTCGTGCAAGCCGCGCGTTCCGGTACGCTGAACGCCTCGATTCTTTTTCTCGGAACCGGCGGTGCACGCTTTGTCGTCGCGCGTCAAGTTCGTGCGTCCGGCGGCATGTGGTGGCGATTCGGCGAGACGCAGATTCACGTCGATCCGGGGCCGGGCGCGCTCGTTCGCGCGCTCTCGCACGTGCCGCCGTGCGAGCCGGCAAGGCTCGATGCGATCGTCCTATCGCACAAGCATCTCGATCATTCCGGCGACGTCAACGTGATGATCGAGGCGATGTCGCAAGGCGGCTGGCGCCCGCGCGGCATGGTCCTTGCTCCACGCGATGCCTTCGAAGGCGAACCCGTCATTTTCCCGTATCTGCGCCGCTTCGTGCCTCGTATGGAACACTTGCGCGAGCACGGCGGGCCCTATTTGGTCGGCGAAGTCGAGATCCGCGCCTCGGTGCGCCACAAGCACGCGGTCGAAACCTACGGATTGCACGTCCTGCACCGTCACGACGAGGGCGAAGTGCGCCTGTCGTACGTTCCGTGCACGCGTTATTTCGACGGTCTGATCGAAGATTATGCTGCGGCGCGTCCCGACGTGCTGGTCGTCAACGTGCTGCGGTATCGCGACACGATGGATGTCGATCATCTCACCTTCGATCAAGCAAAGGATGTAATCGCACAGGTTCGTCCCCGCGTCGCGGTGCTCACGCATTTCGGAACGCGCATGCTCGAGCAAGACCCGCGCCGGCTCGCGCTCGCACTCGAAGACGAGCTCGGCATTCGCGTTCACGCCGCACGCGACGGCTGGACCCTGGATTTCGCAACCGAGCTGGCCTAGCGTTCCGGCGGCCTGCGCGGTACGAAATATTGCGGATGTCGCTGCCGAATTTGCTGCTCGCGCTCGCGAAAGCGTTGCAGCGGCGCGCGGATTTGGTTCCAATGCGGCGGCAGCGCGCGCTTGTTCAGAATCGAGCCGTTGTACAGATAAACCTGTCCTCGGCGTGTCACCACGTTCACGAGCGGGCCGCCGCCTGCGATGCGCGCATCGGCTTCGCCGCCGCGATCGACGAACGGCGTCGGTTGATCGAAGTTTTGAAAGATCCGTCCGGGCGAGCCTTTCACCGCGATGCTGGCCGGTCCGTTGACGCCGAGCGCAACGTGCCCCGTCACGGTTTCGAAGCGCGCGAGCCCGGGCTGAAAAGAACCGTTGTTGTACAGAATCGAGCCACGCGTGCTGGTCGCTTCGATCTGCCGCACGTTGCACCGCTGGAACACCATGTTGCTGACCGCAGTGCGCGTGCGCAGACGGTTGAAGGTCGAGTCGGCGACGAATATCGGGCCTTGCAAGTTTTGCACGAAGGCGTCACCGCTGACGTTGCGCAGCACGAGCGGGCCTGCGCGCTGCTGCGCGATCAATTGTCCGTGGTAATTTTCGATTTGCGTCGCCGCGAAGCCGTTGATCGAGAGCACGCTGGTATCCGCCGGAATCATCACGGTCGAAACTTGGGGCGGCACTTGAATGCGGACGGTGTCGTGCCGTCCCGGCGGGATCTGCACGGGAAAGTATTCGGGTCCCAGCGTGACGGCTTGCCCGTTGGGTGTCTCGATCGTTTGCGCCGGGATCGGAACGGAATACGGTGTCATCGGCGTCGTCGGCGCGAGCCGGCCCGGACGGCGCTCCACCGCCGGAATGGCGCCGCCGTCGTCGACCGCGATCTGCTCGCGATTCCAGGTGGAAATCCAAATCGGTTGCGAGTGCTGGATGAGAACGATGGGATGCTCGGAGACGTCAACGGTCGTCACCTCGGCGCCAACGGCGCGAGCTGTTGCCATGACGAGCAGCGCGAAGAGAGCCGTACCGGCTCTTCGCGCGAGGACCTGCAGACCCACAAGACGAGCGTACACCGGGGTCTGCCGAGCGGTCATTGGATTTTCTTTAGCGTTCTCTCGGCAAGCGGACCGTGAAGACGGAGCCGCCTCCCGGTCTCCGGCTCGCGCTGACGGTGCCGCCGTGCACGCGCGCGATGCTGCGCACGATGGCCAGGCCCAGACCGGTGCCTTCGATCGCGCGGTTGCGGGATTTGTCGGTGCGATAAAACCGGTCGAACACGCGGGCCAGGGACTCGTCGTCGATGCCCACCCCGGTGTCCCGGACTTCGCCGATCACCTGATCGTCGCCGGTCCGCACGGCGACGTCGACGGAGCCGCGGTCGGTGAACTTGATCGCATTGTCGATGAGATTGCCGAAGAGCTGGCGCAGCAAGCTATCCGACCCGTAGACGATTGCGCCGTTGGCGCTCTCGTTAAACGAAAGCTTCAGGCCTTTTTGGTCGGCCTTCATTCGCGCGGCCTCCGTCGCTTCGCGCGCGATGGCGCCCAAATCGAGCGGCTCCTTCGGGATTTGCTCGCCGGAATCGGCCTTCGCGAGAAGCAGCATGCCGCTCACCATGCCCGCTAATCCCGCGCTTTCGTCGATGATCGCTTCGAGGCTCTCGCGGCGAATTTGCTCGTCCCGATCGGCCCAGCGGCGCAGCATCTGCGCGTTGGCGTTGATGACCGTCAGCGGCGTCTTGAGCTCATGGGACGCGTCCGAGATGAATTGGCGCTCGCGCGCGAAGGCGGCTTGCAGCCGGTCCAGCATGCGATCGAAGGCCGCCGCCAAGCGCCCCAGCTCGTCCTTTCTGCCGCTCCAGCCGATTCTGCGATCCAGCTGCTCGGAGCCGATCTCTTCCATCGCATCCGTGAGCCGCTTGACAGGATCGATGACGCGCGACGCGATGAGGATCGACGCCAGCACGACCAGCACGATTGCGGCGAGCGTTACCACGATCACGATGTTGCGCGCGCCGACGAGCGCCTGATGAACCGCATCGAGCCGCTCCCCGACGTGCGCGACGGCGATGACCTTGCCGCTCTCGACGAGCGCTTCGTCGTAGACGACCAGATCGTCGAGAAAATATGTCTTGACCGGATTTTTCGGCGTCAGCGACTTGTCCGGGGGAAAGAGGAACGAGCCGGTATTGGTGCTTTTGCCGATGGGCTCACCTTTCGCATTGTCGATTTGAACCAGCGTCGTCGCGGACGACCACGCTTCGAGATTCGTTTGCGTGGCAATGAGCGACGCGATGGCCTGATCGGACGCCAGAGACGAGAGCCCGAAGGGCGACACCGTGCGCTTGATCTGCGTCGCGACGGTGCTCGCGCGCAGCTCCGATTGCCGGATCAGAATCGAACGAAGCGCGAGGCTCATCGCGAGCGCCGCGATGGCAAGCACGACGACGAAGAGCGCCCCGTACGCGACGGCAATGCGCCACTTCAGGGACGACAAGGCTTAGACCTTAAGGGCGTACCCGACTCCGCGGACCGTCTGGATGAGCTTGGGCTCGAAGCCTTCGTCGACTTTTCCGCGCAGGTAGCGGATATAGACGTCGATCAGATTGGAGTCGCCGAGGAAATCGCTGCCCCAAACACCGTTGAACAGCTCGTCGCGCGTGTGGACCTTGTTGCGATGCAGCAGCAGATACTCCAGCAGCGCGTATTCCTTCGCGGTCAGCTGAATCGGCTTGCCCGCGCGGGAGACTTCGTGGCGGTCCCGATCCATGACGAGGTCGGCTGCTTCCAAGATGTTGGACGCGGGATGACGGTCGCGCAAACGCGCGCGGATGCGAGCCAGCAGCTCGTCGATCGAGAAGGGCTTCGTCAGATAGTCGTCAGCACCGGTATCTAGGCCGGCGACCCGGTCGGGAATGCGGTCCTTCGCCGTCAGCATGATGATCGGGACCTTGCTCTTGGCGCGAACGCGCGAGCAGATTTCCAGGCCGTCCATTTTCGGCAGCATCAGATCGAGGATGATCAGGTCGGGCTCCTTGAGCGCCTTCTCCAAGCCGGCGAGCCCGTCGCGCGCGACCTCGACCTCGTAGCCCTCGTGCTCGAGCTCCAGCTGCAGCACGCGCAAAATCGCCGCATCGTCCTCGACGACGAGAATCCGGTATTTGCGGGCCGTGGTCTCGTTCACGCTTGATGGTTATCGTAAGGGCCGCGGCCCTTTCCTGGTGGGCACATCCGGCTCTCATCTCGGGTACATGTAGCAAGGGAAGGAGCTGCGCTCTTGGAGGAAAGCATCGCGCTCTTTGCGGCCGCCGCGATAATGGGCATTCCGGTTGCGGGTTGGATCGCCGTGCGCGGAATGGAGCACGCCGAGCGCATGGAGATGATCCGGCGCGGCATGATGCCGCCGCCGTACGCTGCCCGCTTGGCGTCCACGGCAGCGCCGGCGGCCGCTTTCGCGCTCGCGCTCTTTGGGCTTCCTCTGCTGGCGGCAGCCTGGCTGATCGGCTTCTCATCGATCGCTTATCCTCCGGACGCGCGGCCGCCCTATGCGCTGCTGCTCCTCGCCGTGATCGCGCTGGTGCCGCCGGCGATCGTGCGAGCGCTGCGCGTCCGCGCCCGGCGCCGTTTGCGCGCGCTGCCTCCTTCGGACGAGCACTTCGTTCGCTAGAGAAAACAATCAAGGACGCCGCAGCGTCCTTGACGTTCTTCAGAACGAAAATAAAGACGGTTACTTGCAGGTGACCAGAGCCATCGCCCATCCCGATTTCGTGCGCGTTCGAACGAGATAGCCGTCGGGAGTGCGATCGTAGACCTGATAGCCCGCTCGGAGCGCGTCGGCCAATGTCTTGAACACCACCAGTCCAGCCATAAACGGGATCCTCCTTTCCGCGGGTGTCTACCCTATCAACGGCATCCTATCGAAAGCATTGCTGTTTTTGATAGTGGTCTTGGTTAAGGTTCGAGTAAAGATTGTGACAGGGGGGTGGCACTGAGCTCGCACGAAGTGATCGGTCCGTGACGTCCGACACGGTCGCCGCCCCTCGCGTTCACGCTACGGTTGTCGCCGACCGTCGGGAGCCCTATCAGGGCATCGTCATCCTCAGCTTGCACGCGCCGGCGCTCCGTGCGGAAGTGCGAGCAGGACAGTTCGTGATGGCTATTCCGTCGCGCGGCATGCTGCCCGCAACTGCCCTAGGCGTCTATGACGCATGGGACCAGCATGTCAGCCTCATGATCATCTCCGCGGGTCCGCGGACCGCCGATTTGGCAGCGCTGAGGCCCGGCGACGCGCTCGATCTCCTTGGCCCTCTTGGCAACGGCTTTTTCCTCGACGGCGTGCCCGCGTCCGTCGGCATCGTTGCAGGCGGCGTCGGCTTGGCATCGGTGCTGCTCGCCGCACGGCGCTGTATCGACGCCGGCGCGCGCACGACGCTCTATTACGGCGCGCGAACGGCAAGCGCGCTGGTCGATGTCGAGCTATTCGAATCAGCGGGCTGCGAAATCGCACTTGCAACCGATGACGGCAGCCTCGGGCATGACGGCTTCGTCACCGATCTGCTGCGCAACGGCACGCTTCCACCATTGCTTTTAGCGTGCGGGCCCGCGCCGATGCTGCGTGCCGTCGCGGCGCTCGCGCAAGAGCGCCGCGTGCCCGCGCAGCTCTCACTCGAGGAGAATTTCGGATGCGGGGTCGGTGCGTGCTGGGGATGCGTCGTCCCGCTCGATCGCAGCAGCGCGCAGGCTCCGCATTTCCCGCCGCCGTCACCGCACGAACCGCGGCCGTTCGTTCACGCGCGTGTTTGTAAGGAAGGCCCGGTGTTCTGGGCGAGTGAGCTAAGGTGGTAGTTCACGTGCAGCCGCCGCGGCTCGCAACGCGCATCGGCAAGCTCGAGCTCGCGTACCCGACGCTCATGGGGAGCGGATGCTATGGTTCAGGCGAGGAATACGCTCCGTTCGCCGAGCTGGAGCGGATCGGCGCCATCGTTCTCAAGAGCGTTACGCGATATCCGCGTCTCGGTAATGCCGGACCGCGCGTCGTCGCAACGCCGGGCGGCATGCTGAACGCGATCGGGCTGCAAAATCCCGGTATCGACTATTATCTCGAGCACGAGGTCCACAAGTTCGCGGATCGACCGTGCGCCGTCATCGGAAGCGTGGCGGGATTCTCCGTCGACGAGTACGCCGAGGTGACGGCACGGCTGGCCGCGCGCGACGAGATCGATGCGGTCGAGGTCAACATCTCCTGCCCTAACGTCGCCTCCGAGGGCGAGACGTTCGCGTGCAGTCCGGACCTGGCGTCCGCTGTCGTCAGAGCCGCACGCGCCGCGACCGGTAAAACGCTGATCGTCAAGCTTTCGCCGAACGTCACCGACATTGCCGGCATCGCGCGGCGTGCCGAGGATGCGGGCGCGGACGCGCTTGCCGTGGTCAACACCGTTCGGGGAATGGCCATCGACGTCGATCGCTGGAGGCCGCGGCTCGGCAACGTCACCGGCGGATTGTCGGGTCCGGCGATTCGCCCGATTGCGGTGCTCGCGGTCTACGAAGTGGCGCGCGCAGTTCGCATTCCGATCGTCGGCCAGGGCGGCATCGAAACCACGCGCGACGCCCTCGAGTTCTTCTTGGCCGGAGCTTCGGCAGTTTCGATCGGCACGGCGAACTTTACCGACCCCCGCATCCCGACGCGTATCGTCGCGGAGCTTGAAGAGTATCTCCGCGAGCGCAACATCAAGGCGCTCGAGGAGATCGTCGGAAGAGCGAACGTCGGCTTGCGCAGCGCCGAAGAATACGAAGGAGACGCTGGTTGAACGAACCCACCCTGATCGTCGCGCTCGACGTGCCGACGTTTCCGGACGCGCGAGGGGTAATCGAAGCGCTGAGCGGTTTGCCGCTGATGTACAAAGTAGGGCTTGAGGCGTTTTGCGGGTACGGCCGCGACCTTCTCGACGATTTGGAGCGGCGCGAGCAACCGTATTTCCTCGATCTCAAGCTCAACGATATCCCGAACACCGTCCGAGGCGCGGTGCGCGCGGTCGTTCGCCCGCAGGCGCGCATCATCGACGTGCACGCGTTGGGCGGCAGCGAGATGATGCAGGCCGCGGTCGAAGCCGCGGAGGAGCGCGCCGACGAGCTGGGGATTCGCCCGCCGGAGATCTTTGCGGTGACCGTGTTGACGAGCTTGGCGCCCGAGGACTTGCGCGAGCTCGGGCTCGTAGGCGGCCCCGGCGAAAACGCGACGAGGCTCGCCGCGCTCGCGCGCGATGCGCGCTGCGGCGGCGTCGTGTGCAGTCCGCACGAGGTGAAGTCGCTCAAGGAGTTCTTCGGCACCGAGTTCAAAGCGCTCACCCCCGGCGTTCGGCCGGCCGGTGCATCGCACGGGGATCAAAAGCGCGTCATGACGCCGCGCGAAGCGCGGGATGCGGGCAGCGACTACATCGTCATCGGCCGTCCGGTTCTCGAAGCCGACAATCGGCGCAAAGCCGCCGAATCGATTCTCTCGGAGCTGGCGGCGCGATGACCACCGCGACCCTGGAAGAGCGCGGCGCGCTGCTGCACGGCCATTTTCGTCTCTCGTCCGGACGGCATTCGCCGCAGTTCATTCAGAAATTTCGCATCCTCGAGCTTCCGTCGCTAGTGGAGCGTGTCACAAGCGAGATCATCGCGAAGTTTCCGCAGGTCGAGCGTGTCAACGTCGTGCTGAGCGCCGCCGTCGGCGGCATCATCCTCGGATACGAAGTTGCGCGGCAGCTCGGCGTTCGCACGGTCTTCGTCGAGAAAGAAGGCGGAACGCCGACGTTGCGCCGCGGGTTCAGCCTGGGGCCGGACGATCGAGCCGTCGTGGTCGAAGACGTCATCACGACCGGAGGATCGGTGCGCGAGGTCATCGGCATCGCGCGCCGGCAGGGAGCCGGCGTGCTCGGCGTCGGCGCGATCGTGCGGCGCGAACCCGTTGATTTCGGCGTCCCGGCGGTTGCGCTGCTGGACGTGCGAATCCCGTCGTTCGCCCCCGAAGAATGTCCGCAATGCAAAGCCGGGGAGCCGATCACGGAACCGGGTTCTCGCTTCTTGCGGTGAAGGAGGGCTCGATGGAAACCCCGGCAAGCGCGATCGTGCGGCGGGCCGTTCGTGAAGGTCACCCCTACCAGCCCGGCATGACGCTGGAAGCGGCACGGCGCCAATATGGCCTCCAGCGCATCATCAAGCTTTCCTCGAACGAGAACCCGCTGGGGACCTCGCCCAAAGCGCTCGCGGCGCTTTCCCATTTGAGCGACCTGAGCGTGTACGTCGACAACGACTACCAGGAGCTGCGGGAGAAGCTCGCTCGATACGCCGGCGTGTCCGCCGAGAACGTCATCGTCGGCCACGGCAGCAACGAATTGCTGGAGCTCATGTTCGAGACGTTCGTCGAACGCGGCGAGCGCGTGATCATGGCGAGGCCGACGTTCTCCCTTTTTCCGGAGAACGCGCGCTTGCGCGAAGCAGACGTGGTCGAGGTGCCGCTCGTAGACGGCGTGCACGACCTCGAGGCGATGGCCGCCGCGGTGAACTCAAACACCAAGCTGGTGCTGGTCTGCGATCCGAACAATCCCACGGCGACGTGCGTTTCGCCGGCCGCGATGGCGCGATTTGTGGAAAAATTGCCGGCGCGCGTGCTGCTCGCGATCGATCAGGCGTATCGGGAATTCATGCCGGGCGGCACCGATGGTGTCGCGCTGGCGATGCGCCGCCCCAACACGCTGACGTACCGTACGATGTCCAAGGCGTTCGGGCTGGCTTCACTGCGCATCGGCTATGCCGTCGGGCATGCCGATGCAGTCGGCTACATGCAGCGGGTGCGATTGCCGTTCAACGTGACGCGCGCGTCGGTGGTCGCCGGTCTGGCCGCGCTGGACGACGCTGAGTTCGTCTCGCGCAGCATTAGAGCGAACGCCGAGCAGCGCGAACGGCTGGAGCGCGATTTCGCGCGCCTCGGCTTGTTCGCGTATCCCAGCAGCGCAAATTTCATCGCCGTTCGCGTTCCGGTGGAAGCGGACCAGGCGTACAAGGATCTGCTGCGCGAGGGCATCGCCGTGCGCTCGGGTGATGCGCTCGGGCTGCCGGGATTTCTGCGCATCACCGTGGGCACGTCCGCGGAGAACGATGCGCTCGTCGCGGCACTCGAAAAGCTTCTCGCGGCGTGGCGGCAGACGGCCGCGGCGGGAGCCTCGCACTGACCACGATTCGCCGGGGCGACAAAGGCGATGGCGAGTTTGTGCGAGATCTCGGCGGGCGTGTGGCGATGACCAGCGTCTCGCCGTTTCGCCAGGTCATGGGCTCGCTCGTGGTGCTCGCGTACGATAAGCTTTTGGAGTTCGTCTACGCGCAGTCTCACGTGATCCTCATCGCGGAAGAAGACGGGGAGCGGGCCGGCTTTCTCCTGCTCCTGGACATGCTTCCCGATGAAGTTTCGATGGCGCCGCAAGCGTTCGTCGCGTACATGGCCGTGGAACCGAATCGCCGGCGCCGGGGAATCGGCCGGTCTCTCTTGAACGCCGCAGAGGGAATTGCGCGCGAGCGCGGCCTGCCGACGATTGCGATGATGGTCACCGAAGGGAACCTGCCGGCACTCGAGCTTTACACTTCGAGCGGATATCGCACGGAGCGAAGGTTGCTGTGCAAACCGCTCTGAGCCCGCGCATGGCGCGCCGCATTCTCGGCACCGTGTGGGGACTGGCGCTGCTCGGGCTGGCGTTTTGGCTCGCGACGCGCATTCCGCGGACCGTGGCCGTGTTCTTGACCGCGGCCGTCATCGCGCTCGGCGTCCATCCGGTCACGCGATTCCTCGAGCGCTGGGTGCGGCGCCAAATCGCGATTGCGACGGTTTACCTGGTGCTCTTGGGCGGCACCGTCTTTCTCGCCCTGCTCGTGATCCCAACGGCGATCTCGCAAACGGAGCTCGTGATCGCGAGCCTGCCGACGCAGTTTTCGATATTCGACAAGTTTTTGGGCGATTTCCAGATCACGTTGCAACATCAAATCGGCCACAATCTGCTGCCGCCCGGTGCCACCAATCTGCGCGCCGTCGTCACCGAACGGCTCACGGAGCTGGCGACGGCCGCATTCGCATCGCTCGGCCCCATGATCGTCGGAACGGTGACGGCGCTGTTCATCCTCATCTCGGCGATCGTGCTTTCGATTTTCTTTCTGGCAAGCGGCGAGAAAATCCGCAGTCAGATCTTATCGATCGTACCGCACTCCCGCGAGCACGAAGTCGCCGAAGTCCTCGACGAAGTCGTCAATATCTTCGGCGGCTTTGTCGCCGGTCAATCCATCTTGTGCGCCATCACCGGCATCTCGATATGGCTGCTGTGCTGGGCGATCGGTTATAAGTTCGCGCTGCTGGCCGGCGTGTTTTGCGCGATCGCCTATGCCGTGCCGTTCGTCGGCATGCTCGTCGCGCAGATCCTCGCGGCAGTCTTGGCTGCGCCGCAGGGATGGCCGATGGTTTGGGAGGTCACCATCGTCATCTTCATCGTCTCGCGCGTCGCGGACAACGTTCTGGTGCCGAAGATCATGGCGCCGCACGTGGGCGTTTCTCCGATTGCGGTGATGTTCGGCGTCTTCGCGGGCGGCGAGCTGTTCGGCATGCCGGGTCTGATCCTCGGCATTCCGGCTGCGGCGCTGGCGAAAGTGCTTTGGAGAATTTTCGTGCGGCCGTGGCTGTCACGGCACGACTTCGGCCCGCGCCCGCCCGACCTGCGACCAGGCGAGCGCGAGATCGACATCGAGATCCACGAAACGATCGTCGAGCGTCAACCCGCGCAGTCATCCACGACTTAGGGCCCGCGCCTCGGCGAAGTATTTCATGAGCGAACGCGCAGCTGCCCCTACTGCGTCGCGCGGCGCTCCATGAAGTCCGGCGCAGAGACGCCGCAAATCGAGAGCACGTTCGCCAAAACCGAACGCGCCGCCAGCGCAAGCGCGAGCCGCGCGATGCTGGTCGCCGGGTCCGCGCGGTCGACCACGGTGCAGGCCGTGTAGAACTGGTGAAAGTCGCTTGCGACCTCGCGGGCATACGTCGTGAGGTGGTGCGGCGCGAGCATCCGTGCGGCGTCCGCGACGACCTTGGGCCATTCCGAAAGCCTTCGAGCCAGCGCAAGCTCCGCCGCGTGCGTCAGCCTGTCGAGGTGCTCCCCGCGCTCTGCCCGGTCGACGAAGCCCGCAGTCTGCGGATTCGACCGGGCGTGCGCGATGAGCGATGAGATGCGCGCGTGCCCGTATTGCACGTAATACACCGGATTATCATTGGTCTGCTTGACGGCCAGCTCGAGGTCGAATGTCAGCGGCGATTCGGGCGCGAGCATGATGAAGAAGAAGCGCGCCGCATCGACGCCGACCTCGTCGAGGATCTCGTCAAGCTCGAGGATATTGCCCTCGCGCTTGCTCATCGTCGTGACGGAACCGCCGCGCACGAGGCTCACCAACTGGACGATCAGCACCTCGACGGAAACGTCGCGATTCGACCAGCGCGTCGGCCCTTCGAGGCCTAGCCCGTCGATGCGCTCGAGCAGTTGCATGAATGCGGGCTTGCCGTAAAGACGGCGCCAAATCTCCGCCATCGCGCGGACGCGCGCGACGTAGCCGTGATGATCCGGGCCGAGAATGTCGATGAGATGTGACGCATGCCGAAATTTCGCAAAGTGATACGGAATGTCGGCGGCAAAATAGGTCGGCCTCCCGTCGGAGCGCCGCAGGATTCTGGCCTTGTCCTCGTCGGGATCGAGATCGGCGGAAAGCGCGATCGCCTCCCCGTCACGCTCCGTCAGCCCTTCATCCTGCAATATCTGAATGATTGCGTCGACGAGCCCGGCTTGATGCAGCACGCGCTCGCTCTGAAAAATGAAGTCGACGCCGAAGCGGCGTGCGGTCGCCTGCTGCGACGCGATCATCCGTTCGTAGGCAAAACGCTCCAAATACTGCGCGTCGTCGACCCGCCTGTTCTCCGGCGGAACGGCATCGAGATCTTTCGCAAGCTCCCAGACGTAAGCCGCCGGATACCCGTCCTCCGGAAAGGGATAATCGGCGTCGCGCAATTGCCGCCAGCGCGCGTAGACCGAGCGCGCGAGCGCATCGAGCTGCGAGCCGGCGTCATTGATGTACCAGTCGGTGACGACTTCGTTGCCCACAAAACGCAGCGCGTTAGCCAGCGTCGCGCCGACGGAGAGCGCGCGCCCTTGCACGACGAGCAGCGGACCCGTGGGATTGGCGCTGCCGAACTCGAGCGAGATGCTCTTACCCGTCGCCGCACCGCGGCCGTAATCCATGCCGCTGCCCAATATCTCTGCGACGACGCCCTGCCAATATCGCGGCTGCATGCGAATGTTGATGAAGCCGCCCACCGGCTGCACCTCCGCGACGACGTCGCGAAACGCGCCGTCGTGACTCAGCGCCCGCTGGGTGATTTCGCCGGCAATTGCCTGCGGCGCTTTTCGCGCGGTTTTCGCGAGCTTGAACGCGACGTTCGTCGCGTAGTCGCCGAAATCACGATTGCGCGGTGTCTCGAAGCCGACGTCGACGGGCGCGTCGGCTCCGTACAGCTCGCGGGCGGCGCGGCCGAGCGCGCCGGCAACGGCTTCTAAGCCCACGATCTGGCGCGGCGCACGCGGTCGCGCTCCGCCCGATATTCGGCCACGAGCGCCTGCGGGCGTTCGCGGTATTTCGCCCAAAGCGCCGGCATGTGCGCGATGTCCGAGACCACGCGCGAGAAGACTGCATTGACCGGCGTCGGCACGGCGTTCGCCCGACCGGCGTCCGCGACCGCGCCGTTGAGCACGGCGACTTCCGTGACGTTCTTGCCGGCGCGCAAATCGAGCAGCAGCGACGGCGGCTTGGTTCCCCGCGCTCCGGCAATCCGCTTTGCCAGCAAGAAGCGCGCTGCGGGTGACGGCAAGGCCGCAACGGCCTGCAGCGCACGCACGGGATAGCGAGGAAGGTCGATCGAGCGGATGCCTTGCGCTCGCATCACGGCGTGAACTTCCCGGATCGCGCGAATCTCCAACCGAAAGACCTCATCGAAATGCACGAGACGTTCGGGAAGGACGTTGAGGATCGCACAAGAGGCGTTTGCGACGATGTTCAGCGCCAGCTTCGACCATTTGAGCGCGCGGTAGTCCTCGACGGCTCGCGTACGCAATCCCGCTTGCCCGAAGGCAGCGAGGATCCAATTGTGCGCCTCTTTGCCGACGGGAGCGAACGCGATGCCGCCATCGTTCGCCGCGTGACCGTGACCGGAAGGAGCGCGCTCGACGGGAATCGTGACCGCGCACGCGACGATCGCGTCGGCCCCGAATGCGGCCGCCAGTTTTTCTTCGTTACCGACGCCGTTCTGCGGACAGAGAACCGGCGTGCCGGAGGTTCCCCGCAGGGCTTGACGCAGCGTCTCGATCGCGCCCTCGGTATCGTAGGCTTTCACGGCGACGATGGCGAGATCGGCGGCAACGGGTTGGACGTCTTCCAACCGGCGCGGCGCGTAGACGATCTCGTTGCCCGCCGCGGCGAGCAAGTCGCCGAAATACGTCCCGATTGCGCCGGCTCCGACGATGAGGATCTTAATCGGCGCTATCCTCGCACTCCGGTGCTGCCGAAGCCGCCTTCGCCGCGTTCGCTGGCAGCAAGCTCCGCGCACTCTTCGAACGCGGCGCGCACGACGGGTGCCAGGACGAGCTGCGCGATGCGATCGCCGCGCCGGATACGCACGGCATCCGCTCCGTGATTGATGAGGATGATTTTGATCTCCCCGCGATAGTCTGCGTCGATCGTCCCCGGAGCGTTCACGATTCCGAGCCCTTCGCGCAACGCGAGCCCGCTCCGTGCCCGCACTTGCATTTCGTAGCCGAGAGGAATCTCCGCGCAAAGTCCGGTCGGCACGGCTGCTCGTGCGCCGGGTTGTAAGACCAGGTCGTCTTCGAGGGCGGCGCACACGTCCGCACCGGCCGCGCCTTCGCTCGAGTACACCGGGAGCGGTAGACCGGCACCGTGTGCGAGTCGCGTCACGCGGACGCGCACGCGCTCAGGTGGCAAGCTCGGTAAGAACCGCGCGAAAACTTTCGACGTCGGCGAACGAGCGATAGACGCTCGCAAACCGTACGTAGGCCACTTTATCGACGGCGCTGAGCGCCTCCATAACCTTCTCACCGATCAACGTCGAGGAGACTTCGTTGTCGCCGCGCGAGAAGAGCTCGCGTTCGAGCCTTGCGACGATTTCCTCCAGCTGCGCGTCCGATACGGGGCGCTTTTCGCACGCACGGCGCAAGCCGGTGAGGATTTTTTCCCGGTTGTACTGCTCGCGCCGCCCGTCTTTCTTCACGACGAAAAGACGAGGCGCTTCCATGCGCTCGTATGTCGTGAAACGGTGCTTGCAGGCAAGGCACTCGCGGCGACGGCGGACGACCGATTCGTCGTCTCGCGAGTCGACGACGCGCGTCTCGCTCTTGCGACAGGCTGGGCAGAGCAGGGTGCGTGCGGCCTCGTAAACGGTAGGGACCCCAAGATATTGGGGTTCAGACAAGTATAGAGCACGACCCGTTCCGCGGGCAAACCTAGGCTATTTGGCGGCTCCGATTTTGAACATCTTGGTACCGCAGACCGGGCACTTGCCCTCGGTCGCGGGGCGCCCGTTCTTCATCGTGATCTGCACTGCGTCTTTGATCTCTCGCTTGGTCTTGCACTTTACGCAGTACGCTTCCGCAGCCATAACGCTCCCATCTGTGCCGCGGGGATGGCGCGGCCGCAGACCCCCATATTCCCCGACGAGCCGTTCCTCCTGGTCTTGCCGCCGAGCCGGCAAGCGTGAAGGAGGGGCGTGGAGGAGCCGACCCTCGTGCTTCCCGGCGAGGTACCGGAGCTGTGCCTGCGCGCGGGGCGGCTGACCAAGCCGCTCTGGGTCTGCGGATCGCTCGAGGGCCTCGCGGGCCCCGTCGTGGCCGTCGTGGGCACCCGGGCGCCGAGCGGCGGGGGCCGGCGCCTGGCATTCGAGACGGCACGGCGTCTCGGCGAAGCGGGCGTCTGCGTCGTCAGCGGGCTCGCGCTCGGAATCGATGCCGCGGCGCATGAGGGCGCCCTTGCGGCCGGAGCGCCGACGATCGGCGTGCTGGGCGGCGGTCACCGCAGGTTCTTTCCCAAGAGCAACCTCGTGCTGGCTGAGCGCATGGCCGGCCATGGCGGCGCCGTCGTCTCGCCGTACGCGCCGGAGCGCGACGCCTTTCCGCCGCATTTTCTGCAGCGTAACGCAATCGTCGCCGCGCTCTCGGACGGCGTCGTCGTGGTCGAGGCCGCCGCGCGCAGCGGCGCGCTGAACACCGCTTCGCACGCGGCCGATCTCGGTATCCCGGTGATGGCGTTCCCGGGCGACGTCGACCGCCCAAAAGTCGCGGGCTGCCTCGCGCTCTTGCGCGACGGCGCGACCTTGGTGCGCGATGCGAGCGACATCTTGGAAGCGCTCGGTTTGCAAGCGGCGCGGACCACGGCACCCCGTGCTGCCCTCGGCGTCGAGGAGCGCGCCATCGTCGCCGCCCTCTCGGACGGCGAGCTGGATTTCGAAACGCTGCTTTCACGCACCCGGTGCCGGCCGCCGGCGCTCGCTTCACGGCTGGTCGAGCTCGAGATGCGCGGGGTCATCGAGTCGAGGACCGGCGACCGGTACGCGCTAACATGATCGCATGCGCAATCCGAACGTTCCGGAGTCGCTCGAAGGCTGGAACATCCTGCACCGGATGTTCCGTTTCCATCGCCGTCGCTGGGCGGCCCTCGATGCCGCCAATCGCACGCGCATCGCCGCCGCCGCGATCGAATATCTGCGGCCGCTCCACGACGATCCGGAAAGCGACGTCGCGCTCGCGCAAATGCTCGGCCATAAAGCCGATTTGATGGTCACGCACTATGAGAGGACCTTCGATGCGCTCGGCGATGCGCAGATCGGCTTCGACAAGCTCGCCCTCGCCGACTATCTCGAGCCGTGCAGCTCGTACGTCTCGATTCTCGAGCTCGGGCTCTACGAAGCGACGCGCAAGATCCATGCCGATCTCACGACGCGCGGCATCAAACCGTTTTCGCCGGAGTGGACGGAAGCGTTCGACGAGCATTTGCGTTCTTGCGCCGACGAACCGCGCAACTCGGCGCGGCTTTGGGCGAAGATTCCGCAGCGGCGCTACGTATGCTTCTATCCGATGGATAAGAAACGCGGCGAACAAACGAATTGGTATGCGCTGCCGTACGATCAGCGCGCTGCGCTGATGCTGGAACACGGGAAGATCGGGCGCAGTTACCACGGCATCGTCACGCAGGTGATCTCCGGGTCGATCGGTTTCGACGATTGGGAGTGGGGCGTCGATCTCTATGCGGACGATCCGCTCGTGTTCAAAAAGCTCATCTACGAGATGCGCTTCGACGAAGCCAGCGCGAAGTACGCCGCGTTCGGGCCGTTCTTTACCGGCATGCAATTCTCGGTCGACGCCCTGTCGGCGTTCCTCGAAGGCAACGAGCGCGCAACGCTGTTGACGCAAACGCCGGCGTAAAAAAGAGGTAGCCGGCGCTCGGAGGCTCGGCCATTAGGTTTAGGGGCGGGTGTTTCCCGGGAAGCATTGCCCACACCGGACCATCCCCGTCCGGACAGCATGGCTATTTCCGCTGGTCCGCAGCGTGGGAGCTTGTCCTCCCGCGACGTCACGGCACTTATCGAGTCGACGGATTGGGAGCGTACCCCCGTCGGGTCTCCTTCGTCGTGGCCGCAAAGCCTCCGGACGTCGCTGAGCATCATGGTGAACTCGGCGTTCCCCATCCTCGTGATGTGGGGCCCGGAATTCACGATGTTTTACAACACGGCATACGCCGGCGTGCTGGGCGCAAAGCATCCCTCGGCGATGGGGCGCACCATGCGCGAGGTTTGGGCCGAGATCTGGGATACGATCGGCCCGATGCTCGACAGCGTGCTGCGAACGGGCATCCCGACGTACAACGAAGATCTCTTGCTCGTGATATCGCGCAACGGCTATCCGGAAGAGGGTTACTTTACATTTTCGTACAGCCCGATACCGGAAGGCGACGCGGTCGGCGGCGTCTTCTGCGCGGTCGCGGAAACCAGCAGGAAGGTCATCGGCGAGCGCCGCTTGCGCGCGCTGCACGAGCTCGAATCGCAAGCCTTTGAAGCCAAGGACGTCGATACGGCGAGTTTGAGCGCGATCGACGTGCTGCGACGCAACGGCCGCGACGTGCCGTTCTCGAGAATCTATCTGTTCGACAAAAACGACCGCTTGCGCCTCATCGGCGGCTCGGGCCCGTCGCCGAGGGACGATGAACACTGGCCGGTCGAGGAGGTCGCGCGTTCGCCTGAAGCGTGCGTCGTCGCGTCGAAGATCGATGCGACCGCAAGCCTTGTTTCGACGCAACCGGTTATGCAGGCGATCGTGCTGCCGATCGCAGCTGCCGGGCAAACCAACGCGACCGGCGCGATCGTGCTCGGCATCTCACCGTTCTGCGCGCTCGACGAGGAATATCGGCGATTTTTGGAGCTGGTAGCGGGACAAATCGCGACCGCCGTCAACAGCGCCCGCGCGTACGCGGAAGCGCAAAGCCGGGCCGACGCCTTGGCCGAGCTGGATCGGGCCAAGACGGCGTTTTTCAGTAACATCAGTCACGAATTTCGCACGCCGCTGACCCTGCTGTTAGGGCCGATCGAGCACGTGCTGGACGAGGCCGGCGACAAGCTCGATGCCGCGGCGCGAGGCGAGCTTTTCATCGCTCGCCGCAACGCATACCGCTTGCTGAAGCTCGTCAACCATCTGCTCGAGTTCTCGCGCATCGAAGCCGGACGTGCCGACGCCTCGTACGAGCTCACCGATATCTCGCAGTTCGCGAGCGATATCGCCGGCGGTTTCCGCTCTCTCATCGAGCGCGCCGGTCTGCAATTGATCGTCGATGCGAGCGAGCGCATCGAGGCTTACGTCGATCGTGGAATGTTCGAGCGGATCCTCCTCAATCTCATATCAAACGCGTTCAAGTACACGGTCAGCGGTTCGATTACGGTGGGCGTCCGGCGCGATCGGACGCACGCGTTCGTCTGCGTGTCCGACACGGGATCGGGTATCCCGGAGGAGGAGATCCCGGGCCTCTTCGAGCGTTTCAGGCGCGTGCGCGGCGCCAAGGGCCGCGTCGAAGAGGGGACGGGCATCGGTCTCGCGCTGGTCGACGAGCTGGTTCGGCTGCACGGCGGAACGATCCACGTCGACAGCCGCTTGGGAGAAGGCTCCTCATTCACGTTCGCGCTTCCGTTCGGGACGACGCATTTACCGAGCGAACGCATCGTCGCAGCCACCTCGCGCGCGCGCGCATCGGCCCTGCAAGTCACCGAATATTTGGAAGAGACGGAAGGTTGGGTAGCGGAGCCGGACACGCCGGCGGCGACGCTCGGCGCGGAAACCATCCTCGTCGTCGACGATAACGCCGACCTGCGCGGCTATTTGTCCCGCATGCTGTCGAAGCGGTGGAACGTCGAATTTGCAAGCGATGGAATTGCGGCGCTGGAACGCATCGGACAAAAGGCTCCCGATCTGGTCGTCAGCGACGTCATGATGCCGAAATGCGACGGCATCGAGCTTCTGCGCCGATTGCGCGCCGATCCTCGAACCGAACGGCTTCCGGTCATCCTCCTTTCCGCGCGCGCCGGCGAAGAAGCGTCCGTCGACGGGCTGCATCACGGCGCCGACGACTATATCGTCAAACCGTTCAGCGAAGAGCGCCTTGTCGCCAAAGTCGAAGCGACGTTAAAGATCGCAAAGCTGCGCGAAGCGGCGACGGCCACGGCCGAGCGCGCCCGCGATGCGGCGCTCGCCGGCGAGCGATTCTTGCGCACGCTTGCCGATGCCATCCCGCAGATGGTCGTGACCGCCCAGCCGAACGGCCGGTTGGAATATTTCAACCGGCGCTGGTTCGAGTTTACCGGGATGACGCCGGAAGAGAGCGTCTCCAGGCGCGGTTGGGAGAAGGCCGTCCATCCGGACGACCTTCAGGCGGTCACCGCAGCCTGGGGGCGCGCGGTCGAGACCGGCGAGGATCTCATCGTCGAGATGCGTCTGCGGAGCCGCGAGGGAGCGTACCGCTGGTTCTTGGTACGCGCGGCGGCGGTGAGGAATCCGGATGGGTCCGTACGCCGCTGGTTCTCGACCGCGACGGATATCGACGATCAGAAGAAGCTCGCCGAGCGGCAGCAGTTCCTCGAACGGGCGAGCGACGTTCTTTCCTCCACGCTCGACGTCAAGGAAATTCTGCAGAAAATAACCGAGCTTTGCGTGCCGGCATTTGCGGACTGGTGTCAAGTGCAAGTCCGCAACGCCGACGATCGCCTCGTCATCGAGGCGGTGCATCATCGCGATGCGGCGCGCCGGCTTTCGCTCGAACGGCTCCTCGGCCGCGAAGTGGCCGCGCACGATGCCGCTTTCGGCTCGCCGGAGGTGCTGCACACCGCGAAGACGCGCCGGCTCGACCATGAAGAGACCTTGCGTGCGATGCGCGAGTACGTGCGCAAGCGCGGAGACTGGCTCGCCTACCAGGAGGCCGGCCTCGGCAGCGCGCTCATCGTCCCGCTGGTCGCTCGAGGCGAGCCGCTCGGAACGTTGCATCTCGTGCGCGAGGATCCGGCGGCGTCTCACTCCTCGGAAGCAATCATCGTTGCGGAGGAATTGGCACGCCGAGCTGCCCTTGCCATCGACCACTCGCGGTCGTACCAGCGCGAGCACCGCGTCGCCACGGCGCTTCAGCAGGCGATGCTGCCGAGGAAGCTGCCCGAACACCCGCAGCTCGAATTCAGCTATGCCTACCGGCCCGCCGAACGGGAATCGCTCGTGGGCGGCGATTGGTACGACGCATTCGTCATTAGCCCCGAAACCGTCGCCGTCTCGATCGGCGACGTCGGCGGTCACGGGCTGACTGCCGCCATCGCGATGAGCGAGGCGCGTCAGGCTCTGCGTCTCGGTGCGCTGGAGAAACTGCCGCCCGCCGACGTCTTGCGACGCGTCAACACGACCCTCGGGCTGAACGAGCGCCAGCCCATCATCACGGCCGTCTTCGGCATCATCGACACTGCGCGTGGCACGTTTACCTACTCGTCCGCCGGACATCCACCGCCGGCGGTCGCCACGCTGTCCGGCGCGCGATGGCTTCCCGGCGGCGGGATTCCGATCGGCGTGCTGCGCGACGTGACCTTTCCAACGCACGAGGTTGCTCTCGAGCCGTACTCCACGCTCTTGCTCTATACCGATGGGTTGATCGAGTTCAGTCGCGACATCGCGCGGGAAAGCGATCGCCTTTTGGAAGCGCTGCATCGGCGCGTTCAAGACATCTTGTTCGACGGCGCCGAAGCAATCTTGCGCTACATGCTCACGCGCCGCCAAGTCGACGATATCGCGGTCTTGGTGGCGACGCTCTTACCGAAGCAAGAGGAGACGATCGACATGACGCTGCCTGCGATCGCGCAGGCGTCTGCGATCGGGCGGCACGTTGCGGGCCGCTACGCGCGCGTCGCCAAACTGTCCGAGGAACGTGCCTTCAACCTCGTGCTCGCGGTCGGAGAAGGCATTGCGAATGCGGCAGAGCACGCGTACGCGCATGACGAAGGGCCGATTTGCCTGCGCCTTGCGACGCGAGACGGCGTCGTCCTGGGCGCGGTGAGCGATCGAGGCCGGTGGCGGGACGGACCGCCGATGCAAGATCGCGGACGCGGACTCGACATCGTGCGCGCGGTCGCGAAGCGCATGGAATTGGAGCGCTCCGCGACCGGCACGCGCTTGTCGTTTGAAATCTGAGCGAAGCTAGCGCTCGTAGATTCCGACGTACTCGCCCTGCGCGAGGGTGTGCTCGCGCAACATGAACATCAGCAGGGCACCGGTCGACCCTCGCTCGAGCGGCAGCTTGTCGACGTCCACCGCGTAGACGCGGATGTGGTAATGGTGCGGACCGTGTCCGGGCGGCGGCGCCGGTCCCCCGTATTCGCTCGTCCCGAAGTCGGTATAGCCTTGCGTCGCGCCGCGCGGTACCGTGCCTTCCTCGATTTCCGTCACGCTTGCGGGGATGTTGAAGACCAGCCAATGCCAGAAGCCGACGGTCGTCGGCGCGTCGGGGTCCCACATCGTAACCGCGAAGCTCTTCGTGCCGGCCGGCGCGCCGCTCCATTTGACGTGCGGCGAGACGTTGTCGCCGCCGGCGCCGAAGCCGCTGAATGCGTAGCGTTTGGGGATGCGCTGGTTGTTGCCGAACGAGCGGCTCTCAACCACGAGTTGCTGTGCCACGTTGCTCCTCTCTCAACGATTTGGATGTCGAAATGGTCGCATGATCTCGGTGCTTTGGATGGTTAGATTTTGGCGCTGGATGGCGAAATGGGCTCATTGGATGGCGACAGCCGGGCCAATTCCGCAGATGATGGTAGCCCGCCGCCTTGGCGTGCCACGACCTTTTTTGCCGGAAGAACAGCGATGACGCTTACGATCCCGACGGCCTCCGATCCCGATCCGCAGGAAACGACCGAGTGGCTCGAAGCCCTCGACGGGGTGCTCGCGCATGAAGGCAAGCCGCGGGCCGCCGCGCTGCTGGAACGGCTGGTGGAGCACGCGCAGCACGGCGGCATGCAGGTCGACGTCGGCTTGCAGACTCCCTACATCAATACGATCCCGCTTTCCGGGCAGCCGGTGTATCCCGGCAACGATGAGCTGGAAACGCGATTGCGCCATTACGTGCGATGGAACGCGATGGCGATGGTCGTGCGCGCCAATCAGATTTCGACGGAATTGGGTGGCCACGTCGCGAGCTTTGCGTCCTCCGCGACGCTGTACGACGTCGGGCACAATCATTTCTTCCGTGCCCCGTCGGAGAATTTCGGCGGCGATCTCGTGTTCTTCCAGGGGCACTCGTCACCCGGCGTGTACGCGCGCGCGTTCCTCGAGGGACGCCTGAGCATCGACCAGCTCGAGAACTTCCGCCAGGAGGTGCACGGAAAAGGCCTTTCGTCGTACCCTCACCCGTGGCTGATGCCCGAGTTTTGGCAGTTCGCAACGGTTTCCATGGGACTGGGACCGATTCAAGCGATCTACCAAGCGCGCTTCTTGAAATATCTGCACAATCGCGGCATTGCGGATACCACGGGACGCAAAGTCTGGTGCTTTCTCGGCGACGGAGAAACCGACGAACCGGAAGCGCTCGGTTCCATTTCCGTCGCATCGCGCGAGGGGCTCGACAACCTCATCTTCGTCGTGAACTGCAATTTGCAGCGCCTCGACGGTCCGGTGCGCGGCAACGGCAAGATCATTCAAGAGCTGGAACGCGAGTTCCGCGGCAACGGCTGGAACGTCATCAAGGTCATCTGGGGCAGCAACTGGGATCAACTGCTCGAAAAAGACAAGAGCGGCAAGCTCGTTCAGGTGATGAACGAGTGCGTCGACGGCGAATATCAGGCCTTCAAGGCCAACGACGGCGCATTCGTTCGCGAGCACTTCTTCGGGCGCTATCCCGAGACGGCGGCACTCGTTGCCGACTGGAGCGACGAACGGATCTGGGACTTGCAGCGCGGCGGTCACGATCCGCGCAAGATCTACGCGGCTTACGATTTGGCGACAAAGACCGTCGGGAAGCCGAGCGTCATCATCGCCAAGACGATCAAAGGCTACGGCATGGGCTCCTCCGGCGAAGCCCAGAATATCGCGCACCAGCAGAAGCACATGGATATCGAAGCAATGCGCCAGTTCCGCGATCGCTTCGCTATTCCGATCAAAGACTCCGAGCTGTCCAACATTCCGTTCTACAGGCCGCCGGACCATAGCCCGGAGATGCAATATCTCCAAGACCGGCTGCATGCGCTCGGTCACGTGCCGCAGCGGCGCCGTACGTCCAGCGTGCAGATCACGGTACCGGAGCTGTCGGCATTCGATGCGCAGCTCAAAGGCACCGGCGAGCGCGCGATCTCGACGACCATGGCGTTCACCCGCATTCTCGCCACGATGATGCGCGACAAGAATATCGGTCCGCGCGTCGTTCCGATCGTCGCCGACGAGACGCGAACCTTCGGCATGGAAGGCCTTTTCCGCCAGATCGGCATCTATTCGCCGCTCGGCCAGCTCTACAAGCCCCAAGACGCGGCGCAGCTGATGTATTACCGCGAAGCCAAGGACGGGCAAATCCTGCAGGAAGGGATCAGCGAAGCCGGCGCTCTGTGCTCGTGGATAGCGGCGGCGACGTCATACTCGACCAGCAACGTGCCGATGATCCCGATCTTCATCTTTTACTCGATGTTCGGTTACCAGCGCGTCGGCGATCTCATGTGGGCTTCGGGCGACATGCGAAGCCGCGGCTTTTTGCTCGGCGGCACCTCGGGCCGCACCACGCTCAACGGCGAGGGCTTGCAGCACGAAGACGGCCACAGCCAAGTCGCCATGTCGTTCGTGCCGAACTGCGTCTCGTACGATCCGACGTTCTCGTACGAGCTTGCCGTGATCATCCAAGACGGCTTGCGCCGCATGATCGCCGAGCAAGAAGACGTCTACTATTACATCACGGTGATGAACGAGAACTACGTGCATCCCGATATGCCGGCGAGCGCGAAGGACGGCATCCTGCGCGGCATGTACTTGCTCGCTGACGCGGGCGACACGAAGGGCCGGCGCGTCCAGCTGATCGGCTCGGGGAGCATCTTGCGCGAGGCGATGGCGGCGGCCGAGCTGCTCAGAGAATTCGGCGTCGCAGCCGACGTGTGGAGCGCGACGAGCTACAATCTTTTGCGGCGTGACGGTCTCGAGACCAAGCGCTGGAACATGCTGCATCCTGAAGAAGAACCGCGCCTCTCGTACGTCGAGACGTGCTTGCGCGACCGCAAAGGCCCGGTGGTTGCCGTCAGCGATTACATCAAGACCTTTGCCGACGGCATCGCGCCGTTCGTCGGCCGCCGCTTCCATGCGCTCGGCACCGACGGCTTCGGCCGCAGCGACTTCCGGCGCGCCTTGCGGGACTTCTTCGAGGTGGACCGGCGCTGGATTGCGCTCGCCGCGTTGAAGGGACTTGCCGACGACGGCGAAATCCCCGCACGCGACGTCACCAGCGCGATGAAGAAGCTCGAGATTCCGCACGACAAGCCCAGTCCGGTTACGGTGTAGGAGCCGCACGTGGCTTCCGTCGACGTCAAGGTTCCCAACATCGGCGATTTCAAGGACGTGCCGGTCATCGACGTCTTGGTGAAAGCCGGCGACAAGGTCGACGTCGACACGCCGCTCGTCACCCTGGAATCCGAAAAAGCGTCGATGGACGTGCCCTCGCCGTCGGCAGGCGTGGTCGAAGCGGTGAACGTCAAGATCGGAGACAAGGTCTCCGAAGGCACGGCGATTCTCAAGCTCGCGCAAGGCAACGGCGCCGCGGCGCAGCCGGCGCCGCCAGCGCCGAGCGCGGCGATCGACGTGCGCGTGCCGAACATCGGCGATTTCAAAGACGTTCCGGTCATCGACGTGCTCGTAAAAGCCGGCGACATCGTGCAATCCGATGCGCCTCTCGTCACGCTGGAATCGGAGAAAGCGTCGATGGACGTCCCGTCTCCGCAGAGCGGCGTCGTGCAATCGGTCGCCGTCAAGGCGGGCGACAAGGTTTCGCAGGGTTCGCTCATCCTCACGCTGGCGCCATCGGGCGCGGCAACGCCGCCGTCCGCGCCGCCGCCCCAAGCCGCTCCCGCGCCGCAGCCCGCCGCGGCGCCGAAGCCGGCGCCTGCGCCGCCGCCCGCACGCGCCCTGCAAGATGCACCCGCCGCAGCCGACGGTAAAGTGGTGCACGCCAGCCCGTCGATTCGCCGCTTTGCGCGCGAGCTCGGCGTCGATTTGCGGCGCGTGCGTGGAAGCGGTCCGCACGAGCGCATCACCAGGGACGACGTGCAAGGCTTCGTCAAAGAGGCGCTCGCCGGATCGCCGGCCGGCGCTGCCATGCCCTTCAAATTGCCGCCGTGGCCGAAGCTCGACTTCGCACAATACGGCCCGACGCAGCGTGTCGCGCTGTCGCGCATCAAGAAGCTTTCGGGTCCGGCGCTGCACCGCAATTGGATCGGCATCCCGCACGTCACCAACAACGACGAAGCGGACGTCACCGACCTCGAAGCGTTCCGCAAGCAGATCAATGCCGAAGATCCGAGCGCGAAAGTAACGATCCTCGCGTTCGTCATCCGAGCGGTCGTTTTCGCTCTAAAGCGGTTTCCCGACTTCAACTCGTCGCTCGACGGTGAAGAGCTGATCCTCAAGCACTACTACAACATCGGCTTCGCCGCTGACACGCCGCAAGGCTTGATCGTGCCCGTCGTCAAGAATGCCGACGAGAAAGGCGTCTTGCAAATCGCGGCTGAGACGCGCGAGCTTGCGGCACGCGGACGCGACGGTAAGCTGAAAATGGCCGACATGGAAGGCGGCACGTTCTCGATCTCCAGCCTGGGCGGCATCGGCGGCACCACCTTCACGCCGATCGTCAACGCGCCGGAAGTCGCGATTCTCGGCCTCAGCCGCTCGTACATGAAGCCGGTTTGGAACGGCAAGGAATTCGTGCCGCGCCTGATGCTGCCGCTGTCGTTATCCTACGATCATCGCGTCATCGACGGTGCTGCCGGCGCCCGCTTCAACGCATATCTGGCCGAAATCTTGGCCGACATGCGCCGCGTCATACTGTAATCAGCGCGATTTCAGGGATCGCCGCGATTTCGTATGACGACGACGGCCAAGCCGCAGTATCCGGACGAGAGCAAGGATGGTGAGTTCGTCCGCCAGGACGACGCGTTTCGCGCATGGGTGAGAGCCGACGGCGGCGGCGAGTATCCCGTGGCTCGGGGGCGCTATCATTTGTACGTCTCGCTCGCGTGCCCGTGGGCGCATCGCACGATCGTGATGCGCAAGCTCAAAGGCCTCGAAGAAGCGATCGGCATGACCGTCGTCGATCCGGTTCGCGACGAGCTCGGCTGGAAGTTCACCTTCGAACCCGATCCGATCAACGGTTTCACCTATCTCAGCCAAGCCTACCGCAAGACTGATCCCGCGTATCGCGCGCGAGTCACGGTGCCCGTCCTGTGGGACAAGGTGACGTCGCGCATCGTCAGCAATTCCGATGATGACATCTTGCGCATGTTCGAAACGGAGTTCGACGCCGTCGCCAAGCACAACGACATCGACTACTATCCGGCGGAACACCGCGAAGAGATCGACGCGCTCAACGCCGAAATCTACGACAAGATCAACAACGGCGTATATCGTGCGGGCTTCGCTACGGCCCAATCCGCGTACGAACGTGCCGCTCGCGAGGTCTTCGAGGCGCTCGACGGCTTGGACCAGCGTTTGGCGAGCCGCCGCTATCTCTTTGGCTCGGCACCGGTCGAAACAGACTGGCGCTTGTTCGTCACCTTGGTGCGCTTTGATGCCGTCTATTACGGCCATTTCAAGTGCAATGTCCGCCGGGTGGTCGATTACCCGAACCTGTGGGGCTACACCCGCGATCTCTACCATTTTCGCGGCGCAGGACAAACCGTCGATGTCGGTCAGATCAAAACACACTATTACTTCACACACGAGGAAATCAATCCGTCGCGCATCGTTCCGATAGGTCCCTCGATCGATTGGGACGAGCCGCACGGTCGCGAACGCCTGGGGTAAGACGGCAAGCCCAGGCTTGCGAAACCGCGTCCCCGGGTGTCGGGTACTACCGGAACGACATGATGAAGAAGATGATCGCAGTGGTCGGAACGGTCGGAATTTCCGTATTTGCGATCGTGCCGGCAACCGCATCCGTGCCGAAAGCGGATGACGTGATGACGAATCTGGTGCAGAACACTCCGACGCCGAAATCGTTCACCGCCTCGACGACGATGCATCTCAAGCAGCGCAGCTTTCCCTGGTTGAAAGTCTCTCTCAAGGGCGAGTCATACTTCAAGGCGCCGGATCATCTCGTCGTAAGATTCACCAATGTGCCGAGCTACATGAACGGATTGCCGCGAGCGTATGCAGAAGTTCTCAATGTCGGCGCATGGCCGCAGCGATATAACGCAACGCTGGGCAGACCGCAGGCATTCAACGGGCACACCGACTACGTGCTCGATCTCACGCCGAAGCAAGGCGGTTCGGACCGCGGCGTCGCGTTCGTCGATCCGGCCAGCTGGAGCGTCGACCAAGTCAAGTGGGACCTTTCGGGTGGCATTCAGCTGACGGTTTCTGAGAATTACGCCGTCGTCGGCTCCTACCGCGTTCCCGCGAAGCAGAATCTGTCGGTGCATACGCCGTACGCGACGGCCGACGGAACGGCGACGATGAACGATTACGCCGTCAACGTACCGATCGAAGAAGAGGTTTTCACCAGGCAGTAAGCGCGAACGTCGCCGCGAATCTAGTCTCCATGGAAAAATTCAAACCATCGTTCGCGACGACGCGCGTCGAGCAGGGTTCGCAGCGTCCCACCTACCGCCCGGGCCCCGGCGTCATTTCGCTCATGCTGGGTGAGCCGGACTTCGATACGCCCGAGGCGATCACGGATGCCGCCGTCGAAGCGCTGCGCAGCGGTTACACGCACTACATCGACTTCAGCGGCGATCCCGAGCTGCGCGAAACACTTGCGGCGGGCGTCAGCAGCATCGCCGGCGAGCGTTACGGCGCCGATCAGATTTTTGTCACGCACGGCGGTACGGCCGCGATCACGTCGACAATCGTCGCAGTGGCAAATCCGGGGGACCGCATCGTCATCCCGGATCCGAACTATTCGCTCTACGCGGATGCCGCCTATCTGGCCGGTGCGGTGCCGGTCTTCGTTCCGACGCGCGAGGATTACCACCTCGATCTCGAGGCTCTCGATCGCGCGCTCGCCGGAGCGCGCATGCTCGTGATTTGCCATCCATGCAACCCAACGGGCGCCGTATTCCGGCGCGACGAGCTCGAAGCGATCGCCGCGATGGCGCAGCGCCATGACGTCTTGGTGCTCTCGGACGAAGCGTACTGCGAGATCGTGTACGACGAGCGAGAGTTCGTCTCGCTCCTGACGTTTCCGGAATTGCGGGACCGTTTGATTTTCTGCCAAACGTTTTCCAAGACGTTCGCGATGACCGGGTGGCGCTGCGGTTACATTGCGGCTCCGCGCGAGATCGTGCGCGCGGTCGGCTTCATCAGCCGCACGTATAACGGCGCGCCCAACGCCGCCGTGCAGCGCGCTGCGCTTGCGGCGGCGCGCATTGGGCCGAAGCTGGCGGAACCGATGCGCCGCGAGTACGCCAAGCGCCGCGAGCTGATGGTGCAGCACGCCCGCGGCATCGAAGGCTTGGAAGCCCGCGCCCCCGAGGGCACGTTCTACCTCTTTGCGCGTTACGATCTCGATATTCCGGCACGCGACATGGCAGGGCGTCTGCTCGAGGGCGGCGTTGCGGTGCGCGCGGGCAGCGAATACGGGCCGAGCGGAGAGCACCACGTGCGCTTCTCATTTGCGACGAGCTCGGAGAACATCGTCGAAGGCCTCGCCCGCGTTCGCGGCGTGTTCGAAAGGCTCGCGCGACCCGTACGCGCTTAGCTCTAAGCATCTCCGGCGGCGAAGCACGAGGCTACGTTTCGGTAGCGGGGTCCTCGAGGCCGGCCCTATGCCGTTCGCGGCGCGCAAAATCGACGGGGATGACCGCGTCTTGCCGTTGGGACGCGCACTCCGTTTCGGCATCGTCGGCGTGCGCACGTCCGCAGTACACGCAGGTCTCGACCGCTTCCTGGGTTTTCTGCTCGAGTTCGATGCGGGCATCCAGCAAGCGATCGCGGTCGTGCCGGGTAGGGTTTTCCCCGACCGCCATTTCCAGCTTCGCGTGCTGGGCCGCCGCTTCGCGAAGAGCGTAGATCGCAGCCAACTTGTCTTTCATGGCTGGCTCTTTCCCCGGGGCCCCGGGAGGCGACACCTTCCCCGGCTTCTGTGCTCTCGCTCACGCGCCAGGCAAGCCGCAACCCACTGCGTGTTATGGGGAGCGTGATGTCGATGAGAATCGTGCCTGCCCAGCGATTTACCGAAGGCGGCGGCTTCGTAGTGCACCGTCCGTTTCCGGTGGCGGGCCTCTCGTACGTCGATCCGTTCCTGCTGATCGATGAGATGGGACCCGCGGAGTACGCTCCCGGCGAAGCGATCGGTGCCCCCGATCATCCGCACCGCGGCTTCGAGACGGTCACTTACATGATCGAAGGATCGATGGAGCACGCAGACTCGCACGGGCATCGCGGCGCAATTCGCGGCGGCGACGTGCAATGGATGACGGCCGGCGCCGGCGTCATTCATTCGGAAATGCCGGCACGCGAAATCATGGAGCGCGGTGGGCGGATGCACGGCTTTCAAATATGGGTGAACCTGCCTCGCGACAAAAAGATGACGCAGCCGCGCTACCAAGAGTATTCCGGCGAGCAGCTGCCGCTGGTCACCGGCGACGGCCGCTGGGTTCGCGCGATCGCGGGAGAATTCGCCGGCCGGCGCTCGCCGATCCAGACAACGGTTCCTACCACGCTCCTGCACGTCAAGCTCGATCCCGAAAGAATGGCGATCGTTCGCATCGCTTCGGGCTCGAACGCGATCGTTCACACCATCGAGGGCTCCGGCACGGTGCACGAAGCGAAGATAAAGAAGCACGACGTTGCGATTCTCGAAGGGGCGCCGGCCGAGCTGAAGCTGAGCGCCGGTTCGGAACCGCTGGAAGCGCTGGTTTTAGCCGGCGTGCCGCTCGGCGAGCCCGTGGCGCGCTATGGGCCGTTCGTCATGAGCAGTCAAGAAGAGCTCCTCACGGCGTTCGAAGATTTTCAGCACGGCCGCTTCGGCGAAATCGCTCGTGCGTAACCGCATGAGCCCGAAGGCCATGGCGCTGCGTTGATCGCTGCGCTGCTCGCGGCCTTTTTGCTCGGCTTGCGCCACGGCGCCGATCCCGACCATCTCGCGGCGATCGACAACATCACGCGCCGCGTCGCGTCGGATCGGCCCCTCGCCGGGAAGTTCGTCGGCGGCTTGTTCGCCGTGGGGCACACGGTGATGGTGCTGGCGATCGCCGCGCTGATCGGGACCGTCGGCCGCCGGCTGGGTGCCTTCGGCTCCGGTCTCGAGCGCGCCGGAACGTGGTTGAGCATCGCGATCCTGATCGCAATGGCCGCCCTCAACCTGCGGCGGTTGCTCTGGTCGCCGCAGAGCGCACCCGCCGGCATACGCACGGCCTTGGTGCTCCCGCTTTTTCGCGAGAGCAAGAGTGCCCTTATCGCGTTGCCGGTAGGTTTTCTCTTCGGGCTCGGCTTCGAGACGTCCAGTCAAATCGCGGCATATGTCATGATCGCAGCCGGCTCTTTTATCGATGCTCTTTGCGTCGGAGCAGCATTTTGCGCCGGAATGATTTGCACCGACACGTGCGATAGCGTGCTGGTGACCAAGCTCTTGGGAAATGGGAACACCGCGCGCGCATCTCGCGCATGGCTCTGGACGATGACGCTGGCCGCCGCGGGCGTTGCCGCGTATCAGACGCTGCAAATGTACGGCGTCGCGCTCGCACTCCCGCAGCTCGCGCTCAGTGGAGCGATCGTTGCGGCGCTGGTCGCCGTTTACGCGCTTTTGCTACGCGAACGTGTTGATGACGGTTCCGATCCCCAGCGACGCCATCAGAATATCGGCCTGAATCGCTTGTAGATTCTCGGTGCTGCTGAGCACGCTCGCGCCGATCGCCGGACTCACCGTGCCGGCAGCCGCAATCGCGGGAAGGGCCCCGATATCCATGGTCTCGTGCTTCGGTACGCCGCTTACGGTACCCCTGTGCGGGCGGTCACGACCTCCAGAAGCGTTGCGGTCTCGTGCGCTCGAAGCGCCGCGTACCGCGCGAGATGGTAGTCGCGGTCGCCGAACAGCCGCTCGAGCACGGTCATGCGCTTGAAGTAGCCGCCGAGCTTGTATTCCTGCGTCATCGCGATCGCGCCGTGAAGCTGGATCGCGTTCTGCCCGATGAAGCGCCCGGAGCGCGCGATCTGAACTTTGGCCCCGGATAGCGTGCGCGTACGGCTCCCGCCTTCCGCCGCGTCATCGAGCGTCATGGCGGCGACGTAGCTCATCGAACGTGCCAGCTCCAGCTCGACGAACGCCTCGGCCATGCGGTGCTGCAGCGCTTGAAAGGACCCAATCGGGACGCCGAACTGGGAGCGAACCTTCAGATATTCCAGCGTCATCGAAAACATCGCGTTCATGAGCCCGACGCTTTCCGCGCACAGCGCGCCGATCGCGCGGTCGAGCCCTTCCCCGAGGAGCGCGAGACCGTTGCCGGCGAGCTTCGCGCCTCCGGCAACGAAAACGCCGTTCAGGTCGAGCGTCGCGACGTTCGTGCCGTCTTCGGCACGCATGTCGCGACGCTCGACGCCCGCTGCGCCGGGCGGGACGACGAATAATGCGACGCCTTCGGGCGCTCGTGCCGAGACGATGAAGGTTGCGAGTTCGGGCGCCGTGCAGACACGAATCTTTCGACCCCGCAAGGCGTATCCGTCGGCGGTGGATTCGGCGAACGTCTCGACGGCTGCGGGATCGTAGCGTGGTTGCGGCTCCTCAAACGCAACGGCAAAGCGGTCGCCTTCAATCAAGCGTTCGAGGAGATCGTGACGGGCGGCTGCGCGCAAGATTGCCGACGGGAAGACGGCGCACGCCGCGAACGGCTCGAGCAGCAAGCCCCTCCCGAACGCTTCCATCACCAGCATCGTCTCGACCGCGCCGCCGAAGCCGCCCACCTCGTCGGGCGCACCGATGCCCAGCCATCCGAGCTTCGCAAACTCTCCCCACGCGTTTACGGGCCGGGGTGACCCTGCGACGAAACGGTCGACGCTGTCTTTGATGAGGAGCTGCTCGCCGGAAAGTTTGAAATCCACGGCTACAGCCCTAGGATCCGCTTCGCGATGATGTTCTTTTGAATCTCGTTCGAACCGGCGTAGATCGACGCTTTGCGATAGTTGAAATATGCCGCGGCTTGCGGCGCCGGCGCGTACGGGCCGACCGCATCGAGCGCAAGCTCGGTGAGCATCTGCTGGATCTCGGTGCCTTTGATCTTCAAGATCGAGGATTCGGGTCCCGGCCGCGAACCGGCGGACTCGGCTGCGAGCGTTCGCAGCTCCGTATACGCAAGCGCTTCGAGCTCGATCTCGACCGACGCGATGCGTTCTTCGAAGCGCCGGTCCCCGGGGCGCGACGCGGCAGCCAGCTCCCGCAAGAGCGCGAGCTGTTGCCGGCAGCGCGCGACGCCCGCGGTTCCGGTGCGCTCGTGCTCGAGCAGGAAGACGGCATAACGCCAACCGGCGTTTTCTTCTCCGACCAGATTTTCGAGCCGAACCGTGACGTCTTCAAAATGCACTTCGTTGATTTCGTCGCCGCCGTCGATGGTGACGATCGGGCGGACGGTCACACCGGGAGAGTGCATGTCGATCAAGAGAAACGAGATGCCTTCGTGTTTTTTCGCCCGTGGATCGGTGCGCACGAGCGCGAATATCCAGTCCGCGTACTGCGCGAAGGTGATCCACGTCTTGGTGCCGTTGACGACGTACCGGTCGCCTCGCCGTTCGGCGCGCGTTTGCAACGATGCCAGATCCGAGCCCGATCCGGGCTCCGAATAACCCTGACACCACCAGTCTTCGCTGCGCAGAATCCGCGGCAAAAAGCGACGGCGCTGCTCTTCATTGCCGAATTCCATGAGAATCGGTGCGAGCATATTGAGACCGAAGGGAATCGTCCGGGGCGCCCAGCCGTATGCAAGCTCTTCCTGAAAGATGTAGCGCTGCACGGCGCTCCATCCCGGGCCGCCGTATTCGCGCGGCCAATTGGGCGCGATCCAGCCGCGCTCGTACAGGATGCGCTGCCAGCGGACGTAGTCGTCCTTCGCGAGCGCCGCCCCGGCGCGCACGCGCTCGCGGATATCGGCCGGCAGCCGTTCGGCGATGAACGCGCGTACTTCCGCACGGAAGGCGCGCTCCGCAGGGGTAAACGCTAGGTCCATCGGGCAACTATCCCGCCATGTTCGATCTGCAGGAAAAGACGGCCGTCATCACCGGTTCGAGCCGCGGCATTGGTTTCGCGATCGCGCGACGGATGGCCGAGTTTGGCGCGAAAGTCGTCATCTCGAGCCGCAAGCCGGATGCGTGCGAGGCCGCGGCAGAACGCATCAAAGCCGCCGGCGGAACAGCCATCGCGCACGCCGCCAACATTTCCGAGAAGGCGGAACTGCAGGAGCTCGTCGACCGCGCTCTGTCCGAATGGGGACGCATCGACATCTTGGTCTGCAACGCGGCCGTCAACCCTCATTACGGTCCGCTGCGCACGATCGAAGACTCGGCTTTTGACAAAATCATGGCCAGCAACGTGCGCAGCAATCTCTGGCTCTGCAACATGGTCATTCCGCAAATGGCGGAACGCAAGGATGGCAGCGTAATCGTCGTCTCCAGCATCGCCGCGCTCAAAGGCAACGTCGCGCTCGGCGCCTACGGCATTTCGAAAGCCGCGGATTTGGAGCTGGTGCGCAACCTCGCCGTAGAATGGGGTGCCGCCAACGTGCGTGTGAACGCGCTTGCTCCCGCGATCGTGCGCACCGATTTCGCCCGCAAGCTGTGGGAAAACCCGGAGATTTACGCCAAGGCGGTGGCGCGTTATCCGCTCGGGCGCATCGGCGAGCCGGACGACGTCGCCGGCGCCGCAGTTTTTTTGGCGTCGCGTGCAGGCGCGTTCATCACCGGCCAGACTATCGTCATCGACGGAGGCGTGACGATCTCCGACGCTCATTAGGCTTTCGCCATGCCGACTTCAAAGAATGAGCCGCCTTTGGTCGCCAGTTCGGCGAGCAGCGCAGACGGCGTCCAGTACACGCCGTGCCGCTGCTCGAACTCGAGGATGTCCGCGTAGACGGCTCCCAAGCCGACCGCCTCCGCGTAGCGCAGCGGTCCGCCGCGCCATGCCGGGAAACCGTAGCCGTACACCCACGTCACGTCGACGTCGCTCGCGCGAATCGCGATGCCTTCGGATAAGATGTTGGCGGCTTCGTTGACGAGCGCGTAGATGCAGCGCTTGCGGATCTCCTCGTCGTCGACGCGGCGCTGCGTGATACCCGCTTCCCGCGCGACGCTGCGAATGAGGTCCTCGACAAACGGATCGGGCAGCGGCGTGCGGTTGCCGTTCTCGTAGCGATAAAACCCGCAGCCGGTCTTCTGTCCGAAGCGGCCCATCTCGCACAAACGGTCCTGCAATCGCGAGTAACGCCCTTTGGGCGGGCATTCGGCGTTGCGGCGCTTGCGGACGCGCCAGCTGACGTCGAGCCCGGTCAGATCGACCATCGCATACGGTCCCATCGGGAAGCCGAAACCGCGGATCACGCGATCGACTTGCTCGGGCGTCGCGCCCTCTTCGAGCAAAAAGTCGGCTTCTCGCCGGTAGTGCGCGAGCATGCGATTGCCGATGAAGCCGTCGCAGTTTCCGGCGACGACGGCAATCTTTCCCAGCTGTTTGGCGAGCGAGAGCGCGTGCGCAACCGTTTGCGGCCCGGTCGTCGAACCGCGCACGACCTCGAGCAGCCGCATGACGTTGGCCGGGCTGAAGAAGTGCGTGCCGACGACGGCATGCGGGCGTCGCGTCACGCCGGCAATGGCGTCGATGTCGAGCGTCGACGTATTGGTGGCGAGCACCGTGCCGTCGCGCGCGATCGCGTCGATCTTTCGAAAGACGTCCTTCTTGACGTCCATTTCCTCGAATACGGCTTCGATCACGAGATCGGCGTCGGCTGCGGCCTGCAGATCGGTGGCTTGCGTTATTTGCGCCAGGCGCCGCTCCATCTCCGATTGCGTCAGCCGGCCCTTGCGCACGGTCGCTTCATAATTCTTGCGCATCGTATCGAGGGCGCGCGAGAGAAGCGCCGCGTCGAGATCGACCATCGTGACGTTTGCGCCGGCGTTTGCGAGCGTCATCGTAATGCCCGTGCCCATCGTCCCGGCGCCGACGACGACTGCTCGCTGGGTGCGAAACGACGACGATGGAAGGCCCGGGACTTTCGCAGCCGCGCGTTCGGCAAAGAACACGTAGATGCGCGCCTTCGATTGTTCGGACGCGCGCAGCTCTTCGAAGAGCTCGCGCTCCCGCCGCAGCGCGTCGTCAAACGGTAGCGTCAAGCCGGCTTCGATCGCCGAGATCGCGTGGTGCGCCGCGAGTCCACCGCGCTCGATGGGTTCCGCGCGCGCGCGCGCCGCCTCGATCGCCGAGGCGTCGCCGCGAACCGGCAAACCTCGCGCCCGCCGCTTGCGCAGGCCCTGCGTCCGCGCGTACGCGGTAGCAGCGTCGACGAGATCGTCGCCGGCGAGCCGATCGACGAGACCCAGCGACAAGGCGCGGTCTGCGGTTATCGGGTCGCCGCTGACGATCATTTGGATTGCGCTCTCCAGCCCGATCAAACGCGGCAGGCGCTGAGTGCCGCCGGCACCCGGAAGCAGGCCGAGCTTGATTTCGGGTTGCCCGAGCCGCGTTTGCGGGCGCGACACCCGGTAGTCGCATGCCATCGCGAGCTCGAGGCCGCCGCCGAGCGCGTTGCCTTCCAATGCCGCGACGTATACCTTGGCGGAGCGCTCGATCGCCCCGATGACGTCGCGCAACGTTGGACCCGGCGCGGGCGGTCCGCCGAACCCGCGAATGTCGGCGCCGCCGCTGAAGATGCCGTTTCTTCCGTATAATACGACGGCTCGGACCTCGGCGACCGGCTCCAGTTCGTCAATTCTCGCCGAAAGAGCCGCAACGACGTCGCCGCCCAGTGCATTCACGGGCGGGTTGTCGATGGCGAGCAGCGCGAGGCCCTCGCGGACCGCAAGTCGAGTGAGTGCGCTCATAGCACGTGAAAGGGAACCCGGCGCGAGTCTTGAGAAAGGAGGGCGACTTTCCTCTTCGCGCCGAGGGGACGCGCGTCATGCAGGAACTGGGTCAGCAGGTCATCAGCGGTCTCGCTACCGGCTCGATCTTCGCGAGTCTCGCGCTGGCGCTCGTGCTGATTTACCGTTCGATGAACGTGATCAACTTTGCGCAGGGCGAGATGGCGATGCTGACCACGTTCGTCGCATGGCAGCTCGTGCAAGACGGGATGCCGATGTGGGTCGCTTTCGCGATCACGCTCGCGATCGCGTTTGCCGGTGCCGTCGCGCTCGAGCGAGCCGTCATCCGCCCGGTCGAAACCGCGCCGCCTCTCACGATCGTGATCGTGACGCTCGGATTGTTCATTAGCTTCAACGGACTGGCCGGCCTGATCTGGGGCTACGTGCTCAAAACGTTCCCAAGCCCGTTTCCGCCGACGACGATTCGGTTTGCCGGCGCAGCGCTGAGCGAGCAAGATCTCGGCGTGATCGCCGTGTCGCTCGGCACGCTGTTCCTCATGTACTTGCTGTTCCAGTACACGAAATTGGGTCTCGCGCTGCGAGCTTCGGCACTCTATCCGGAGCAAAGCCGTTTGATGGGCATTCGCGTCAGCTGGATGCTTGCGCTGGGCTGGGGACTTGCGTCGATGGTTGGAGCGGTCTCCGGCATCATGATCGCGCCCGTGGTCTTTCTCGATCCGAACATGATGCAGGGCGTGATCGTCTATGCCTTTGCGGCCGCCGTTCTGGGCGGCATCGAGAGTCCCGTCGGAGCGGTCGTCGGAGGGCTGATTCTGGGCGTATTGCTCAATTTGCTGAGCACCTACGTCTCCTGGATCGGTACCGATTTGGAGCTGCCGGTCGCCTTCGCGATCATCATCGCCGTGCTGCTGGTGCGGCCGGCCGGAATCTTCGGCCGGGTTCACGTGAAGCGCGTATGAGATCGCGACAGGCCGTTCTGCTTGCGTTTGTCATCGTCGTCGCGCTGCTGCCGCTGACAATCGCGCCGTACCTCGCGTTTCAAATATCGTTCGTTGCGTCGTTTGCGATTGCAATTTTGGGCCTCGTGATACTCATCGGGCACAGCGGGCAAATCTCGCTCGGACACGGAGCCTTCATGGCCGTCGGCGGTTATACGGTTGCGATTCTGCTCAACACGGCCGGCATTCCCTACGTCGCCTCCTTGCCCATCGCGGCGCTCGTCTGCGGATTGCTCGGCATCGCGCTCGGATTCGTTTCGTTGCGACTCGCCGACGTCTATCTCGCGCTTGCGACGTTCGCGCTGGCTGCGTCGGTGTCGCCGCTGCTCAAGCGCTTCGGCTCGATCACCGGCGGCGTGCAAGGGCTGCTCTTGCCGACGCCGCACGCGCCCGGACCGCTGCACGACGTGGTGCGCGGTGAAGTTTGGTACTACTACGTAACGTGGGCGATCGCGGGGCTGCTCTTTGCGCTCTCGTACGCCGGTCTGCGCGGACATGTCGGGCGATGCTTGCGCGCGATTCGAGACAGCGAAGTTGCCGCGGTCTCGTTCGGCGTGAACCCGGTGCTGTACAAGACGCTGGCCTTCGGGTGGAGCGCCGCCTATGCGGGAGTCGCCGGCGCGCTCCAAGCGATGGCGACTGCATTTGTGAGCCCCGGTGCGTACGATATTTCGCTCTCACTGACGCTCCTGGTGGGAGTGGTGATGGGCGGCCTCGATATGATGTGGGGCGCGATCTTGGGCGGCGTGCTGGTCGAATTTTTGCCGCTTTGGGTGCAAAAGGTCAATCCGGCGCTCTCGTCCATCATCTACGGCTTGGCATTGATCGTGATCATGCTCTTCATGCCGGGAGGCATAGCCGGCGGAATTCAGCGTTTCACATCGATCTTTCGTCTTCAACCACGGGGGGCGCGAGAAACAGTCCCAATCGCAAAAGACCTAACATGAGGGAGGGGAACATGAGCAATCGCAAGGTTTGGCTCGGCGCGGGCATCGCGGCAATCTTGATCGCGAGCTTCGCGCTGAGCGCGCCGGTGAGGGGGCAACAGGTTGTCGGTGTCACCGACACCAGCATCCTTCTCGGCGGGACGCATCCGTTCAGCGGGCCGCTGTCGGCTTATAGCTCCATCGGGAAAGGCGCCGCGGCATACTTCGCTTACGTCAACGATCACGGCGGCGTGAACGGGCGCAAGATCATCTACAAGGACATGGACGACGGCTACAGCCCACCGCGAACGGTTCAAGACATGCGCCAGCTCGTCGAAGGCGACCACGTCTTCGCGATCTTCAACTCGCTGGGAACGCCCACGAACACCGTCGTGCGGCCGTATCTGAACGATCAGAAGGTTCCGCAGCTCTTCGTGGCGACCGGCGCGACGACGTGGGGCGCCGATGCCTCCAAGTATCCCTGGACGATCGGGTGGCAGCCGGATTATCAAGACGAAGCGGCCATCTATACCAAATACCTGATGCATCTGAAGCCGGGCGCAAAGATCGGCGTGCTCTATCAGAACGACGACTACGGCAAAGACTATCTCAAGGGTCTGGTCGACACGCTCGGCAGCAAGAAGAGTGAAATCGTCAAGGCGCTCAGCTACGAGGTCAGCGAGCCTGACGTCAACTCGCAGATTGCCGCCATCAAGAACGCCGGGGCGGACGCGCTCTTCATTTTCGCTACGCCGAAGTTCAGCACGCAGGCGATGGTCGAGACGGCCAAGCTCGGGTGGAAACCGCTGGTGTTCCTCAACAACGTTTCGAACTCGCAGACGGTCATGCGTGCCGCGACGCAAGCCGGCGGTCCTAATGCTACCAACGGCGTGATCTCGACGCAGTACCTGAAAGACCCGAGCGATCTGGACGAGCAGAGCGATCCCGGCGTCAAACTGGAGAAAGCGATTCTCGCCAAATACGCGCCGGGCTCGGATTACACGGACGGTTTCTATCTGTACGGGATGGGCGCCGCGTTTACCATGGTCGATGCGCTCAAGCACGCCGGCCGGAACCTGACGCGGGATTCACTCATGCAAGCGGTAACGCATCTGCACGAGACGGACAACCCGTTTGTCTGGAAGGGGATCGTCGTTGAGACCACGCCGACCGATCGGTTCCCAATCCGTCAAATGATCCTCATGCGCTATTTGAACGGGCATTGGGTGGAATTCGGCAGCCTCATCAACGTCCGCCGTTAGTGCTCCTCGAGCTCCAAGGCCTCTCCATTCGGTTCGGTGGGGTCGCCGCGCTCTCCGACGTCTCGTTCGAGATCGAGGCAGGGCGCGTCACCGGCCTCATCGGGCCGAACGGTGCAGGAAAGACGACGTGCTTCAATTGCATCACGCGTCTGTACCAGCCGACGTCGGGCTCGATAACGTTCGCGGGCGATGACCTCTTACGTCTGCCGGCGCATCGTATCGCCGGGCACGGCATCGCCCGTACCTTCCAAAATCTGGAGCTCTTTACGAGCATGACGGTGCTCGACAACGTGCTCGTCGGGGTCGGCGCCCGCGTGGCCAAGGGCACGGCCCGGAACGACGACGTTCGTGAGGCACGCGACCTGCTCGCATATGTCGGCCTCGGCGACGCAGCCGATCATCCGGTGCGGCGGCTGCCGTTCGGTGCGCGCAAGATGGTCGAGTTGGCGCGAGCGCTTGCCGCGAAACCGAAGCTCTTGCTGCTCGACGAGCCTGCGGCCGGGTTCGGGCACGAAGAAGTCGGGCGCCTCGGCGACACCATTTCACGGATCAATCGCGACTTCGGCACGACGGTCTTGATGGTCGAGCACCAAATGCAGCTCGTCATGGGTGTCTGCCACCATATCATCGTGCTCAGCTCTGGGCGTAAGCTGGCCGAAGGGCCGCCGGCCTCGGTCGCGCAGAACGCCGCCGTGATCGAAGCCTATCTCGGGAAGATGTAGTGGCGCTGCTCGACGTTGCCGCGCTGCGCGCAAACTACGGCGAGATCCAGGCGCTGCACGACGTGTCGTTCAGCATCGAACCGGGCGCAATCGTCGCACTTCTCGGCGCCAACGGCGCGGGCAAGACCACGAGCTTGCGCGCCATCAGCGGCATCGTCAGACGCTCGGGAACGATCGTCTTCGATGGAGAGGCGCTTCAGTCGCGCGCGGCCGAAGACATCGCGCGCATGGGCATCGCGCACGTTCCGGAGGGACGAGGAACGCTTTCGGATCTGAGCGTCTGGGAGAATCTCGCGCTAGGCGGCTATTTGGCCGATTCGCGGCGCGTCAACGAGCGATACGAACGCGTCGTCTCATACTTCCCGTGGATCGCACAGCGAAAAAAACAACCGGCCGGTACGCTCAGCGGCGGCGAACAGCAGATGCTCGCGATCGGCCGCGCTCTCATGATGGCGCCGAAGCTGATGCTGCTCGACGAGCCGTCTTTGGGACTCGCGCCCCTGATCGTTCACGAAATCTTCGAGCTGCTGCGCAAGATCAACCGCGAGCAGGGCATGGCTATTTTGATCGCGGAGCAAAACGCGACCATGGCACTAGCGGTCGCCTCGCACGTGTACGTGCTGGAGACGGGGCGAGTCGCGCTATCCGGTTCGAGCCAGGAGCTCATGCGCGATGAACGCGTTAGGAAGTCGTACCTCGGTTACTGAGCGGACCCCGATGCGGGGCCTCATGATGGACGTGCCGCTGATGATCGCCTCGATCCTCACGCACGCGGCGCGCTGGTATCGCGATACCGAGATCGTCACGCGTACCGTCGAAGGCCCGATCCACCGTTACACGTACGGCGAAGCGGCGGCACGAACGGCGCAGCTGGCGCACGCGCTGCGCGCTCTCGGCTTCGAGATGGGAGATCGAGTCGGGACGCTGGCTTGGAACACGCACCGGCATTTCGAGCTGTACTACGGCATTTCGGGAATCGGCGCCGTACTGCATACGATCAATCCGCGCCTGCATCCGAGCCAGATCGCGTACATCGTCGATCACGCGCAGGACCGCTACGTGTTCGTCGATCTCACTTTCGTCCCGATCTTGGAAGCCATCGCGCCGAAACTACCTTCGGTGCGCGGATACGTCATCTTGACCGCGGAAGCAACGATGCCAAAGACGTCGCTGCCCAACGCGATGTGCTACGAAACGCTGCTCGCGGCACAACCGGATTCAATCGAGTGGCCCGTGTTCGACGAGCGTACGGCTTCGTCGCTGTGCTATACGTCAGGAACGACCGGGGACCCCAAGGGCACGCTGTACAGTCACCGTTCGACGTTGCTGCACGCGTTCTCGTGCAACAGCGTCGATCAGAATTCGCGCCGCGACATCCTGCGATGCGTGATGCCGCTCGTTCCGATGTTTCACGTCAATGCATGGGGCGCGCCGTATACGGCGCCGATGATCGGCTCGAAGCTGGTCATGGTCGGCGCCGCTTATGACGCGCCGAGCATTTACGAGCTGATGGAGCAGGAGGGCGTTACGGCTGCGGGCGGCGTTCCTGCCGTGTGGCTACGGTTGCTCGCGTATTTGGAAGAAACCGGTAAGAAGCTGACGCGCTTGCAGTCGCTGCGCGTCGGCGGCTCGGCGGCTCCGCCGGCGTTGATCGAAGCGTTCGAGAAGATGGGCATCGAAGTTCATCACGGCTGGGGCATGACGGAAGCCAGCCCCGTGTGCACGTCGGGCTGCTTGCGGCCGCAAGATGTCGACTCGCCCCGCCGCTTCGAGTACCATGCGAAAGCGGGCCACGATCTTTTCGGCGTCGAGATGAAAATCGTCGATCCAGCCGGCACGGCGCTGCCGAACGACGGGGTGGCGCAAGGCGAGCTCTGCATTCGCGGTCCTTGGGTCGCGAGCGCCTACTACGAGAACTCCGAAGCGACGGAGCAATCTTTTACGAAAGACGGCTGGTTCAAGACGGGCGACATCGCGTCGCTCGACCCCGACGGCTATTTGACGATCCGCGACCGTGCCAAGGATTTGATCAAGTCCGGCGGCGAGTGGATCAGCTCCATCGATCTCGAGAATATCGCGCTCGGCCACGACGAAATCGAAGAAGCCGCGGCCATCGCCGTTCCGGATGCCAAGTGGGGTGAGCGTCCCGCCCTGATCGTCCGGCGCTCGGCCGGCAGCGCACTGGAGGCGGCAGAAATTCTCGAATATCTGAAACCCAGAGTCGCAGGCTGGTGGCTTCCGGAACGCATCATCTTCGTCGAAGAGATGCCCTACAGCGCAACCGGAAAAATTTCGAAGAAGACGCTGCGGGAGCGATTCGCTACTCCATGACGTTCGCGAGTCCCGCAACGATCTCGGCATTCGGTAACGCGCGAAAAATCTGGGGCGAAGTAACGATCTTAGACGAACGGTTGCCGCCGCCGATGACGATGCGCTCTCGGGTCATGACGCGCGAGTCGACCCAGATGGGCATGCCGGTAATCCCGATGGGCGTGACGCCGCCCAGCGTCATCCCGGTCAATCGCGCGACGTCCTCGGCGGATGCAAACGATGCGCGAACCCCCAGCTTGCGCTTCACCGTGCGATTGACGTCGAGCCGCGTGCTGGCGAGAACGACGCAAGCGACGTAACTGGGCGGATCGGACTTACCGGCGACGACGATCGCATTCGCCGAATCCTCGAGCGAGTAGCCATGGGCGGCCACGAAATTTGCGGTGTCGGCAAGTGCGGGATCGCACTCGATGACCTCATAGGCAACGTCGATGCGCTCGAGAGCGGCGCGAACCTGCGGATGCAGGACGGTAAGCACGAGGGATGCGCTCTGCGGGAAGCGCTTGGCTGGACGCCTAGGACGCGTCCTCGAGAACGCCGAGACCAAAGACGTCGCCGACGGCGACGGTTTCACGCACGGCGCGCTGCGCAGCCGGCGCGGATGCGCATTCGACGTTACCGAGTCCGAAAACGTCGGTGCCGCGCGTCACGACCGGCGCGGCCTTGTGCTGAGGCAGCCGAACGATCTCCCGATTCTTTGCGTATGCGGCAAAGGTAAATCGCCGCTCGCTTGCATGCGGAGTGAACATCGCGCGCATGGCTTTCGCATTCGGCGCGTCCGCTTTGACGTGCGCTCTGACCGGCGGCCGAACCGCCGTCTTGCGCGCAGCAGATCCTCGGCGCAGCTGCTTGAGCTGATGCGCGTGAATCCAGCGCGCGATCTCGTCGGTGAGAAAGCCGGGAACTTCGACGAACTCGACACCGAAGAGCGGCGAGCCGTTTCGAGCGTGACCGGCTTTCTTGAGCACGCGCGCCTTGACGAAAAGCTGCTCGACGCGCCGCTTGGGCGATGACTTCTTGATGCGGCGCTCGCCGAAGGGGGTCATCTCCACGATCTCTTTGACGTTCTCGGCCTGGTCAGCGTCGGCGGGCAGCGAGAACGAAAGCTCCAGCTCCGTGCCTTCGTCGACGTCCTCTTCGAGCAGCAGCAGCATCCCGCCGAGCGAGAGATCGCGAGCTTCCGCCTCGAGCGCGACCATCTTGCCCTTGCGCAAAACTCTCGCGCCGACGGGGAATTGCACCATCGCGCGATAGGCTTTGCGATCCTTGGCGCTCTCGAATTCAGCCAGGTCTTCACCGCCTGCGTTTTCCGATTCTGCCGGTGCCGCGGCGAGCGCGGGCTTCGGGAGCTTGCGCCGCTGGAGCCGTTGCAACTCGCGCGCCAGGTGGTCCAGCGTCTGCGCCGGCATACTGAATTCGACGGCGTATTCCGCCGTGCGCTTGTCGGCCATCCGGATGTCGCAAACGTGTCCGTGGACGACGATGGCTTCGCGCGAAGGGCCGACCCAACGAAAGGAGACGCCCGTCTGCGGCGGCAGCAGCACGCCGGCACGCAAACGTGCGTTGCGCTCCGACATGTCGAGCAAAAACAGTTTCACGTGCTGCTTGAGATCGTCCACCCGCACGACGATGTCGGCGTTGACGTCAAGCCTCAGCGCATCGGTCGCCGCAGTGTTTTTGCGCGGGTAGGTCTTGTCGCAGCAACGAGGCGCAGTCGCCGCCGAAAAAGGTGATCGAAACGTAGGGTGCTCCTCCCGGACGCCACTATGGTCATCGGCGTGCGGGCTGGTTCAATTTAGGCGGGAGCTTCGGCGCGGTCGAGCCCGGCCTCGCACCAGGCGTCGTAACCGCCACGCAGGTCGACGATATCGTCGAATCCTGCGCGCCGCAAAAGGCTGCAGGCGATCGTGCTGCGGTAGCCGCTCTTGCAGTGAACGGCCACCGGCCGATTGCGATCCAGCTGGTCGAGCGTCGCGAGAAGGCTGCTGAGCGGCAGGTGCAGCGCTCCGGCGATATGGCCGCCCGCCCATTCGGCGTCTCGGCGCACGTCGACGACTTGTACGCCCGGCGCCGCAATCGCCTCGGAGAATTGCGCCGGTGAGAGCTGACGGGATGCCGCAGCGGGCATGCCGGCCGCGGTCCACGAGGATATTCCGCCGCGGAGATAGCCGCGAACGCGCTCGATTCCGACGCGCGCAAGCCGCGTGCGGGACTCGGCGACCTGCTGCTCGTCTCCGGCGAGCAGAACGATCTCGGTCTCGAGCCCGAGAGTCGTACCGGCCCACGATGCGAACTGCCCATCGAGGCTGATATTGATCGATCCCGGAACGTGCGCGGCGGCGAAGGCTTCGTCCTCGCGCGTATCGAGAACGACGACGCCCGCTTCTTGCGCGGCGAGAACTTCGGCAGGACTCATCGCGGGCAGCGCGCGCAGCTCGCTGAGCAGCGGCGCACCCGTGCGATTGAGCTCCACGTCGGTTGCAAAGTATTTCGGCCTGTCCGGGAGCTCGGCCGTCAAGAGCTCGACGAACGCCGCTTTGTCGGCTGCCTGCAGCGCGTAGTTGGTCCGGCGTTCGCGGCCGATGGTCGAGCTGCGATCTTGGCTCATGGAACGCCCGCACAGCGATCCGGCGCCGTGGGCGGGGAACACCTCGACTTCGTCGGGGAGCTTCAAGAGCTTGCCGTGCAAGCTGTCGTAGAGCAACGCGGCCAGCTCCTTTGGGTCGCCGCCGAGGTCTGGGCGACCGACGTCGCCGATGAACAGCGTATCGCCGGTCAGCACGGCGCGCGGCTGAGCCGAAGCCTCTTCATCGAAGACGACGATGCTGATGCTTTCGAGCGTGTGGCCGGGCGTTTCCAAGAACTGTAAGCGGCATTTTCCGAAACGAATCTCGTCGCCGTCGTGCACGTCAACGTGGGGAAAGGTCGCGCGCGCGCGGGCGCCGAGATAAATTTGCGCACCCGTCAGCGCGGCCAGCTCACGATGCCCGGAGACAAAGTCTGCGTGCAGATGCGTCTCGATCACGTAGGCGATCTCAAAACCGCCTTCGCGCGCTTCTTTGAGATACGGCTCGACGTCGCGTTGCGGGTCGATTACGGCGGCGACGCAGTCCGATCCGATAAAGTAGGACGCGTGCGCGAGGCAGCTGAGGAAGAACTGCTGAAAATGCATTGCGCCCTCCGAGCGGCTGTGGTCAACTGGGTTGGCGGGAAGCGCACTTCCGTCCTGGCGAGCGCTCGATTATCCGTGGGCGAGCGCTGCGATGCCGACGACCATGAGCGCGGCCGCGGCGGCACGCTGCGGCGCGCGAGACCGTTCCTTGAAGATCGTGATGCCCAAAATCGTGCCGAACAAAATGCTCAGCTCGCGCGCCGGCGCAACATAGCTGACCGGTGTCCAGGTGAGGGCCCACAACACGAGCAAATACGCGAGCGGCGAGAGAATCGCGATGCCGAATGCTTCGAAGCGGTAATTCCGCCAAGCCCACACCAGCTCGTCGCGGCGCGCGAGCGCCATCGGCCAGGCGAGAACCGTGCGCGCCAGGTTGCCGCCCCAATCGTAAAGGATCGGATTGAGCGCCAGGGCGGTCATCGCGTGCTTGTCCCAAAGCGTGTATGCCGCGATCAGCACACCGGTGCCGACGCCGTAAAAGACCGACGCCGCGGCTTGCGTTTCGCGCACGCGATGGATTCCGGACGCGAAGAATACGCCCAAGACGATCGCGGCGATGCCGCCCATCGCGACGGGCGAGGGATGCTCGCCGAAAAACAGGATGGCGGCGACCGATGCCAGCAGCGGGCCGGTGCCGCGCGCGAGCGGGTACACGAGGGAGAGATCTCCGGCGCGATAACCGCGCTGCAGCATCAGAAAATACGCCGTATGCAGCACGCCGTTTCCGACCATGAAAACGACGTCGACGAGCGAGAACCCGCGCGGCCACAGCAGCCACCAAACGACAAGCGCGACCGGGAAGTACAGGAGCGTCGACAGCACGAAATAGAGGAAGACGAATGGCGCGCCGCCGCCGGCGCGCTTCGCAAGCAGATTCCAGGTCGCGTGCAGGACGGCAGCGGTTAGGACCAGCGCCAGCGCGAGACTATTCAGGCGACCACGCGTATTTCAGCCGTGCCGGCAGCGGCGACGTCAGGACGAAGGGAAGCACGCTCAGCGGCGCGAGCGCTGCGATCAGCATCGCAAGCGTGTATCCCGGACCGGCCGCAGCCGTCAGCGTCGCGACCAGCGCGCCGGTCGCCGCACCGAGATTGGCGGCGAGATTGTAAGCCCCCATGGCAACGCCGCGCGTCTTGCGCGAGCTCTTTTCATAGAAGAGCGCAACACCGACCGGGATGACGGCGGCCCACGCGATACCCAGACAAACGCCCCCGGCGATGACCCAGAGCGGATGCCACGCCATTGCCGCGATGATGCAGCCGAGCGACTGAAAGATCGCCGTGGGAATCGCCACCAGGCGGGGGCCGTAAATGTCGACCGCTCTGCCGGCCGGATAGCGAAGCACGATGACGGTCGTGGCGATCGCGGTGAACAAGAGTGCGGCGTTCGCGATGCCGCGATGATGGAATGTCAGGACTGCGAGCGCTCCGTTGATGCCGCCCTGCAGCTGCGTTGCCACGCAAAACGCAAGCGCGGGCAACCATGCCGAGCGCATGAGAATCGTGCGCGAACGCCGCGGAGAGCGCACGTCGTGACGTGCGGGCAAGAAGAAGAGCAGCAGCAATCCGATGGCAATCAGAACGTCGGCCCAGGCGTATTGCTCGCGACCGGTGCCGTGCTGCCATAGCCATACTGCGGATGCAGGGCCGACTGCGAGCGCCAAGTTCCCGATGATCCCCAGCGTCGTAACCGACGAGATAAGCCGTTCCGCCGAGACGATCTCGCCGGCATACGCGAACTCGGCCGTGAAGAGGGCGACAAATCCGATGGAGCGCAGCGCCATGACGACGGCGTTCGCCGCGACGCCGTGCGCGAAGCTGAGCAGTGCCATCGATATGAGGATCAAGCCGGTGGCGTAGCGCATCGTGGGCAGCCGCCCGATGCGATCGGCCAGAAATCCGACCGGGACGCTCCCGAACAGCGCGGCAAACATCGCGCTGCCCATCACGAGCGATACGATCGCCGAAGATTCGCCCTCGCGCGCGAGCGCCAAAGGCAGCCATCCTAAGGGCAGACTTGCGGAAACGTCGATAAAAAGGAAGGAGATAAGGAGCAAACCCCAGGCCACGCCGGTCCCTTCTCCACGCAAGCACACGAATCCGATCGTGTAACGCAGAAGCGCGTGCCGACGCTCGCGGCGGCGACTTGTGCGCCCCCGCGGATTAGAGCGCGAGTTCCCAATATTGCCCGACGAGATCGCGCCCGAAGCTGTGATGCGGCTCTTCTCCGGTCAGCTCGAATCCGGCGCTTTTGTAGATGTGCCGGGCGGCATGCAGAACGTCGTTCGTCCAGAGCACGATGCGCTCGTAGCGGCTGCGCCGAGCGAAGGCGATGCACTCCTCGACGAGACGGCGTCCGACGCCGAGACCTCGAGCTTCAGGCTCGACCAGCAGCAACCTCAACTGCGCGACATCTTCGGACTTTTTCACCAGAAAGACGCAACCGACGTTGCTTCCCGCGCGCTCGGCAATCCAGCAGCGTTCGCGCTTCGCATCGAAATTGCGCAGAAAGTTGAGCGCAATGTCGCCGACCAGCAGCTCGAAGGATTCGTCCCAGCCGTATTCTTGCGCGTACAGCGCTCCATGGCGGGAAATGACCCATCCGATATCGCCGGGCTGATGCGTGCGCAAGAGGTAGGGCGGCCGGGGTTTCGACTCGGCGCAGAGCAGCTCTTCGATCGTGCGCATCGCGGCGACGATGCGCTCTTGTTCGGCGTCCTGCAGGCCGCCGAGCAGTGCGCGCACTTCGTTGCGCTGCCGCTGCTCGAGCGGCGCAAAGGCTCGCTTTCCACGCTGTCCCAGCGCCAAAATCGCCTGGCGGGCGTCATCCTTCGAGCGGCGCCGCTGGATCAGGCCGCGTTGTGCAAAGCGGCGGAGAATCCGGCTCAGATACCCGGCGTCCAGGCCGAGGTCGCGCGCCAATTCGGCGGCTGTGGTGGACGGACGGTGCGCGAGCTCGTACAGCACGCGGACCTCGCTGAGCGTGAACGGGCTTTGTAAGAAGCCCTCGCCCAGCACCCCGATGCGCTCGGTATAGAAGCGGTTGAAGCGGCGGACCGCATCGATCCGCGCGGCTGCGTTTGCGGGCACAATCCATGCCTCCGGCAAGTAAGATACTTGCCTGAGGCAACTATTTCCGCTTTTTTCGGCGTGGTTCGGCCTGCGGTGCGGGGAATATAGCCGACGTGGCATCACGCGTCGAAGATTACGCGCTGGTCGGCGATTGCCGCTCCGGCGCGCTGATCGGCCGGGATGGTTCCGTCGACTGGCTCTGCTGGCCGAGCTTTGCCAGCCCGGCTTGCTTCGCTGCGCTGATCGGAGACAGCGACAACGGGCGGTGGCTGATCGCGCCGTGCGCAACCCCGTCGCGTATCACGCGAACGTATCGCGAGAACACATTGATTCTCGAAACGACCATGGAAACGGCGGAAGGCGCCGTCCGGCTCGTCGATTTCATGCCGTATCACAAAGGCCCCTCGCATCTCGTCCGGCTCGTCTATGGTGTGCGCGGCCGCGTCGCGATGCGCACGGAGCTGATCGTTCGCTTCGACTACGGTCGTCTCGTGCCGTGGGTCACGCGGCTCGACGAGCGAACGCTGCGCGCCATCTGCGGACCGGACATGCTCGTGTTGAGAACCCCGGTTGAGCTGCGCGGCGAGCTCCTGCGCACGGTCGGCGACTTCACGGTTTCGCAAGGCGAGTGCGTTCCATTCGTGCTCGCCTACGAAGCCTCGCATCTCGATTGTCCGGCCGAGCTCGACCCGCTGGCGGCGCTCGATGAGACGACCGCATTTTGGAGCGAATGGGTGCGCGCCGCCGGCGATGCCGGCGGCGGCGAATGGCATGAAGCCGTCGTGCGATCGCTGATCACCCTCAAAGCGCTCACGTATGCGCCGACGGGCGGGATTATCGCCGCGCCGACGACCTCGCTTCCGGAGCAGCTGGGCGGAGCGCGCAATTGGGACTACCGTTTCTGCTGGCTGCGCGACGCGACGTTCACCTTGCTGGCGCTCATGCACTGCGGCTATTACGAAGAAGCCGCGGCTTGGCGGATGTGGCTCTTACGCGCCGTCGCCGGTCATCCGTCGCAGGTGCAAATAATGTATGGGCTCGCCGGCGAGCATCGTCTCACGGAGTGGGAAATTCCTTGGCTGAGCGGCTACGAAGGCGCGAAACCCGTGCGCATCGGCAATGCCGCGGCCCTGCAGACGCAGTTGGACGTCTACGGCGAGATCATGGACGCGCTGCATCAGGCGCGGGTTGGCAAGCTCGCACCCGAGGCCGATGCGTGGGAGCTGCAAATCGAGCTGCTCGCGCACCTCGAGGAAATTTGGATGCAGCCCGACGAGGGCATCTGGGAAGTGCGCGGAGGACCGCGGCACTTCACCTACTCCAAAGTCATGGCGTGGGTTGCGTTCGACCGCGCGGTGAAAACGGTCGAGTCTTTTGGCCGCAGCGGACCGGTCGAGCGCTGGCGCTCGATTCGCCGGCAGATTCATGACGAAGTTTGCACGCGCGGCTTCAACGCGCAGGTCGGCGCGTTCGTGCAGAGCTACGACTCGAAACATCTGGACGCGAGCGTGCTCCTTATCCCGCTGGTCGGATTTCTGAATGCAAGCGATCCGCGCGTTCGCAGTACCGTCGATGCCATCGAGCGAAACCTCATGCGAGACGGCTTCGTGCTTCGTTACGACACGGCTGCGGCCGGTGACGGCTTGCCAGGCGGCGAGGGTGCCTTCTTGGCGTGCAGCTTCTGGTTCGCCGACAACCTCGTGCTCCTGGGCCGAATGGCCGACGCAGCGCAGATGTTCGAGCGGCTTCTGGCGCTGCGCAACGATGTCGGGCTGCTTTCCGAGGAGTACGATCCGCGTGCTAAACGTCTGGTAGGAAACTTCCCGCAAGCGTTCTCGCACATCACGCTCATCAACACGGCGCTCAATCTCGTGCGCACGCAAAAGCCCGCCCGGCAGCGCGCGAAGGCGTCCACGAGCCAAGACGCCGCCGCCGATTAGCGCGTTATCCTTCGTATGCGCGCCGCAGAACGTTGATGTCGAGCTTTTTCATTTCGAACATCGCTTCCATGGCACGCTGCGAGCCTTGCTCGTCGTCGCCGGCGATATAGTCGGCGATGCCGTCCGGAACGATTTGCCAGCTGACACCGAACTTGTCGGTGCACATTCCGAACTTCTCGGCGAAGAAGGTCTTGCCCAGCGGCATCGTGACTTCCCCGCCGGCCGCCAGCTTGGCAAAAACGGATTCGGCCTGCGCGTCGCTCTCGACGTGCACGGCGATTCGGACGTTGTCGCCGGCGCGCTTCGCGAATTGGGGAGGCGCATCGCAAAGCATGATCGTGCCGAGCGGTGTGCTGAGCCGGCCGTGCATGATTTTGTTCTTCCAATCCGGCGGCACGTGGTTGGCGGCCTCCGCGTTGTCGGCGAACCGCAAGACATCGGCTTTGCCGCCGAGCGCGTCACGGTAGAGCTCGAGCGCGCCTTCGGCGTTTCCATCGAATTGCAGGTACGGATTCAGAGACATGGTGTTTCCTTTCAGCGGTCGATCGGAGCGCGTGAGACGAAGAGTGGTGCGAAGAGCGAACGATATTGCAGCGCGACGACGAACCACAGCAGCGTTGCGATCAGCCCTGGGAAGATACCCAGCGGCATCATCGTGATGTGGAAGACGAGGATGTTCGAAAGCACGCCGGCGAGCAGCAGCAGGGCCACGGGGACGTACCGGTTGGCGAGCAGCAGCGCGCCGGCGACGAATTCGGCATGGGCGGCGGCCCGCCGCCTGCGATCAGGAAAAATCCGCTGGCTCCGGCGAGGAGGAACAGCAGGCCGAGCAGGATGCGGGCGGCGGTGGGGGCGTGTCGCATGGGCCGATATTACCTCGAGGTCGTCGGCGAGCGCTGGGCGCTCATGATCGTGCGGGATTTGCTGGTCGGGCCCAAGCGCTTCAGCGACTTGCTCCGCGGCCTGCCCGGAATACCCACAAATGTTCTCACGCAACGCCTCAAGGAGCTCGAAGAAGCGGGCATCGCGCAACGGCGCGTTCTTCCGCGGCCGGAGCGCGGCGTCGCATACGAGCTGACGCCGTACGGCCTCGAGCTCGAAGAGGTCGTGGTCGCGCTAGGCCGTTGGGGCGCCAAGAGTCTTGACGCGCCGCGCGACGGCGAGACGATCACCGTCGACTCGATCATCACGGCGATGCGCACCACGTTCACGCCGGAAGCCGCCCGCGACGTGAAAGCGACGTTCGAGCTGCAGATGGGCACGGTCGTCATTCACGTGCGAGTCGAGCGCGGCAAGCTGGACGTCGCGCCGGGTCCCGCCGAGAATCCGGATCTCGTGATCGCGGCCGGCCCACAGCTCAAGGCGCTCATGTCGGGCGAGCTGTCGCCTGCGCAAGCGATAAAAACGGGCGCCGTTCGCGTGCGCGGCAATCGCCGCTTGCTCGCGACGTTTGCCGCGGTCTTCCGCGTCGGCGCAAAACCGGCGAACGCCTGATCGAAGCGCAGAGGTCGCTGCAGCCTTGCGCCTCATCGGCGGCTTTTGGGCGGCATACAGGGACTGCCCCGCACGATGCGGCGCGTCGACGCGGGATGCTTCGCCAGCATCGCCGGCGGACGGATGGGACGCGGGCTGAGGTTGCCGCCGCAGTTTGGGCAGACACCACGTAGCTCTCGCGCGCAGCTGCGGCAGAACGTGCATTCGAACGTGCAGATCATGGCTTGCGCCGAATCGGGCGGCAAGTCGCGGCCGCAGCATTCGCAATTGGGTCGCAGCTCGAGCATTGCGCACGGGTCTTTGCGGGAATGCGGCAGGCGGGCCTTCTTTGGACGCAAAGAGCGAAGCATGGTCGAATTCGATCGCTGGGCATCGAGCTTCACCGCGGAATGGGTCCGTCAAAATCCGCAGCTCTGCACCATGCAGCAATATTTCTCGGGTGACGAGCAGGATGCGCTCGACCGCAAGCTGGCGCTCACCGGGCAATTCGGCGTGACGTACGGCGCGCAAGCCGCCGAGGCTGCAGCGAACCTTGCGCGGCGCGGGCTTACCGAGCTGCGGCAATTTCCGCTCGCGACGTTATCGGACGAGCAGCGCGTCTCGGCAGCGATCATCGAGTGGAAGCTCGACGACGCGATTCGCAACCAGGCGTTCGCGCAGCACCAGTTTATCTTCAACCAAATCATCGGATTGCACATCGGCCTCGTGCACTTCATGACGTCGACGCATCCGATCCGCAGCGAGCGCGACGCCGAAAACTACGTAGCGCGTCTGTCCGTGATGGCGGACTGTCTCGATCAGGGCATCGCCGAAAGCCGAACTGCCGCAGCGGCGGGGGTCGTTCCGCCGCGATGCATTCTGGAGCGGACGATCGCGCAGATCGACGCGCTTTCTTCGGGCGACCCGCACCAGCATACGCTGGTCGATTCGTTGCGCCGGCGGCTGGCCGGCCTGGACGGCGTCCGGCGCGATCATTCGGAGAAGTTGGTCGCGGTGGCGGCGGACATCGTTCGCGACAGCGTCGTCCCGGCGTTTCACCGCGTGCGGGACGCGCTGGACCGGCAGCTCGACGCTGCGGGCGAAGACGCCGGCGCGTGGTCGCTGCCGAACGGAGCCGCCTATTACCGGCGCCAGCTTGCACGGTTCACAGGCTCGTCGCTGTCGCCGGATGACGTCCACGAAATCGGCCGGCGCGAAGTCGCCCGCATCGAGAGCGAGATGGATGCGATCCTGCGGCAGCTGGGCTATGCCGATGGATCCATCCCCGAGCGCATCGAGATGCTCAATGCGGCGCAGCAGCTTGCGCCGGATCGCGAGGACATTCTCAACGGGCTGCAAGGCATCATCGACGATGCGCAGCGGCGGTCGCAAGAGCATTTTGGGCTTCGCCCGACGTCACCCGTGATCGTGCAGCGCGAGCCTGCATTCTCCGAAGGGAGCGCGGCCGCGCACTACACGCCGCCGGCACCGGACGGTACGCGGCCCGGCATCTATTGGGTTCCGCTCGCGGAGGTCAGCACGCGCGTTCCGTGGCTGGGGATCGGTTTGAAGTCGACCGCCTATCACGAAGCGATTCCGGGCCATCATTTTCAACTCGCGATCCAGCAAGAGTCGGCGACCTTGCCGCACTTTCGCAAGCGCGGCGCGTTCGGCTTCGAGGCGTCGTACGGCGAAGGCTGGGCGCTATACGCCGAACGGCTCGCAGACGAAAACGGCTGGTACGAGGACGATCCGGCTTCGCGCCTGGGATATCTGGAGATGCAGCTCTTTCGCGCGCGTCGCCTGGTCGTGGACACGGGTTTGCACGAGCTGCACTGGACGCGCGAACAGGCAATCGACTACGGGCTGACGCCTGCGGAGGTCGAGCGTTACATCGTCTGGCCCGGCCAGGCGTGGTCGTACATGCTCGGACAGCTGCGCATCTTGGAGCTGCGCGAACGCGCCAAGGCTGCGCTCGGAAACCGTTTTTCGATCAAAGACTTTCACGACATCGTGCTGGGCGGGGGAACGATGCCGCTCGCCGTACTCGAGCGCCGCCTGGATCGTGCGTTCGCGGCCGTCGCCCCTTGAGCCGGAAGGCGGCGCTCTGCTCGAGCGCTACGCTGACCGGCGCGCGGCAGCTTGTTGACAAGATACGCGTACGTTGGCCAGATGGGATATGTGAAGCTTCAAAATTGGCCATTTGGACGGTCGCACGCACGCGGTCGCGACGAGCTGGACGCCGTTCGCGCCGAAATCGAACGGATACGCCGGCGTACCGACGATCGCATCGCGTGCGACCGGCGGCGCATCGAAGCGTTTTATTACGGCGCGCCGGAGCGCGAGCGCAACGAGATCCTCGCCCAAGTGCTGCGCCGCGATCGCGAAGAAGAAGATCGCGAGCTTAGCAACCTGGGCAGCCGGTTGAGCCCACGCGCGAAGCGCCGGGTGTTCGACGAAACGCTGGACCCGCACTTTCAAGCGTAGCCGTCACGCGACTCTTCTCGTGCCGATGCGCTCCAGCGAACGGTAGCGGATCGCCTCGGCAACGTGCTCGCGCGTGATCGCCGCGCTTTGTGCTAAATCGGCGATCGTGCGTGCGACGCGCGCGATGCGGTCGAAGGCACGCGCCGACAGCCGGCGGCTTTGGCAGGCGTCGCGCAGCAAGCTGGCGCCGGCGTCGTCCAGCGCGCAGAACGTGCGGACTTGCCCCGGCGCGAGCTGCGCGTTGCTCTCGATGCCGAGCCTCTGGTAGCGGGTCCGCTGGCGCTCGCGGGCGTCAACGACGCGGGCGCGGATGGCGCTCGACGCTTCGGCGCGCTCGCCGGCGGTCAGCTCGGTAAAGGTGATGCGAGCGACCTCTATTTGCGCAAAAGCCTTAAAATCCGCTGTTGATCGGTCACGTCCAGTTGTGTTCATGGCAACGCTTCCGCGCCACCATCCCAAGCATGCCCGAATCTCTACGTCAGGTGTGCGATTTTGAACTGCCAACCGGGTAGTGTGCGGTTTTGAAGTGCCCCCGAGTGTGCGATTTTTGAATGCCCGCCGAGGCAGCATGGCAGCCCGCAATTGGAAGGCGAGCCGACTGCGTAGCCAAAACCATTGCGTCAAACGCACCCCCAAAGCGTGCGGTTTTGAGCTTGCACATAGGGTGCGATTTTGAAGTGGCGACTCAAGGTGCAAGACGAACAAGGCGCGCCCGTCACGGAAGCATCTATGAGACCGCTGGTACGATTGTCCGCCTCAGTCTCGCGGCTCGGCGACGGGGAGCGGCGACGCGCAAACGGTTTCGGACTTGCGGCCGGACCGTCCGAACGGCTCGTACTAATCCGGCGTGGCATCCGTTCGACACGCGCTTCCGCTGTTGGGCCGCAGGCAGCCTTTAACGCTGAGCTACTCGATGATCGCGAAAACCCTGGTCGGTGCTGCTTCTACGCCCTTGAGGTTGAGCGGCGCAACCACGATCTTGAACCGCTCCTTTGGGATCGCCGCGAAGTTCGTCATGCATTCAACGTGATAGAGGCCGGCGCCAAGGACGATGTGATGCACGAGCAAGTCCTCGCCGGGCTTCGCTTCTCCGCGGTTGATGCGTTCCTGCAAGTCCGCGTGGTCGGGCGCGCCGCCTTCTTGTGAGAAGTCATATCCGAGCCCGCGAACCTTTTTCTCCTTCACGAGGTACGCCGCGGCTTCCGGCGCGAGGTAGGGGGATTTCGGCCAATAAATCGGCGTACCGAAGTTCTTCGACCAGTCGGTTCGCAGCAAAACGAAGTCGCCAGGTCTGATGCCACCCTTCAACTTCGCCTCGGCCGCCTTGACATGATCGACGGTGATAGCCTTGTCTTCGACGGCGTACGGAGTAAGGTCCAAGACCACGCCTTCACCATAAAAGTTGTCGAGGTTGAGCTCGTCGAGGTGGGCTCCGCCGGACTCCGTGTGTTCCGGAGCATCCGTATGGGTACCGTTATGGGTGTGGATCTCGATTTGATGTGACCGGAAGCCACGAACGTGGTAGTCGTAATCCCTCGTGAATTTAATGCGTCCGATTTCAATCGGCAGCTTCTCGTTGATCGGCCAGCTAAGATCGATGACTTGACTCACTCGTTCCTCCAGATTGTTATAACAGTTTCGCGGCAGTTTGCTTTTTCAGTTGCGGATCAAGCGTATCGCGCAAGCCATCGCCGAGCAAATTGAACCCGATCACCGAGATCGCGATCGCAATGCCCGCCGACAGCGAGATCCATGGATTGCTTTGAATGTAATTCTGACCGTCGGAAATTACGTTGCCCCACGTGGGGGCCGGCGGCTGCACGCCGAGCCCGAGGAAACTCAGCCCGGCTTCGCCGAGAATCGCAGTCGCAGCACTCACGGTTGCGACGACAATGACTGGCGGCAAACTGTTTGGAATCACGTGCCGGAGTAAGATTCGTAGCGACGATGCGCCGATCGCGTGTGCCGCCTCGACGTATTGGCGCGGCCGGACCGTGAGTACGATCGAACGCATCACTATGGCGACGCGAGGCGTATAGGCGATCGCGATTGCGAGGATGACGTTGTCGAGCGTCGATCCGCGGGCCGCGACGAGTGCGAGGGCCAAGAGAAATCCCGGAAACGCCAACATCATCTCGTTGAACGACGTCAACGTGCGGTCGATCCAGCCGCCAAAGTAGCCCGCCATTGCACCGATTGCCGTCCCGAGCGTCAGCGAAACCAGCACGACCCAAAAGGCGACCTCGAGCGAAATACGTGTACCCCAAATCAATCGCGAGAGAACGTCCCGGCCGTATTGATCGGTTCCGAGAAGATGCGCGATACTGGGCGGCGCGAGCGAATGCGAGAGGTCGGTCGCGATCGGGCTATATGGTGCAATCCATGGTGCGCCGATCGCAATGATTAGCAGCACGGCCAGCATTCCGCCACCGACCGTGAGCCCGCGGTGGTGAAGAAACGAACTTGCGATTCGCAGCTGAGCGCTACGCTTGGCGAATGCGAGGGTCGATGATGCCATAGAGCACGTCAATAGTCGTGTTGATCAGCACGACCGCTACGGCGAGAACGAATACTGCGGCCTGCACGAGCGGATAGTCCCGCGCCGAAACCGCTTTGAGAATGAGCGAACCCAAGCCTGGACGGCTGAATACAATTTCGACGAGAATCGCATTTCCGAACGCCCACGCAATCGTGACACCGATGACCGACAGCACGGGGACGAGCGCGTTTCGGAGCGCATGCCGCCACATCACCGCCCGTTCGGAAAGGCCCTTTGAGCGTGCGGTACGGATGAAATCTTGCCCCAGCACCTCCAGCATCGCGGAGCGGCTCAGCCTGGCGATATATGCGGCGACCGATAAACCGAGAACAAGCGCCGGCAACGCGAGATGGCGCAGCTGGCTTGCCGGATCGCCCGCGCTTCCCGCCCCAACCGACGGAAACCAGCGAAGAGCGTGCGCGAAGATAAGGATCGCGACGAGCCCGATCCAAAAGACGGGAAACGAAATGCCGCCGAGCGCGCCAAGCATGACGGAGAGGTCAACGATGGTGCCGTGCCTTGCTGCCGAGAGCATTCCAAACGGAATCCCGACCGCAGCGGCGATCGCCACTCCGGCGACGGCAAGCTCTATGGATGGAAGCAGATTCGACATCACGACGCTAAGCGCCGGTTGCTGACTGATGATCGACGTGCCAAGGTTGCCGTGCAACGCAGCGCCCATATAGAGCAGATACTGCACGATGAGTGGTCGATCCAGACCCAAGTTGTGCCGCAACGTCGTAATCGCATCAGACGTCGCATAATTTCCAAGAATGTATGCGGCCGGATCACCCGGAATAGCGCGCATGAGGAAGAAGACAACCGTGAGGATGGCGACGATCGTGACGGCCATCATGAGCAGCCGCCCGCCGATGTAACGGGCCATCGTCCCTAGGTTAGGCTCGTACCGTACGCGTTATAGGTGAAGAGCGAGTTCTGCACCACGCCGTGCACGTTATCCCGATAAGCCAGGAAGAGCCGGTCGGCATAGAGTGGTATTACCGGCACGTCCGTCATCGTCTTGCGCAGAATGTCGCGGTAAAGCGCGAGCCGCTTCGCGGGATTCGTTTCCAAAGACGCCTTGTCGAGCAAATCGTCGACGCCTCTGTAGTGCGCGGTGTTGAGACCCGGCGGAAATGATTTCGAGGCATAGAGCGATTGCAGCGGTGAGTCAGGATCCGGTGGACCCACGACTCCCGTGATGCAAGAGGGAATATTGCCCTCGTTCCGAGCCTTGAGATAGGCACCTCGCTCGAGGACCGTAATTTTCGTATTGATACCAATCTTATTCAAATCGGAGCTGAGAGGAACGACGATTTGGTCGTACGGGTGGAAGGCGACCGAGACGAACTCGAAGCTGAATCCCTCGGCGTTCGCCTCCTTAAGTAAAGCCGTCGCCTTCGCAGGATCGTAAGGATACTTGGGGACGTCGGTTGTATACTCGGGAAATGCCTCGGTCAGAACGCTATACCCGGGGTCCTTCGTTCCTTTAAAGAAATTGTCGATAAGCGACTTGCGGTTGAGGCCGTAGGCAATCGCTTGACGGACACGGCGGTCGCCGAGCGGCTTTACGGTAGTGTTCAAAACGAGGTTGATGGTATCGTCGGCGACACGGCTCACGACTTTGATCCCGGACGCCGAGCGCAGCTGCGTGATCACCTCGGGCGATTGTAACGAGAAGAACACGTCGATCTCGCCGTTCTGTAAGGCAACCGCAGCTGCCGCCTCCTCTTTGATGAGGCGGAACGTCAGGTTTTCGAAAGCCGGCTTTCCTTCGAAGTAGGCACGGTTCGATTGCAGGTTCACTTCGGTTCCCGGCGTCCAGTTCTCAAAGATGAATGGACCGGTACCGATCGGATTCGTCTGATATTTTTCGCCGAGCGCCGTTACGGCTTTTCGGTTGACGATCCAACCTTGATTGAAAGCTGCGACCTTATCCGTGAATCCACCGCTCGGACGCTTGAGGTGAATGACGACGGTGAGCGGATTGGGAGCTTCCACTTTAGCAACGTCTTGATACTGCGCCGTATAGGAACTCTTTGCCGCGGGATCCATGATGCGTTCCATGGAAAACTTGACGTCGTCACTCGTCAGCATCCCGTAGTTCTTGTGCCACACGACGTTTGGCCGCAAATGGAAGGTGTAGACCGTACCGGTCTTATCGACGTCCCAACTCTTGGCGAGGTCAGGAACAATTTTGTTGCTCTTCTGGTCGAACTTGACAAGGCCGTTGTAAATGTTCCCGGCTACCGTTTGGTTCTCGACTTGGAAGATTCGTAGCGGATCGAGATTAGAGATGTCGGCACCGATGCGCACGCGCATCGAGTTTCCTGGGGCTGCGCCCAGGAGCGAAAGTTCCGCGAGCGCCGCTCCCGTCAGCGAGAGAAAGAAGGAACGATTGAACCTATTTGACACCAGCTACCCCCATAGCCACTCCGAGCGGTCCGCTCGAGATTTCCGAGAGGTATTTCACGACGTCCGCAGCTGCAACGACGTCCGCGTACTTGGAGTCCATATCGAAGAGGTTTACGCTGTGAGAAAGTGGAGCGCGGTCCGCTACGCACTCGCGGGGGACGATGACGCGGAATCCGCCGGAGACGGCATCGCAGACCGTAGCGCGCACGCATCCGCTCGTGGAGTTTCCGGTGACGATTGTCGTATCGACTCCAAGCGATGTGAGGATGGACTGCAAATTCGTCCCGTAAAAGCCGCTTGGAAATTTTTTCGTCAAGAGGATGTCGCCACGTGCCGGCGCGCAGCGAGGATCGATCTCCGTAAGCGGACTGCCCTCAACAAACTCGCGCAGCAAAGGGATCTTCCGAACAAACGTCCCGCCGTCGGCCAAATGAGGTGGGGTGTACGCAACGGTTGTGTAAATGACGGGGACGTTGCGACGGCGCGCCACATCTAATATCTCGTTCAGCGGTGCAAGCGCGTGATCCATGTCGATCGACAGCGTATGTCCGCGCTCCGTGATGCCGCGGCACATGTCGATAACGAGTACCGCCGGCCGCTCACCATAGCCGATACGCTCGTTCATGCCGATCCGTCGGTAAAGATCTTCTTGGCTCGCAACGTCCTTCACGTTCGCCTCCGGACAGGAGAGGTTGAAAATCGACCGCCGGTCCACTATACTGACGCTCGATGGCAATTGTCAACAATCGACAATTGGCCGAAAAGGCCCGTCGTTTCAGCCCTGCCTCGCGCGAGACCTTGGGTCTCCAGATTGCCGCGCGTCTGGGCGACGCTATCCGCTCGGGCGAGCTGCCGGCCGGCGCAAGACTGACCGAAAAGAGCATCGCGGATGAAATGCAAACCAGCCGCGGTCCTATCCGGGAGGCGCTCCGGCAGCTTGCCGAGCTAGGCCTCATTCAAATCCGGCCTCATCGCGGGGCCGTCGTTTCGCTGCCGGACGAGGCGGAACTCGCCGACATGGTGCTCATGCGGGCGCTCCTCGAAGGTGCGGCCGCCCGCTTGATCGCCGGCCGCGACGCCGACTTCTCCACGCTGACCGACATCGTCGCGAAGATGGCTGGCCTGAAACCCTCGCGCTTCTCGCAGCGGCTTCGGATGCTCGACTGGCAATTCCACTCGGAAATCGTGCGGCTTTCCGGCAGCGTCTATCTCGAAAAGTTCTGGAACATGATGCGCGACGGCCTCAATCTCATCATGTCGAGCGGCCGTAATCTGTACGAAAAGACCGAAGGCGTGGCGCAGAGTCACGCGGAGATGGTTGAAGTTTTGCGCTCCGAGGCTCCCGCCGAAGCCGAACGCTATTTTCGCAAACGGCTGATGGACTCGGGTTTCCGTTGGCTTGGCAAAACGGCGCCCGATCTCTAGCATCGAAAGGACAACGCTTGAATACCAAAGCCAGCGCAGCTCAGTGGCTTCGCAAGCAAATTCAGGATAAAAACTTTGTCATGGCGCCGGGTGCGTTCGATTGTGTAAGCGCTCGCGTTCTTGCAAGTGCCGGCTTTCAAGCAATGTACCTTACGGGGCATGGCGTGTCCAATTCCACGATCGGCGAAACGGATATGGGGCTTTTAAGCTTCGGCGAGATGCTGCTGCGCGCACGCGACATCATCCATTCCGTCGACGTTCCGGCAATCGTCGACGCCGATACGGGTTACGGAGCTCCCATCAACGTTCGGCGAACCGTCAGGGAATTGGAATCGCTCGGTGCCGCTGCTATTCAGATCGAAGACCAGACGTGGCCCAAAAAGTGCGGACACATGCCTGGGAAACAGCTCATACCAGCCTCGGAAATGGTGCAGAAACTTCACGCCGCGGTCGACGCGCGCCGCAACGATGTCGTCATCATCGCTCGCACGGATGCCCTGGCGGTTGAAGGCTACGACGCGGCCATTCGCCGCTGCAAGGCCTATAAAGAAGCTGGAGCGGATGTTGTCTTCATCGATGCACTCGGCGACGTCGCTGAATGCAAACGCGCAGCGGAGGACCTGAACATGCCGCTAATGGGCAACATGGTTGAGGGAAGCCGCACTGCATACCTATCCGCCGACGAACTCAAAGAGGCAGGGTTCGCAATTTCGATCTGGCCGATCACGTTATTGCTTGCCGCGATAACGGCCATGAATCGAGTTGCGGAAGACCTCAAGAAGTACGGAACACTAAGAGAGCCCCTGCTTCACCAGAATATGCAGTTCCCCGACTTCCTGCAATTTTGGGGGTTTCCGCAGATGCAAGACCTCGAACGGAAGTATGCCGCGCTCTAATAAAGAACCCATAATGGCTTAAGCCGGGAAATGCGGCGAGGAAGTTCCTACATTTCAGAGCGCCGAGGGCGGTCCATCGACGACCTGGAGACATTCCCCAACTTTTATCACGCGACGATTCCACGGAATCGCGCCGGCGCTGCCATCGCCGGCTGCAAAAGAGTTGCTATCCGCGAGTAGAGGTTCGCACGAGCATCGCGCAGCGTTCCGACGAGTGCTGGGTGACGGACTTCACCTGCGTGTGGAGTTGCACTCCACTACTTCACGCCAGGGATCGTGCGAACATTCGCAAGCCGTCAGAACTCTTCCAAGAAGGTTGCAGTTCACTGGCGATTATCGTTGCAAGCGCCTCGCCGATTGCCCGCGGAGCTTTTACCATGGCTCCAGGTGATGCTTCGGGCGTTAACAGCAGAGCCTCGGAAACACCCGCCTTGTTCCATGCGACTTTTCGGAGGACACGTGCATACCCGGTGCTTTGGCCGGCCATGGCGATCACGCGTCGAATGCTGTGTCGGCGAGCATACGCCTCAATGACTTCCTGTAACAACCCGCTTGGCCAATCGTTCTCGTTCATCGCGTGGTCGTACATGCCGATCGGGTCCGGCGCGCGCACGATGCCGTAGCCGCCGCTTAGAATGAGAAGGTGCTGGAACCAGCACGTATCCTGCGCGCGTTCTAGACGGGCGCGCTCATACAAATTCCCGGAGTATCTCCGCCAAGCCGGCATCAGCGTCGACTCGTCCAACTGAACCACCTCGGCGACCGCGTTCCTTGCTTCCAATAATCGGCTCGCGAGAATGGTCGGCAATTCGTCCAATAACGTGCCGGCATCCCGGGTGCATCCCGAGCCTTCAGATTTCCGTCCGGAGCAGGGAATGATCACCATGGTAGCAGCCACTTCTGGCGCGAGGGAAATCGCTCTATCGACCGGTATCGAATTTTCTTGTGCCGTAGGCTGAGTTCGCGTGAACGAGGATTGTCGCGCCCCAGAGCGGCTCGCGAGCGTCTCCAGTTGGTCTTTCTCGGTCAGTCGATTGACGATCTTACCACCTGGCCCAGTGAATCTCGACAGAACGCCTTGCCGTTGCAGTAGCCGGCAAATCATATTGACCTGCTGACGCGGCGAAACACCCGTGCGGCGCGCGAGCTCGTCATCGTCAAGATCCGGTGAATCCTGAAGCGCAGCGATAATTAGATCTGCGTTCGTTCCGGTGAGAGTACGGCTTTTTTTCAACCTCGTTAGCCGCGCGTATTTAGTCGGCACTGATGACGGCGCGTCTGATTCAGTTAGGCATTCAAAGATCTCAAGAAAGGTTGATTCAATCGGCTCATCGACGTGATTTGAATTCCAAAGCCCGGATTTGGTAACGCGCTCTCGCGGGCAATAATGCCCTAACCAATCTGGCGACGGTGGGTCTATTGCGGGATGGAGATACGAGCTGAGAAGCGCGATCGAATTTCGCTCGACAAAGCCGCGCAAGCTCTGTGGGGCAGGGTCGTCATCGATAGGTAACCATAGGACCTGCATTTTAGCAAGGACGGCGCTTACCTGTGCTTCCAATTCGCGCTCTTGTTCTATAATCTGCGGCGGCGCTGATTGTCCCGAGCCCCAGGTCGCAACGCTCAGTTCGGGGTGGCGGGCGGCAATGGCTAAACCAACAAGTTGCCGGAATACCGATCCCCGATGATTTCCGCCGTTTGTTGATCCACGATGTTGCGCGAGGCGGCCCCAAAGCGTCGAACGGGAACCAATTTTGAGCGCATGGGTTCCGACGCGAACAACGCGGGGTCCCAGGCCGCTACCGGACCGAAACTCACCGGGCTCGAAGAAAAAGTATACGCCGCTTCGATGCCGGACTTCGCCGGCGCCCATAGTACCGAGTTCTCGCGGCCCTCCAAACTTCTCCGCGAGTCGATTGAGCAAGCTATAGAAGCGGTTAAGGTCTTTCTTAAGATCAACAACAGCAGCTGCGTTCGGCGATTGCTCGACCTTGCTGACAGTCTCCGGAGGCTCCATCTTAACACGGTTCGCGCTCTTAGACATCAACCATTCGAGTTTATCAGGTCGCCGGCGCATCCATTGGGCCTGCTATGTCACGCGACTCTTCTCGTGCCGATGCGCTCCAGCGAACGGTAGCGGATCGCCTCGGCAACGTGCTCGCGCGTGATCGCCGCGCTTTGTGCTAAATCGGCGATCGTGCGTGCGACGCGCGCGATGCGGTCGAAGGCACGCGCCGACAGCCGGCGGCTTTGGCAGGCGTCGCGCAGCAAGCTGGCGCCGGCGTCGTCCAGCGCGCAGAACGTGCGGACTTGCCCCGGCGCGAGCTGCGCGTTGCTCTCGATGCCGAGCGTCTGGTAGCGGGTCCGCTGGCGCTCGCGGGCGTCCACGACGCGGGCGCGGATGGCGCTCGACGCTTCGGCGCGCTCGCCGGCGGTCAGCTCGGTAAAGGTGATGCGAGCGACCTCGATTTGCAGATCGATGCGGTCGAGGAGCGGCCCCGACAATTTCGCGACGTATTTCGCGACGACGGCGTCGTCGCAGCGGCAGTCCGCATCGCGCGTGCCGCGCATGCCGCACGGGCACGGATTCATCGAGGCCACGAGCATGAAGCGCGCCGGATAGTTGAACGTGCCGGCAGAGCGTGCGATCGTCACCGTTCCGTCTTCGATCGGCTGCCGCATCACTTCGAGCGCGCTGCGACGAAATTCCGGCAGCTCGTCGAGAAAGAGCACGCCGTGGTGCGCAAGCGAAATCTCGCCCGGCTTCGGTATGCTGCCGCCGCCGACCAGCGCGACTTCGCTGATCGTGTGATGAGGAGAACGAAAGGGTCGCTCGGTGACGAGTTGCGGTTTTGGCCCGAGCAGTCCCGCGACGGAATAGATCTTGGTGACGTCGAGCGATTCGTTCGTCGACATCGCCGGCAAAATCGACGGTAAGCGCTGCGCCAGCATCGTTTTGCCGCAGCCGGGCGGACCCACCAGCAGCAGATTGTGGCCTCCGGCGGCGGCGATCTCCAGCGCGCGCTTCGCCCCCGTCTGCCCGCGCACGTCGGCGTAATCGCCGTTGCGCAGCGGCCTGTGCGCAAGCCCCGCGGGGCCGATTTTGCCGGTGACGCGATGCTTCGCGCCGTGGCCTAAAATAACGGCGACGCCATCGCGCAGGTTTTCGACGGCATAGATCTCCAGACCATCGACGAGCAGCGCTTCTTCGACGCTCGCCGCCGGGACGATCACGCGCGTGAAGCCGGCGCCGCGCGTGCCGATGAGCATCGGCAGCATGCCCGCTGTCGCGTTGACGCCGCCGTCCAGCGTCAGCTCGCCGAGCGCGACGAAGCTTTGGAGCGCGAGACGATCGACTTGCTCGTCGATGCCGAGCAGCGCGAGCGCGATCGCGAGATCGAACGCGGGGCCTTCTTTGCGAATGTCGGCCGGGCTGAGATTGACGAGCAGCCGCCCCGCCGGATACAGAAACCCGCTGTTGAAAATCGCGGCTCGAACGCGATCGCGCGCTTCTCGCAGGGCGCGGTCGGGCAGTCCGATCAGATCGAAGCCCGGCGTCCCCGGCGCGCTGTCGGCCTCCACGCGCACGACGTAGCCGTCGATGCCGAGCATCGCCGCCGAATGGGCCAGAGCGAGCACGCAAAACCTCCCGCCGGAGTATCGCGACGAGCGCCGCCGAAGGAAAGAGGCGGAGGTGCGATGCGGCGTTTACTGCAGGCTGTTCTCGTCATAGCCGCCGTCGTGGCGCCGAGCGGCGCGAGCGGAAGCGCGAACGGCGCTCAAACCTTGCTTGACCGGAATAAGGCGTTTGCGGGATGGGTGTTCGGCGACCCCGCGATGATGTCGCTTCGGATGGCGGGTACGCTCGGCGATACCCAAATGACGGATCTTCGGCGCGGTGCGATTTGGCGACGCACGGACACGAATCCCAAGAGCGGGCTGACGTACGCGCGCGGCTTTACCGGGCGGCGTTTTTGGTATTCGAATGAGAACGGGTTCACGGTTCCCCTGATCGGCGACGCCGCAAAATACCAGATCGCATACCAGATGGTGATGAATCAGGCCTTACCTTTGCTGCCGGGAGTGCTTCACGGAAACGCGACCGTGAACGGCACCCCGACGCAAATCGTCCGCCTGACGCCGGCGCGCGCGGATGTCATCGACGCGTATATCGACCCATCGTCGGGCAGGCTGGTCCGAGCCGTTATCGACCCCGACGGCAGCGCGGTCACGCTCGACATCCTCGCCTACGCGGATCTTGCCGGAAAGAAAATCATCTCGAAGTGGCGCAGCGGAAAAACGGTGGGGGAATTCACCAACGTCGAGAGCGCGCCGATCTCCGATGCCGAGTTCCATCCGCCGCCCGCGATCGCATACTGGACGTTCGGTGCGCCGGACCCCATACCGATTACCGTGTCGAAGGATTATATCGTCGTTCGCGCGACCGTCGAGGGCGTGCCGGGAAACTTCTTGCTCGACAGCGGCGCCGCAGAGATCGTACTAAATTCAGACTTCGCCGATCGCGCGCATCTCAAACCGATCGCACGTGAGACAGCCTATGGCTTCACGGGAGCCATACACACCACGCTCTCCCGCGTCGATACCTTCGCGGTCGGCCAAAGCGTGCTGCACGACGTCGTCGTCGGGGTCGGGGCCAACGCGCACGGGCGAAGGTCGGACTTTGACGGCTTCATCGGATTCGATTTTTTCGCCGGCGCCATCGTCGACGTCGACGTGGCCCGGCAAACGTTGACAATCTTCGATCCGGTGAAGTATGAGGTCACCGCGCGTGGCCCGGAGGTGATTGCCGACCTGTCCCGGGGTTTTCCGGAGATCCCAGCGACCTTCAACGGACGCGTGAGGGCGCACGTAGTCCTCGATACGGGCAACCAGATGGCGGTCGTGGCGAACAACGACCTCTACCGGCCGGGCAAGGTCGACATGCGGTTCGAAGGTTACGCGCAACTTTCGGGCGCAGGAGGCGATTCGCAAACGCCGGCCAGCTGCGGGCACACCGACAGCATCGAAATGGGCCCGATTCGCTACGAGAACGTGCCCGTGTGCTTCACGGATCTCGCGATCGCCGGCAAGGACGGCGGCGTCGTGGGATTCGACTTCCTGCGGCACTTCGACCTGACGTTCGACTATCCGGATTCCGCGATCTATCTGACCCCAACCGGCAAATGAGCCTATCTGCTACCCAATGCCAACTAGGTATCCAATGAATTCATCGTTTTTCCACAGCGTTCACAGGCATTTCCGGCAGCACTGTGGATAACGGCCGTTCCTCGGACTCAGAATCGGTGCGCATCGATACCGCTGCGGTGCACGCCGGCGCGTTTGCAACGCCCGGCAACCGCAGCTCCTCACCGCCGCTGTACGCGGCGTCATCGTACGCTTTCCGCGATCTCGACGAGATGGAGGCGGTTTACGCGCGCGACCTCCACGCGGCGGTCTACGGTCGGTATGGCGGTCCGAATGGGGCACAATTTGCCGCCGCGATCGCCGAATTGGAGGGAGCCCAAGAGGCCGTCGCGGCGGCGTCGGGGATGGCCGCGATCGAGGCCACCTGGGGGCCCTGGACCCGGCCGGGCGACCGGATCGTGGCCAGCACGGAGCTGTACGGCGGCACCTACGATCTACTTGAGAAGGACTATCGACAGCGTGGAATCGAGGTCGAATTCGTGCCTCAAGGCGACCTCGGCGCCCTGAAAGCCGCCGTCGCGCGGAAGCCTCCGAAGGTCGTCCACGTCGAGACACTGACCAATCCGCTCGTTCACGTGACCGATCTCGAAGCCGTGGCGGCCGTCGCGCACGAGGCCGGGGCGCTCTGCACCGTCGATGCGACGTTCACCACGCCCGTGCTGGGACAGCCCCTCGGGCTCGGCGCGGATATCGTCGTCCACAGCGCCGGCAAATACATCGGCGGGCATGCCGACGTCGGCTGTGGCGTGCTGGCCGGGCGCCGGGAGCTGGTCGAGCCGGCACGGGCGTGGATCATCCGCCACGGCGCGCCGATCGCGCATTTCGACGCGTGGCTGGCGCTCCGCGGCTTGCGCACGCTGGCGTTGCGAATGGCGCGGCACAGCGAAAACGCGCGCGCGGTGGCGGCATTTCTCGCCGAGCGCGACGAAATCGCGGCCGTTTATCATCCGTCGCTGCCCGAGCATCCGCAGCACGACCTTGCGGCGCGTCTCTATCCCTCGGGAACGGGCGGAATGCTGGCGTTCGATTTGCGCGGCGGCGAGCGGGCAGTCGACGCATTTTTGCGCGCGCTGCGGCGCATCGCCATCGTCCACAGCTTGGGCGAGGTCGCGACGACGATTTCCTACAGCGTCCGCAGCTCGCATCGGGTCCTCACCCCGGAACAGCGGCGCGCGCTGGGGGTGGGCGAAAGCACGCTTCGACTGTCGTGCGGAATCGAAGATGCGCGTGATATCATTGCAGATTTGGAGAGGGCGCTCATTTCGGCAGGCGGCGGCGCCCGCGTATAGCGAAGGCCGCGGTAATGGAAAAGCGGTTTATCGCCGTCCTTTTCGCGATGGCGGTCCTTGCCGTGGGGTGCAATAAGCCGAGCACCAGCTCGTCCGGCACGGCGAGTGAGAGTGCAGCACCGGCGGCCGGCGGCGGCGGAAAGACGATCGACGTCTCGATTCAAGACATGGAAGCGCAGTTCTACCAGACGATGGTCGCCGGCATGCAGAGCGAAGCGGCCAAATACGGCTACACGCTCCACGTCGTCGATGCCAGCCGCGACAATGCCAAACAGCAGTCCCAAGTCGAGGACTTCATCGCGCAAAAGGCCGACGCCATCGTCCTGACGCCGTATGATTCGCAGGCCATCGGCAGCGCAATCGTGGAGGCAAACAAGGCAAAAATCCCCGTCTTCACGGCAGACATCGCGAGCACCGCAAAGGAGGGCACCGTCATCGCGCACGTCGCGAGCAACAACGTGCAGGGCGGGGCGGAAGCGGGAAAGCTGATGTGCGCCGGGTTGCCGAATCACGCCGGCTCGGTCGCGATCATCGACCAGCCCGAAGTAACCAGCGTGCAGGATCGCGTCAAGGGCTTCAAAGAGGCGCTCGCCCAAAATTGCCCCTCCGCCAAGATCGTCGCCGACATCAGCGGCGGCGGCGAGCGCGCCAAGGCAAGCTCCGTGATGGAGGACCTGCTGCAGTCCCACAAAGATCTCAAGGGCGTATTCGGCATCAACGACGACTCCGCGCTCGGTGCGGTGACCGCGATCAAGGCCGCCGGCTTGACGGGTAAGGTCGTCGTGGTCGGCTACGATGCAACGCCCGAAGCGCGCACCGCCATCAAGAACGGCGAGATGTACGGCGATGCGATTCAGCATCCCGATGAGATCGGAAAACTGACGATCGACACGATCCACGATTACTTCTCCGGTAAGACGCCGCCCAAGAAGGTCGACGTCGCCGTCGGAGAGTTCACGAAGGCTGACACACACTAGCACGATGCAGGCCCCGCTGCTTCGCATGCGAGGGATCGTCAAAACGTTTCCGGGCGTGCGGGCGCTGGACGGCGTCGACCTCGAGGTGGAGCGCGCCGAAGTGCATGCGCTGGTTGGCGAGAACGGCGCCGGCAAATCGACGCTCATGAAGATCCTCGCCGGCGCGCAACCGGCGGACTCCGGCACGATTGAAATCGACGGGGAACTCGTGACGATCGGCGGTCCGCGCGACGCAGAGCGGCTCGGCATCGGGATGATATACCAAGAATTCAATTTGGTCCCCGACCTGAACGCCGTGCAGAACATCGTGCTCGGGAACGAGCCGGTGCGCGGCATGTTCCTCGACGTCAAAGCGGCGGTGCTGCGCGCCACCGACGCGCTTGCGAAGCTCGGTGTCGTTCTGCCGCTCGACGTGCCCGCACGACGGCTTTCGGTCGCGCAGCAGCAAATGATCGAGATCTCCAAAGCAATTGCTCGCCGCGCGCGGATTCTCGTGCTCGACGAGCCGACGGCCGCGCTCACCGAACGCGAGATCGAGGCGCTCTTCAAGCTCATCCGCACCCTCAAAGCCGACGGCGTCTCCTTCATCTACATCTCCCACCGCCTGGAAGAGCTGCCGCAGATCGCCGACCGAATCACCGTGCTGCGCGACGGCCGCTCGATCCAAACCGGAACGCTCGCCGAGATGCCGCGCGAGAAGACGGTGAGCCTGATGGTCGGGCGGACGCTCGACACGCATTTTCCGGACTTGCCGCCCCTCGATGCAAACGCGCCGATCGTCTTGGAAGTCCGTAATCTGCGCAGCGGCATGGTGCACGACGTCAGCTTCACGGTGCGCGCCGGGGAGATCGTCGGCCTGGCGGGTCTCGTCGGCGCCGGACGAACGGAAATCGTGCGCGCGATCGCCGGTGCGGACGCACCCCAAGCCGGCGAAGTTCTGGTCGACGGCGTTGCGAGGCGCATCCATTCGCCCTCGAGCGGAATTGCCGCGGGTATCGCGCTGATCACGGAAGACCGCAAAGCTCAGGGCTTGGTGCTTGGGATGAGCGTGCGCGAGAACGTTACGCTCGCGCATCTCGCCGATTACGTCGGCAAGGACTGGCTGGTCGATCGCCGGCGCGAAACCGAGGTGACGAACCGGATGATCGCCGAGCTGCGCATTCGGACGCCCTCGGCCGAGCAGATCGTGCGAAATCTATCCGGGGGAACGCAGCAGAAGGTCGTGCTCGCGAAGTGGTTGATCGGCGTCGCGAGAGTCTTTCTTTTCGACGAGCCGACGCGCGGCATCGACATCGGCGCGAAGGCGGAGATTTACAACCTGATGGTCGATCTCAGCCGCCGCGGCGCGGCGATCGTGATGGTCTCGAGCGAGCTGCCGGAGGTTCTTGGAATGTCGCACCGCGTCTTCGTCGTGCGCGGCGGAAGCTTGCAAGCCGAGTTCGCGCACGCCGATGCGACGCCCGACAGGGTGATTGCCGTCGCGACGGGCACCGCCGCGTAAATGGCGCACGCCGACGTCGAGGCCAAACTCACGGTACAGGCCGGCGAGGCCATCGCCGGCTCGCGCCGCGCGGGCGCATTGCGGATCGTTCTCGCGCTTGCCGCGCTCACCGCGGTCATCGTCGTCGTCGACGCGATCACGCACGGCGATTTCCTGCGGCCGATCAACATCACGAACGTTCTGCGGCAGATCACCTACAACACGATCCTCGCCGTCGGTCAGACGTTCGTGATCATCACGGCCGGGATCGATCTGTCCGTCGGATCGCTCGTGGGGCTTGCGGGCGTGGTCTGCGCGCTGTTTGCGAACGCCGCGCCCGTGCACGGCGACGTGCTGCTGGGCGCGACGCTGATCGTCGCGCTGGCGCTGGGCGGCGTCGCCGGATTCGTGAACGCGTTGCCGGTCGTGCGGCTCGGGTTGCCGCCGTTCATCACGACGCTGGCAATGATGCAGATCGCGCGCGGCGTGGCATTCATCTTGTCGTCGGGCCGTCCCGTCCCGCTGGGCGACAATGCCGGCAAGGCGCTTTCGAATACCGGTATCGGCTACGTCTTCAGCGGCTTGCTGGCGCCGCTGCACCTGCCCGGCATCCCGATCGTCGTGATCTGGATGGCCGTCATCGTCGTGCTTTTTGCGGTCGTCTTGGCGCGCACGCGCTTCGGCCGGTACGTCTACGCCATCGGGGGGAACGAAGAGGCGGCGCGCTTGGCGGGCGTCTCGGTCGGAACCGTCAAGACGGCGGTCTACGTCATCAGCGGCGCGCTCGCGGCGGTGGGGGGCTTCCTCCTGATGGCGCTCTTCAGCTCGGGTTCGCCCCAGACGGGCGTCGGCTTCGAGCTCAATGCCATCGCCGCGGTCGTCGTCGGCGGCACGAGTTTGATGGGCGGGCGTGGAACGATCGTGGGGACTTTCTTCGGCGCCCTGCTCATCGGCGTCCTCAACAACGTCATGAACCTCATCGGCATCGAGTCTTACACCCAGCAAATCGTCCTCGGCGTGGTGATCGTGACCGCGGTGATCGTCGACGAGCTGCGCAAGCGCTATCTGGCGCGCAAGTGATGCGCGCCGCAGCGATGTGCGCGATCCTGCTGCTCTGCGGTGCGAGTGCCGCGGGCGCGCAAGCCATCGTCGCGCCGGAGTCGGTCATCGGAAAATGGAGCTCGACGCTCAAGGGCTTCGATCACAGCGTCACGCCGCATATCGATTACGAAGAAACCGTCGTCCTGACGATCTCCGCCAACGGCAACATTCAGCTCGAGCGCACCCGGCGTCTGCTGGGAAGCAAGCAGAGCGCCACTTGGATCGCGAACGGCGTTTACACGACGCCGGCTCCCGGGATAATGCAGCTGACGTTCAGCGACACGCTCGGCGAAGTTCCGGCGACGTGGCGCTACGTGATACAAGGCAACACGTTCACCATCACCGATGCGGCCGGCGTGTCCCGCAAGTTCTACCGGATACAGACGACGATTTATTAGAAGTCCGAGTCTTTTAGGCCCGGATTGATTTTCACGTTGACGAAATCTTCTTGCTTGACGATCGCGTCACCGGCATAACGGACGCGGCGAACCGGAAGATGCGTGGATTTTGAGAGGTAGAGGACGTCGCGCGTCACCCCTTTATCCGAGGCGGGATCCGTAATCTTCATGACCAGCATGTCGGTGGGCGTGCCGTCGACCGGCTCGCCGGCAGCTTCGGTGACCGTACCCTTTCCGCTCTGATACATCGCGAGGATGCTGCCGAACGATGCGTCGGCGATGGTATCGCCGCGCAGCGAGACGGCGCGCGGATCGTGGATCGAAACGGTCATATGCACGAAATGCATGAATCCGCCTTGGTGCCCGACGACGGTATCGCCGCCGTGCCACACGGAGCCGCTCCCCTTGCCGGGGCCCGACACGATCTCGATCTTCGCCAGCGACGGTTTCTTGAACCAATAGTCGTAGCGCCGGTCCTGCACTTGAGAACCCAGCACCTCGTGATCGACGATCGAGCAGGAGTAATCGTTCACGGCTTTCCATGCGTCGGCAAAATCGCTCAGCGTTCCCGCCGAAGCGCGCGCGACGCACAGCGACGCCAAGAGCACGGTCGCAAAAAAGATGCGCGTCATCCGCCGGTATCCTCTCTCAGATCCCGCTTGCTGAGCTCTTCGAGGCTTTCCGTGCGCAGCAGGGACCCGTACTTGCCTTCCACGCCGATCAGCACGTCGCATTTCGCGCCGGTCGCGATTTGTTCGATGGCGCGGCCCAGCGGCGCGCCGGTGTACTTGGCCTCCCGGTAGGAACCCATCACGATGAGGTTGGCCTTTTCCCGCTTGGCGAGATCGAGCACGGCTTGGCTCGTCTGCCGGCCGTGAATCGTCTCCGTTCGGATCGAGACGCCTTGCTTTTGGGCGATTGCCTGCGCGGTTGCCAGCGTGTCGAGCGCGGCACGGTCCTCGACCTCCATGGTCGCGTTTGCCGGCAGCGTAAACGGAACTTCGACCACATAAGCCGCGAGCAGGTCGGCGCGCTCGCGCCGCGCCAAGCGCGCGGCCAGCACCATCATGTGCTCCGAGCGAATCTGAGGCGAGAACACAACGATGATGCTGCCGACCATCCGGCGCAAAACCTGCTCGGCGACGCGCGCGACGCGCTCGGCTCGCGTCGAAGGCGGATGCATCATCCAATACAGCGTTCCGGCGATCAGTCCGACAATCGCCAGCCCGATCGCGATGCCGTAGGGATGGAGAACGACGGCGTCGGCGATCACTTGCGCGGCCAGCCGGCAATCAGCCGCGTTGCCCCGAGCCCGACGAGCGCGAGCGGCATGACGTATGCCATCACGCTCGCCCCGCCTTTCCACGCAAAGCCGATCGACCGCACGAGCTGGACGAACATGAAGATGCCGAGCGCGATGAAGACGATTCCGTTGATGAACCTGACCCGCGCGAACGTCGTGCCGCTTACGCCTCGCTTCAGCTCTGAGATCCCACCCTTATGCGGCGCAGCGCGTACAGCAAGCGCTCGCCGTGATCGACCTCGTTGGTCAAGTGCAAGGAGCGCAGGATGGAGACGGCCTCCGAAAGCGTGCGTATGACGCGATCGGTTTCGTCGCCGTCGACTGACTGCCCGTGCGCGTGCCGCTCGACGTGCATGCCGGCATAGCGCAGGGCCGCCCGGCCGTACTCCAGCTCGTTGTCGACGGCTTTGAAGCCTTCCAGCGCGGCGGCGTAAGCGCGCGCGGCTTCAGCGTAGTCTTTCTTTCGTTCGGCGAGCATCGCGACGAGGACGTTTTTTTGCGCCTCGCGCAGCTGCTCTGCGGGGCGGAAAGCTTGGTTGAGCATGCTCTTGACGGCATCGACGTTTCCGGTTCGCTGAGCCTCGATCGCGCTGCCGAGAAGCGATTTGAGGTCGCGCGGCGGCGGCGTGGGCGGCTGGCCCGCGACGGCGGCCGGCTGCATCGCCGCGTTCTGCGCTCCGGCGGGCAGGTTTTGCAGCTGGCGCACGTCGGTGAGGACATCGGCCGCCGTGGCGTAACGATCGGCCGGATCCTTTTCGAGCAGCTTGAGGATGATGCGCTCCAGACCGGCGGGTATGTTCGGATTCTTATTGCGCGGCGGTGTGGGCGATTCGTTGACGTGCGCGAAGATGACCGACACGAGGTCTTCCGTCGGGCTCTTGAACGGGACGTCGCCGGTGAAAATCTCGTACATCAGGCAACCGACCGAATACAGGTCGCTGCGGTGATCCGTGTTGCGCCCGAGAAAGCGCTCGGGCGAAAGATATGCGATCGTGCCGACGATCTCACCGGCTTGCGTGACGCTGCTGGCATCGGACACGCGCCGCGACAGACCAAAATCCATCACCTTGACGGTTCCGTCGTCCAGCAGCATGACGTTGCCCGGTTTGATGTCTCGGTGGATGACGGAGTTCTTGTGGGCGTAGTCGAGCGCTTCGAGCAGATCGACGAAGATCTCGAGCGCGCGCGGATATGCGAGGCCTTCGCTCAGGACCGTCTTGAGCGTCTTTCCGTGCACCAGCTCCATGACGATGTAGAGCTGCTCCTCATCTTCGCCGGCATCGTAGACGCTCACGATGTTGGAATGATTGAGGTGTGCCATCGACTGTGCTTCGCGCAAAAAGCGTTTGCGCACCGATTCGGAGCGATCGGTGAGCAGCTTGATCGCAACCTCGCGCTGCAGCACCGTATCGGTGCCGTGATAGACGTCGGCCATGCCGCCGCGGCCGATCAGCTTGTCGACCGTGTACCGGCCCGCGATTATCGTTCCGACGTGTTCGCTCACCGGAACGCATCCCTATGGTGCTCGATGCGCGATCCGTCCGCCGCGACGACATCGAACCGTGCGTTCGCGCGCGGCGCGAAGAGCTGAAGCCATTCGCTCGCCAGCCTTCGCAGGGTCCGGCGTTTGCGGGCGTCGACCGCACCGAGCGCCGAACCGAAACGCCGGGATTCCCGGGCCTTGACCTCGACGAAAACGACGACGTCGCCGTCGCGGGCCACGACATCGATCTCGCCCCCCGGCATCCGCACGTTTCGGTCCACGATCTCATAGCCGCGCTTGCGCAGCAGCGCGACGGCGGCGTCTTCGCCGGCTCGGGCGAGTTCACGGGGAGTCATTATCGAATTCGATTCCGGGCAAGGTGTACGCGGCCTGCACGCGCCACCAATTACGGCGGTGCATCACACATGGCCCGTGGCTTTCGAGGGCCGCGATGTGATGCGGCGTGGCGTATCCTTTATTCTCGGCGAACCCGTACTGCGGAAAGAGGGGATCGAGGTCGGCGAGCAGCGCGTCGCGGTGCACCTTCGCGACGATGGAGGCGGCCGCGACGCTGGCGCACGTGGCGTCGCCCTTGACGATAGGGTCCTGCGGGCCTGCCCACGAGCGGATCCGAACGGCGTCCGTGATCAGGTACTCGGGCGGCGTCGACAACGCGGCGAGCGCACGCTCCATTGCCAAGATGGAGGCCCAGTAGATGTTGAGCCGGTCGATCTCGGCGACCGACGCCTCGCCCACCGCCCAAGCGACGGCTATGCTCTTGATTTGCTCGGCGAGCTCCCCTCGCAGCTCCGGGGGAACTTGCTTGGAATCGTTGAGATGGCGCAATCGCAAGGGACCGTCGGTGACGACGCAGGCGGCGACCACGGGGCCGGCGAGCGGGCCGCGACCGACTTCATCGATGCCGCCGATCAAGCGGAAACCGCGCTCGCGCAGGGAGAGCTCGTGGCGATGCAGGCGGTCGAGGCGCCGGCGGTCACGGCTGCGAACCGCGTCCGGGTTGCGGCTCCTCACGCCGGCGGCGGCGCATCAAAGCTGACGCGGCCGAATTTGCCCTCGTTAAAGTCCTTGATGTACGCGAGTGCGGCGTTGTGCAGTTCGAGCTCGCCTCCGGTGCGCAGCATCCTGCGAATCGTGGCAAACCCTTCGAGATCGGGAACCGTGCGCGCGCGATGGTTCTGCATCCAGTCGACGAAACTATGTACGACGTTCTCGGGCGAAAACTTGTCGTTCGGAATCGCGCCGCAAAGCGCTAACTGCCACTGCGCCACCATCGACTCGATCTTCGGCACCAGGATACCGGGTGTGTCCATCATTTCCAGGTTGGGCCCGACACGAAACCACTGAGGTGCGCGCGTAACGCCGGCTTTATCTTCAACCTTTGCGACGCTGCGGCGCAGCAAACCATTGATTACAGCCGACTTGCCGGCGTTCGGAATGCCGACGACCATCGCTCGTGCAACGCCGCGGGTTCTCGATGCCCCGAGCATCTGCGTGAGGTAGAAACTCGCTTGCGCGTAACTATTCGGGTCGCGCGCGTTGACGGCGACTGCGCGATTGCGATGCATCGGGAACCACTCGACCCACTGCTTCGTGACGGTGGAGTCCGCCAAGTCGTCGCGCGTCAAGACGACCAGACGCGGCTTGCGCCCGACGATCTGCGCGAGGTCGGGATTCGAGCCGGCGAGGACGATCCGCGCGTCGATCACCTCGATAAAGATGTCGATGAGGCTGGAGCGGCGCTCGATCTCGCGCATCGCCGCGGCCATGTGACCGGGATACCACTGGATGACTTTCTCTTTGTCGATCATCGGGCAGCTAGACTCGTCCGACCTTGCTCGGGGGCCACACGGCGAGCCACGCCTTTCCGATAATGGCGGAGGCCGGGACGAAGCCCCAGTCGCGCGAGTCGTCGGAGTTTCGGCGGTTATCGCCGAGGACGTAATAGGCGCCGGCCGGGACCGTCACTTCCGGCTCGCTGCGGTTATCTCGATAGCGTACGTACGGCTCGGCGAGCGGCTGGCCGTCGATCAGGACGATGCCGCGCCGGATCGCCACGCGATCGCCGGGCAATCCGATGACGCGCTTGAGATATGCTTCCGACGAAGCTCCGTGTCGAAACGCGACGATGTCGCCGCGATGCACCGCTCCGAAGCGATACGACAGCGTATCGATGACGACGAATTCGCCGGCTCCGACCCGCGGTTCCATCGAGAAGCCCGACACCTGCGGGAGGCGGAAGAAGAAGGCTGCTCCGAGGAGCGCCAAGACGAGGACCTCACTTGCTGCAACGACTCCTCGACGCAGTCTCGCCAATCGAACGGACGGTTGGGAGAGCACGGAAATCCTTTTCGCCGCTCCTTCTCGTAATCCTTAATGGAGGATTCGGATTCGGTTAGGCGGCCAAAAGATCAAAAACGCGTGGCCGGTAAAGTGCGCAGGCTTGCCTTTGAGCGGGCCGGATGCGAAATCCCCGCTGGTTTGCGCGAAACCCCAGATGTGCGAGTCTTCCGAGTCGTTGCGGTTGTCGCCCATCATGAAGTAGTAGCCGTTCGGAATGCGGTCGGGCGCGCTCCATGCGCTTTTCGGCGGGATGTTCGCGAACGTCGGGTCGAGCGGCTGACCGTCGACGTAAATGTTGTAGTTGCGAATCTGGAGGTTATAGTTGGGTTTTTGCTCCTCGTACGGCTCGTTCAAAGCCTTGCCGTTGCGATAGACGATGCCGTTTTGGATGCGCAACGTATCACCCGGTGCACCGATCAACCGTTTGATGAAGTCGTTGCTTGAGTCGATCGGAGGCTCGAAGACGACGATGTCGCCGTGATGCGGCGGGAAGAACCGGTATTCGAATTCGTTGACGAGGAGCACGTCGTGGATCTGAAGCGTGGGTTCCATCGATCCGGAAGGAATATAAAACGTTCGCACCACGAACGTGATCAGGAATAGCGCGACCAATCCCGCGACGATGAATGCGTCGAGATACTCGCGCAGAACCGTCGTCGCCGACGTGGCCGAAGAATCCGAACGCCCGGCGGAAACGGGCGGGCGCAAACTGATGGCGACCCGCACGACCGCAAAGAGGCAGATCAGCCCGAATAGTTCGAGCGGGGTCACGCGATGCTACTCAGCCTGCTCGGAGGCCTTGTTCGTTCTCTTCTCGCGAATACGTGCGGCGCGACCGACCTTCTCCGATAAATAGTATAGCTTGCTGCGGCGAACGGCGCCGCGCTTGCTGACCTCGATGCGCTCGGTGCGCGGGCTGTGCAGCAAGAACGACTTCTCGACGCCGACCCCGTGCGAGACGCGCCGAACCACGACAGCCTCGTTGGAGCTGCGGCCCTTGCGGCCGATCACCACGCCCTCAAACATCTGCGTGCGTTCTTTTCCGCCCTCGATGATCTTGGAGTACACCTTCACGGTGTCGCCCGGCCGAAAATCGGGGATGGACGATTTTTCCTGCTCTTTTTCGAGAAGACCAATGACGTTCATGACGCTCTCTGCAAGCTACCGCGGCGCCGCGAGAAAGTTCCCACGCGCTCTATGGGCCGCGCAACCGCCGTATTGTAACAGAGCGAGAAAAGCCCGTCTACTGCGCGTCCCGGCGGCGGGCGGCACGCCGGCGGGACTCCTCGCGCCGCCACGCCGCGATCTTGGCGTGGTCGCCCGAGAGCAGCACGTCGGGTACTTGGACGCCCCGAAAACGCGGGGGGCGCGTATATGCGGGGTAGTCAAGCTCGCAGCTTCCACGAGCGAACGATTCGCCCGCGGCAGACTCGGGGTTGATTGCTCCTTCCAGCAGCCGGACCGTCGCATCCAAGATGGCAAGCGAGGGAATCTCGCCGCCGGTCAGCACGAAGTCCCCGAGCGAGAACTCCTCGAGCGGATAGAGCGCTCCAAGCCGCTCGTCGACGCCCTCGTAGTGGCCGCAAATCAGGACGAGCCGGTCCAGCCCGGCAAAGCGCTCGGCGTCCGGTTGCGCGAAGCGCTTCCCGGACGGCGCCGTGAGCACGAGGACGCGGCGCTCGGCCGGAGGGGCGGCGGCGAGCACCAGATCGAGCGCGCGCGCCAAGGGCTCCAGGCGCAGAACCATGCCCGGGCCGCCGCCGTACGGCGAATCGTCGGCGCGCTCGCTCCCTTCGCAATAATCGAGAAGGTTGTGCAGCCGCACGCTCGCGAGACCGCGCTCGACCGCGCGGCCGACGATGGACAGGCCGATCGCCGGCGCAAACATCTCGGGAAAGAGCGTTATCACATCGACGGTCAGCATTTCCGCAATGATGTTCGCGTTTCGCCGATTCCTCGCCGCCTTGCGCCCTCCATCCGCGCGCGACGGCGACCCGTTCGCGCAGGCTGTCCGGCAGCTGGACGTCGGCGACGCGCCGGCGGCGCTCGCGGCCTTCACCACGCTCTTCGGCGCGGCCCAGCGCAACGACGAGCGGGCGAAGATCGTCAACAAGCGCGGCGTTGCCAACGTGCGGCTGGGCCGCCGCGACGACGCGCTGCGCGACTTCACGACGGCACTGGAGCTGATGCCGCGTTATGCGCCGGCCCTCGCCAACATCGGAAATCTGCTGCTCGAGGACGGAGCGCTGGATGATGCGATCGTCCACTACGAGGCGGCGATCCGCGCCGACGACCGCTACGCCGTCGCGCACTTGAATCTGGCGGTCGCCTATCGCAAAGCCGGGCGCCGAAGCGCAGCCGTGCGCGAGCTCAGACTTGCCCATCGCTTGGAGGGTCGGAGCCTCTTCCGGCGCACATAACGCCTATGCCGGTCAACCAGATGGTGCTGTCGCGCGAGCTCATGGGCGTCATGCGCAAGGCCGTGACGTACGCCGTGACGGCAAACAGCGAGTTCGTGCAGCCGCCGCATCTGCTCTTGGCACTGCTGGATGACGAAACCATCGGGCCGCGCCTCGGTCAGCTCATCGAGCGCGAGCGCGCCGAAACCGCCGCGCCGCGCCGGCGCCCCCCCGAGCAGCTGCGCGATCCCGACGCGCAGCGCGCGCCGTTTCCGATCTACCGTTCGCTGGTGATCAGGACGCCCGACGGCAAAGACGGCAAATGGCTCGATCAGGATTCGTTCGAGATTTTCCTCGAAGGCGCGCGGCGCGTGCAAGCCGGTGCGTATTTACCGAAACATCTCGCAAAGGCGTACGTTTCGGAATCGAATCGCGATCGAGGATTGCTTTCTATCCTAGGCCATCAGCCGGCGATGGTCGCTGAGAAGGTTTTCGCGCTTTAGGGCGACGGTTTGCCGATCGCGTCGACGTGCGTGATCTCTTCGAGGTATTCGAAAAGCTGCGGTAGCGTGATGCGCTCGAGCGCGCTTTCCGCCTTGACGTCGTCGCCTTCGTCACCCTCATCGCGCAGATAGCAGCGCGACTCCACGCCGCCCGGTGCTTCGCTCAGGAACGACACCGCGAAGCCTTTGCCGAGCGTGTCGTCGTAGATCCGCATCGCGGCGGGATTCAATATCTCGATCGAATGGCTCGAATTGTGCGCATCGAAGATCGTGATCGTGAGGTAGTCGCGGTTTACGATCTCGATCGTGCCGACGACGAACGTGTTTTTGGCAGAGAAGAACTCGTGCCCGCGCTTGTTTCGGCTCGACACTTCGTAAAACACTCGGTGAGCGATGAACCGGTTGAGTATCTTACGGAGCGTAGCGATCGAGGCGAGCGTCTCAGTCCGGTTCCCGCGCGTGTAGATGATCTTCATCGTTCGTACGGCGGACGGGTGCCGTTCGCCACGAAGCCGAAGGATGCCCTCCGTAAAATGCTCTCGGCTTCCGATATTGCGATCCTCGGGGCGGTCGCACTCCTGGTCTTCGGCCCCGAACAGCTCCCCAAGGTCGCGCGGAAATTCGGCAACGTCATGCGCGACGTTCAGAACACGTCGCAGCAATTCATCCGCGAGATGGAGCGTGCCGCCGACGAATACGAGCCCGAGCGACCCTACTTAGAGGCCGTTCCCTCGACGAACGGACAGGCGGTCACGGAGCCCCTGACCGTGGTGGACGAGCGCCCTGACGAACCCATGCTGCCGGGCATCGAACCGGAGGTTCCGCCCGAGGCTCCGCCCCCCAAGCGCGTCGCCGAGCCGGCTGAATTTTAGCGTCTAGATATTGAAGTTTTGCCGGATCTCGTTGAGGCGCGACTCGATGAGACCGCGCACCTGAACCTGAATTCGGCGCTTCTGTTCTTCGGGGAGCCGCTGGTAGACGAGATATCCGGCTGCGGAAACCAGCCCGCCGAGCAGGCCCACGAGAACGGCGCGGCCGGCCTCGCCGTTGGGGGCTTCGGGTTTCTCTTCGTTCTTGCCGTCGTATTGCTTCATCGTATCGCTCGTCACCGCGGCCTCCTTCCGGTACAATGTTGTACCCGCCCGCGTACGCGACGGTTACGACTCGGCGGTGCGCGTGACCCGCAAGTGGCCGGGATATTGGCGCGCGAGCTGCTCGAGCGATATCGCGGCCGTTTGCACGATCGCACGGACGTCGGCGCGCTCGCGGTCGCCCGGCGGAATCGGGATCTCCAGTCGTCCCGGAACGCGCTTGCCGTCAAACCGCAGGTGGGCCACGTCTTGCAGCCCGGCATATGCCGCTTGCAGAATCGCCGAGACCGCAGCGCAGACCACGTCGTTGGGAAATTCGCCGAATTCGGCATGACCGGTCGCAAAAACAGAAGACAGCCTTCCGCGGCTGTCCTCGACGAACTCTACCTCAACCATGCGGTCTACGGGAGCGTGATCTTCTCGATCTTGACCTCGGCGAATCGCTGACGGTGCCCGACCAGTTTGCGGACGCGCTTTTTGGGCTTGTAACGGAAGACCAGAATCTTCTTGCCCTTGCCCTGCCGTACGACGGAGCCGGTTACCTTGGCGCCCTTGATCAGCGGGGTACCGACGACGACGTTCTCGCCGCCCGCGAGCACCACGCGGTCGAACGTCACCGATTTGCCGGGCTCGGCATCGATGAGGTCCGTGCGAATGACGTCGCCTTCGGAGACCTTATACTGCTTGCCGCCGGTCTCGATGATCGCGTACATAACCGGCAAACTCTATCACCCCGCCGGGTAAACCGTCAACGACACGAATCGCGCGCCTCGCCCGGCCGTGCCATCGCCCGCCGCAGCCACAGCTCGCCTTCGGCAATGTGCGTGGCGGATGCGGCTCGCGCAAGCTCGGGATCGCGCTTCACGATTGCCGCGTAGATCGGCACGTGGTCGTCGTACGCCGCCCGGTGATGCCGTTCGTCGTTGGCTTTTCTCCACGCGCGCACGCGCAAGGTCCGAACCGAGACGGCTTCGATGATCGATGCCAGCACCGCGTTTCCGGAGCACTGGTTGATGAAGCGGTGAAACGCCTCGTCGGCGGTCATCGTTTGCTCGACGCTGGTTGCGGCTGCGAATCCCTCGAGCAGGCTGCCGAGCCGGCGATGGTCGTCCGGCGTCATGCGGGCCGCCGCGAGCGCCGTCGCCGCAGGCTCGACCAAGCGGCGCACCTCCCAAAGGTCGACGACTTGCGATTCCCGCAGCAAGTGCGTGACGAAGGCCACCGACTCGACCAGCAAGTCCGAGTCGAGGCTGGTGACGTAGGTGCCGTCGCCTTGCCGCGTTTCGAGCACCTTGATCAGCGTGAGGGCCCGAACGGCTTCCCGCAGGGAGCTGCGCGATAGGCCCAGCTGGCGGGCCAGGTCGACCTCGCGCGGAAGGCGCTGTCCGGGGGCAAGCTCTCCCGAGGCGATCATCTCTCTGATCCGGCTAATGGCCGCATCGGTCAGGCGCTCCGCGCGGGGCTCGGCGGTTTCGGTATTCATCCGACGATTGACGCGTTGAGTCGAATCCACTATCGTCTTAGGCGACCAACCCTTTCGCTAGTCATCAGATGTTTTAGCCGTTCCACCTCACACCTGCTTTCCTTTGGAGGGGACATGAAGAAGAGCAGCCGGAGCACCTTTCTTTCGACGGCGGCAGCGGGGGCTGCCGCCGCAGCGGGTTTCGGGACGCCGATTCTCGCGCGCGCCGCGCCGGAGCCGGTCAATATCGGCGGACTCTATCCCGTCACGGGCAGCTTCGGCCAAATCGGGCAAGGCTGCGTGAACGCCGCGAAGCTGGCCGTGCAGATGGTCAACGGCGCCGGCGGCATCAAATCGCTGGGCGGCGCGAAGATCAACCTGATACTCTCGGACGTGCAGAGCGATCCGACGGTCACCCGCACCGAGACGGACCGTCTCATCGGAAGCAACAAGCTCTCGGCGATTCACGGCTGCTATGCCAGCGCGCTCACGCTGATCGCAAGCGAAGTTGCCGAACGCGCGCACGTGCCGCTGATCACCGGCTCGAGCACCGACCAGCTCAATCAAGGCGGGCGCCACTACACGTTCACGCCGTTCGCGCGCGCATCGCAGTTTGCCAAGGCGCAGCTGCAGATGGCTCGTTTGGTGAGCGACAAGCCAAAGGTCGCCGTCGTTTTCGAGAACACCGCGTTCGGGACCGCTACGTCCAACGGGCTCAAGGAGCAAGCTCCGGGCGAAGGCGTCGAGATCGTCATGTTCGAGCCATATTCGGCGGGATTCACCGACGCCGGCCCGCTCGTCAACAAGGTGCGCGCTTCGGGCGCGAATACGCTGTTCGCGGTTTCTTACCTCAACGATCTCATCCTCATCGTGCGCACGATGAAGCAGATGGGCGTCAATATGCCGATCAACGGCGGGTCCGGCGGGTTCGTGCAGCCGGAGTTTTACAAAAACGTCGGCGCGGCAGCAGAGGGCTTGCTCGGCGTGGCGCATTGGAACCACGACATCAACGCCGACGCGCAGCGCGTGAACGTCGCGTACAAGAAGGCCTACGGCGAGTTCATCTTCGAGTATGCCGGCGGTCTGGTTGCGCAAACGTTCATGCTGGCGGCCGCCTTGGATAAGGCCGCTTCGCGCGATCCGCAAAAAGTTCGGGATGCGCTCGCCGGCCTGGAGTTCACGAGCGGCTATGCCGCGATGGCGCCGGGCGGAAAGGTCAAATTCGGCCCCGACGGGAGGAACATCTACGGGCATCCCGTCGGCGTCCAGTGGCAGCACGCCGACCTCGTGACCGTCTTTCCGAAGAACGAGGCGCGCAAGCCGCTCATGAAGGTGTAACTCCTCCTGAACCCCAGCGTTCTCACGCAGGCCGTCGTCGACGGCCTGCTCATTGGCGGCATCTATGCGCTGGTCAGCATCGGCGTCACGCTGATCTTCGGCGTGGTAAAGATCGTGAATTTCGCGCAAGGCGAGTTCGTGATGATCGGCATGTACATCAGCTTCTTCCTCGCCACGCGCTTGGGCATCGACCCCCTGCTCTCGCTGCTGGTGTCGATGCCCGTGATGTTCTTGGCCGGCGTGCTTCTTCAGCACGTTCTGATTCGCAGAGTGTTGGGGTTAGGCGACATGCCGCAAATCTTCCTGACGTTCGCGCTCTCCGTGCTGCTGATGAACGTGGCGCTCTTGCTGTTCACTGCCAATTACCGCACGGTTCAAACTCCGTACACAGACGCATCTTTCCACATCGGCGGTGTTTACGTTTCCGTCGCCAAGCTCATCGCGTTCGTCCTCGCGATGGCGCTCAGCTGCGCGCTGACGCTTTTGCTGCATCGTACCGACATCGGCAAGGCAATGCGCGCAGCCGCGCAAAATCGCGACGTCGCGATGCTGATGGGCATCGACACGAATCGCGTCTTCGCGGTGGCCGTCGGGCTGGCGCTGGCGCTGGCCGGGGCTGCCGGCTCGCTGCTGATGCCCTTCTATCCCGTGTATCCGACGGTCGGCCAGGTTTTCGTGCTCATGGCGTTCGTCGCGGTGGTGCTCGGCACGCTCGGTAACGTCACCGGAGCGCTCGTCGCCGGCCTGATGATGGGCGTTGCGGAATCGCTCGGCATCCAATTCATCGGTGCGGACTCCGGTTTGATCGTCGTCTTCGGCCTGCTGCTCGCGACGCTGGCGCTGCGGCCCAGCGGATTGTTCGGAGGATGGGCGCGGTAGAGGCGCGCGCGTCGCCGCGCGCTACTCGCCGGCCGGCAGTATGGATCGGCGCGCTCGCGGTGGCGTCGCTGGCGCTGCCGGCCCTGGTTACAACGCCGTTCGGCATGGACGTATGCGTGCGCGTGCTGCTGTTCGCATTCATCGGCGTCGCGTGGAATCTCATGGGAGGGTACGCCAAGCAGCTCTCGCTGGGGCACGCCGCCTACTTTGGCCTCGGCGCATATACGTCGACGATTTTGCTGATCCGTTTCGGCATATCGCCGTGGATCGGCCTCGTTGCCGGCGGTATCGTCGCGATGCTCGCCAGCTTGCCGATCGGCTGGCTCTGCTTTCGATTGCGCGGACCGTATTTCGCGATCGCGACCATCGCAACGGCCCAAGTGCTGATGCTGCTCTTTCTGAAGTTCCGCGGCTTCGCGTGGGGGGCCGAAGGCACCACGATCCCGTTCTTGGGCAACGCTCCGCTGATGATGCAATTCAGTGGAAAGGCGCCCTACTATTACATCGCGCTCGCGCTGCTGGCGCTCGGACTGCTGACGACCTATCTCATCGAGCGCTCGTGGATGGGCTATTACTTGGTCGCCGTCGGTGAAGACGAAGACGCCGCGCAGGCCATCGGCGTGAACGCGCCACGCATCAAACGCGATATCTATTTGATCAGCGCCTTCCTGACGGCTCTGGCCGGCACGTTCTACGTGCAATACATCTACTTCATCGATCCGAACACGGCGTTTTCATTCAATGTGTCCGTCGAAGCCGCGCTGGTGTCGATCGTCGGTGGTATCGGGACGCTGTGGGGACCCGTCTTGGGCACGGCGCTGCTCGAGCCGCTCTCCGCGTTTCTCCAAAGCTGGCTGGGCTCGAGCCATGCCGGCGTTCAGCTGACCGTCTACGCGCTGATCCTCATGGCCGTGATCCTGTGGCGCCCGACCGGGCTCATGGGTCTGGTGAGCGACGCGATTCGGATCTTGCGCCGTGGGTGACGTGCTCGTCGTTCGCAATTTGAGCAAAAGGTTCGGCGGTTTGCGGGCGGTCTCGGAGCTGAGCTTCGCCGTGCGCGAGGGTGAGACGCTCGCGCTGATCGGCCCGAACGGCGCGGGTAAGACCACGAGCTTCAACTTGATCACCGGCTATCATCGCCCGGATGCGGGGTCGGTAACGGCCTTCGGCCGGGAGATCGTCGGATTACGTCCGCACCATATCTGCGCGCTCGGCGTGGCGCGCACGTTTCAGGTCGCGCGTCCGTTCGGCAACATGACCGTACTTGCCAACGTGATGACCGGCGCGTTTCTGCGCGACCGGCGCGTCGACGCGGCGCGGCGGCGCGCGCACGAGGCGCTCGAGTACGTCGGCCTCGCTCCCAAGGAGCAAGCCTTGGCGCGCGACCTTACCACGATCGATCAGCGCCGTCTCGAGATGGCGCGCGCGCTCGTCACGGAGCCGCGGCTGCTGATGCTCGACGAGGTGATGGCGGGGCTCAATCCCACCGAAGTCGATCAAGCCGTGGCGCTGGTCGGCCAGCTTGCCGAACGCGGTTTGACGATCGTGATCGTCGAGCATGTCATGCGCGCGATCATGGCCGTCGCGCGGCGCATCATCGTGCTCGATCACGGGCAGAAGATCGCCGAAGGCGCACCCCGCGACGTCGTCGCCGACCCCGATGTCGTGCGCGCATATCTAGGCAGCGGATACGTGCACGGATGTTGACGCTGGCCTCTGTGAGTGCAGGTTACGGCAGCCATAAAGCCATTCACGGCGTGTCGATCGACGTCGGGGAGGGCGAAGCGGTCGGTCTTCTCGGCGCAAACGGTGCCGGAAAGAGCACGACGTTGCGCGCGATTTCCGGTCTCGTGAAGCCGACCTCCGGCAGCATCACGTTCGACGGCACGCTGCTGAACGGGCTCGCGCCCCATAAAATTGCGGCGCTCGGCATCGCTCACGTTCCCGAAGGACGTCAGGTCTTTGGGGAGCTGACGGTGGAAGAAAACCTCGAGATGGGAGCCTACATTGCGAGCGCCAAGGCAGAGCGGCGAAAGACACTCGAGGTCGTGTATGCCATCTTTCCCGTGCTGGCAGAGCGGCGCAAACAGCTTGCCGGAACGATGAGCGGCGGCGAGCAGCAGATGCTGGCCGTCGGTCGCGGGCTGATGCTCAAGCCGCGGCTGCTGATGCTCGACGAGCCGTCTTTGGGTTTAGCTCCCGTCGTTACCGACGCGACGTTCGAGAAGATTCGCGATATTCACGCCATGGGGACGGCGATTCTCCTCGTCGAGCAGAACGTCAGCCGCGCCCTTTCGCTCGTGCAGCGCGCGTTCGTTCTGGAGAGCGGCACGGTCGCGATGCACGGAAGCAGCCGGCAACTCGCCAGCAGTAAGGAGATCCAGACGGCGTATCTCGGGATCTAGGCAGCGGCGCCGGCCGCGGCCGGGCCGTCGTCGAGCTTGAGCGTCAGGCGTTTTGCCCCGCCGCCGCGCCGCACGAACTCGCCGAGGTCGCTCGAGAAGACCCCGTAGCCCGCCCCAACCAGCCGGTCACGCAACGCGCGCGACGCGGCATGCACGAAGACCGCATCGTCGAGCTCGAGCGCGTTGCATGCCAGCTCGGCAGCATCCGCGGCAGAGATCTCAATCAGATACTCGGGTTCGACGAGCCTGCGCAGCAAGCGCTGCGCGTGCGGCACGAGACCCGGCATGTACGTCAGCACGTGGCCGCGGCGCAGCGGCGTCAGCACCGTGTCGAGATGCGGAAAGCGCGGATCCGCAAGGCCGAGCGGCACGACGCGCGACGAGAGGAATTCGCCCAGCTGATAGGTCGCGAAGCGATCCGAGGCCGGCCCGTAGCCGACGTACACGATCGGACGCACCCGGTCGTACAGAGCATCGGCGCTTCCCGCGAAGGCTGCTTCGTGCAGAAGCGTGGTGGCAAACCCGAGCCGCGCCAGCGCACTGCGAAAAATCCGGCGCGCGACGCGATCGTAAGGCTCTCGAGCGCTTGCGATTACGGCGAGATCGCCGATAACGAGTGCAGCTTGCGACGTAAACGCCAAGTCTGCTCCAAGCGATGAGGGATCGATCAATTCGATCTGCACGTCGGCGACGGCGCGCAATAACTCGACGAAACGATCCCATTGCCGCCTCGCCTCGGGCGAGTCCGTGGAGTGAGGCGGACACATCAGCAAGCGGTGCGCCATGACAAACACTCTAACGCCTTTCACGAAGAAGCGGCACTCGACAAAGGTAACGACAGTGGATGAGCCGCTAGGCCACTCTAGTGGCCACCAGGATAGGGTACGAGGCTTATGGTTCGATAAAAGGATAACCATGGAACGTAAACGCTTTACGAACGCATCGCTTTGACCGCCGCTCGTGTTAGAGCGGCGGATGAGCGCGCGCACCTGGGGATCGCTTTTGCTGCTGTCGCTCCTATGGGGCGGCGCGTTCTACTTCTATAAGGTCCTCGACGAGGCGGGTTTGCCGCCGCTCGCAATCGTGCTCGGACGCGTCGGCATTGCGGCGCTCACGCTCCTGCCGGTCCTTCGGATCAGTGGTCTTCGTCTGCCGTCGCGCTGGAGAGACTGGGTGCCGTTCGCGGTCTTGGGCATCACCAACAACGCCCTGCCGTTCTTGCTGATCGCATGGGGCGAAACGCGAATATCGAGCGGCCTCGCCTCCATCTTGAACGCGACGATGCCGATCTTCACCGCGATCGTCGCCCACGTTGCGACTCCCGACGAGCGCTTTTCGCCCGGCAAGGTCGCGGGCATCGCACTTGGATTCGTCGGGATCGTCGTGCTCTTCGGTCCCGATGCCGCGCATGGTCTCAGTTTGACGAGCCTCGCGCAAATGGCGTGCCTGGGCGCGGCAATTTCGTACTCGGTCGGGATCGTCTACGGCAAACGCCTGCGAGCGACGCCGCCGGTGGTGATCGCGACGGGTCAGCTCATCGCGAGCTCGGTCGTCGTGCTTCCCATCGAAGTGCTGGTCGACAAGCCGTGGATGCTGCCGCTGCCGCCGGCGCCGGCCTGGGCGGCTCTTGCCGCGATGGCGGTTCTCGGTACCTCAGCCGCCTATATCGTCTACTTTTCGATTTTGAAATCTTCCGGCGCGGTCAACGCCTCGCTGGTGACGTTGCTCGTTCCGGTCGTCGCTTTGATCCTCGGCGGCGTGTTGCTGCACGAGCGCCTGCAATGGAGCATGCTCGCCGGCATGCTGTTGATTTTCACCGGCTTGCTGGTGCTCGACGGCCGAGTCGTGAGGGCAGCGTTCGTACGGCCTTTCGGCACTACTCTTGCCGGACGCTAGACGTTAGGCTGGCCTAGCCACTCTCGTCGACCCTGGCGATGCTGCCGCACCCGCGCGAATCGTCGTCGCGGCGTCATCGGGTCCCGGTCTGAGATGTGACGGGATACGGGGCGAGGGTGGCGCCACGCGGCCACCGATGCGAATACGGGGTGCTCTAATTCGGTGAAATGAGAACCTTTGCGGAGTCGCCGCGCAAGAGCTCGATTCCCTTGTCGAATTCTTCCATCGACAACCGGTGCGTGATCATGCCGGACAAATCGATGCGCCCGGACTCGACCATTGCCAGCAAGACTTCCCACGTGTCCCACAGATGCCGGCCGAAAATCCCTTTGAGCACCACCATTTTCTTGGTGATGTACGTCGCGATGTCGAGCGCCATCGGTTGGTTGGGATGCCCTACGCACACGACCGTGCCTTCGCGCCGCACGGCGCGCAGCAGCGTCTCGATCGTACCGTTCGCGGCCGAAATCTCGAAGCCGACGTCGAAGCCGCCGCGCCGCGCGTAGTCCTTGCGCACGATCGCGTCCAGGTCGAAATCGGGTGCTCCCGGGTCGAGCGCGCGAGCGCCGAACGCTTCCGCGAGCTTGCGGCGGAACGGATTCGGTTCGACGGCGACGATCGAGGCTGCGCCCATCACGCGCGCCAGCTGAATTAGCGTGAGGCCGATCGGGCCGGCTCCGGTTATGAGAACGCTGCAGCCGTCGAGATTGCCCGCGCGCTGCATCGCGTGCACCGCGACGCCGCTGGGCTCGAAGAGCGCGCCGACCTCGAGCGGCAACGTCTTCGGGAGCGGAAAGCAGACGTTCGCCGGCAACGGCACGTAGTTCGCGAACGCGCCCGGCCACGAGAGGCCGAGCAGCCTGAGGTTCATGCAGTTGTGCGCGTTGCCGGTACGGCACGTGTAGCAGGTACCGCAGTAGATGTGCGACTCGGCGGCGACGCGGTCCCCGACCCCAAGTCCTCGTACGTTCGCGCCTGCTTTCACGATCGTACCGGCACATTCGTGCCCGATGACGTGCGGAAGCTGCATGCCGAATGCTTGCGCGCTCGCATCCCAGACGTACAGATGCACGTCGGTTCCGCAGATCGATGTCGCCGCTACTTCGACCAGGACGTCATCGGGCCCGATCTCGGGCTCGGGATATTCTCTTGCCAGTTCGACGCCGGCGGCAGGCTTGGATTTCAGAATCGCTCGCATGCGACGCCTCTAGTTCAAGTCGACGAAAATGTCCTCGCCTTCGACGCGGACTTTGAAGGTTTGCACCGGTTCGATCGCCGGCAACGTGAGCGCGTCGCCGCTTCGCACGTCGAAGAATGCGCCGTGACGCGGGCACATTATGCGATCGCCCATCAGCTCGCCTTGATCGAGCGCGCCGCCATCGTGCGTGCAGACGTCCTCGATGGCGTAGAAGTCGCCGTCGACGTTGCACAGCAGCACGCTTTGCCCGTCGACTTCGACGCGCTTGGTCGTCCCTTGCGCGATCTCGCTTTTCTTGGCGACTGCGCCCATAGGCCGGCTAGCCTACCGCGCCTTCCATCTCCAGTTTGATGAGGCGATTGAGCTCGACCGCATACTCCATCGGCAGCTCCTTGACGAAAAAGTCGAAGAAGCCGTTGACGATCATCGCGGTGGCGTCGGCTTCCGAGAGCCCGCGGCTCATTGCGTAGAAAAGCTGCTCCTCACCGATCTTCGAGACGCTGGCTTCGTGCTCGACCGTCGCCTGCTGCTCGTGGATCTTCATCGTCGGCTTGGTGTCGCTCGACGACCGCTCGTCCATGATCAGCGCGTCGCAGCGAACCCGCGTCTTCGCATCCTTGGCGCCGGGATGGATCTCGACCAATCCGCGATACGTCGTCTTGCCGCCGTGCGCCGAGACGGATTTATTCGTGACGACGGACGTCGTATTGGGCGCGGCGTGGATGACTTTCGCGCCGGCATCCTGATGCTGGCCTTCACCCGCGAAGGCTGCCGAGAGGATTTCGCCCCGCGCGCCTTCGCCGACGAGATAGATCGCCGGGTACTTCATGGTCAGCCGCGAGCCGATGTTGCCGTCGACCCACTCTACCGTCGCGTTCTTGTGCGCGAGCGCGCGCTTGGTGACGAGGTTGAAGATGTTGCGATACCAGTTCTGGATCGTGGTGTAGCGGATTCGCGCGCCTTCGAGCGCGATCAGCTCGACGACCGCCGAGTGCAGCGACGACGTCGAGAACTGCGGTGCCGTGCATCCCTCGATGTAGTGGACCTTCGCGCCTTTGTCCGCGATGATCAGCGTGCGCTCGAACTGCCCCATGTTCTCGGTGTTGATCCGGAAATAGGCCTGCAGCGGCGTCTTGACCTCGACGCCCGGCGGAACGTAGACGAACGAGCCGCCCGACCACACCGCGCTGTTCAGCGCCGCAAACTTGTTGTCGCCCGGCGGAATGACGGTCGCGAAGTACTTCTTGACGATCTCGGGATGCTCGCGCAGCCCGGTATCCATGTCGCAGAAGATGACGCCGTTCTTCTCGAGATCCTCACGGATCGAGTGATAGACGACTTCCGATTCGTATTGCGCCGAAACGCCTGCGAGAAACTTGCGCTCGGCCTCCGGGATGCCCAAGCGGTCGAACGTCTTTTTGATGTCCTCCGGGACGTCGTCCCACGAGCGTTCCGTCTTCTCCGTCGACCTCACGAAATAGTGAAGGTCGCCGAAATCGATCTCGGAGAGCGCGGCCGTATCGCCCCACGCGGGCATCGGCTTGCTGAGAAAGAGCTCGAGCGCCTTCAGCCGGAAGGCGCGCATCCAGTCGGGCTCGCCTTTCATCTCGGAGATGCGCGCGACGATCTCTCGCGTCAGCCCTTTTTCGGACTTGAAGACGTAGTTTTCCGGATCGTGGAAGCCGTAGCGGTAGTCTTCCACGAGGGCTTGCGCGGTCAGCGGGTTGACCTGCTCTTTGAGTTCCGTTGCCATCGATACCACTCTATCAGACCGGTCAGGGATAGTGAAGGGTTTTCTTTATTTTCCTGCTGCTCGCTCGCCCGCCCTACCAAGCGCCGCGAACCACTTTACATAGGGGGTGATGGGGGGTAAGATGGTCCCTGTTTACGGGGTCCGGTTTGGCATGCAATCACGGACCCGCAAACCTCGTAGAGGGTGGGCGCGCCCAACGCGCCATCGCGGCGGAACGCACGCAGCACGAGGAAAAGCTGCCGGTCAAGGGTCCGTCGTTAGGTCGGGGACGCGATCGTGCAGCGCACGCGCCAGCCGGCGAGCCTGGAGGTGGGATTTCCCAGCCAAGCCGAGGAGAATAGGCGGTAATTGGAAGCACTCGGGACGCACATTTTGTGCGAGCTGTCGGGATGTGACCCTAACATACTCACGGATGTGGAAGGCGTAGAGCAGATTCTCAAGGTCGCGGCGCAAAAAGCGAATGCGACCGTCTTGACGACCGCCTTTCATCGTTTTGAGCCCCACGGCGTCTCAGGCGTCGTCGTGATCGCCGAATCGCACCTTTCGATTCATACGTGGCCTGAGACCGGATACGCCGCGATGGACTTCTACACGTGCGGCCACGCGACAAACCCATGGGCGGCGTGCGAATATGCTGCCAAGATGCTGCGCGCGCGGTCGATGCGCACGACCGAGGTAAAACGCGGTATCCAAGCGCGTCGCGGTCAGTTCACGCATTTGGTCACAACTGATAGCGAAGCGCGCGTCTTTACCCGAAGAAAGCAAACGGCCTAACAGAATCGCATGCTCGCGCGCAGCGCGGGTATGAACGATTTGTGGGATCTCGTCAACCGAAGCGGCAAACGTGGTTGCTAGTCCTTTTGACATGCGCGGCCTTGCTCGATGCGTGCGGAGGCGGCGGCAAAACGAGCGTTTCCGTGCCCACCGTACCGCAGCCGTCTTCGAATCCCGCTGCGGCGCCTTCACCGGCAGCATCTCCCACGCCGGCGCCGCACGCGACGCCGACTCCGCCGGGCTTGCACGCGACGCCGACGCCGATGCCGTCCAGCTTCGCGGGGGCGGTGGGTCCCGAGCCGACGCTCCAACCCATCGTGACCTACGCGGGCGGATGGACGCCTTACGCCGTTGCGCAGGCGTTCGCGTTACCCATACAGAGCGGCTACGCCGGCAGCGGCATTACGGTTGCGATCGTCAACGATTATCCGCCGAGCGCGGCCGACTTGAATGCCTATGTGTCGCAGCTGCACGTTCAGCGAACGGGCACCTACGCGACGGAAAACGTCGATGGCGGCAGTCCGCGGACGGATATGTCCGGCCTGCTCGAGTCGACGCTCGACGTTGAAACGGTCGAAGGACTCGCGCCGGCGGCGAACGTCATTTATTACGCCACTCCGGATCTGAGCTCGCAGTCGCTCCTGGATGCGTACAACCAAATCATCAGCGACGGAAAAGCGCAGGTCGTCAACATGTCGTACGGCGGCTGCGAGTCGTTGGTCGCCTCCGGGTCGGACGATTCGCTCTTCGCACAAGGCGCGGCACAAGGTATTGCGTTCGTCGCGGCCTCGGGTGATTTGGGCGACGAATGCTTCGACGAGTTCGGCAACCAGTTCGGCGTCAACTTTCCTGCCAGCGATCCGAACGTCATCGGCGTGGGCGGAACGGAAACCGCAACGCAATCGTGTCAGCTCGGCACGATCGCGAGCCAGAGCGTCTTCAACGACCGCTGCGGGACGGGAGGCGCGCAGGAAGCCAGCGGCGGCGGCACGTCGAGCATGTTTCTGTTGCCGTCATATCAAGCTGCCATCGGCGTCTCCGGCCGATACCGCAGTGTGCCGGATCTGGCGATGCCCGCAGCCCTCGACGCGGTGTATCTGCAAGGCGGTTGGGTGCAAGTCAACGGCACGTCGTGGGGAGCGCCACAAATTTCCGCACTGGTTGCAGGGCTGTATGAATTCTGCCGCACGCCGCTCGCAAACCCCGTTCAGCTGTTTTATACCGCATACGGCCAAAAAAGCTACGGCGACTTCACCGCCGTGACGTCGGGCGACAATCAATATCGAGGTGACCCCACGTACTATTCGGCAAACGGCGGCTTCAGTCAAGTAAGCGGTATCGGCGTGCCCAACGGCATGGCGATCGCGCAAAGCGTGTGCCCGGATCGCGTTCCGGTATCGCTCGCGCCGGGAATGCGCGGAACGCTTGCGACGGGGCGCCGCGGGCCGGCGCAGGCGTTCACGATGTCGGCGGCGCCGAACGTGCGCGCTTTGGCGAACGAAGGCCGCCGCGCCGCAAATGCTCCGACGCGCGTCGCGGTCGTGCTTCGGGCAACGCCGTCGGTTTCGGAGGACGAGCAGGTCGTCATCCAAGATTTGACGGCTGCCGGCTTCACGATCGTGCAGACGTTTTCGAATCACTTGGTCATCGACGCGCAGGCACCCGCGTCCGTCGTGAGCGCGTACTTCCAAACCGCCGTCAACGATTTTGCGCAGGGACCGTATGGGACTCGTTATGCGAACGTCAGCCCGCTCGTGATACCGGCCGCGATCGCACCCTACGTGCAGAGCGTCCTCGCCGACAATATCGTGATCGCGGTTCCGCAAAGCCGGCTGAAATAGCGGGAGGCGGCCACCCTCCACGAAAACCACCGGCGCATGCCGAAAACCGAGCACTGGCAATGGTACGTCGAGGAGTTTTCTCCGACGGAGATGCATCACCACGCCCTCGAAGAGACGTATCACAGCGGGCGGACCGATTTTCAGTCGGTCGCCGTCGTGCGCAGCGCAACGTTCGGCAAGATGCTCATCATCGACGGCGACACGCAAAGCTCACAGGCGGACGAGCGCATCTATCACGAGACGCTCGTCCATCCGGCGCTCGCGGCAGCCTCAGACCGGAGCGACGTGCTCGTTCTCGGGGGCGGCGAGGGGGCGACCCTGCGCGAGGTGCTGCGCTGCCCCGACGTGCGCACGTGCACGATGGTCGACATCGACGGGCAAGTCGTCGAGCTGTCGAAGCTATATCTTCCCGAATGGGGTGCCGGCGCATGGAACGATCCCCGCGCGCGCGTCATCATCGGCGATGCGCTGAAGTTCTTGCGTGAGGAAGAAGCGCAGTTCGGCGTCATCATCTCCGATCTGACGGAGCCGCTCGAAGATTCGCCGTCTCATCCGCTCTTCAACGCAGCCGTCTTTCGGGATATCAAAGCCCGGCTCGTCGAAGGCGGCGTCTATGCGCTGCAAGCCAGCACGGCGGCATTCCATAACGCCGCCCTGCACGCCAAGATGGCTCGCACGCTGCGAGCGTTCTTCCGGCACGTCGCCTCGTTCTCGACGCACGTGCCCGCGTTCGACACGGAATGGGCGTTCCTCGCGTGCAGCGATCGCATCGACGCCGCGCAAATCGCGCCGGCCGCGATCGACGCGTACGTCGCGAGGCTCGCCGGCGAGAACATGTTCTACGACGGCGAGACGCACCGCCGCCTGTTCTCGCTGCCGTTGTACTTGCGCCGTGCGCTCGCCGCGCACGGCGACACGTTTTAGTGGCGACGGAGAATCTTCGGCGAACGGCGCTGTACGAACGGCACGTTGCGCTGGGTGCACGCCTGGTGCCCTTCGGCGGCTTTGCGATGCCGGTGCAATACGCAGGCGTTCTGCGTGAACACGACGCGGTGCGGCAGCGAGCCGGGCTCTTCGATCTCTCGCACATGGGACAGATCGCTCTGCGCGGCGACGTCGTCGGCTCGTGGGCGGACAAGCTGACCGTCAATCACGTCGCGACGCTCGCGCCGGGCGGCGCGCGCTACAATCTCTTCTGCAACGAGCGCGGCGGCACGCACGACGACGTCATCTTCTACCGCGAGAGCGAGGACGAGTGGCTGCTCGTCGTCAATGCCGGCAACGCGCGTAAGATGTGGGAGCTTCTCTCGGCGCAGGCGCGCGCCGGCGCCGCGATGGAAAACCGGCATGGCGAGGCCGGGCTCGTCGCGATTCAGGGACCGCGCTCGCCGCTAATTCTCGGACCGCTTCTCGCCGTCGTGGATCGCGAGCGCGTCCTTGCGCTGCGCTATTACGCCTGCACGCGCGCGAGCGTCGCGGGGAAAAAGGTCCTCGTTGCGCGCACAGGTTATACGGGCGAGGACGGCTTCGAGCTGTTTTGCGCCGGCGCCGATGCGCCGGCCTTGTGGGACGCGCTGCTCGAAGCCGGCTCGCCGCAAGGGCTCGAAGCGTGCGGCCTCGGTGCGCGGGACGTGCTGCGCTTGGAGGCGGGGATGCCCCTGTACGGGCACGAGCTCGAAGAGTCGATCACGCCGCTGCAAGCCGGCCTCGCTTGGGCCGTGAAATTCGACAAGCCGAGCTTCACGGGAAAGGCGGCGCTGGAGGCCCAGCACGCGCGCGGCGGCTACCCTCGCATCGCGGGCTTCGCGCTGGAGGGCCGCGCGCCGCCGCCCCGCAGCGGTTATCGCGTCTTCTTCGAGGGCGCCGGCACCGGCGAGGTTCGCAGCGGTGGTCCGGCGCCGTCCCTCGGCAACCGGAGTATCGGCACGGCGCTCGTCGAAGCGCCCGCCGCCGAGCCGGGCGCGCGCATCGCGATCGAGATTCGCGACAGACAGTGGCCGGCGACGGTCGTGAAGCTGCCGTTTTACCGGCGAACGAAAAAATAGGAGAGCGATGGCGAACCCGGCGGAGTTACTCTACAGCAAGGAACACGAGTGGGCGAAGTTCGACGGCGACATCGCGACCGTCGGCATAACGGATTACGCGCAAGAATCGCTCGGCGATATCGTGTACGTCGAAGCGCCGAAGATCGGCACCCGGCTGGAGCAGTTCGCGAACGCGGGTGTGGTGGAGTCGGTGAAAGCGGTCTCCGATATCTTCACGCCGGTGGGCGGCGAGGTGCTCGAAATCAACGGCGCGGTCGCGTCCGATCCGGGAATCGTCAACCGAGAGCCGTACGGAGCGGGGTGGCTCTTCAAAGTCAGGGTCGCCGACGGCGACGCGCAAAGAGGCCGCTTGCTCTCCGCGCAAGCGTACGACCGCCTTGTGCAAGCCTGACGCCGAATCTTAACGCTCGCCTTCTAGGCTAACCGGGAAGCCGCGGCTCGCGCTCCTAAGTGGCAGGCGTGCGTCGCGCAGTTATTTTCGCGGCCGTCTTGATGTTGTTTTGCGGATGCGGCGGCAGCGGCGGCGGCAGGGCGGCGCCGTCGTTGCCGGACGCCGCTGCGGCCCCTGCTTCCAACAACGTGACGCTGTCGCTGCCTGCCGATTCGAACGGATCGATGGTCGCGGAGATCTCCGACGCGCTGATTGTCGGAAGCTTGTCGACGAGCATCACGTTCGTGCCGGTTACGATCGCGATGAATTCGTCATCGCTGACGGCCTCGGCAGCCCGTTCGATTCCCTTTGCCGCGAGCGCGGCGCCGAACGGCGCGAAGGTCGACGGGCTCGGGGCAGCATCGAATGGTGCGGCGTTCGTTTGGCCGGATGGGCCGGGGGCGCGGGAGATGCTGCGACCCGTGCTGCAGTCGCTCGTGCAAGTCGGAACGCGGAGGGATGGAGCGCGCGTGACGACGAGCCTGCCGTCAACGGTCGGGTCGCAGGCGACGTTTTGGGTGCAGAGTTTCCTTCCGGGGGTGGCGGGCGTGACGTTCGAGCAAGTGCCGGAGACGCTCGCCGTGCAAACGGCGCATGCGAACGTGTGGGTGCAAAGCTCGCTGACATCGCTGCTCGGCAATCAAAGCGCGCTGAACGCGATCGCGAGCAACATCGAAGGCGCGATTGCCAGCGACGCAGCGCATTTCGGTTCGGCGACCTGGGATGGGAGCGCAGCGTCACTGCTGACGCGCTACGCAACCTGCGATGCGAACGGAAACCGAGACGGCGGGAGCTCACCAATGTGGATCGTGCCGTCGGATCCGCACGTCAATTTCGTCTACGTCGCTCCGAGCGAAATCGGCGTGGGCGGCTACATGGATGCCGACAGCCTTATGCCGGAGAACGTCATCCGCTGCACGCAAGCGCAGAACGGCACGTATCATTCGAACCAGGCGCCGACGATCGTGCTGGCTTACTACGGCGACGAACGCGGTCTCGATTACGTCCTGAGGGAAGACTCCATCGTCCATCCGGCACACGAGTACCAGCACCTGATCAATATCGTGCACCACGCGATCCTCCAGGCGCAGCCGCGGTACGAAGACGCTTTGCTGAACGAAGGTCTGTCGATGCTCGCCCAAGATTTCGCGATCGATGCGGCCACGGGCGGCACGGAGCAGCTCGACGGCGAGAACGTTCTGCGCACGTCCGATTATCTGTCTGCCCCGCAAAATTACAGCGTCGCCGGCTTCGCAGGCTCGACGCCCTCAAACGGTCCGCCGCTCTTCAACTGCGCGACCTGCTACTCGCCGGCATGGCTCCTGCAGCGTTACCTCTACGATCACTTCGGCGGCGATGCGTACGTGCGCGCGATGGAGGCCGGCACGCAGACGAGCTGGCCGGAGGTGCAAACCGCCACCGGCGTTGCGCCGCAGTCGCTGCTGGACGATTTCGCGATCGCGCTCGCAGCCAGCAATACCGGCGGCGCCACCGCGCCGCAATATCGGTTTAGCAGCGTGAATCTGCGCGCGACCTATACCGACCAGCTCGGCGATCGATACACGTTGAACGGCCCGACGCCGCTCGGCATGCTCGGGCCTGCCGGACCGCAAACCTACAACGTGCTCGTCGGCGCGTACGCATACGTCGCCGTGCCGGGCACCTCGGCGAACGCAAGCGTACAGCTCAGCACCGCAGCGAACGGTTTCAACCTAAATGGGTTTGTAGTCAGCTACTAGCAGGCTGCAGAACCCGGTCTGCTTTGTCAGCGACTCGGTTACGGACCGCTGCGGGTATGCGCCCTCGTCGCTTCCGTGCATACCGGGTTGCGGCGCTCCAAACGCCGGTCACGCGGGTTTTTCCGCAGCCTGCTAGAAGGCCCGGCAACGTGACCTACACGCCCCATACGCCCGCAGACATTCGGGCGATGCTCGAGGCGGTTGGCGCGAACGAGCTGACCGATCTCGTGAAGGTTCCCGACGCCGTCGCGTTGCGGAGACCGCTCACCGACATCCCGGGCCCGATGCCGGAGAACGAAATTGCATCCAAATTCGCGGCGCTCGCCGCGCGCAATACGGCGCTCGAGAACGCGATGTTTCTCGGAGCCGGCGTCTACCGGCATTACGTCCCGCCCGTTGTCGCTGCGCTTGCGATGCGCGGCGAGTTTCTGACCTCGTATACGCCGTACCAGGCGGAAGTCTCGCAAGGCTACCTGCAAGCGATCTACGAGTGGCAAACGTATATCTGCCTTCTGACGGGGATGGATCTTGCGAACGCGTCCGTGTACGACGGCGCGACCGCGCTTGCCGAAGGCGCGATCATGGCGGTCAACGCGACCGGCCGTCATCGCCTGCTCGTCTCCAGAGCCGTGCATCCAAATTATCGCGCCGTGCTGCGCACGTACGCCGATGGTCTCGACGTCGCCGTCGACGAGCTTGGCCTGCTGCCGAGCGGCGCCACCGACTTTCGCGAGCTGCCGTCGAAGCTCGCAGGCAAGCAGTACGCCGCCGTCATCGTGCAGTCACCGAACTTCTTCGGCGTCGTCGATACGCCGTCGAAGCAGGAGGTGCAGGCAATCGTTGCGGCCGGCAGCGCTCAAATCGGCGTCGTCGCAGAAGCGCTGTCGCTGGCGGTGCTGGCGACGCCGCGCGCGTGGGGCTGCGACATTTGCGTCGGTGAGGCACAGTCGTTCGGCGTCGCGCAAGCGTTCGGCGGTCCGCACCTCGGGTTCATCGCCTGCACCAAAGACCATCTGCGCCGCATTCCCGGACGCCTCGTCGGGAGAACCGTCGACGCCGACGGGCGCACCGCCTACGTGCTGACGCTGCAAGCGCGCGAACAGCATATCCGGCGCGAGAAGGCTACCTCGAATATTTGCACCAATCAAGCGCACTGCGCGCTGATCGCGACGATTTATCTTGCGGCGATGGGTGCATCGGGCCTGCGCGATTGCGCCCTCGAGAACCTCGCGCGCGCCAAGAAAACGCGCGACGCCGTCTGCGCCGTTCCCGGCGTCACGCCCGTTTTTACCGGCGCGACCTTCAACGAGTTCATCGTGCGCCTGCCGGCGAAAGCGGCGGACGTTCTCGCGGCATTGCGCAAACGGCGCGTGGTCGGAGGGCTTGACGTCGGTCGCTTTTATCCCGAGCTGGACGATGCGATCTTGGTTGCTGCCACGGAGATGACGGCGCAAGCCGAAATCGATGCGCTCGCCGATGGTTTGCGGGCCGTGCTGCCCGCGCTGAGGAGTGAGAGATTTGCAGCGGCCGGCTGACGTATTTGCAGCGCCGCTGATCTTCGAGCAGGGCCGGCCCGGGCGTGCCAACGCGTACCTTCCGCATCACGAAGAAGGCGCGGAAAAGTATTTGCCGCAGGCGCTCTTGCGCGACGAGCTGCCCCTGCCGGATAATTCCGAGCTCGACGTCGTGCGCCATTTCACGCGGCTCTCGCAGCGCACGTTCGGGATCGACACCGGCTTCTATCCGCTCGGCTCCTGCACGATGAAGTACAATCCCCGCATCAACGACGCGATGGCGAGCCTGCCGGGCCTGCGCGACCTGCATCCGTTCGTGCCCGATGATCTCGCGCAAGGCGCGCTGGCTTTGATGTGGGAGCTGCAGCGCGCGCTGTGTTCGCTCTTCGGCATGGCGGCGTTCTCGCTCAATCCGGCGGCCGGCGCGCAAGGCGAGCTGGCCGCACTGCTGATCTCCAAGGCGTATTTCCGCCGGCGCGGCGAGAGCCGTCGCAAGACCGTCATCGTTCCGGACACGGCGCATGGCACCAATCCGGCGTCCGCGGCGATGGTCGGCTACAAGGTGATCTCGCTGCAATCCGACGCTCGCGGGCGCGTCGACCCGGAAAAGCTGCGCGACGCCGTCGATGGCGAGACTGCCGTCTGCATGATGACGAATCCGAATACGCTCGGGCTTTTCGAAGATCGAATAGTGGAAATCGCGCAGGTCGTGCACGCGGCCGGCGGGTTGATGTATTACGACGGCGCGAACGCCAACGCGCTCATGGGCAACAGCCGTCCCGGCGACATGGGCTTCGATCTCATGCACCTCAACCTGCACAAGACGTTCTCGATTCCGCACGGCGGCGGGGGTGCCGGTGCCGGGCCGCTGGGCGTCGCGCAGCACCTGATCGAATTCTTGCCGGTGCCGGTGGTGCGCGAGCACGACGGCATTTATTCGCTCGATTTCAACGTGCCGGCGACGATCGGCCCGATGCGCTCCTTCTGGTCGAATTTCGCGCACATGGTTCGCGCGCTGGCGTATATTTGCGCGAACGGCGCCGAGGGACTCGCGCGCGTCTCGCAGCTGGCGGTGCTGAACGCCAATTACGTGAAACAGAAGATTCGCGACGTGCTCGAGATTCCGTACGACGAGCCGTGCCGCCACGAGTTCGTCGCAAGCGCGCAGGCGCTCAAGCGCGAAACCGGCGTACGCGCGTTAGACATCGCAAAGGCGCTGCTCGACCGCGGATACCACGCGCCGACCATGTATTTCCCGCTCCTTGTGCCCGAGTGCTTGATGATCGAGCCGACCGAAACGGAATCGAAGGAGACGCTCGATGGTTTCGTCGCGGCGCTGCGCGACGTCATCGCGCAAGCGCATAGCGATCCTGCGGCCGTTCGAGCGGCGCCGCAGCAAACCGCAGTCGGACGCGTCGACGAAACGCGTGCCGCTCGGGAGCCGAATCTGCGCTGGACGCCTAGGGCGTAAGCGGCGCGAGCGCGTCGGGCTGCGTTCCGCTGCGAATTGCCTGCGCGACCGCATCGCCGACGGCCGGCGCAATCTGAAAGCCATGCCCGCTGAAGCCGACCGCTACGTACAATCCCTCCAGCCCGGGAGCCGGACCGACGAGCGGCACGCCGTCGTGCGCTTCGCTTTCGAGCCCTCCCCATGCGGTCGAGGGCATCGTTGCGGCAAGCTCGGGCACGATTGCGAGCGCCGTCTCCCAGCTCGCCTCGACGTTTTCTTTTACGGGCCTGCACGTATGCGCGCGCTCGTCGACCTCGACGCTCCAGCCGCCGCCGATCAAGAACGCGCCGGTCACGAGCTGCTTGAGCGAGAGCGCGCGACCCGTGGCCGTGATGGTAGGCCCGAGCACCCGGCGCGAGGGCATCGAAAGCACCATTTGATAGCCGCGAATCGTCACGGGCAGCGCCAATCCGATCGCGGCCGCCAGCTTCGTGCTCCAGGAACCGGCTGCGAGCACCGTCGTCTGCGCGCGCTGCAGGTTTCCGCCGGCGATCACGCCGACGACCGTATCGCCTTCGCGCGCGATGCCGTCGACGAGCGCGCGCACGACCGTCGCGCCCTCGCGCTGCGCCGCGCGCGTGAAGGCGTAGGTGGTCGCGCGCGGATCGGCCGCGCCGTCACCCGGCGTGTACGCGCCCGCGATGACCGTCGCTGCAAGCGCCGGCGCGACGCGCCGGAGCGCGCCGGAGTCGAGATATTCGATCTCGATGCCCGCCGACCGCTCGCGCTCGACGCGCGCGCGTAGCTCCGCGGCGTCGTGCTCGTTCTCGACGACGTGCAGATGACCGGCTTGGCGAAAACGCGTTTGCGCGCGCAGCTCGGCATCGAGCTGCGGCCAGCGCTTCGCGGCCGCGATGGCGAGCTTCCATTCGCGCGGATCGCGATTCTGACTGCGAACGCCGCCGGCGCTCGCCCACGACGCGCTCGGCTCGCACGGTGCATCGACTCGATCGTAGATCCTAACTTGCGAGCCGGCGCGCGCGAGATGATACGCGATCGACGCACCGATGACGCCGGCGCCGACGACGACGATGTCGCTCATGGTTTCGTAGAATTCGTTCCTAGGTCAAGGTAGCAGGGCAAGCTTGTAGAGCAAGCAGGCAAAACATTCGAAAAAGGACAGCCCTTCCCGACCTTTCTTCTTGGTGAGGCTTGCTACAATGGAAGTAACCGGCGGAGCTCGCGAGGGCTCCGCTTTCGCACCCCTACGACGGGAAGAACGACGACCGACATGCGCATTAAGTATGAAGTTTCAGCCGGTGGGTTGATGCTTCGGCGAAGAGGCGGCACGTTCGATGCATTGCTCATCGGACGGGGCAACCCTCGCGTGTGGTCATTGCCGAAAGGCCACCTCGAAGCGCGCGAAACGCAAGAGCAAGCCGCGTTACGCGAGGTGCGCGAAGAGACGGGGTGCTGGGGCGAGATCATCGTCAAGCTTTCCGACATTGCGTACTGGTTCTACCAAAACCGCAGCAAGCACAAGAAGTCCGTTCACTTCTTCCTGATGCGCTATCTCTCCGGAGACGTCGCCAATCACGACCACGAAGTTGACGACGCCGCGTGGTTCGAGATCCGCGCCGCGAAGAAAGCGCTCAAGTACGTGAACGAGAAGCGGCTCATCGACCTCGGGATGGAGTATTTGGAGGCACACCCCGAGGCGATCGGCGAACCGGAGACCGTCGAATACGTCAATCCAGCGAGGGAAAGCCCGGCGAGTTGAGCCTCATCCCGGCGTCTGAGCGCGCCTGTCACGTCGTCCTGCAGAACTTCGACGGCCCTCTCGATCTGCTGCTGCATCTCGTGAAGGAGCAGCAGCTCGACATCGCAACCGTTCCGCTCGCAACCGTTGCCGACCAATACTTCGCGTACATCTCGGGCATGGAGGAGCTCGACGTGGAGCTTGCGGCCGAGTACCTCGTCATGGCTGCGACGCTCGTGTTTCTCAAATCGCGGTCGCTCTTGCCCCCGATTCCGCCCGAATTCGCGCAAGAGGGTGAGGAAACGCCGGAGATGGTCGAGGAGCGTCTGCGTCAGCGGCTCATCGCGTATTCGAAATATCGCGAGGCCGGCGAGCAGCTGCGCGTTTGTCTGGCCGAAGCCGCCGCGCACTATTCGCGCGAAGGCGGCGATCCCACGAGCGAGCTGCGCCAGCGCTATCGCATCATTCCGGACAAGCTCGCACTCGCGTTTCTCGCCGCGCTCACCGCCGCCAAAGAGGACAAGCGCACGATCGTGCGCGACCGCTTCACGGTGGCGGAGCAGATGTCGAACGTGCTGTCCGTCATCAGGCGCGACGGCAGTGTGCTTTTCTCGGAGCTGTGCGCTCGGCTGGACCGCGCCGGCATCATCACGACGTTTCTTGCGGTGCTGGAGCTGATTCGGCGCGGCCGCATCGGGTACGAGCAGCCGGAAAGCTTCGCGGACATTCGCCTCTTTGCGTCGGCTCCGGCGGCGGTGGTGGGCTGATGCAGCCCGAGCTGGTCGACACCGGTGGACTGCGGCGCAATATCGAGGCGCTCTTGTTCGTCGCATCGGAGGCCCTGAGCATCAAGAAGATCGCGCAGCTGTGCGGTGCAGATGAGATTGCGGTCACGAAGGCGGTTGCCGAGATCGAAGCGGAATACGCCGAGCGTGGGATCGTCGTACGGAAGATCGCGGGAGGCTACCGGTTTTCGACGGCGCCGTCGTCGCGCGAAGTCGTCGAAGCGTACTTGCTTCCACCGAAGACGACGCTCTCACCGGCCGCACTCGAGTCGCTGGCGATTGTTGCGTACAACGAGCACTTGGAGGGCATGCCGACGACCAAGGCCGAGATCGAGGCGATCCGCGGCGTCAGTGCCGATTCGGTCGTGCAGACATTGCTCGAGCGGGGGTTTATCGCCGAGAGCGGTCGCAAGGAGGTTCCCGGCCGTCCGATTCTTTACAAGACGACCCCCGAGTTTCTGGAGGCGTTCGGCCTGCTTTCGCTGGACGATCTCCCGAAGGTCGATATCGGGAGCCAGCCGCTCGAGCTCTCCCTGCCGATCCGAAAAGAAGAGGCGACGGCACCTTAGCTGCCCATGATCTCTACCAACAGACCGTTCGACGATCGCGCCGACGCGTACGATGCCTATCGTACCGGTTATTCGCGTACGCTGTACGAGACGTTGCTCGAGCTCGGCTTCACACCGGGGTGGCACGTCCTCGACGTCGCCTGCGGTACAGCTCTCGCGTCCGAACCGTTGTCGCAGCGCGGCTTCAGAATTACCGGAGTCGACGTGTCCGAGCGGATGCTCGAGAAAGCGCGCGCACGGATCTCGCAAGCGGAATTCGTTCGCGGCGAAGCCGAGGCGCTGCCGTTCGAGCGCGGCGAATTCGATGCCGCCATTTGCGCGCAAGCGATCCATTGGATGGACAAGGGGAAAGCGGTCGCCGAAATGGCGCGTGTCGTGCGGCCGGGCGGCCGGGTTGCCGTTTGGTGGAAGACGTTGGTGCCGGAAGAGCCGATCCGCCTGCTGCGCGCGGCGGCGGCCGAGGCCGTCGGGAAGACCGCGCCGCCGGATATCATGGAAGGCTCGTTTCGAGCGTTTTACCAGCATCCGTTCGCCGAACGCTGGCTGCGCGTCGTGCCGTACGTCGTCATGACGACGACGGACCGTTGGATCGGATACGAAAAGTCGCGCGCGCGTCTCGAGCACTACGGTGAGCGAGCGCAGGATTACCTCGTCGAGCTCGAGCGGCGCATGCGCGAAATCGACAGGGATAAGCCTTTCCGCGTCAACTACTCGCAGTTTCTCTATGTCGCGCAGGTGTGAGGCTCGGATTTCACGTCCGAGTCTCCCAAGGCTACGCCGAAGCCGTCGCATATGCGAAGCGCGTCGGCTGCGATGCGTTGCAGTTCTTTAGCGGGAATCCAAAGACGTATGCCGTCGCACCGATCGATGAGCCGGCACTAACCTCTTTCCGGGAACTGCGGCGCAACGCGGGCATTGAGCCGGCCGTCATCCATACGTCGTACTTGATCAACCTGGCGACGGACGATCCGAAGGTATCCAAGAATTCGCTGCGACTCTTGCGCAACGATATCGAAGTCGCCGCGGTCGGTGACGTGTCGTACGTCAACACGCACCTCGGCTCGTACGGGAATGACGACCGTCGTGCAGGATTCAAGCGCGTGTGCGCCGCGCTCGAGCGCGCGCTGGAAGACATTCAACCGGGCGTGACGCTCGTGCTCGAGAACTCCGCCGGCGCAGGACAGCTCTGCGGCGGGACGCTCGCCGAGCTCGGCGAGTTCATCCGCTCTCTCGACCATCCGCAGCTTGGCGTCTGCTTGGACACGGCGCATTCGTGGGCGTCGGGCTACCAAATCGACGGCAAGGAAGGGGTCGATCGATTTCTCGATGAGGCCGAACGCGAAATCGGCCTCAGCCGAATCCCGATGTTTCATTTCAACGACACGCAAATTCCGCTAGGCGGGCACCGCGACCGGCATTGGCACATCGGCGAGGGCAATATCGGTTTTGACGGCTTCCGTGCACTGCTGACGCACCCCGGGCTGCACGAAAAGACGGCGATTTTGGAAACGCCCGGCGAAGAAGCCGATGACGTGCGCAACATGCAAACGGTCCGAGCGATTCTGAAAGGAGCCCAAGCGAAGGCAGCGCGATGATCGCGCACTTCGACATCGATGCGTTCTACGCGAGCGTCGCGCAACGCGACGATCCGGCGCTGCGCGGCGTGCCGCTCGCGATCGCGTGGAGCGGCCGCCGCTCCGTCGTGCTCACGGCGTCGTACGAAGCCAGGCCGTTCGGCGTGCGCTCCGCGATGCCGCTGCACCGGGCTTTGTCGCTGTGTCCGCAGCTCGTCGTCGTGGCGCCGGATTTCGCGAAATATCGCGCCGCGTCGGATGCCGTCTTCGATATTTTCGGCGAAGGCCGCAGGCGCGTTGAAGGGTTGTCGCTGGACGAAGCCTTCGTCGACACCGAGACCGGTGAGATCGAGGAGGCGGCCCAGTTCGCGCGCCGCGTTCGCGCTCGCGTGCGAGAAGAAGTCGGTCTGACGGTGAGCGCGGGCGTCGCAAGCGGCAAGATGATCGCGAAGATCGCATCGGATTCGTGTAAACCCGACGGGCTGGCGATCGTGCAGCCGGGGAGCGAAGCCGGCTTTCTGGCGGGGATGGACGTCGGAAAACTGTGGGGCGTCGGGCCGAAAAGCCGCGCGCGCCTGCACGATGCGGGCATCGAAACGATCGGGCAAATCGCTGCGCTCGAGGATGCGCGGCTCTTCGAGCTGTTCGGCCGGGGCGGAAAGCAGATGCGCGAGATGGCGCAAGGCATCGACATGCGGCCGGTCGAGAGCGATCGTGAAACGCGTTCGGTTTCGAGCGAAACGACGTTCGAATACGACGTGCGCGATGGATCGCGCCTTGCCGAGGTCCTTCGCGAGCTGGCGGCTGACGTCGCTGAACGCCTGCAAAAGCACGGTCTTTCCGGAACGACGATCGGCGTGAAGATCAAGCGGGCCGATTTTACGATCACGGGGCGTCAAACCAGCCTGGCGGAACCCACCTGTGACGCGGCCGCCATCGCCGATGCGGCGATCCTTTGCCTGCAGCGCGTTGAGCTTGCCGGGACGCCCGTTCGGCTCATCGGCGTGCGCGTCGCCGGCCTCACGATGGAACCGCAGAGGCAGATGCGCTTGGTCTAGCAAAAGCCGCGGCATGAGCGAGAGTCATGTCGTGCTTTGGCGCCGAATGTTCGACCCGTCCGGACCGGACAAATTTCGTGAAGCGGGTTGCCGCGTAACCATTGTCGACAGCGACAGCGAAGGCGACCTGATTGCGGTTCTCGGGGATGCGCGCGCGCTGTGGGTGCGCTATCCACAAAAAGTGACGCCGCGCGTGCTGGACGCCGGGCGCTCGCTTGAAGTGATTTCGAGCTCCGGCTTCGGTACCGACAACATCGACATCGAAGGCGCAACGCAGCGCGGCATCCTCGTCGTCAACCACTGCGGGTTCGGCCGCATTCCCGTGTCCGAGCACACCATCATGCTCATGCTCGCGCTCGCGCACCGCTTGCTGTGGGGCGACGCCGGCGCGCGCGACGGCAGCGCATGGGACAAGCGCGCCGACTTGCCGACCTTCGATCTCGAAGGTAAAACGGTCGGGATCATCGGTCTCGGCTACATTGGTGCCGAGTTGGCGCGCAAGCTGACGGCTGCGTTTCACTGCAGCATTTTAGCGTACGACCCGTACGTCGATCCGCGCATCTCGCCGCTGTGCGGCGCGACGATGGTGAGCGACCTGGCAGAGCTTTTGCCGCAAGTGCGCTTCCTGTGCCTTTGCCCGGAGCTCACGCCCGAGACCCGCAACATCGTCGGTGCGAAGGAGCTGTCTCTGCTGCCCACGGGCGCATTCGTCGTGAACGCGTCGCGCGGCGGGGCGCTCGATCTCGAAGCGTTGACCAAAGCGCTCGATTCAGGTCATATCGCCGGTGCCGGCATCGACGTGTATCAGCCCGAGCCGTTGCCCTCCGGACATCCGCTGCTCTCGCACCCGAACGTCGTTTTGACGCCGCATACGGCCGGCCTCACGGCGGAGACGAACGTGCGCTCGACGATGTCGGCCGTCGAGCAAATTCTCATGGCCTTGCGCGGCGAGCTGCCGCGCTTTCCGAAGAATCCGGCAGCGTGGGAAGGCCCGCAATCGCGGCGGCGCCGTCCCGTGCATGCTTAAAACCGAGCCGCCGCTTTCGGACGAAACGGTCCTCGCCGCACTGCGGCTGATGCTGCTCTCGCGGCGTGTCGACACGGTCGGCTTCGGGCTCAATCGTCAAGGCCGCTTCGGAACGTTCTCGCAAGTGCTCGGACAGGAAGCGTCGGTCGTCGGCTCGGCGCTGGCGCTCGACCCCGCACGCGACTGGATCGTCCCGCAATATCGCGAGCTGCCGGCGCTCTTGCGGCATGGCTATCCGCTCGTGAACTTCATCCGCTACTTCATGGGCGATCCGGCAGGCGGTGCGATTCCGCGGAACGTCAACATGCTGCCGATCCAGATTTCCATTGCAGCGCACTTGCCGCAGGCTGTAGGGCTGGCATGGGGGCTGCGGTTGCAAAAGAAAGACGGCGTGGTGCTCGCCTACTTCGGCGACGGTGCGTCCAGCGAGGGAGATTTTCACGAAGCCTGCAATCTCGCCGGCGTCGTGCGGGCGCCGGTCGTGTTCTTCCTGCAGAATAACGGCTGGGCGATCTCGACCCCGCGCAGCAAGCAAAGCGCGGCGGCGACGTTGGCGCAGCGCGCAGAAGGCTATGGTTTTACCGGCGTGGTGGTCGACGGCAACGATCTCTTCGCGGTGTGCGCAGCGACGCGCGAGGCGGTGCGGCGCGCGCGAGCCGGTGAGGGCCCGACCATGATCGAATCGGTCACGCACCGGCTCGGCGCGCACAATACCTCAGACGATCCGGCGCGCTATCGTCCGGAAAGCGAAGTCACACCGCCCGATCCGGTCGGGCGTGTCGAGGCATACCTTGCCGAGCGCGGTTTGTGGGACGAGGAGCGCAAAGCGCAACTGGAGCACGAGGTCGCGGAAGAAGTGGAGGCGGCGATTGCGGCAGCAACCGCCGAACCGCCAAGCGCCGCGCGGCTGTTCGAGAACGTGTATGCCGATCCACCCAAGCGCATGCTCGCGCAGCGCGCGCGCAAATTGGAGCGCGGCTGAATGCCGGCGATGACGATGATCGAAGCGATTCGTGCCGAGCTCGACGACGCGCTCGCGCGGGACGACCGCGTCATGATCATCGGTGAAGACGTCGGCACGCTCGGCGGCGTTTTTCGCGCAACCGACGGCTTGCAGAAAAAGTACGGCGAGCAGCGCGTGGTCGACATGCCGCTGGCCGAAGGCGCGATCGTCGGCTCGGCGATCGGTCTTGCGATCTCCGGTATGCGCCCGGTCGCGGAGATTCAATTCCTCGGCTTCGCGCATCAAGCGTTCCATCAGATCGGTCAGCAACTGGCGCGATTGCGGTTTCGCTCGCAAGGCCGATGCGAATTGCCGGTCGTCGTACGCGCGGCTTTCGGCGGTGGCGTCCGATCGCCGGAATTGCACAGCGACGCGTTCGAAGCGCTCTACGTTCACTCGCCCGGCTTGAAGGTCGTCACGCCGGCCACGCCGGCGGATGCCAAAGGCCTCCTGCGGCGCGCGATCGAGGATCCCGATCCGGTGCTGTTCTTGGAGCCGCTGCGCGGCTATCGCGCGCAGCGGCAAGATTTGCCAGACGTGCCGTACGAAATCCCCTTCGGCGAGCTGCGCGTCGCGCGGGAAGGCGACGACGTCACCATCGTTGCCTGGAGCGCCGCCGTGGAGCTCGCGGAACGTGCCGCGGATGCGCTTGCAGAGGTGGGCGTGAGCGCGCAGGTCGTGGATCTGCGCACGCTCGCTCCCTTCGACGTTCACGGCTTGACGGAAGCGGTGAAGCGCACCGGTCGCTGCGTGATCGTGCACGAGGCGCCGATGACCGGCGGGTTTGGTGCGGAGATCGCAGCGACGCTCGCCGAGACGGCCTTCTATTATTTGAAGGCGCCCATCGAGCGCGTGACGGCACCCGATACTCCCTACCCGCTGGCGGGAGTCGAACGGTTTTACATACCGTCCGTGGAGGAGATCGTCGCCACCGTTCGCCGCGCACTCGACGCGGACTGATTCTCCTCGCTTGTCATCCTCAGCGAAGCAACGCGTAGCGAAGGACAGCCGAAACGCGTCGTGTAGATGCAGACCTGTGCGCACGACAACCGTTCTCGCTCTTTTGATCGCGCTGATCGCTCCGGCCTCCGCGCAAACGATCGTGCACTTCCTGTCGCAAGCCATGGGTCGCCGCGCCGTGATGGTGGACGGCTACCTCTATCGGCCGGCCGGCGGCGGCCGCCATCCCGGCGTCGTCTTCCTGCACGGCTGCAGCGGTCTGCTCGGCAAGAACGGAAAGCCGAATTCGCGCGCGATGCAATGGGAGCGCACGCTGACGAAGCTCGGCTACGTCGTGCTCATGGTGGACAGCTACACGCCACGCGGCGTCAAGAATCAGTGCGAGCCGGCCACGTTCGACGAGCGCATCTTCACTGCACGGCCCTTCGACGCCATTGGTGCGCTGAAATATCTGCAAGCGCAGCCCTTCGTCGACCCGTCGCGCATCGCGTTGATGGGATGGTCGGACGGCGGCGGTGCAGTGCTTTCCAACGTCAGCGACGATGCACTGCGCAGCAACAACGGCTTCAAGGCCGCCGTCGCATTCTATCCGGCCCGGTGCAACTCGATGTTCATCGGTCAAGAGTGGAACACCAATATTCCGCTGCTCGTCGTGCTCGGAGGGCACGATAACTGGACTCCTCCGGCGCCGTGCATCAATGCCATGAAAGGCGTTCCCTATGTCGACGTTAAGCTTTATCCAACTGCCGGACACGACTTCGATTGGCCGAACGATCCAATCCACAAGCTCCCCTTATATCAGACGAGTGCCGGTGTCGTTCCGGTTGTCGGAACGGATCCGGCCGCCCGCGCCGACGCGCTGCGGCTGGTGCCGCAGTTCTTACAGCGCAACATCGGCAACTGACGTTTGGGTACGATATGAGCATGGGTCTCGACGGCAAGGTCGCCATCGTCACGGGCGGCAACAGCGGCATCGGCAAAGCCATCGTTCTGGAGCTGGCGCGAGCTGGCGTGTCGGTCGTGATCGACTACGTCGCAAACCCGCAGGCTACCGAAGAGCTGGAGCGGCAAGTGTCGGCGCTCGGCAAGCGCGCGATCGGCATGGACGCCGACGTCAGCACGATTGCGGACTTGCAAAAGCTCATCGAGGCTGCGGTCAAAACCTTCGGGCGGCTCGATGTCATGGTGAACAATGCCGGAATCGAAACGCGCACGTCGATACTCGACAGCGACGAGGAGGCGTACGATAGGGTGCTTGCGATCAACCTCAAGAGCGCGTTCTTCGGCACGCAGCTCGCTGCCAAGCAAATGATCGTGCAAGGCGGCGGCGGCCGGATCATCAACGTCTCGTCGGTTCACGAGGACTGGCCGATGCCGGGCAACACGCCGTATTGCGTGTCGAAGGGCGGCATGCGCATGTTGACGCGCACTGCAGCAGTCGAGCTGGCGCCACACGGCATTCGCGTCGCCGCCGTCGCGCCAGGCGCCGTCGCAACGCCGATCAACGTGCCGACGCTCAAAGACCCCGAGAAGATGAAGAGGCTCGACGCAGCGATCCCGCTCGGCCGGATGGCGTCGCCCCAGGAGATTGCGAAGGTCGTCGTATTCCTCGCCGGCGACGATGCAAGCTATCTCACCGCGACGACCGTCACCGTCGACGGCGGCATGACGCAAGCGAGTCCGGGGCTGTAGAGGCGTCCTTCGAACGCCTTCATCTCCGCGTCGTTTTTGCGCAACCGGAGCAGAGCCGTTGGGTTCGACCCTAGCGCAACGTCGCGCGCAGGGAGAGGTCAGCCGATCATGCAGTCATCCCGTCAACGGTTCGAAGGCAAAGTCGCCGTAGTGACCGGCGCGGCCGGCGGTATCGGCCGCGCCACGGCTCAGGCTTTCGCTGCCGAGGGCGCACGTGTTGCGATCGTCGATATCGATAAAGCCGCCGCCGAACGAGTGGCGCGCGAGATTTCCGGAAGCGAAGATCGCGCGATTGGAATCACTGCCGACGTGGGCGACGCCTCGAACGTTCGAAAGGCGATCGAACGCGTCCAGGGAACCTACGGTCGGATCGATATTCTCGTAAACAATGCGGCGATTCGGATCATCAAACCGCTGCTCGAGCATACGGAAGAGGATTGGAATCGGACACTCAACGTCAATTTGACCGCGTCGTTTCTCACGTGCAGCGCCGTCATTCCCCATATGCTGCGAGCGGGCAAGGGCAAGATCGTCAACGTCTCGTCGATCGCAGGTCTCATCGGCCGTCCCAATCGCGTGGCGTATTGCGCGGCGAAGGCAGGTCTCATTGCCTTCACGCAAGCAGCGGCAGCGGACATGGCAGGGAAGAACATCTATATCAATGCACTGGCGCCCGGATCGATCTCTTCTCCGCTGAATGCGGAATACGCGGAGGCATCTCAAAGTGCGCGAGCCTGGGCCGAAGAAACGATCCTGCAGCGCTGGGGCAACCCTTCGGACGTTGCGCAAGCGGCCTTGTTTCTCTGCTCCGACGAATCGGACTATATTACCGGCACCGTGTTGCGCGTCGACGGCGGGTGGCTTTCGGTCAAAGCGCGCAATAAGACGGAATAGGGGCAAAACGTGAAGAGATCGACATTTCTCACCGGTGTCGCCGCCGGGTCGGCGTTTGCGCCGGTGGGTGCGCGGACGGTCGCGCCGGCCGAAGACTATCCTAAGAGGCCCATCACACTCATCGTGCCGTGGGGCCCGGGAGGCGGCGCCGATCAAGTCGGTCGCGCCGTGACGAAAGCGATGGAGCCAATCATCAAAGCGTCGATGCCGGTCATCAACGTTCCGGGAGCCGACGGCAACAACGGCATGGTCAAATTGGTGACGGGTGACGCGGACGGTTACACGATGGCGGTCTTCACCGCGGATACGTTCGTCGGCAACATCACCTCGAAGGTTCCGCCGCCGTGGAAAATGAGCGAGATCGTTCCACTGGCCGTCATGAACCAGCAGCCCTTTGCGTATTATGTCGCGAAGAATAGCCCGTTCGCGACTTGGGCCGATTTCCAGAAGGCCGCCAAGTCGAAGCAGATGCGTGTTGCCGTCGACAGCTTTGGCAGCGCGCATGACGTTGCGACGCGGTTTTTCATGGCGAAGGGGCACCTCGAGCTGATCGAGGTCCCATTCCCAAAACCAGGCGAGCGCTATGCCGCGCTGCTGGGAAATCAGGTCGATCTCATGTGCGACGCTGACGGCAACGTGCGCAGCTACGTGCAGTCAGGCCAGATGCGCGCCCTCACCGTCTTCGAAAATCATCGCGTCCCGCAACTCGGCAACGACGTCCCGACCGCAACCGAGCTCGGCTACCCGATCGTGCTGCGAGAGTGGCGGGCCTTCGTCATCAAGGCCGGCACCGATCCGGCGAAAGTTGCTTTTTTGGCCGACGCTCTGGGGAAGACGTATAAAACCGCGGATTTTCAGGACTTTCTGAAGTCCAGCTGGTGCGAGCCGGATAGTTACGTGCCGCGCGAAAGAATTCAGGCCTTTTTCCCCGGACAGAAGCACGCGATCGACCGGCTGGTGGCCGCGGCGCGCTGAGCGAGCCGGTAGCCGTGCTTTTCCGGCATCCGGCGCGCTTTCTCGTTCTGCTCGTACGCTCAGACGATCGCGTGCATACCTGCGGCTTGTCGCTTCAGATGCTTGAGCAGCAGCGTCCCGACGCCGCTGTGCTGCTTCGACGGCACCACGTATGCGTGCCCTGAAGAGCACCGCATCTCCGGCCGGCTCGAGGCCGGCGACGCGGACCAGCGTGTCGCTGCCAAAGGCTCCGTACCTTCGCCGCCGCCGGCTTCCGTGCGCGCAGGCGACGACCCTCGGCGAAAGGAAACGCAGGGCGGCGTGGGCTGAGGAGCATCTTCCGATGCGACGTGTTACGATCGCGTGGGTTTCGTGCTTGAGCCTGGCGGCATGCAGCGGCGGCTCGCAGAGCATGCCTGCGGCAGGCGGGGTGAATGGATCCCTGAGCGGCGGGGCGCGGTTTACGATCACGGTTCCGAACCTCGCCACGTCGAGCACGTCGCGCGGGCCGGCTTACCTCTCGAACGCGACGGAGTCGGTGATCGTCACGATCGCGCAGGTCAACGGCGCACCTTATACCGGCTCGCCGTCCGCGTTCGCGACGAATCTGACGACCGGCAATCCGGCGTGCTCGGGAACGCCGCTCCAGTGTTCGGTGTCGGTCCCGGCCCCGATTGGGAGCGTCACGTTCAACGTCGCGACGTACGACGCTCAGCAGACTGCGGCATCGCCGTCGACGCCGGCCGGGAACGTTCTCTCGCAGTCATCGCTCACGATGAACGTCGTCGCGGGCGGAAATTCGGCGACCCTCGTGCTCGGCGGCGTCCCCGCGTCGCTCACCGCGACGCCGAGCGGACCCCTGACGCCACCCGCCGCCACGAATTATCTGCGAGGTAATATCTCGGGGCTCAAGCTGTGGGGGCCGTTTGCGCAGACGTTGACGCTCGAGGCGCTCGATGCGAGCGGAGAGGTGATCATCGGCTCGGGTGCTCCGACGCTGACGCTGACCAGCCCGTCTGGGGCATTGAGCGTCAGCGCCCTCTCGTCGAACGTCTTCGCATTGCAGGCGACGACCAGCGGTTCGCCGGCGGTCGTCACGCCGGGGACCGTGATGCTGACCGCGACGGCGACGCCCGCGGCAGCGAGCGGCGCGGCCGCGAAGAGCGTCACGCTGCCGGTCACCATCGCGCACAGCATCGTCGACGTCAGCAGCGGCTCAGGGGGAAGCGTCGCCGAATTCTACGACGGCAACACGACGCCGAGCTTGACGGTCACGAGCGGCTTGAGCGGTCCGCGCGGCGTCGCGGTCGATGCGAACGGCACCGTCTACGTCGGCAATCACGGCAACAATACGGTCACGGAGTATCCCGCGGGACAAACCACTCCCAGTCTGACGATAACGGGACTGAGCTTTCCGGAAGGCGTTGCGATCGATCCGAGCGGTAACCTCTGGGAAGCCGACAGCGGCAACGGCGATGTGAAGGAGTTCCTGCCCGGACAAACGACGCCGAGCGTCACGCTCGCAACCGGATTGGGGACGCTGCGCGCGGTTGCGTTCGATGCAGCCGGCGATCTCTGGATCACCGATCAATCCAGCAATCAGGCGATCGAGTACGCTGCGCCGGTGACGGGTTCGAGCCCTGTCGCGATAACGCTTACCGGCACAAATGGGATCAGCGGTCCGGTCGGCGGCGCAACCGATGCGAACGAAAACCTTTGGATCGGCAACTCCGGAGCGGCCGACGCGCTGGAGTTTGCATTCCCGATCACCGGTTCGAGCGCTCCGGCCGCAACGATCTCGAGCGGCCTCAGCAGCCCGCAAGGCGTTGCGGTCGACGCCGCGGGGACGCTATTTATCGCGGACGTGGGCAACAACCGTGTCATGGAATGCACGGCTCCCGCGACCAGTCCGTCCTGCACGACGCCGCTCTCCGTGAGCGGCGCGCTGTGGATCGCGGTCGCGCCTTAGAACAAATTCCAGAGGTACTGGTTGTAGACTTCGTGGTGGTACTGCACTTCTTGCGGTTTCACGAAGCTGCCGAGCAACCGCGGGCAGCGATTGGCGCTGGCTTCCTTTAGATCGGCGTAGCGGCGCTTGACGTCCGCTCCGAGCAGCTTGGTCGTCCACTCCGATTCGCGGAAGCTCGCCAGCGCGTCGTAAATGTTGTCGGGCAGATAGCGCTCGGCTTGCCGCAGGTTCTTGACCTTCGCGATCGTGCCTTCGAGGCCGGTGCGGAAGATCGAGAGCATCACCATGTACGGATTTGCATCCGGAGCCACCGAGCGAACTTCCAGACGCGCGCTGCGCTCGTTACCGTACGGCACCCGCACCATCGCTCCGCGATCGATGGCCGAGGCTTTGAGCTGATTGGGCGCCTCGAAGTGTGGATCGAGACGACGGTACGCGTTGACGCTCGAGTTCAGCAGCAAGCAAATGTCGTTGCCGTGCGTGAGAATGCGGTCGACAAATTGCCACGCGAATGCGCTGATCCGTTCCTCGCCCTTCGGATCCCAGAACAGGTTCTTGCCGTTCTTGCTGACCGAGACGTTGGTGTGCATGCCGCTTCCGTTTACGCCCACGACCGGCTTGGGCAGGAAGCTCGCCGACATGCCCAGCTTCGTCGCGACCTGGCGGCAGATCAGCTTATAGAGCTGGATCGTATCGGCTGCGGCGACGACCTCGCCGTAGCTGTAGTTGATCTCGAACTGCGATGGTGCTACTTCCGGATGGTCTTTTTCGTTCTCGAATCCCATCGCGCGCTGCACTTCGGCCGTCGTATCGATGAACGTGCGCAGCGGATCGCCGGGCAGCGAGTGATAGTAGCCGCCGGTATTGACGTACTCGAACTTTCCGGTCTCGTGAAAACGCCGCTCCGCATCCAGGCCTTGGAAGATAAAGCCCTCGATTTCGTTGGCCGCGTTGAGCGTGTAACCGAACTTCTTATATTGCTGGTCGGCAAAGTGCTTGAGCACACCGCGAATATCGGCAGGGTACGTCTCGCCTTCGCGCGAGATCACGTCGCCGAAAACGAGAACTTTTCCGGGACCGAAAATGTCGGCCGGTCCCCAATAGAACGAACCCCAGTCGATGAAGAGCCGAAGATCGCTTTCGCGTTGCTCGGTGAACCCGCGAATCGACGAGCCATCGAAGGTGAGGTTGTCATACGATTTCAGCAAGAATTTCTTGTCGTAGTCGAGCATGTGCAGGCGACCTTCGAGATCGCTGAACAGAACGGTGACGGCTTTGATCCCCGGCTGATCGGTGAGGTAGCGCAGCCGCTCTTCTTTGAGCTTGCCGTTGGGAACGCGGCTTTGCCGCTGCGCTTTGGCTTGAAGGTTGAGCTCTTCCAGCTCGGCGTACGAGAGCGTGAGAAATTCTCGGAGTTCGGTTGTCATAGCGGCTGGGGCTTGGCAGGAACCTACCGGAATCCTGGTGGGACTGCGACCCTCGCCGCAACGAGCGCAAAGCGCCGGCACAAGTCGACGACGGTCGTCACGGCTTCGTCGAGACCGCGCTCGTCGGCGTCGAGCGGCTTGACGTTCGTCTGATATTCGACTGCCGTCTTTTGATGAATCAGCGGCGAGCCGATCTCTGCAGCAAGCCTCCGCAAATCGGCCATCAGCGCGGGCGCGGCTCGCTCGCTGACGTGAAAACCGATGCTGTGCTTTGCGTCGTCGGTCTCGACGACGCCGACGTGCAAGTCCCAAAAGCGCCACGGCGCAAAACCGAACGCGACCCAGCGAAAGCGGCCGCCGATCGCGCGGTACATCTGCGCTTCGGGCTCGTCGCCGGCCTCGTAGTCCTCGCCGAAATTGGCGGAGAGGTTCGGCAGCTCCGGCTGGAGGCGCGACAGCACGGCGCCGGCAAGGCGGTGACGGTACTCGATCATCACGCCGTCTTCTCTGCAGCGGTTCGGCGCACCACGGCGTGGACAGGGAAGGCTCCCGAGCGGGTCGTAGAATGGATACTGTATCCATAATGGCTGCCCGTGCGCTCGATGGACCCCCCGCCAGCCCGCCGGACGCCATCTCGGGAGAAGATTTCCGGGAGGCGATGCGCCGTTTTGCCACGGGCGTGACCGTGGTGACCACGCTCGTGGACGGAGCGCCGCACGGCTTCACGGCCAACGCTTTTGCGAGCGTCTCGGCACGGCCGCCGACGGTCCTCATCTGCGTCAATCGCGATGCATCGGCGCATCCGCTGATCTCGCGCTCGTCGATCTTTTGCGTGAACATTCTTGCGCTCGAGCAGCATGAGCTCGCGCGGCGGTTCGCGGACAGCGCGCTGCGCGCCCTGCGCTTCAAAGATCTCGCGACGCGTGCGGCGGCGACGGGCGCGCCGGTAATCGACGGCGCCCTCGCATATTTGGATTGCCGCCTTACCGAAGAGCACACGGCCGGCACGCATACCGTTTTTCTCGGCACGGTTGTTGCCAGCGGAACGCGCGCCGGGAAGCCGCTCGGATATTTCGACGCCGAATATCGTGACTTTGGGCTTTATGCAGGCTGACGCTGCGCTTGCGCGCCTCGAGCCGGTGGAATCCGTCGCCGAACGCGCCTATGCTGCGCTGCGGCAGGCTCTGCTGAGGCGCGAGATCAAGGCGGGCGAGCGGCTGTACGAAACGTCGGTTGCTGCGCGTCTCGGCGTCAGCCGAACGCCCGTGCGCGAGGCGCTTACGCGGCTGGTTGCGGAAGGGCTTGCGGAAGAAGTACGCGGCTCGCGCGGCGTGATCGTGCGTGACATTCAAAAGGAGCTCGCGGAAATCTATGCACTGCGCCAGGTGCTGGAAGGCTATGCCGCGCGCGCCGCTGCGGAACGTATCTCCGCCGAGCAGCTTGCGCAAATCGAACGCATCTCTGCCGAAATCGCCGCATGCGTTCACCAGAAAGAAGAAGACGATGCAGCGCTGCATCGTCATGCCGAGCTGACCAACGCGCTGCACTTGGAGATCGCAAAGGCGTCCGGCAACAGCCGCCTCATCCGGCTGATCGAACAGTATCGCGACTATTTTTTGAACGTCGATTTTCTCAAAATGTACGATCGCGCGACGATGTCGCGCCTACACGACCAGCACGAAAAAATCATCGCTGCTTTGCGCGCTCGCAACGGCGACCGCGCCGAGAGGCTCGTGCGCGAGCATTTTGCCGACGCGCTCGCCGTCATCGACCGACCAGTGGAGGACTAATGGCCATCGCGTTTCCCCGTGCCCCGCAGACTCAAGAAGAGCGGCTCGCCGCGTTGCAGCCGCTGCTGGAGAACTTCCGCAAGCGCATGCGCGAGTACGACGACCGGGCGGAATTTCCGGCGCCCAACTTCGAGGAGATCAAAGCGCGGGGTTTGCATTGTCTGACGGTTCCGGAGGAGTACGGCGGCGCGGGTTTTTGGCGTGGCACGAAATTCGCCGACTGGTACGAGATCCTCGAAGTAATGGCACGGTCGGACCCGTCGACGTCGCAGCTGCTGCAAGTGCACAGTCACGCGACGGGGATCCTGGCGTGGCACGGCACCCCCGAACAACGCAAGAGGTTTCTGCGTGAAGTGGTCGAGGGTGGCAAGATGATTGCATCGGCCGGCAGCGAGGCCGATCCGAACGCCAAGGCTGGCGAAGGGATGAAATCGGAAATGCACCCCGTCGACGGCGGCTACCGGCTCAACTGCTTCAAGCACTTTGCATCGCTAGGGCCGGCAGCCGATTACTTCTTGATCTGGACGACGGTCCCGGGGCCCGAGCCGCTTTCGCAGCGGCAGCTCTTTGCGCTCGTCCCGCGCGACGGCCAAGGCGTCGAGCTGGTCGACGAGTGGGACGTGCTGGGCATGCGCTCGACCGTGAGCTGGGGCGTGAAGATTACCGATCATTTCGTACCGCACGAGCGCGTCATCGGAACGCCGGGCTGCTGGGTGAAGGATCCGCGAACCTTCACGCTCGCGTACGTCTCCAATCACATCGGCTCCGCAGAGGGCGCGCTGGACGTGGCGTTCGATTTCGTGCGCCAACGGCCCGATCTCTCGAAGAGTGAAACGGTCAAGGCGGCTCTTGGCGACCTCGCATCGCGAACCTACGCGGCTCGCGCCGCGCTGTACACGGCCGCGCAAAAATGGGAGCAAGCCGGAGCGGCCGACTGGAAACGCGAGGTGCACGACGAAGCCGAGCTCATGTCGCTGCAGGCTTTGCACGTCGCCAAGCGCATTTCGCTCGACGTTGCCGAGCGGGTCTTCGATATTTGCGGCGCGCGCGCGACTTTCCGCAAGTATCCGCTCGAGCAAATCTATCGCGACATTCGCACCTTCACTCTGCACTTCCGCGACGATTTGTACATGATACGCGTGGCAGAAGGGCTTCTCGAACCCGGTACGTTCGAAGCAAAAGGCAAATACAAACGGCTCGACTCACCTCGTCCCGTCGGTACTTGAGCAAGACACCCCGTCGCGGAACAGTTGAACTTGTCATCGGGATCGCGATCCTCATCGCAATCTTCGTTGCGCCTTTGCTGTCCCCGCAGTCACCGCTCACCAACACCGTCGAGATCCTGCACGCGCCATCGGGAGCGCACATTCTGGGCACCGACCGGTTCGGCCGCGACGTCTTCTCGCGGTTTCTCGACGGCGGCAGGTTGATCGCAACACTGTCGATTCTCGCGGGCATCCTTGCCGCGGCGCTCGGCGCAGTCATCGGAATGGTGAGCGGCTATCTGCGCGGCACCACCGACGCGGTTCTGATGCGCCTCGTCGACGTGATGCTGGCGCTGCCGCCGATCCTCGTCATTTTGGTCGTGGCCGCAGCATTACCGAAGAGCAACGTCGTGCTGGTCGTCTTGGTCGGCGTGCTGCTCACGCCTGGTGCAGCGCGCATTCTGCGCGGGCTCACGCAGCAATATGCCGCCCGCGAATTCGTTGCGGCCGCGGAAGCGGCCGGCAGCCGCTGGTACGACGTGCTGATACACGAGATCGTGCCCAACGTGCGCATTCGCTTGCTTTTGGAAGTCGCGCTGCGAACCGGCTTTGCCGTAATCCTGATCAGCTCGCTGAATTTTCTTGGACTCGGCGTCTCGCCGCCGACTCCCGACTGGGGGCTCGAGATCAACGAAGGCCGCGACGTGATCACGTTGGCGCCGTGGACGGTGGTGGCTCCGGCAATCGGTCTTGCGATGCTCGTCGCAGCCGTCAATCTCGTCGCCGACGGCATCGGGCAGCTCGTCGCGTGAGCGTCGCACTCGCCGCCGAGGGGATACGTCTCGTTCGCGGTTACGGCGCGGACGGGACGCCGCTGTACGCCGTCGACGACGTATCGCTGAGGCTCGAGCCCGGTGAAACGCTCGGCATAGCCGGCGAATCCGGCAGCGGCAAGACGACGCTCGTGCACGCGTTCCTCGGCGACGTGCGTCGCGGGCTCATCGCGCAGGGCGGCACGATCAAGATCGGCGATCAATGGCTGCCCGTCAACGCAGAATCAGGTTTCTCCGCGCTGCGTGGGCGCGTGGTTGCGCTCATGCCGCAGAGCGCCGACTCCGTGCTCGATCCGATCATGACTGTGGGGAGCCAGCTCATCGAAGCGTACACGGCCGTCTTCGGATGGCGCGGCGACGAGATGATGGTCGATCTCATGGCGCAGCTGCGCGATTTCGGCTTTCGCGATCCGAGCGCGGTCATCCGCCGCTATCCGCATCAGCTCAGCGGCGGACAGCGGCAGCGCATTGCGCTGTGCTTGACGCTCATCGCGAAGCCCTCGATCGTCGTGCTCGACGAAGCGACGACGGATCTCGACGTGGTCACCCAACAGCTCGTCGTGCGCACCATCAAGCGCGTGCAATCCGAACGCGGCTTTTCCATGGTCGCCGTCTCGCACGATTTGCGCGTGCTCGAGGACATGTGCGACCGGCTGGCCGTGATGTACGGAGGGCGGATCGTCGAGATCGGCGCGACGCACGACGTGATGACCCAGCCGCAGCATCCGTACACGAGGCGCTTGCTGCAAAGATTTCATCTGAAGGTGCACGCTTCGGAAAGTCCCTCGACGGAGCCGACCCCGAGCGCGGCGCAAGCAAGGTGCGCGGACCGGCGGGCTCGGGAAGACGTTGGCGGGATGTCTCTGCTCGATGTGAAGAACGTCTGGGCGTCGTATCGGTCGGGATTTTTGGGACGCAAGCGTGCGACGGTGTTGCGCGACGTCAGTCTCGACGTTCGTGAGGGCGAAATTCTCGGCATCGTCGGCGAAAGCGGCAGCGGGAAAACGACGCTGGCGCGCATTCTCGTGGGCCTGCATGCCGCCGACCGCGGCGAGATTTCGTTCGCAAGCGAATCTCTCGCGAAGCCTGCGCCGGCGCGCCCCGTGCGCATGCGGCGCGACCTGCAAATCATCTTTCAAAATCCCGGCAACGCGCTCAATCCGAGCCTTCGCGTGCGTGACATCCTGGGGCGCCGTCTACGGATTTTCGAAGGGATCTCCGGTGCGGCGGCGGCGCATCGCGTTGCCGAGCTCTTGGAATGGGTCGGCGTGCGCGCCGACGCGGCCGATTGCCGGCCACGCCAGCTCAGCGGCGGGGAGCAGCAGCGCGTCTCGATTGCGCGCGCGCTGATCGGCTCGCCGCGGATGCTCGTTTGCGACGAGATCCTCTCGTCGCTCGACGTGTTGCTGCAAGCGCGCATGCTCGAGCTGCTGCGACGCATTCAACGCGAGCGGCATCTCGCGCTGGTGTTCATCTCGCACGATATCAGTCTGGTCGCGGCGCTTGCGGATCGCATCGCCGTCTTTCAAAACGGCGCGATCTGTGAGTTCGGGCGCAGCGATCGTGTCATCGCACAACCCCAAAGCCCCTACACCCGTCAACTCGTTGAAGCAGCCTATCTTTCGGAGGAGGTCAGCACGTGAATCAACCATCGTTTAGCCGGCGTGACGCGCTGCGCATCGCCGGTCTCTCGGGCCTCGCCTATATGCTACCAAGCACGGCGACCGCCGCCGAAGGCGGCACGCTGCGTGCCGCGATGGGCGCGTCCGGTCCGTCCGAGCCTATCGATCCAGTCGCGGGTCTGTCGAGTCAAACTCTTGCTTTCGTATGCTTCGACCGTCTCACGTTCGTCGGGGCCAACGGCCGCGTCGTTCCGGAATTGGCAACGCACTGGGAGCACAATGCCGACAACACCCAGTGGACGTTCCATCTCCGCACCGACGTCGTCTTCCACGACGGCAAGCCGCTTACGGCCAACGATGTCGTGCGCACGTACCGCCGGATGCTCAACGCGAAGCTCGGTTCACAAGCGTACAGGCTCTTTTCGATCGCGCTCGACGCCGACGGTGTCACTGCGGTCGACCCGCATACGGTGCGGTTCACTTGCAAAGCTCCGTTCTGGGATTTGCCGCAAGCTGCAGCCGACAGCCACGTCAGCATCGTGCCGGAAAGCGCGCCGCTGGACGCCCTCGTGCCCAAGCCGGTCGGCACGGGTCCCTTCGTGCTCCAAGAATGGGTGCCCGGCGACCATCTCTTTGCGACGAAGAACGCGCATTATTGGCGCGCCGGGTATCCGAAGCTCGACGCCATTCGCGTCTTTCAAATCTCCGATGTGCCGCAGCGCGTCGCAGGATTGCTCTCGAATCAATTCGATCTCATTCTGGATCTCAACGCCGTCGCGATTCAGCAGCTCAAGGGTAATCCGAAGTTCCAAATCTCGAGCGTGCCGTCCGGCAACTGCATCAACATCAATGTAGAGACCGACAAGAAGCCCTTCGACGACAATCGCGTGCGACAGGCGCTCAAGCTCGCGTACGACCGCAGCACGCTCGTGAAGTCGGTTTTCCTCGGCGAAGCGCGGGAAGGCAGCGATCAGCCGATCTCGCCCGTCGCCGACATCTGGGGCCACATTCCCGTGCCGAAGTACGACACGGCTCGCGCCAAGCAGCTTTTGGCAGAAGCCGGCTATCCGAACGGCATCGACATGTCGCTCACGACGTCGACGATTGCGGCCGGAGCGGTCGACGTCGCGGTTGCGTATCAGCAATATGCCGCACCCGCCGGCATTCGCGTGAAAGTCAATCAGGTTCCGGCTTCAGGTTACTACTACAACGTCGACGCGCTCAAGTGGAACGCCTGGATCGAGCCGTGGAACATGCGGCCGGAAGAGTTCCTGTTTTTCATCGAATACGCGCCTCGCGGCGGCAAAATACCGCCGACGCGCTGGCAGCCGCCGCAGTTCATGCAGATGCTGACGGCCGCGCGCGCAGCGACGAACGACAAGGATCGGCTGGCTAAGTTCGCGGCCCTCGAGCGATTTCTCGCGGAGAACGGGCCGTCGATCATTCCCGTGTACGTCAACGTCATCGACGCCCACTCGACGAGCGTCCAGGGATACCAAGGTAATCCCATCGCGACGAACCGCGAGTTTTGGAAACTGGCACTGACATAGAAATGCCTGCAGCCGGAAGCGATTCGGTGGAGGCGTACGCGCCCTCCACCGAACGCTCGCCGTCCGAAACATGGCCGCTGCTGCGATGGCTCGGGATGCGTCTGGGTTTTTCGCTGCTCGTGCTGCTCGTCCTCAGCATCGTCGTCTTCGCAGCCACCACGGTGCTGCCGGGAAACGTCGTGGACGTCGTTCTCGGGCAAAACACGACGCCCGATGCGCGGGCCGCGATGATCCATCGCTTGCATCTCGACGTGCCGCCGGCGCTGCGCTACCTGCAATGGCTGGGCGGCGCGATCCACCTCGACTTCGGCGATTCGCTGCAATCCGATCAGCCGGTATGGCCGACGGTGGCCGCGGCATTCGGCCACTCGCTCGTTCTCGCAGGCGCTGCCGGCATCGTGATGATTTTCACCTCGGTCTTCTTGGGTTTGTGGTCGGCTCTGCGCGCGGGCGGCTGGCTGGACCGGCTCATCCTCGGGGTTACGTTCCTAGCCCTATCGATGCCGGAGTTCGTGCTCGGCGCGCTGCTGATTTGGATCTTCGCCATCGTGCTGCCGGTGCTGCCGGCGCTGAGCCTCGTCGATTCCGCGAGCGGCATCGGCGACTGGGCGCGGATGCTCGTGCTGCCCGTCATTACGGTGGTGCCCGTCACCGGCGCCTACATTCTACGCACGATGCGGTCCGCAACAATCGACGTCGCCGGGCAGGACTTCGTCCAGATGGCACGCTTGCGCGGAATGCCTGCTCGGCGCATCGTCTGGCGGCACGTTCTGCCGAACGCGCTCGTCCCGATGATCAACGTGCTGACGCTCAACATGGGGTGGCTGGTCGGAGGAATCGTGGTCGTTGAAGTGCTCTTTCAATATCCGGGCATCGGAAAGCTGCTTCTGGAGTCGACGGAAACGCGCGACATCCCCATGGTGCAGGCTGCCGCGATGCTCGTCGGGACTGTGTACGTGACGCTCAATTTGATCGCGGACGTCGCGATTGCGCTGCTCGATCCGCGAGTCGGAAAGAGTTTGGGATGATCGATTTCGCGGTCTTGGACGCCTCGCAGCTCGTGACGGTCGGCGAAGGCAAGAGCGGCCCGCGCCGCGGTCCGGAGCAAGGCACGATCGACGTCATCGAAGACGGCGCCCTGGTCGCATCCGGCGACCGCATTGTCGATGTGGGGGCAACCGCGGACATTCGTAAGAAATACGATCTCTCGCAGGCTCGTACGCTCGACGCCAAAGGAAAAGTCGTGATGCCGGGGCTCGTGGATCCCCACACCCATCCCCTTTTCGCGGGATTGCGCTACGATGAATATGCGATGTTGCTCGGCGGCGCGGATAAGGCGGAAGTCGTGCGCCGCGGCGGCGGCATTTGGCGCAGCGTTCTCGATACCCGGGCCGCAAACGAAGGCGAGCTGCGGCGAGTGCTCGACGACTATCTCGCCCGGATCTTGCGCTCGGGCACCACGACGGTCGAGGCCAAGAGCGGCTACGGCTTGACGCCGCAGACCGAGCTGCAGCACCTCGAGCTCTTGCACGACGCGCAGAAGCGCACGCCGCTGCGGATCGTGCCGACCTTCTTGGGCGCGCACGTCGTGCCGCGCGGCATGGATGCCGGCGGCTATACGCGAGAGATTCTCGACGAGATGCTGCCGCGCGTCGTTGCGCAAGGCATTGCGCGCTATCAGGACGTCTCGTGCAGCCCGACGACGTTCTCGCACGATCAGGCGGCAACGCTCGTGGAGGCCGGGAAGAATCGCGGACTGCCCGCGCGCATCCATACCGATGGAGGCGTGTCGTTCGGGGGATGGGAATTCGCCGCTGAGTACGGCGCGGTTAGCGCCGACCATCTCACCTTTACCCCGGACGAGGAGATCGCTCGCGTCGGTGCGACCACGACGATTGCCGGGCTCATTCCCGCGGCGGAACTGGTATATCGCACGAGCCGCCGCGCAAACGCACGCAAGTTCATGGAGGAAGGTGTTGCCGTTGCCATCGCGACCGATTTTTGTTCGAGCATCCACTGTCCGTCACTGTATTCGTGCATCGGCTTCACGGCTGCGTGGTATCGTATGACGCCGGAGGAAGTGCTCAGCGCCGTAACCGTGAACGCCGCCTACGCAGTCGGCATGGGGGATCGAGTGGGGACCTTGACTCCCGGCAAGCTTGCCGACCTGCTCGTGCTGAACGTGCCGCACTATCGCATGCTGGCCTTCGAGCTCGGCCGCGACGACGTCGAGACGATCGTCATCGGCGGCAAGGTGGTGTGATGTCGCACGCACGAGACTATCTCGCGTATTTGCGCGAGCATCAGCGCGAAGCCGTCACAGATCTCAAGCGCTATTGTTCGCTCGAGAGCGGCTCCCGAGACAAGGCCGGCGTCGACCGCGTCGGCACGGTGGTGCGGCAAGCGTGGCAAGAGATGGGCTTTCGTTGTGAGACGATCCCGATCCAGGGCTCCGGCGATCACATCATCGCTCGTCGGCGCAGCGGTAATCCGAATGCTCGCGGAAGGCTGCTCTGCCACATGCATCTCGACACCACGCAGCCGACGGGCACGATTCGGGAACATCCGGTCGTGGAAAAGGGCGGCCGCATCTACGGTCCCGGCATTCACGACATGAAAGGCGGGTGGCTCGTGCTCATGGGCGCGATTCGCGCCTTACGAGCGGCGGATTGGGATGAATTGGCGTCGATCACGGTATTTTTGTGCGGCGACGAAGAGCTCGGCAGCCCCACCGCGCGCGTGCACATTGAAGAAGAATGCCGTCACGCCGACTGGCAAGTCGTCATGGAACCGGCGCGCGAAGGCGGTCACCTCGCCACCTCTCGCGGCGTCGTCGGCGCGATCTACCTCAACGTGCAAGGCGAATTCGCGGCGTCGACGTCCGGAAAAGGCGCGAGCGCGATCATCGAGGCGGCGCACAAAATCATTGCCGTCTCAAAGCTTTCCGTGCCGGATCGAAAGAAGCTGCTCAACGTCGGTATCGTCGAAGGCGGCACGGCGCGGCAAGCCGTCGCGGAGAAAGCGTGGCTCTCCATCGATCTGCGCTCGCAGACGCAGGAGGACGCCGAAGATCTGGTGCGCAGCGTGCGCGCGATCGCCGGCGAGGTCATCGTCCCGGGGACGAAGACCGTGATGAGCGGCGGGATAACGCGACCTGCGTTTCCGCGCAACGAAGGCAACGTGCGCATGTTTCGTCTCGCGCAGGAAGTCGGTCGCGAGATCGGCCTCGATCTCGAAGAGGCGCCGACGCAAGTCGGCGGTTCCGACGGCAACTTTGGTGCCGCAATGGGACTTCCGACGCTCGACGGGCTAGGTGCCGTCGGCGGCAATGAAGCCGGCCGTCAATTCATCATCGCGGACTCCCTCGCCGAGCGGGGAGCGCTGCTCGCCGGCTTGATCGAGCGGCTTCCCGAGCTTCTCTAATGCAAACCGCACCGCGCGCCATCGATTACCTGGCCGACCTGCGGTATTCCGATCTTCCGCAGATCGTGCGCGATCGTGCGATCGACGTACTCTTCGATACCGTCGGCTGCATGCTGGGCGGTGCGCAGACGGGTCTCGGCAAGGTATATGCGCGCGTGACATCGGGCATCGCCGGAACTGGAGAATCCACAGCCTTCGGCATCGCGCGAAAAATCGATCCGGTTTCGGCGTCCTTCGTAAATGCCGCGCACGCCGACGCGCTGGATTACGAAGATACGCTGCTCGGGCATCCGAGTGCAACGATCGTTCCAGCGGCACTTGCGATCGGCGAAATGCTCGGCGCAACCGGCGAGGACGTCATTACGGCGATTGCGGGCGCGTACGACGTCGCCGCGCGCATCGGCGCGGCGATCACGCCGACGCCCGAGCGCGCGCGAGACGTGGCCGTGCGTTTTGCCTGGTTCGGCTTCGCCGCTGCCGCTCCGGCAGCAAAACTGCTGAAGCTCAGCAGAGAGCAAACGCAGGATGCGTTCGGTTACGCCGGCGCGTCGTCGCCGCTGCCCGTCTGGATCACCAAGTGGCCGCGACCGCTCCACTGGATCAAGAACAATCTCGCCGAACAAGCGCGCGCAGGCGTGCTGGGAGCGCTCGCGGCACGCGACGGCCTCGGAGGTCCGCGCGACATTCTGGAAAACGAGCTCGGCTTTTGGCGAATGGTCGGTTCGGATCGTTTTGATGCCGGCGCACTCCACGATGGGCTCGGATCGCGCTACGCGATTCTCGACACGCACTTCAAGCCTTATCCCGCCTGCCGCTGGCTGCACACGATAATCGAGGCGTCGCAGCGACTACGCGATCGGCACGACATTCGTCCTGAAGATATCACGGCGATTCTGATCGGCGCCCCCGACGAAACGGCGAATTGGTTCGTCGATCCTGCGCCGGCAACGCTCGTCGATGCGGAGTTCAGCATTCCATACGTTGTCGCCGTGACGTTGCACGGCGTTCGGCCGGGACCTCTCTGGTACGGCGAAGATACGCTGCGCGATCCGTCGATTCTCGCACTCGCCAAAAAGGTGACCGTGCATCAAGCTTCGCTGGTCGATCATGGCGCCGGGTCGGGCGGCAGCCTGCCGTGCGAAGTCGCGGTCACGCTGCGTGATGGGCGCATGTTCGAGTTAAAGCACGCGGATCCGCTGGGAAGCCCCGAGCGTCCCCTTTCGGAGGAGGCGCTGCGTGAGAAATTCGTCGCGCTCGCGTCCACGCAGCTGGGCGAGACGAGGGCCGCGCAACTATGGGAGGAGCGTTGGCGGTTTGCCGAGCTAGCGGACGTCCGCGATTGGACCGCGCTCCTAGCGTAAGGCTCCTCTGTCTGGCGGCCGCCGTGCTGGCCGCGGCTTCGTGCGCGCGAAAGACGCAAACGACGGTTCACTACGAACGCGTTTCCGCAACGTCGCAAGTCGACCGGCAACACGGGCTCGCAATCACGGTGCATCTCTTTTCCGGACCGGCACCTGCCGGATTGACGCCGCTCCGCATCGAGGTGAACGATAGCCGGGGCAAGGTCGTACGCGATGCTATCGTCTACGTCGAGACGGATTCCGAAACAGGCGAGACACCGAAGATGACGCTGTTGGCGGGAAACGACAACGGCGAGTACCGCGTCAACGTACCGCTCGTGTACGGCTCGCATTGGACCTTCACGGTGAAGGCGTTCTCCAGCCGGCGAAGCGGCATCGTGAACGTCGAAGAACGGTTGTAGCGTCTAGCAAGCTAGGTCGCGTTGTGCGCGCGATAGAGCCGCATCGAGAACACGATGAGTGAGATGCCGGCGAGGGCGGCGTACCAGCCAATCATCCAGACGATTGCGACGAGGCCCGCAGCGGGGAAGATCGCCATCAGCGCGCCGAGGATCATCGAGAGGATGCCGCTGACGACCCACATCCACTCGTTTGGAAGCGCGTTGCGGAAACGCAGTGCGATGATGAGCTCGATCACTCCGGTGACGAGCGCCCACCAGCCGATGAAGAGCGCGAGCGTGAGCGCCGTAATGCCCGGCCACCAAAGCGTCAGCGCGCCGGCGGCGATGCCGACGAGCCCTCCGAACAGCGGCCACCACCAGTGGCGATGGCCGGTGTCGCTCAGGCTGCGAATCGCACCCCACACCATGATCAGCCCGTCGACGATAAAAAACACGCCGATCCACAGCACGAGAGCGTAGATTGCCGCACCGGTCAAGAAAATGCACGCCGCCGCGAAAATCAGCGCGACGATGCCCCGCAGCAAGAACGCCCACCAATGCGCCTTGAGCGTATGGGTCATCACGACGGGGTGTATCGTCACTCTAGGCTGCTTTCAGGCTTTCCAGGCATGCCATCAGGAGGTACGCCGTAGCCTCGGCATCGGCCTCGGCGCGATGCAGGCGCTGTGACGTGAGCCGGGGGCCGATTCCGAGGTGGTGCACCAGCGTTCCAAGACGGTGGTTCGGCGCGCTCGGGTAAGCGCGCCGAGCCAATTCGAGGGTGCAGATCCACGGACGGCGCAGCGTCCACAAAAAGCTCCGATCGAATGTGGCGTGATGCGCGACGATCGTGCGGCCCGCGACGAGATCTTCGATCGTGGGCAGCAGCTCCCACAGCTCCGGAGCCCCCGCGACATCGGCATCGCAGATCCCGTGCGTGGCCTGTGCGATCGGAGGGATGGGGATGCCGGGGCGCACGAGCGACGACCACCGCCCGGCGATTCGGCCGCCGTCCGCCTGAACGACCGCAACTTCGACGATTCGATCCCTTAAGGGATCGAATCCGGTCGTCTCGACGTCGACGACAGCAAAGGCCTCCATCGTCATCGCACGTAATCGTCTCGCAGGCCGGTGCCAGCTGTCTGGCACTCGAGGGCCGCGCTCCTCTCGTGCGTCGTAGCGACGGCCGCGTGCCATGCATCTGGCACCGCATCGCCGTACGATACATCCATGCAGCGCCTCGAGGGACGCTTCGTCTACAGCGCCTCCGATCTGAACGACTATTTGGAGTGCAAACGTCTCACCGCGCTCGAAGCCTGCGTGGTCCGGGGAGAGCTCGACCGGCCCGAACGTGACGACGCGCAGCTCGAGCTCGTTCGGCGCAAGGGTGAAGCGCACGAGCAGCATTATCTCCAGTCGCTGCTCGGCCGGTATCCCGCGGATGTCGAGCGCATCGAGCACCCGGAGCGCCGTCTTGCAGCCTACCTCGAAGGCGAAGCGCGCACGCTGGCTGCGATGCGCTCGGGTCGCCGCTACATCTATCAGGCGGCGTTTTTCGACGGTACCTTCCTTGGCTTCGCAGATTTTTTGCGGCGCGTCGAGACGCCGTCGAACCTCGGCGAATGGAGCTACCAGGTCATCGATACCAAGCTGGCGCTGGAAGCCAAGCCGTATTACCTCGTCCAGCTTTGCAACTACAGCGAGCATCTCGCGCGTCTCCAAGGCGTGACCCCGGAGCGTGGCTACATCGTGCTCGGCGATGGTGAGGAAGAGCCGTTCCGGCTCACCGATTACCTGGCATACTACCGGCATCTGAAAGCATCGTTCTTGGCGTACACCGAGCGAGCGCAACACGCAGGCGCTCCGCAAGAGTATCCGTACAAGCGCGCGCACTGCGCGGTCTGCCCCTGGAACGACGCTTGCACGCAGCAGCGCGAAAAGGACGATCACCTCAGTTTGGTTGCGTGGATGCGTCGCGATCAGGTGGTCAAGCTGAACGAACGCGGCATCACGACCGCCGCGGCGCTCGCACAGGCGTCCGACGCTCTGTGCCCGGAGGACATGCCGCAAGCGACGTTCGAGAGGTTACGGCGTCAGGCACGGCTGCAAGTACAAGGGCGCGAAGGACGGCGACACCGGTACGAGATACTGGCACCGGAACCGGCAAGCGGCTTCGCCCTGCTGCCCGCGCCGGCGCCCGGCGACGTGTTCTTCGACATGGAAGGCGACCCGCTGTACGAGCCGGGCCGTTCGCTCGAATATCTCTTCGGGCTTTGGATGCCGGGAGAAGATCCGCTCTATCGTGCGTTCTGGGCTTCGGATCGCGACGAGGAGAAAGCGCGCTTCGAAGAGGTCGTCGACCTTTTGACGCAGCGGCGCCGGGCTTATCCGGCGATGCACGTCTATCACTACGCATCGTACGAAACCGCCGCGCTCAAGAGGCTCAAGCAGCAGCACTTCTCACGAGAGGATGAAGTCGACGATCTGCTGCGCGCGCAAGTGTTCGTCGATCTCTACACGATCCTGCGGCAATCGGTGGCGCTTTCGGCCGACGGCTACAGCCTCAAGAAAGTGGAGGCGTTTTACGGTTTTCGGCGCGCGACCCAGACCCGGCATGGCGATCAATCGATCGTCATGTTCGAAGAATGGCTGCAAAGGCGCGAGAACGAGCTTCGCGAAGACATCGAAGCCTACAACCGCGACGACTGTCGCTCGACGTATCTTTTGCGCGAGTGGCTGCTCGAGCGCCGTACCGAAGCGATTGCGGCACATGGTGAGATCGCCTTTCGTGCGGTAAAGCAGCCCGACCAGCCTTGCCACCCACAATTCCAAGACGGCTGCAAGTCCTGCGAGAACGAGCGCAAAAGAGAGCGCGACGAGCAGCGGCGCAGCGACGTCGAGAAGAGGTTGCTCGCGGAAGAGCGGCCGCTCGCGCATTTGCTCGCGCACATCGTAGCCTATCATCGGCGCGAAGAGCAGCCGGAATGGTGGGCCTACTACAATCGGCTCGAGAACCTCGACGAGCTTTTGGAGTCCGACCGCGAAGCGCTCGCGGGCCTGCGGTTGATCGAGAACGGCAATCCCGCACGGATGAGTCACAGCTACGTCTACACGTACGAGTTCCCGGATCAACTGCACAAGATGGGGCCGGGCCAGGCAATCGATCCGCGGACCGGCAAGACCGTCACGATCCTGGACATCGACGACGAGCGCAATCGAGTAACCGTGAAGACGATGATGGCGGTCGATCAAGCTCGCGCAATCAAGGAGCTCATCCCTCCCAAGCCGCTGGCAAGCGACGCTCAAAAGGGCTCGCTCGTGCGGCTGGCAGAGGCGTTCCTCGCCGGGACCCTCGAGCGCGATTTTCCGGCGACGTTCGATTTGTTGAGCAACGGTGATCCGCGCCCGAAGGGCAAGCTGCAGCCCACGGTCGTCAGCGCGGACGCGGTCGGCACCGCGGTACGGCGATTGGACAGGAGCTATCTCTTCGTGCAGGGTCCGCCGGGCAGCGGCAAGAGCACGATCGGGTCGCAGGTTATCTGCGATTTGCTTGCGTGCGGCAAGCGCATCGCGGTCATGAGCACCGGTCACAAAGCCATCCACAACTTGCTGTGGAAGGTCGAGGAATGCATGCGCGACCGCGGTCAGAGCTTCACAGGCTTGTACAAGCACAGCGGCTTGGAATCGCAGTACGTATCGCCGCTGGCCGCACCGTTCATCCGTTCCGTCAAAGACAACGATCTCTTCGGCGGCGGCGATTATCAGCTCGCCGGCGGGACGGCATGGCTTTTCTCCCGGCCGGAGCTAACCCAGCAGTTCGATTATCTCTTTATCGATGAAGCGGGCCAAGTCTCGCTCGCTGATGCGCTCGCCGTATCCGCGTGCGCGAAAAACGTCGTGCTGTTGGGCGACCCGTCGCAGTTGTCGCAAGTCAGCAAAGCGTCGCACCCGATGGATGCCGCAGCCGTATCAGTGCTCGGCCATTTGCTCGGCGACGCGCAAACCGTGCGCGAGGAGCGCGGCATTTTCCTCGACCGTTCGCATCGAATGCAGCCCGAAATTTGTGCGTTCATTTCCGACATGATGTACGGCGGCCGCCTGAAACCATCCCGAGAAACCGCGGCTCACCGCGTCATCGTCGACGGCCGCGAGCGCGAAGGGCTTGCCTTCGATCCGGTGGAGCATGACGGCAACAGCTCGAGATCTCGAGAAGAGGCGGATTGCGTGGTAGGCCTGATCGTCCGGATGTTGCACGCCAAGTTCGTCGATTCCAATCCACCCGATGAGGCGGGATCGGAGCGGAGACTCGAAGCCCGCCACATCATCGTCGTGACGCCGTACAACGCTCAGCGGCAGCTCATCTCGCAGAAGCTGAAAGCAGCCGGCATCGACGTCGAGGTGGGTACCGTGGATAAGTTTCAAGGGCGTGAAGCGGTCGTCGTCTTTTACTCGATGGCGACCTCGAGCGGCGATAACGTCCCGCGCGACATGAAATTCCTCTTCGAGAAAAACCGTTTCAACGTCGCCGTCTCGCGAGCGCGCGCGCTGAGCGTGCTGGTGTGCTGCCCTCGTCTGCTCGACGCATCGTGCAATTCTCCGGAGGAGATGGCGCTCGTCAACTTGCTGTGCGCCTTTGCCGAGCGCGCCTCATCGACTGAGCCCGCGCTCCAAGCGGCGACCGGGTAAAGGGCCGAGATACGATCCCGCGCGCCACGGGGGAGGGAGGTTCGCTCTGGTAGAGGGGCTCATCATCGCCGGCTTCACGGGGCGCAATCGCGCCAAGGTGCAAGAGCACATCGATGAGATGCGCGCGCACGGTGTGCCCATACCGGACGCCGTGCCGACGTTTTATCCCGTTCCGATGGAGTTGTTGACCCGCGCGCGCGCGATCGAGGTATCGACCGCCGAAAGCTCCGGCGAGATCGAACCGGTGCTCGTCATCCGTGACCGCGACGAATGGTATCTCACGCTCGGCAGCGATCACACGGCGCGCGACATCGAAAAAGCGGATATCGCGCGGAGCAAGGCGGCGTGCCCGAAGATCGTCTGCGCCGAGGAATGGGCGTATGCGGACGTCCGTCCGCACTGGGATCGCATCGAGCTCGCCGGTTGGGCGGTGATCGACGGTAGGCGGCAGCCGTATCAACGCGGGACCCTGGGCGACGTCATGGAGCCGGAAGAGCTCGTGCGAATCCTGCGCGAGCGGCTTGCGCCGCTGCCGAACGGCCTGACGGTGTGCATGGGGACGCTGCCGCTGATCGGCGGCAAATTCGTCTACGCGCCGCGTTACGAGTTCGAGATGGTCGATCCGGTGCTCGAGCGCCGGCTCGCACTGGGCTACGACGTTCGCGTGAACGCTCCGTGAAAAGCCGCTGCCTGAAACGTGACAAGCGTGCCCGCGAACTCATCCGAGCACCGTGGTGGGGAAGCCGGCAGATTGCAAGCGCCGGACGATCTCGTCGGCATCGTGCACGTGCTGCGTCTCGAACGAGAGCGTGAGGTATGCGCTGCGCGCGGAGATCTCCGAGAACTGCCGCTGGTGCTCGACGTCGAGGATGTTCGCGCCGAGCGCGCCGACGACGGTTGCCACTCTCGCGAGCGCACCGGGCTGGTCGGGGATCGCGACGCGAACGATATGGACGCGATGCTCGCGCAAGCGAACGCGTGCGATGACCGAGGCGAGAAGCCCCGTGTCGATGTTGCCGCCGGAGACGATGAGCGCAATCTTCTTGCCGGCGAAGCGCTCGCATTGAGAAAGCACGAGAGCGAGCGAGGCGGCACCGGCACCTTCGACGACGAGCTTCTCGCTCTCCAGATAACAGTGGATCGCGCGCTCGATCTGGGGTTCCGAAACGGTCACGACGTCGTCGACCAGCTCGCGGGCGATCGTCAGCGGGATTTCGCCGATCGTCTTCACGGCGATTCCTTCGGCGATCGTATCAGCCGCCGTCTCGACGACGGCACGATCGGTGAGAAGTCGCACGAGCGAAGGATAGGCTTCCGTCTCGACGCCGATCACTTGCGTCTTCGGCGAGAGCGCTTTGACGGCGACGAGCACGCCCGCGAGCAATCCACCTCCGCCGACCGGAACGACGACGGCATCGAGATCCTCTGCGTCTTGCACGATCTCGAGCCCGACCGTTCCTTGGCCGGCGATGACGGCGGGATCGTCGTACGGATGAACGTACACGAGGCCGCGTTCGGCTTGCAGCTCCGCCGTGCGCTCGGCGGCAGCCGCGAGCGTGTCGCCATGCAACACGACGTTGGCGCCGAGCTCTTCCGTGCGTCGTACCTTGAAGAACGGCGTGGTCGTCGGCATGACGATGGTCGCTCCGATGCCGAGCGATTGCGCTACGTATGCCACCGCTTGCGCGTGATTGCCGGCGGAAAGCGCGATCACACCGCGCCGGCGCTCGTCTTCGGTAAGGAGCGAGAGCCGATTGGCTGCGCCGCGATCTTTGAACGCGCCGGTGAGCTGGCGGTTTTCCAGCTTGAGAGCGACGCGCGCGGCGGTGGCTTGAGACAACCAGGGCGACGCAACGAGCTGGGTGCGGCGAACGTGTCCGGCAATCGTTGCGGCAGCGCGTTCGACGTCGGCGAGCGAGACCGCAAGACGGGAACTCTGTGTCGTCACCGGAAAACCGCCCCCATGAATAGCGCTTCCGCACCTTCCGACGTGATGATTACCGTCTCCCTGCTCGATACGATTTCCGGCGGCCGCGCGGAGCTGGGGCGGCTTGAAGACGCAGGATATTCCATTCGCGTTCACACCGTACCGCGACCGCTCAGCGAAGACGAGGTCGCTGAGATGATCCCCGGCGTGCGCGCCTGGATTTGCGGCACCGATCGCTTCACGCGCAAGGCCCTCGCGCGTGCCGACCGGCTGGAGGTGCTCTCGCGTTCGGGGGTCGGCTACGACGCGATCGACGTCGAGGCGTGCAACGAGCGCGGGATTTTCGTCACGACGACTCCCGGCGCGAACGACGTTGCCGTGGCGGAGTTCACGCTCGGGCTGATTTTCGCACTCGCGCGCCAGATCGTCTTGGCCGATGCGATCACGCGCAAGGGAACGTGGGAGCGCCATCTGCTCGACGGCGTCTCACCGCTGGGTAAGACGCTCGGCATCGTCGGCATGGGCCGAATCGGCCGCGCGCTGGCGCGGCTCGCGACCGCGCTCGGGATGCGCGTGCAGTACACCGACATCCTCGGTGCCGTTGCGCCGGCCGAGATCGACGCCCGCTTCGTGTCCTTCGGCGAGCTGCTCGCAACGTCGGATTTCATCTCGCTGCACGTGCCGCTCACGCCGCAAACGCGCGGGCTCATCTCCGCGCCGCAATTCTCCGCCATGAAGCCGACCGCGTATCTGATCAACACGGCGCGCGGCGGCATCGTCGATGAGAGCGCGGCGCTCGAAGCGCTCAAGAACGGCCGGATCGCCGGTGCCGCGCTGGACGTGTTCGTCGAAGAGCCGCTGCGCCGGTCGCCCCTCTTCGAGTGCCGTGACCGTCTGATCCTCACCCCGCACACCGCGGGGCTCAACGCGGAATCGAAGGCCGCGATGCTGCGCGGCGCCGTCGACAACGTGCTGGCGATTCTCCGAGGTCAGCGACCGCCGACGATTGTGAACGACCCGCGAGGCGGCAACCGCCTTTAGCGGTGGCCGGGTCTAACGTAGGCGAGAAATGGCCAAAGGCTATCGGTATTACCTGGCTGTTGCGAAGCAGGAAGCATTGCTGGCCTGCGATCTGTACAACGAGCCTCGGCAGCCACGGTCGTTCGAGCTGTTCGTCGTCCACATGGAGACGGCGTGGCAAAATCTCTTCCACGCCGTGCAGGCGGAATTGCGCGGCGCGGAGCTCGGTTGGGATTTGCGCGCGCTCGTCGCGGCGCATCTGCCCAACGCGCAAGACCCGATCCGCCGCAATATCGAGTTCTTCGTCGGCCTGCGCGAGCGCATCGAGCACAAGCTCACGCCGCGCCAGCTCAGGGCCCTCGAGAGCGTCGTCTCGGGGAAGGCGCTAGCGTACCTGCGCGATTTCGAGACGTATCTGGTCCGTGAGTTCGGCGAGAAGCAGTCGCTCGGGACCAGCCTGCGCTTCCCGGTGTTTCTTTCGTCGCTGGCGCGCGATGCGCCCGAGCAGCTGGGCGATTCGTACCGCCGCGTGCCGGCCAGTGCCCGAAAATTCATCGAGAGCTTCGATGCCGCGACGAGCGACGACGTGAGGCTCGACCCTGCCTACGATTTCAAAGTCTATCTCGTGCCCAAGAGTGCCGGAGGCCCCGCGGCCGATCTCGCGATGGAGTTCGTGCGGCTCGAGGACCTGACGCCCGAGCAGCGCGAGCACGTCAAAGCCGGCACCGTGCTGATTCGCGACCGGCAAGTCGAGGTCGCGAACGTCGACCGGTTGCGACCATCGGAGGTCGTCGAACGCGTGCGTGCAGCGTGGCCGGATTTCAACCTCTACTACCACACGCTGGCATACCGGTTCTATAAAGTGCGTCCGAAGGGCAAGAGCGAGCATCCGGAAGCGACCGACACGCGCTACTGCTTCTTCGACGTCGTTCATCGTGACTACACCTACACGCAGGCGTGGGTCGAGCGGCTCCAATCGGCACTCGCCGCCGACCCGGCGGCGGTGGCCGCTGAGTGGAAAGCCGCGGACCAGCGGGCGAGCTTGAGCGATCGGGTGGCCTAGGCTCGAGAGGTTATTCAACTATTCAATTGAATAGTTGAACATGCCGAAGATCGATCACCGCCGCTTCAAGGACGAGCTCTACGCCGAGTTCGCCCGGGTTGCCGAGGCCGTCGCCAGCCCGAAGCGGCTCGAAATTCTGGACCTGCTGGCGCAGCGCGAGCGCAACGTCGAGGATCTCGCGCGCGAGATGACGCTCTCGGTCGCCAACGCTTCGCGGCACCTGCGGATTTTGGCACGGGCACGGATCGTCGAGATGCGCCGTGCCGGCACGTTCGTGCATTACCGTCTCGCGAGTCCCGCCGTGTACGCCCTCTTGCGCGGCATCGAGCGGCTCGCGGCCGATCGGCTGCCTGAAGTCGGCGCGGTGCTCCGGCGGCACCTGGCCGAGCGCGCGATGACCGATCTGTCGCCGTCCGAGCTGGTGCGGCGCCTGCGCGAGCGCCGCGCCGTGCTCGTCGACGTCCGTCCCGAGTCCGAATTCGCCGCAGGGCATATCGCGGGCGCTCGCAGCATACCGATCGAGCGCCTCGCCAAAAGGACCCAAGGATTACCGCGCGATCGGGAGATCGTCGTGTACTGCCGCGGCACCTACTGCGTGTGGGCCGATGAAGCCGTCGAATTGCTGCGGCGGCGCGGCTTCGTCGCGCACCGGCTCTCCATCGGCCCGCCCGATTGGGCGGCGCTCGGTGAAAAGCTCGAGGCCGCGGGGTGAAACCGCTGCAGCTCGGGCTGCGCGCAAATCTCGGGCAATTCACGCTGCTCGCGCTCGATAACGTCTTCGTCGGGATGCTCGTGGGAAGCGAGCGCGCCGTCGTGCCGCTCGTCGGCGAGCAAAGCTTCGCCGTGTCATCGACGGCCCTGCTGCTGGCGTTCGTCGTCGCGTTCGGCTTCATAAAAGGCCCGCTCAATCTCGTTGCGGGTCGTTTAGCAGACCGCTGGGGCCGCCGCAACGTGTTGCTGGCGGGATGGGTTTTCGGGCTGCCGGTTCCCTGGATGTTGCTCTTTGCGCCGTCGTGGGTGTGGATCGTCGCGGCCAACGTGCTGCTGGGAGCAAATCAAGGATTTGCCTGGTCGATGACGGTCACGAGCAAGGTCGACCTCGTCGGCCGCAGCCAGCGCGGGCTCGCGCTGGGCATCAACGAGTTCAGCGGCTATATCGGCGTCGCGATTGCTAGCGCGGTCACCGGCGCGCTCGCCGCAACGTACGGTTTGCGTCCCGCGCCGTTCATCTTTGCCGCAATCGTCGCTGTCATGGGTTTCTTGCTGGTTCTGCTCGTTCGCGAAACGACGCCGTTCGTGCACCTCGAGCAAAAGACGTACGGCGGCGCCGTGCCGTCGGCCGCGCAGCCGATGCGCGAGATCTTCGCCGACGTCACGTGGCGCGACAAGACGCTGCGCGCTTGCAGTCAGGCCGGCTGCATCAACAAATTCAGCGACGCCGCGATTTGGGTGCTCTTGCCGCTCGGGATGGCCGCACAGGGCTGGAATGCGGCCGCAATCGGCGCGGTCGCGGGAACGTATGCGGCCTCGTGGGGGATCGCGCAATTGGGGACCGGCGCGCTCTCGGACCGATTCGGCCGCAAGCCGGCCATCGTCGCCGGGCTCGTTTTGGATGCGTGCGGTCTTGCCGTTGCAGGCATCGCCTCGGCGCTCGCCATCTGGTTTGCCGCCGCGCTGCTCGCGGGAATCGGCACGGCGTTGCTCTATCCCGTGCTGCTTGCCGTCGTGAGCGACGTTGCGCCGCCGGTGTCGCGCGGCACGGCGCTCGGCGTGTATCGCTTGTGGCGCGACGGTGGATACGCCGCAGGAGGCCTCGTGATCGGTTTATTCGCCGCGCGCCTCGATCTCGGCGCAACGTTTATGACCGTCGCGGCACTGCTCGCAATTTCGGCCGGGCTCGCGCAGTTGTGGATGCAGGAAACATGCACTCGCCTCGCAGTGACGCAAGGACACGCGGCATGATTTTCCGGCAACTGCTCAACCCGCAAACAGGCTGCGCATCGTATCTCCTGGGTTGAGCCGGCCGTGGCCGCGCGGCGGTCGTCGACCCTCAGTTCGAGGTCGCACAGTATGTAGAAATCGCCGCTCGCTACGGGATGCGCATCGAGGCGATCGTCAACACGCACGTGCACGCCGACCATCGCTCGGGCGAGCGCCGCCTGCGTGATGCCGCCGGCGGCGCGGCAATCTATCTGCATGCCGATGCCGAGGTGCAATACCCGTTCAGCCCGCTGCGTGACGGTGCCGAAATTTCGCTCGGCAACGTGAGCGTTCGCGCTTTGCACACGCCGGGACACACACCCGATAGCGTCTCGCTGCTCGTGACGGACCACAGCCGAGCCGCCGACCCGTGGATGGTGCTGACCGGCGACACGCTCTTCGTCGGCGACGTCGGACGCCCCGATTTCGGCGGTGAGGAGGCGGCGGCGAACCTGTACGAGTCGCTGCGCAGATTGATGACGCTGCCCGATTATGTCGAAGTCTATCCCGCACACATCTCCGGCAGCCCATGCGGCCGTGCCATGAGCGGCAAACCGTCATCGACGATCGGATTCGAGCGGCGTTACAATCCGGCGCTGCAGCAGCACGACCTGGGTCTCTTCGTACGGGCGATCAACGAAGACTTGCCGCAGAAACCGCTCGGATTCGAGGACATCATCGCCCAAAATCGCGGCTAGATGGCCTCGACCTCACAGCGCGAGCTTCCAGATGATCGTGCTGCCGTCCGAGTGCGGGTCCGGCCGCATGCCTAAACGCAGCGCTAGCGCACCGAATGCTGCGTTTTGACGAAGCGCGTACGCGATCAGCGTTTTGTAGCCTTGAGCTCTGGCTTCCGCGATGACGCGCTCCACGAGGGCGCGCGCGATGCCGCGCCGGCGTCCCTTGCGGGCAACGACGACCGCGAGCTCGGCGCTCTGCGGGTCGATCGCGATCGCGTGCGCGCTTCCGAGCGGCTCGCCGTTTACCGCGATGAAGCCGATCGTTCCCGGCCGCTCGCGCACATACTCGTCGATGAATTCCGCGTCGAAGTGATCGACCGCGTGGAAAAAGCGGCAATACCGGTCTTCGTCCGTCGTGTCTTCCAGGATGCGCCGGTAGTTCTCGCGATTGGCCGCCGTGATGGGTCGGATACGATAGGTCGTTGACGGTGCGTTCATCGTACTAGCTTTCCACGACCACGCGGCATTCGGCGGAGGCTGGATCGACCCGCTGCTCGGTGAGGAAGAACGCGGCCGCGCTGAGGACGCCGAAGGCGCAATAGGCGATCGCGATCAGCCAAAAGAGCGACGTCATGCTCTCGTGCCATCGGACGACGAGCACGAAGCCGCCGCCTGCCGCGATCAGCAGCCGCATCGTTCCGGCGAGCACTTGCCCGGTGACGCGGCCAAAACCTTGGCCTGCGAAGTAGAGCAAAAGGCCGGCACCGACCATGCCGTAAAATGGCGCGACGGCGTGGAGGTAGGCCGTGCCTGCAGCAAGGACGCTCGGATCGTGCGCGAACAAGCCAAGCCACGCGCGCGGAAATATCGCGGCGAAAACGCCGAGACTTTCCGTAAAGGCGAAGGCGATGAACGCTGCGCACCATGCAATCGCTCGCGCGCGCGCGAGGTTGCCTGCGCCGACGTTCGTCGCTACCATCGTCACGACCGACGTTCCCAGTCCGAACAGCAACGGAATCTGCAAGTAGTCCAGGCGAGAGGCGAGTCCGTACCCGGCGATCGCGCCGGCTCCGAACAGGCCCACGATTCCCGTCACGAGCGCAACGGTGAGGTTGGCTTGCGTGCCGCCGATTGCCGAGAGGCTCCCCACGCCGAGGATCTCGGCGAAAAGACGCCACCGAAGCTTGCGCACGTCGAAAGAGAGGCGCAGTGGGCTGCGGCGCGAGCGCATGTAGACGATCAAGACTGCCGATGCGAGGGTGAAATAGATCGCGACCGCCGTGCCCGCGCCGGCGACGCCGAGCCGCGGCATCGGTCCGAGGCCGAAAATCAGCGACGGCGATAGCGGGACCAAAAAGAAGAAGCCGCCGGCACTTATCGCCGCGGGGACGAGCACGTTGCCGCTGCCGCGAAGCGCCGCGGCCAGGAGACCCGTGGTCCATGCAAAGACGGCGCCGCCGAAGACGACGTTTGCGTAGGCGAGCGAAGCTGCGAGCACGGATCCGGAGCCACCGAGCACGCGATAGAGGGCGCGTCCGCCGGTAAATTCGCCTACGGTAAACAGAAGCCCGAATACGATCGCCAGCACGAGCGCGTGAAGGGCGAGAGCATCGGCATCGGCCCTTCTGCCCGCGCCGAGCGCTCTTCCCACCGCCGAAGACACGCCGCCGCCGATGCCGCCGTTCGCGACCATCGTCATGAGCATGAGCGCCGGGAAGACAAGCGTGACGCCGGCGAGCGCTGCCGTGCCCAGGAAGCTGACGAAGTAGATCTCGGCGACGCCGACGACGGTCTGCATGACGAGCACGACGATCGTCGGCCACGCCAGCCGCAGCATGGTGCGGACGATGGGCCCGTTCAGTATTAGAGCTTGCATTTTGCAAGCATCTTAGCACGCAAACTTGCATTTCGCAAGTAGATGTTCTAGGATGGTGTCGTATGCGTGCGGACCGACGCTCTCATTGCCCCATCTCGCTTAGCCTCGAGGTGATCGGCGATCGCTGGAGCCTCTTGATTTTGCGCGATCTCGTTCTGTTCGGAAAGCGGCGTTACGGCGAGCTGCTTGCCTCCGAAGAAGCCATCGCAACCAACATCCTGGCAAGCCGGCTCGCCAAACTCCGGAAGGCGGGTCTGATCTCCAAGTCGATGGACGAGAAGCGTCAGACGCTTTACGTACCGACTCAGAAGGCTTTGGACTTGAAGCCCGTCCTGACGGAACTCGCTCGCTGGGGGCTCAAGTACGACCGGCACGCTCGCGTCCCAACGGCGCGTCTTGGCTAAATGTGATCGGTGCTCCACAGTGGGTCGCCGCTGCTGCGCAGGATTTGCGGCAGCATCGTTCGCCACTGCGTGCGAGCGGCGCGGGAGAGCGGCGCTGCCATCAAGATCGCGTCGCGACGCGCGCGCACGGTGCCGCGCGGCAGCACGTCGCGCGCCGGTTGGGGCGGAAGCCATCCGGTGATCTTGCGCAAATCGCCGGCCGCGGCGCGCAAGAGCGGTGCGACGAGATGTTCGTGGCCCTTTGTGAAGCCGAGTTCATCCAGCACGTAGGCATCGGCTTTGACGACGCGGCGGCCGAGACAATAAGCGAGAACGCTGCCGCCGCGAGCACCGCGAACGGCAAGATCAACGGTGTCGGCGCGTGCCTGGCCGATGCGATGGTGCGTGCCGACGAGGTCCCAGACGATCGGCGTGCGCCGCAACCCGACGCGGCGCGTCTCGTCGAGGGCTGCGAAGCACCGTGCGATCGCCGGAATGTCCCCCTCGTGAAGCCGCGAGGCCGTTACGCGGTTGTTGGAGAGCGAATCGGCGCGCAGCGTGATCAATCGTGAGGGTAGCGGCGCAAAGCCGAGTTCTTCGTAAAAATGCGGGCGGATATCCGAAAAAAGAAACGCAAGGTCGGTTCCGGCTTGCCGTTCGGCATCCAACAGGGCCGCAAGCATCGCGGTTGCGAGGCCGCGACCGCGATGGCTGGGACGAGTGAAGACGGCGCCGATGCCGATTGCGCGCATCTGACGTTCGCCGCAGCGTAAGCCGCGCTCGTAGCGTTTGCACGATGTGACGATCGTGCCGTCCACGCGCATCCCGATCAACCGAAAACGCCGGCGCCCGTAACCGCTGTTCGCGAAATCGCGTAAATCGCCGGCGTATCGCTCGAAACTGCGACTGCCGGCCCACTCCTCCGCAGAAAAGGGCAGGACGTCGCGGACGTACGCGTCGAGCGCGACAGACTCGAGGCCTAACGCTTGAAGTACGGCAGCGCCTCCAGCTCGGCGAGCAGCTCCGGCGCCGAAATACCGCGCGTCGGCTTGTCGCCCCATGCGCTCAGCCAAAGCCGTTCCGTCGCACGGGTCATGGCGCAGAAGAGCAAGTGACGCGCTTCATTTCCATGGCGCTCGAGGACTTTTGCATGATGTTGATACCACGTGAATTTTGCCGTGCGCGACGCTCGGGCCTCACCGACATTATCCTTTGGTATGATACCCCATTTCACCGAGTAGACGAATGCCTCCGGCACCCAATAGGGGGGAAACGCGCCGGCGCTCAAATTGGGCACAAACACCGAGCGGAACGTCCTACCTTTGATCGCATCGATTTGCGCGACTACGACCCCCGTGCTCGCGGGTGCTTCAGGATGGCAGTACGGCCACTCCGACGTCGCGATGCGTTCGAAGCGATGCAGCAGGTCCGCCAGCGTGCGAGTACGATCGCGCACCGCAAAGCACGCGATCTCGTCAAGCAGCCGCTCCAGAAGCGCGCGACGGTGCGCGAGACGTGCCGAATTTTCTTCTTGGACCGGTTCGAAGAGCCCACCCTCGGTAAAGATGAGCCGTGCTGCGTCTTCGAGAGGCGCCTCGTCGATGATTCCTTTCCAGCGCAGGCGCAGCGCGCGGAAGCGCGCGAGCCGCTCGCGCGCCTGGGCCGTCAGCTCCGCATCGCATTCACCGCTCTCGACATTCGCGCCGAGCCGGACGTCGCGCCTGCGGTCGATCGCGCCGCCTCGGGGCACGTCCTCGGCGGCCTCGAGCTCGGTCGGCGGAAAGAGCCGTGCCTGCGCGCCGGCCGGTTCGCCGCACAGCGCGACGAGCGTCGCATCGCAAAGGCGCAGCACCGGTGTTTGCAACGCGCGCAGCAACCAATCGTGTCTGTAGAGATTCTCCGTCGCCCACAGCAGCGATAGCGCGTCTTGCACGACTTGCGCGCGGAGCAAATCGAGATCGCCGATGAGATTCACGCTGATGTCTCGCTCGAGCAGCGCTTCGACGTAGGGATGCGCGCACGCCAGGGACCGGACGAGCACGGCTACGGATTCCGCGGGTGTACCGTTCGCCAGCAGCTTGCCGACCTCGGTTGCAACGTACGCGGCCTCGCGCTCTTGGGTCGGCTTGCGAAAGATTACGATGCGTCCCTTGGGATTCGTGACGATCGTGCGGTCGTGCAAAAACTCCAGTGCGGCAGCGACGATCGTGCCGTGCGGGGCAGCCGGCGGGGCGAGCTCGTGCGCCTCCCCGCACGCGAATACGCGATCCGGGCGCGCCCCCCAAAAGCGGCGCGTTGCCTGGTCGGCGTCGGCCGCGAACGTCACGCCGGCGAGCGAGTGCCCGAAGATTCCGCGCAAGAAATCGAGCTCCCCGACGGTGAGGTCCTGCGCGTCGTCGACGAATGCCAGCGCGTATCGCTCGCGCGCGCGCTCGGCAGCCCCCGTCACGTTCTGCAAAACCCTTGTCGCCTCCGCGATCGCATCGACATCGGTCAGGCAGCCGCGCTCTTCCGCGTCTGCGACGTAGCTTTCATAAGTGTGGTGCAGGATTTTGGCCAGATCGACTTCGTGGCGGCGTTGGCGCTCGAGCTCTCGCGCGTCGACGTTTAGGGATTCTTGATAGCGCTTCGATGCGATGCGCAAGTCGAGATGATCGAGATTCGGGGGGTGCGCGTACCAATCGACGGCCTTTTGCAGCGCGTTGCGCTTGAATTCTTCAGGAGAAATGCCATATGCCCGCAGCTTGCGTATCAGACGGTACGCGGCTTGTGCGAAACGCTCGGGAGCGCGCAAGCCGGCGATCTCGTAGTCGACCGACGGCGCGTCGTCGATTCCGGGCTCGAGCAAGTCTGCCAGCTCGAGCGAGAAGAGCGAGCCGGCTGCTTCCTCGAAATGCGCTTCCGCATCGACGTCCTCGATTCGTTCTAGGTCGAGCGACAGCGACGACGCAAACGCATTGTCAGCCAGGATCTCAAAGGCGTATCCGGCGAGCGTCTTACCGCCCAGCCGGCGCGCGGCAAGAGGATTCGGCGACGCGATGATGAGCCGTTCGGGCTGATATCCGGATGCGGCGACACGCGCGAGCAGTTCGCGCGTCTTCCCACTGCCCGGTGGCCCGACGATTCGCGTGCATCCGGGAGTAGCAGAGACCGTCATCGGGCGAAAGGCTGGACGCTCGGCGCGGGCTTTTCGCGGCACGACGGGGCGTACACGCAATGGCGGCAAGACGACGCGTCGTTGGTCGGTTCGAAGTACGGCGTCGTGCCGGCTGCCAGCCTGCGGGCAATCTCAACCATCGCCGTTCGCGCGCGCTCGAGCTCGATCGCTCCGATCACTCCGCGCCGTGCGTCGCCGCGGGCGCGTACGGGTGGCGCGCTCGGGACGACTTCCAGCTCGATCGGCTGTACGTCGAGATGGGCTTCACGCAACGGCACGAGTGCGAGGCTGCGAACCGTGTCGCCAACCGACGTGCGCGCCCAATAATAGTACGGCAGCTGAAATTCCTTGCATTCGTTGATCCGGCTCCGGTACTCCGCCGCGGACTCGACGATCGACCCGGTTTTGTAGTCGAAAACCGTTACGCGGCCGGTCTTGGCGTCGCGGTCGACGCGGTCGATATAGCCACGAAACTCGACGCCGTCCAGGTTGATGTCGGCTTTGAGCTCGCAGCCGATGACCTCGAAGGGTTCCTTTTCGGCTCGTGCGCGAAGCCACGCAAGATATTTTTTTGCGGTTCGCTGCGCACGCCGCCGATTGAGCCGAAACTCGACTTCGGAGCCGAAATGGATGCGGTGCTGCTCGAAGGCCGTATTGATCTCGCCTTCGAGACGCAGCTCGAGCTCGCGCACCGCGACGCCCTCGACGCGCGAATAGACGCGGTGAAACGCTTCGAGCGCGGCGTGAAACGCCGTGCCGTATGCCGACGCCGAAGTCGGTTTGTCCTCGACCGCCCCGCAAAGATAGCGGAAATACCATTTGCGGGGACACTCGGCATAGAGATTGAGCGACGAGGCGCTGAAGTGCCGGCGCCCCGGAAGCGGCCGCTGCGCTTCCGCTGCGGCAATTGGTGGGACTTCGGGTTCCGGAACGCTGCCGCGCGCTTCGGCAGCCAGCTCGCGCGCCAGCGCAAGGCGTAAATCCTCCGGCTGCCAGGTGTGATCGAGCAACCGGCTCGCTTGGTCCAAGGCGCGTGCGACCTGGACGATCTCAGAGGCAGCGGAAAGCCCGCTCTCCGCCAGCACGGCCGTCACGACCTCGCACGCGGTGGCACCTTGGGCGCGGTACGCCTGCAGGACGCGTTCCGGCACGGCGGCGTTGCGCGACGCGAGCAAGCGCAGCGTCGCGAGCACGGCGCGCAACGCGCGCGCGTCCGCGGTACGCGGCGGCAGCGGCGGCTCTGCCGGGAGCGGAATCTTCAGCTGCGCGAGGCGCGCGGCAATCGCGTCGCGCAATGCGGCGGGAACGCCATCGTTCGAGCCGCTCAGCGCCGTCTCGACGCGGCGTGCGAATGCAGGGCTCTTCACATAGCGCGGAACCGGCGACTGGAGCGTAGCGCCCACGAGCGCGATCAGCGAACGGCGGACGAGCGCCTCCATCACCTCGTCCTTCAATTCGCGAGGCGTTCGCCCTTCGTTCGGGAAGGAGCGCGCGTGCGCAAGATCATCGTCGGCATATCGGGAGCCAGCGGCAGCGCATATGCGCTCGCGCTCTTGCGCGCGCTCCACGCCACGCGGGAGGTCGAGACCCACCTGGTCCTCTCCAAGCAGGCGCCCATGACGATAGCGCTCGAAATGCCGGGAACGAGCGCCGCCGACTTCGAGGCGCTCGCCGAGGTCGTCCACCGCGATTCGGATCTGGCCGCACCCATCTCCAGCGGCTCATTCCGAACCGACGGCATGGTGGTCATTCCGTGCTCGATCAAAACGGCGTCGTCGATTGCGTATTCCTTCAACGACAATTTGGTCGCACGCGCGGCAGACGTGTGCTTGAAAGAACGGCGGCCGCTCGTTCTGGTCGTCCGCGAGACGCCGCTACACCTCGGTCATTTGCGCACGCTCACGCAACTCGCGGAGATCGGGGCCGTCATCCTTCCGCCGATCCCGGCGATGTACGCGCGGCCGGCGAGCATCGAGGACATCGTCAACCATACCGTCGGCAAGGTGCTCGACCAACTCGATATTCACAACGAGCTATTTACAAGGTGGAAGTAGTTCCGAGCAAGGTTTGGTTCGTCACGGGAGCGTCACGCGAATACGAGAGGCGCGTCGCCGTGGGGGAAGAATATCGCCGCCTTGCGGAGGAGGCGCAAGGCGGCGAATTGGTCCGTTAGTTTCCGCCTTCGTCCAGGCGGGCGATGCGTAGACTGTCGTGCAGTCGCCAATCGCGCGCGAAAGCGGACGGACTGGTGTGTGCTTCGTCGGCGTGCATCGCCGCCCACTGCGGATCCTGCAGTTGTGCGACAATCTCGACTTGCGTGACGTCGGTTTGGTCCGCCGCGGTCATTTGCTGCGCTGATGCAGCAAGCGGTGCGATCGCGAAAAGCGATGCAGCAGCAAGCGAAACTTGAATCAACTTCTTCATGGATTCTCCTTCTGGAGAGAGTTGCGCACCGCGATGCGCGCTTTGGGCGCCGGGCGCGTGGTTCGATCAAGGCAGCGAGTTCCAGCGCTCGCGTTGCGCCGAACGTTGACTTTTGTCGTCGGTGAGAGCATTCTCGCGGTGCGCAGTGACCAGCAGCGTTTTATCCACGTCGACTTGGATCGAAACATGACTTCGCCCGCAGCGTGCAACCGAGCGAATTGCTCCCCGGTCAACTTGCGGTTATGCTCGGCTCATCTATCGGCAGCTCATGTCAGCCGCGTGCGAATGTCTGCTAGTGCGGCTCGCTGCTTTGCGTCGATGGTGGGATAGCGGAGCTTGAGCGACTGGAGCGCCGCGACGAGGATGTCGGCAACGGCTACGCGCGTGAACCATTTGCGATCGGACGGAACGACGTACCAGGGTGCCCAGTCGGTGCTCGTCGCGGCGAGCATTTCTTCGTAAGCGGTCATGTAGTGATCCCAATGCTCGCGCTCCGTCACGTCGCCGAGGGAGAACTTCCACGTTTTCGCGGGATCGTCGAGGCGCGCCAGCAAGCGTTTTCGCTGCTCGTCCTTCGAAATGTGCAGAAAGAACTTCAGCACCACGACCCCATTTCGCGCCAAGTGGCGTTCGAATGCGTTGATGTCGTCGTAGCGATGCTTCCAGACGGCTTCGCCGTCGCCGGGAACGTGCTCTTGTTCGAGCAGCTCGCGATGCACGCGCACGACCAAAACTTCCTCGTAATACGAGCGGTTGAAGATTCCGATTCGGCCACGCTCCGGCAGCACGCGCGTCGTGCGCCATAAAAAGTCGTGGCGCAGCTCTTCGCTGGACGGCTGCCTGAAGCTATGCACTTCCACGCCCTGCGGGTTCACGCCCGACATCACATGCTTGATGGCGCCGTCCTTTCCGGATGAATCCATGCCTTGCAAGACCATCAGCAACGCATGTGATTGTGCCGCTGCGAAGAGGTCCTGAAGGGCCGTCAGCTTCTCGACGTCGCGCCGCAGTTTTTCACGCGCATCACGCTTGTCGCTGAAATCGTACGTGTGGCGCGGGTCGATATCGCGCAACCGCACGCCGTGCCCGGGGCGAACGATGAGGTCGCGTGCATTCATTGGGAGAGATACCGTTCGGCCAAGGCGCGATCGGTCTTGCGATCGACATTGAACGCCAGATCGGGCTCGACCACGAGCGCGCGCACCGGATGGCCCAGAATCGCCGAGGCGCGTTCTTCAGCAGTCCGAATCGACAGCGCGCCAAAGGCGAAGCGCAGAACGACGTCCCAGCCGAAGGTGCGCGCGAGCCTCAGCGGGCTCTTGCGAGCCGTGGCGAGATCGTCGAGAAACCGGCGCAGCGCCGGCATGACCCGCGGGCGGACTCCGAAGACGGCGCTGCCGCAATAGACGCCTTCGCGCATGCGAGCCCATGTGTGCGGAGCGCCGGGGTATATCCGCTCGTGCGCGGTTCGTTCCGCAATGCCGTAGACGAGATCCGCGCTGACGGCGCCGAGCGCGCGGACGAAACCGCAGAGGCTGCGGGGTGAGAGCAGCGGCGCGTCCGACGTTACCATCAGCAGCATGGCGTTCGGATCGCTGCGTTCGAGGCCTCGCTCGAGGCTCTCGGCGATTTTGTCTCCCGCGCTGCGGCGATCGTCGGCAAGGGCGAGCGCAGGATCGTCGAGCACGGGCGACGGGGCGACGACGGTGATGCGCGCGACCTCCGGGACCTCACGCAGTGCCTGCAGCACGCGCGCAACCATCGGCGTGCCGCCGACCGCGACGAACGCTTTGTTGATTGCCGGCGTTCCGTCGCACACGTCATCGCGCCGGCCGCCGGCAAGGACCAGCGCGTTCAGCGCGACACCCGCTCGCGGCGCCAGCTATCGGCGTGATGCAGCGGGACCACGCGCGTCTCGAATGCGTGCAGCCGCGATGCCAGCGCATCGGCGTCGGCGCGGCTTTCCGTGAGTGCGACGCAACTGGAGCCGCTGCCGCAGAGCATCGCGAGGCGTGCCCCGGCCTCGCGCAGCGCGCGAAGCGACGCTGCAATGCGCGGTTCTTGCCGTGCGATGACCGGCTCGAAGTCATTGCCGGCCGCGCGCACCGCGGCCTCGAAATCCGACCGCTGCACCGCTTCGACCGCCTGCAAGCTTGGCGACGCGTTCCGCGCACGGGGGGTGTAGCGCGCACCCCGCGCAGCGTCCAGCGCCTTGTATGCGGCCGCAGTTGCGACCGCAACCCCCGGCAGCACGACGACGGCCCACCATTCCGGCAGTGCGCCAAGCGCCGTTACGCGCTCGCCGGTGGCTTCGACGAGCGCACCGGTCTCGACGAGAAAGAATGGCACGTCCGAACCCAGCGCTCGCGCGATGCCGACGTAGTCACGCTCGCCGAGCTCTCCGAACGCGCCGCTCGCCGCGGCGCGCAGAATCGCGGCGGCGTCACTGGAGCCGCCGCCGAGGCCACCGCCGGACGGAATCCGCTTGACGAGCGTGACGTCAAGTGCGGGCGCGATGCCGAGCGCGCGAAATGCGCGCGGCACCAGATTCGTTTCGTCGGCCGGCGCTTGGCCTTCGACTCGAAAACCGAAGCGCTCGGCCGGTTCCCATCGAATTTCGTCGTAGAGCCCGAGCGGCAGCATCACGCTGCGCACGCCATGATAGCCGTCCGTGCGTGGAGCGAGGATTTCGAGCGTGAGATTCATCTTTGCGGGCGCTCTCGTTGCCCCAGGACGCAGCATTGCCGCACTGTTCGGTTGCAGGCTGTTTCGAGCCCCCTCGGGGAATGCGGCACCCCATGGGTCCGGTCTACGATGCGCAGCGCAACGAGTTTTGCGCGTACGTGCTGTCGGAATCTCAAACGCCGTTCGGCTTGACGCTCGGCAACTATAAGACGTTTGCGACCGCCACGCCCAAAGGCGGCGTGCGCGGCTTGTGGGATGCCGACACGGATCAGATCATTTTCGGCATCCACCAGATCGCGTACCGCGTGCAAGGCGGGAAGACCAACTTTCCGCATCAGATCGCGCGAGAATTCACGTTCTTACCGTACGCTCAAATCTCTGAGTTCGAGCTCGACGGAAAGATCGCCGTCACGGAAGCCTTCTACGTGCCGCATGGCCCCAAGCACGATCGGCTCGTCGCCTTCGTCGTCGACGTCACGCTGCAAAATCCGGGTCGCGAGCCGATCGCCGTCAGCATCTTTCCATGGTCGCTGCTCATCGGTCAGCGCTTCTACGGCGAGCCGGAAAAGGAAGTTCGTGCGAGCGTCGTCGAGCGGTTCATCCGCTCGGTGAACGAAGAAACGGGCGCGGTGCGGTGGTGGGGCGGCTCGCGGCAGCCGGACGCAGCCGTCATTGCGTTGCGCGAGCAGGTACTGCTGCACGGGATGCGGCTCGGTAAGCTGCGCGAACGCGAGCATCTCGAGGAAGTGACGCCGCAACTTGCCGAGTACGTCAGCAACAGAATCTTCGGTGCATTCGAGTATTCGATCGATGTCGCGCCGGGCGCGCGGGAACCGCTGCGGCTAGCCGTCGTCTTCAACCGCAAAGGCGATTCGCTCGCCCGTCCGGCGCTGGAGCAGCTGCTGGGCGACGCGGCGGCGTTGCACGAAACGCAGCGCTTTTACGCGATGCGTCTTTCGGTTGCACGTTTCATGACGCCGTCGCCGGAGATCTCGCGTGGTGTCGTTTGGGCGAAAGCCAACATGCTGCGCATCGTCAAGGAGTATCCGCAAGGCTGGGGATCCACAAACTCTCCCCCGTCGGATATCCTCGTCTCCCGCGACACGTCGTGGTTCGTGCATGGCTTCGATTATTTTCTTCCCGGCTTCTCACGCGACGCGCTTGAAGTCTTCAACCGCTTCATGGAGCCGTCGGGACAAGTCGTCGAGTACGTTCGCGGAGTCAGCGGCTTTAAGACGTCCTACGAGCTCAACATCAACGACGACACACCGCTGCACGTTATCGCGCTGCTGCATCATTACAACGTCACGCGCGACGACGAATGGCTCAAGTCGGTGTATCCGCTCATCACCAAAATAGCGGACTACATCCTCTCACAGCGCGACGACAACGGGCTCGCGTTCTGCCGCACCTCCGGCGTCGACCTTTTCGGCATCAGCTCGTGGCGGAACATCATCCCGTATTACACGTTGGCCGGCGCGGTGACGGAGATCAATTCCGAGTGCTACTTCGCTTTGGAAGCGGCGGCGGTTTGCGCCGCGATCCTCGGGGACAATGAGACGTGGCGCCGTCTTTCCGATGAGGCAACGAAGTTTCGGGAAGCGATTCGCAAGATGCTCTTCAACTCGGACACGGGTGCGTTCGTCCTGAACTACGACCAACACCACAACTATCAAGACAATTTTACGGCTGACGAAGTCTTTCCGGTGCTTTTTCGCTGTGCGGAATCGGATGAGAGCCGCGCGATCTTGCGGCGCCTCTCGGAGAGCGACTTCGTCACGCCCGTCGGGTTGCGCACGATCTCGATCGGCGATGGCTGGTATTTCCCATCGCACGGATTCGGTTTGCTCGGCGGCGTGTGGCCGGACTTGACGCTATGGTTCGCCGTTGCTCTCGCGCGGTACGGCATGCCGGATGAGGCCGCGCATTGGCTGCGCGCGATTTACCACGCGGTCGAGGAAGGCTCCGTGCGCAATGCCGTGCCGGGCGAGTTTCCGGAGTGGTTCGACGGCGGTTCGCTGACGAATCGGGGCATGTATCTTTCGCCGTGGACCGGCGCCAAATATCTGTGGGCCGTCGCCGAAACGATCATGGGACTCGATGGCTATCGGACGAGCGGCCGGTTTCATATCTCACCCCTGCTGCCGCACGACTTTCTTTGGTCGGCGGCCGTGCGCGTGCACTGGGGCGGTCGTTTGTGCACGTATGTCATCGATGCGCGGCGGCGAACGATCTACGGAGACATGCGAGAAGCGTCGGCGGACGAGCCGTACACCGTCGTCTTTGCCGGGCGCGACGTGAGCGACGAAATCACGACCTCGCCTCCCGAAGTCGCGGCGATCGGCTTCGAGGATGACCTCGGCGCCGTGCGGATCTTTCTGTGCAACTGGAACGATCGAATCCGCAACGTCTCGTTTGAATTTCGCGGCCACAGCTATCGCCGCCGGCTCTATGCGGGCGAGCTCGCCGAGATCACGCTCGGCTCGCCGCAAGTCGTCGATGCGTTGCCGCTCGACGGCCAGGCCACGATCCCCGAGCACGCGTAGGAACCGTATGCGCCGGCCACGGACCTCGCTCTTCCTCTTCCTGTGCGGTATCGCGCTGCTCGTTTCGATCTACGTGGGCGAGCGGATGGGCGAGCACGTGCTGAGCAAGACCGCGCAGCCGGCGCCGGTGATCCCGGAGGTCACGACGCCTTCGCCTGCGGCGACGCTCGCCGCGAGCGCGGGCCCGATCGTCGACTGGCGGAAGCTGCAAGTCGTCACGGTGGCGACCGACCCCGGCTTTCCCGATCCGCGCGTGACCAAGCCGCCGACTCCGACACCCAAGCCGACCCGCACGCCGACGCCCTCCCCGGCCCCCACGCTGACCCCGGAGCCGGCGGCGAGCGGAAGCGCGATCCCTCCCTACGTCCTGCCGACGCCGACGGCTCTTCAGGCGCCGCCCGTGCCCGGGGGCGGAGGATAGAATCCCGCGCATCTGTACGCGTGGTGTGGTAGTCTTGGACCTTCGGAGGGCTGAAAAACGACCGTGGACCGAATCGGGACTATTACCGTCAAGCGCGGAGCCGCGCAAATGCTCAAAGGCGGCGTCATCATGGACGTCACCGATGCCGAACAGGCGGTGATCGCGCAAGAAGCAGGCGCGGTCGCGGTCATGGCGCTCGAGCGCGTGCCGGCGGACATCCGCAGGGAGGGCGGCGTAGCTCGCATGAGCGATCTGAAAAAGATCCGCGAGATCATGGATGCCGTTACGATACCGGTGATGGCCAAAGCGCGTATCGGGCATTTCGCGGAGGCACAGGTGCTGCAAGCCGTCGGCGTCGATTGGGTCGACGAATCCGAAGTCCTCACGCCGGCCGACGAAAAATATCACATCGACAAAGAGAGGTTCGCGATTCCTTTTGTGTGCGGAGCCCGTGATTTGGGTGAAGCATTGCGGCGAATCGCCGAAGGCGCGGCGATGATTCGCAGCAAGGGCGAGGCCGGCAGCGGCAATATCGTTGAGGCCGTGCGCCACATGCGGGAGATCAGGGACGGTATCGCTCAGCTTGCCGCCGTGCCGCCCGAAGAGCTGGTCGCGCGAGCGCGCGATCTCGGCGCGCCGGTCGAAATCGTTCGCGAAGTGGCGAAAGCCGGACGGTTGCCCGTCGTGCTGTTTTGCGCCGGTGGCGTTGCGACGCCGGCGGATGCGGCGCTCATGATGCAGCTTGGCGCCGAAGGCATTTTCGTCGGCAGCGGGATTTTCAAGTCGCAAGATCCTGCGAAGTATGCGAAAGCGATCGTCGACGCCACCACGCACTTCGGCGACCCGAAAATCGTGATGGAAGCGCAGATGCAAATCGCGGGCGCGGGCGCGATGGCCGGGCTCGACGTGCGAACCCTGGCGCAAGATCAATTGATGTCGGTGCGAGGCGTCTGAAGAAAAAGTCGGTCGTCGGGGTTCTCGCACTCCAAGGGGACGTCTCCGAACACCTCGCTTCTCTCGAACGTTCCGGCGCGACGGGATTGCAGGTGAAGACGCCGGAAGATCTCGAGCGCGTTGACGGGCTGATCATTCCCGGCGGAGAATCCACGACCGTCATGAAGCTGCTCGCGCGCTTCGGTCTCGAAACGCCGATCAAGCAGCGAGTGAAAGACGGGATGCCGCTGTGGGGCACGTGCATGGGGATGATCGTCGCCGCGCACGACGTGGCCGATTTGAAGCAGCCGACGCTCGATCTGCTCGACATCACGGTGCGTCGCAACGCCTTTGGGCGGCAGGTCGCGTCTGCTGAAGTCGCTCTCCCGATCCCGGCACTCGGCAGCAAGCCTTTTCCCGCCGTGTTCATTCGCGCGCCGTGGATCGAGCGTGCGGGCAAAGGCGTTGAAGCGCTGGCGAGCCGCGAGGGTCACCTCGTGTTCGTCCGCCAGAACAACGTGCTCGGCTCGGCGTTCCATCCGGAATTGACGCACGACGACCGGCTGCACCGGTACTTCGTGGAAATGATTGCGCGCCGAACGAGCTGAGGCCGCGCGGCCGAAGGAACCTGACGCCGCAGCGCCCAAACGCTGAGCCGGTCGAATCTTATGGTTCGACTCGTTTCCGTCATGCAAAGGAACTGCAGATGGTGCGAGCCGCATTGGCGTGTGTCCTCACCTTCGCTCTCGTCGCAATAGCCAGCAGCGGCTATGCAGCTGCGCCCGACGGATCTTCGGGCGGTAAGAGCACGGCGATGCCGGTCATGGTCTATACTCCCAAGCCGGAAAAGAAACCGCCGGATACGTTACAATTTCGGCGACCGGTGCTGTTCGTGATCGTGCTCGGCGGTAACCCCGACATGCGGGCTCGCGTCGCGGTCGCGATGGCAAAAGTCCTCGGTCGTAGACTGTCATTGAACGTCGTGCCCGAAGCCGACTGGGGCATCAAAGATTACGTCGATCAGTGCAAGTCCGATCCCAGCACGGCAGGAGCGTTCATCGTGCAGCCGCCGGGTTACGGAAGCCGCGAAATCGATTCGCTCGTCGCTCTCCGGAAGATCGCTACGGTGGAATTCAACGCGATGATTTCGACCTGCCCGCAGTTTTACGAGCTGCACGACGTATCGCCGCGACCTACACCGGGTCCGCCCGAAATTACCTGGGTGGCCAAGACCTCGACCGGCGAGTTTGGCCGCACGTACGTACAATTTCTGCCGTTCGCGGTGCTGACGTCGATCTGGCTTGCGTTTTCGCCGCAAAGGCTCTATCAAACCGCGACAACACGCGTCATCCCCGCGCCCAGCCCGGTGCCGCCCGGCGGATATAACAGCAATGTCACGACCACGTCCGCGACCACGCTAAATGCGAGCGGCACCTCGACATTGCAAAATAGCGTCGTAACGCAGGTCGGAGCCGCCGCCCTCGACTTTGGGCAAAAAGGTGACGTCAACCAGTTGACGATGCGCGCCGCGGAAGCCGGCGCTTGGGAATTCATGCAAGCGTATCAGGGTTATTGCGAGAACAGCAGCGGCAAGAGAGACGAGGAAGACAAAGCGCACAGGCTTCCCTATAACTCGATCGATCAGGCGACGTTCTGCGCCTGGTTACATCCCTTCGTCGCCGGGAAGATCACGTACAAAGAATCACCGGGCTCATTGCCGCAAGCGGCGCACGGCGTACCGGTAACGCTTACACTGACGAAGTCGCCCGGCACTATTCAGATGCCGACCCCGATTGCAACCACCCATACCGACTGCTTGGGCACATATCATTTCACAAATGTCCAGCCCGGCGCCGATTACGAAATCTCCGTGGGGCCAATGCCCGGGCCGCTTCCAAAACCGCAATTCGTAACCGTGCGCGCGACGGGCGAAGGCTCTCGTCAGATCGCTGATTTTACCGTCAGCGCGTCACCGGCGAGTCCGTGCCGGCCACCGCCGGCGTCTGTGGGTTCTTCCTCTCGGTCTAACGGCCAAGCATCCGTTCTCATGCACAAATAGGCCGGACAGCGATATCCAAAGGCTCATAAGTCGACTGATGGCCAGCCGCGGCGGCTGGTTCCTTCAGCGTCAGCCTAATAGGCGCGTACGTAGTCGATAAACGGGTCGTGACGCGGCTCTGCGCAGTGGATCGGCGGCGCGCGCCAGCCTTCCGGCAATGCGCGCAACGCGCGAAGCTTGCTCACGATCTCGTTCATCATGTCGGCCGGCGGCGGTTCGTACACCCACGCGCACGGAGGGTAGTAGGCGACGCTCTCGGCCAGGTCTTCTCGAGCAGTTTGCAGGTATCGCAGCCGCTGCGCTGCGTCCACGACCAGCGTCTTGCCGTCGGGCGTATGCGGCTTCGGATCGAGAAACGCTTGCCAATTGACATACGCAAGAACGTAGAGAATCCACCCGGCGCGCTCGCGGCAATAGCCCGCTATTCGCCAGCATTCTCTAAGGTCGCGGTAGCTCGCGTGAAGGTCGACGTTGCGGACGTAGGTGCTCCAGGGATCGTAGATGGATGTATGGTCGAGCCGCCATACCGGCGAATCGGTTTTGTGCACCACGACTTGGGCCTGAGCGCGGAAGAACAACGAATGGCCGTTCGAGCGGCCGTTCAAGTATTGCAAGAAATCTGCGTATCGGTCTACGCCCGTGAAGACTGCTTCGTTCCACACCAGGCGATCGACCGAGACGGCTGCGTTGTACTGCTCGTCGATGTCTCCAATCGCGCCGATCAAAATCGGAAGCCGTGCACGCGGCGGCAGCAGCACGACAAATTGGCGGAAGGTCGAGTCCGCAACCAGCGACGGGGTGAGGTTGTGCGAGATGAAGTCGATGCACGCCGAAATCGCATAGGCGTACACGGCCGCTCCGAAAAGAACCGCGCCGATCCCCGCGGCAAGCGGGATGCGCCTCCCCAGTACGACGCCTGCCGACGCCGACACCAGACCGACGGCGGCGAAGCTCAAGAGCAGCATCGCGGTGGAATTGCTGCGGACGGCAATCAATCCCAAGACGAGAAATGCGGTGGCGACCCCGATGATGGTCCCGAACGTCGCCTTGATGATGAGACCCGTGCGAAGCCGGCGCTCGGCCTCGATTCGGCGTGCCTCGATACTGCAATCAAGGTAACGCATCGCCGTTTCGAAGGCGCCCGGCTTCGAATACCGTTGCCCCCACGCCGGGGTGGGACGGTTTTCCTCGCGCCAAAACCGGACGATCGCAAGCTCGGTCCCTGCCAACAAGGAAGGATCGGCGCGCCCCGCTCGGACCGGGCGGTAGCTCGATTCGAGGTTTTTGTTCGACCACACTTGCGTCGCAAGATATACCAGACGCGTGTAAACTTGCGCCGACTGGGCTTCTTCTTGAACCCAGCGCACGAGTTTGTCCCAGACGCGCATCACCGACTCGTGCGCGAGGTCGAGCACGTCGTCGGGTTTGAGCGGAGCGCTGCCCGCCGGCGTGAGAAATGAGACGGATTCGGCGCGAAAGCGGTGCGCGACCTCAACCACGTCGTCGAACGACGCTTGCGTCACCTCGCAGGCAGCACGGACGGTGAGGGGGTTACGAACGCCGCTCGGATCGGTGAGCGCTTTGAAAAGCCGGCAGCAGACCTTCCGGAGATGCTCTGGAAGCGCGTCATAAATTGTGTTCCCGTGACGCGACAACGCGTTTTGGATGCCCGCGATGGCGTCGGAGCGATAGAGGGCCTCGTCTAGATGATGCGCCGGCCCCGCGAGATCCCAGAGCCGCATCAGGCAGTGCTGCAGCACCGGTAACTGTTCCATCTCATTGCCGACGTCGTTGAGCAGCTGCTCGACGAGGTCGGAGTCGATCGTGCCTGCCGCTTTTTCGATCGGCTTGCGGATTACTTCTTCGCGCTGATCGCGCGTCAGCGACGGAACCAAGAACTGCGATGCGCTCACGGCTTCAGGGAGATTTTGGAACTGCGCGCAATGGCCGATAAACTCAGAACGCATCGTTATGAGAATGCGAACGTCGTATGCCTGCGAGCGGCTGGCCTCCAGGAGGATCTGTACGAATTGGCCCGCCTCATTCCGTGACGCCGCCGCATACCGAAAAAGCTCCTCGAATTGATCGACAATGACCAGAATCTTTTTGTTCGCGATGGTTGGAACGCGCAAGAGCGCCTCAGAAAGCCCTACGCTGGAACGCCCGATCGCGAATTGGATCAGCTCGCGCCGAACGTCGGGATCTCCCTGCGTCTGCGGTGTTTCCGTTCGCGATGCAAGCTCGACGATCGCGTCCGAAAGTTCCTGGAGCGGTGCTCCGCCCGGCCGCAGCGTCGCCGTCGCCCAGCTCGCATCGAGCAAGGGCAGCAGACCGGCGCGCACGAGGGATGATTTTCCGCTGCCGGAGCTTCCTATGACGGCAATGAAGTGCGACCGATCCAGCAAACGGTACAACGAGTAGACTTGAGATTGGCGACCAAAAAAATATTCCCGATCGGCGTAATCAAACGGCCGCAACCCGGCAAACGGTCGTTCCTTCGAAAGACCCGGCGGTGTGGTGCGGATCATGTCGGAATGGACGCGGTCCCGTCGCCTGCAGCGGGACGAACCGGAATGGCGTTCGTGAACGCACCGAGATCATCGGGCCCGGGCTTATCGGTCGCAGTGAGATCGATGACGACGTCGACTTCCGGTCGCGGCGGGAACTCGATCAACGCTTCCTTCCGATCGTTGCGCGGCGGTCCAACCGCGACCGCACGGCTCGAAAAATTGCTCTTGCGTCCGAGCATCCGCCAATCGCTGCATTCGTCGATTACCGAGAAGGTGAATGCTTCGTCGGCGTTCGCCCAGCACACCAGGACCGCATCGCAGTTCTTTAGCTGCTTCTCGTGCCACGCTCGCAGCGCGGACGCCTCACCTTGGAAGATCGGAAAGACGGTTCCGATGGCGCGCTCGCGAAGCGCTCTCGCGACCGTCATCGCGTATTGCGTATCGTCTTTCTGATGGTAAATGTAAACGCGCGCATCGGCCGGCAGGGCGTGCGCTCCGGTTACGGGAGCGTTGTCTCGGAGATTCTCGATCAGAAAGTCCACGAACGCACTGAGGTCGCTGCCGTCCACCTTGTCGCTCTCCATTTTTTCGGCGAACCTGCGCAGAACTTCGAGCGGATCTCGGCTGATGGAGCCATTCAATTGCGACGGCGCCCAGATGAGGCGCCGAAAGCTCGATGCGGGCCTGACCCTCTTTGCGCTGCGCTCGAGCTGGAGCCGCGCGATCGGCGGCAAACCTTCCTCGGGCGTAAAGCCGGACTTCTCACCCAGGAGGTGGACCGCGATTTCGGCGGTCTCGAGCGCCTTATCGAAGAACTCGACGGCACTCGTGTCGAGAGGAATGTCTTGCGCAGGGTCGGGGACGACGGCGTAATCTCTACTGCCGAGTTCCCGCACAACACGATCGAACGCCGTTTTCATGTCCGGAGCGGGACGCGCCACGAAAATCGCGCGTTTCGCCGCCGGAGCTGCGGCAGTGGGAACGACGATTGCCGTCTCGATATTTCCTTTCGTGCAGGCTCGTCCCCACAGGTCCAGCGCAAGTGCTTCGACGACGGACTGAAATTCCGGCAGCCGGCTCTTGCCCAGCGTAAAGTACTCGTAATATCCGCCGGGCGAGTCTTTGTCCGGTCGAAAGAACTTATAGCCTTCCTGTCCCTGGAGCAGAGGCGGCCGGCGAGCGGGATCGACCCAGAGCTTGTTCACGACGATCACGTGCCGTTTTATTTGCGACGTGTCGTCTTCGAAACGTCTCGCGAAGTGTTGGAGCTCTCGATTACACCATTCCGAGTTGAGCCAGTTGTTCGAAAGAATGACGAGCAGGACATCCGCGCCGTCGAGCCCGGCTTCGATCTTCGGTCCAAACTGCTCGCTCGGGACGATAGCGCGATTGTCGCGCCAGATTTCGGCTACTGGAGGTTTCCCGAGCTCGACCAGCCGGTTTTCGACGTACGCGACAAGCGTGCTGACGAAACCTCGCCCCGCGCCTTCGACGGGGGGTAGGTCATCATTACGAGCGTACGAAACGAAAATACCGAGCGCCCCATGAGACGCCATGGCGTGGGGTTCGGCGCGCTGTTGTTTGACGACCTGGCCGCGGGGCGCGGATAAGGGTAGGAGCCGGGGGATGCCGTAGTCTAGGGGCGATGACGACGGACGTACAGGCGCCGCCCATCGAGCAAATTGGCGCAGAGATCGTGGCCTCGCTCTGCATGGCAGGGCTGGCTTATCTTGCCAAAGAGGACGTGGACTCCGCATCACTCGCCTGCGATATCGTCGGCCTCGCCTTCGACAGGTTGAGTAGTCGGCTCCAAGCTGAGGAACGGACCGGTCTCGGCGAGCTGATCACGGAACTTCGGATGCAGATTGTCAAGAAACGAGGCACGTCATGAACGACGTCCTCGTTTTAAATTTTACGTATGAAGCGCTGAACATCACGTCGTTCCAGCGCGCTGTGAAACTCATCTTCGCCGGTAAGGCCGAAATCATCCACGACCGGGATCGGATCCTCAGCTCGCCGACATGGGAGATCCGGATGCCGTCGATCATCCGGATGCTTTACTACATCAAGCGGCCGATGCAAAAGGTCGCGCTGACGAAGAAGAACGTTCTGCTGCGCGACGACTACACGTGCCAGTACTGCGGCGTACGCGGCGAGCGCATGATGACGGTCGATCACGTCGTGCCGCGCAGCCGTGGCGGGCCGTCGACCTGGGAGAATCTCGTCTGCGCGTGCATGCGGTGCAACAACCGCAAGAACAACCGCAGTCCGCAGGACTCCAATATGTCGCTCTTACGCAAGCCCAAGACGCCCAAGTACATTCCGTGGATCCAGATCCGGCGCAACACGTTCCCGGGTGAATGGCACAAGTTTCTGTTCCTTTACAACGTCTCGATCGAGACGAAGCTCGAGCCGGTTCACTAAGTGTCCTCGACCCCTCCGGCGTACGTTACGGTCACGGATGCGGCCGGACGAGTGCTCTTTCGCCGTCCCGCAACGGAGGCCGAGGTGGAAGAGGCGCGCCAAATCGCCAAGCAGGCCGACGCCGAGGCGCACTCCGTGCTGGCGGCGATTGCCAAGGAGCGCGAGCACGGCCCCGTGCCGCCGCCGGCGATCGACGGAAAGCGCGAGGGCGAGGAGCCTGCCGCGCCTGCGGCACCCGCGCAAGACGGTGCTCCCGTCGACATTCGGGACTCGTTTGCGGGGGTCAAAGTGCCGAAAGAGAAGGAAGAAGCCCCTGCATTTACGGACCTCGGCGACGATCTGGACTTTTTCAGCTCGCTCGACGGAGGAGGAGATTAGGACCGCGCGATGATTCGGCGGATTGAGGGCGAGCGCCCAAGTCAAGTCCATCGTAAGCTCGCGCTGCGGCGCGCAGGAACGGAAATCGTTCCTCTGGTCGACACCGCCGCGCCGCTCTTGGCGTTGCGCTACTCGAACGGTTTCGTTACCGTCGAGGTCTCGTACGATGCGCTCGACCGCTTCATCGACATGACCGGTGACATCCCGCTGCCTGTCCACGACGATCCTGAGACCGGCGACCGCCGCTGCTATGACGCGAAGCGCGGCGTCAAGGTGATTTACGACCGGCGCATGCAGCTGCGCGAAGTTACCTCGCAAAGCCGCGACGGCCTCACGATTCGCCTGAACTTCCCGGCCGGCACCGGCCAGAGCGTTGCCGCCTAAGGCTTGAAACAGCTCCTCGACCAGAACCGCACGCCGTACTTCGACGTGCTGCTTGACTACGTCGACTCGGGCGTGGTCCCGTTCCACACGCCGGGCCACCAGCAGGGCCATGGAATGGATCTCGCATTTCGCGAGTTCGTCGGCGACAACGTGCTGGCGATCGACCTCACGCAAATTCGCGGGCTCGACGATCTGCTGCAGCCCGAAGAGGCACTCGTCGAAGCGCAGGCGCTTGCGGCCCAAGCCTACGGTGCCGATCATTCGTTCTTTCTGATCAACGGCAGCACCAGCGGCAATCAGTGCATGATGATGGCCGCGGTCAATCCCGGCGAGCAAATCGCGATTCCGCGCAACTCGCACAAGAGCGCGCTGGGCGGCCTCATCATGAGCGGCGCCGTACCGGTGTACATGCGTCCCGAGGTGAGCGAATCGCTGCACATGGATCACACGGTGACCCCGGAGACCGTCGAGGAAACGCTGCAGGCGAATCCGGGTGTTCGCGCCGTCTACGTCGTCAGCCCGACGTATTACGGCGTTCAGGCCAACCTCGGTGCGATCGCGCGCATCGCGCACGCGCACGGCATTCCGCTCATCGTCGACGAGGCTTGGGGGCCGCATTTCCATTTTCATCCAGATCTCCCCGCCGACGCGCTCGCGAGAGGCGCGGACATGTGCATCAACTCGACGCACAAGATGCTCGGCTCGATGTCACAGACTGCTATGCTGCACGTTCGCGGCAGGCGCATCCCGCTCGACCGCCTCAAGGCTGTCTACAAGCTCTTCCTCTCCACGTCGCCGAATCTCGTCCTCATCGCGTCGCTCGACGTCGCGCGGCGGCAGATGGCGACACAAGGTACTGCACTGCTGTCACGCACGATCGAGCTTTCGAACGAGACGCGCAAGCGGCTCAACGCCATCCCCAACGTCTATTGCTTCGGGCGCGAGCTCATCGACGGCAAAGGCGTCTTCGATTTCGATCCCACGCGAATTACCGTGACCGTCAAAGATCTCGGCTACACCGGCTATGAAGCCGAAGAGATTTTGCGCCGGCGGTACAACGTGCAAGTCGAGCTGGCAGACCTCTTCAATTGTCTCGCGCTCTTTACGATCGGAACCACCCAGAAAGCAGCCGATGCGTTCGTGGGCGCGGTCACCGAGCTGGCGCGCGAGGACCGCCCGGTCGACATTTTCTCTCCATCCGGCGTTCTCGAACGACGGCTCAAGACGGGAACCTATCATTTGCCGAAAATGCCGCCGGTACGGCTCTCTCCGCGCGAAGCATTTCTTTCGCCGACGGAATTCGTGCCGTTCAAGCAGAGCGCCGGCCGCATCTGCGCCGAGGTCATCACGCCATACCCTCCGGGGATTCCCGTGATCTCCCCGGGCGAAGAGATCACAAAGGAGATCATCGACTACTTGCAGCTCGAGAAACGAGCCGGCGTGCGCATGCAAGGCCCGTACGATGACGACCTCAAGAGGATCAGGGTGGTCAAGAATTCCGGTTAAAGCCCTGCTGCTCGGTGCGCCGTTCGGCTGACCCGAATGCCACCGTTTCAGGCAATTTCGGGTAAGGACTGTTGGGAGGCCCGCGGCGCCGATCATCGCGCGGGCGTCCGAATACTATATATGGTAGCCTGCCGAAGGAAGGGTCCAACGCCTAGTGGTGGAAACTCGGTAAGCAACGTGAGGTCTCAGCCGCGGCCGGCTCCGATGAGGAAACCGATTGGCAGTTAACGCCGAGTCCTTTTCGCCGTCTTGGGAGCTCACGCAGCTCCTGGATATCTTCCCCTTAGCGATCCGCCAGGCGCTCGTGCGCCTGCCCAACATCGACGAGATGATCGAGGTCGTGCTCGATCTCGGCCGGCCGCCCGAAGCGCGCTTCGAGAACAGCTTTGTTTTTCTCGGCGACGCACCGGTCACACACGAAGATCTCGCGCACGTCGCCTCTCGTCTGTCGCCCTTCGGCGCCGACAACCGCGCCGGCATCGAACGTACGCTGCACCGCATTTCGGCGATCCGCAATCGTACCGGCAAAATCATCGGGCTCACGTGCCGCGTCGGCCGCGCGATTTACGGCACGATCGACATCATTCTCGACGTCGTGCGCAGCGGCAAGTCGATTTGCTTGCTTGGCCGGCCGGGTGTGGGGAAGACGACGATGCTGCGTGAATGTGCGCGCATCCTCAGCGAAGACGGTCGTCGCGTCGTCGTCGTCGACACGTCGAACGAAATCGCGGGCGACGGCGACGTGCCGCATCCCGGCATCGGGCATGCGCGCCGCATGCCCGTGTCGGATCCGTCCTTGCAGCATCACGTGATGATCGAGGCGGTCGAGAACCACATGCCGCAAGTGATCGTCATCGACGAGATCGGCACGGAGGCCGAAGCGCTCGCCGCCCGCACGATAGCCGAGCGCGGCGTGCAATTGATCGGCACCGCTCACGGCCAGAGCCTCGGCAACATTTTGAAAAACCCGACGCTCTCCGATCTGCTCGGCGGCATTCAAGCGGTGACGCTTTCCGATGAGGAAGCGCGTCGCCGCGGGACACGCAAGACGGTCCTCGAGCGCAAAGCGCCCCCCACCTTCGACGTGCTGATCGAAATTGTCGATCGCGGACGCCTCGCGATCCATCGAAACGTCGCCGACGTCGTGGACGCGTTGCTGCGCGGCTACTCCCCGCAACCGGAGATCCGTGAGCGGGGTCCGGCCGGGCGCGTGACGGTCGTGCAGCAGGCCGACACACAGGTGCTGCCGCCCGCGCACCTGCACGACGAGGTCGACCGCGAGACGGGTACCGAGGGCGAGAAACCTATGATGATCTTCCCGTACGGCGTCTCGCGGAACAAGATCGAGCGCGCCGTGACGAATTTGCGCGTGAATGCGGCGATCGCGCGCAAGTGGGACGATGCCGATATCGTGCTCACGCTAAAGACGCTCGAGCGCAAAGAGTCTGCCAAACTCAAAACGATCGCGTCGGAGAACGTTCCGATCTACGCCATCAAGACCAACACGACGACGCAGATTCAGAACGCGCTCAAAGATATCTTCGACTTGCCGTCGGTCGACGCCGAAGAACTGGCGCTGAGAGAAGCCGAGGAAGCGATCTATCAAGTCTTGCTCGAGAACCGCGCCGTCGAGCTGACCCCGCAAACCTCGTACATTCGCCGCATGCAGCACCAGCTGGCCGAACGCCACCGTTTGCAGTCACGCAGCACGGGCCTCGAACCGAACCGCCGCGTGCAGATTTATCGAGGGCCCGAGCCCGCAGCGCCTTAGCGCGCGGATTGCACCTGAACGCGCCCTGCGTTGTCGATCAGGAATGTCGTGTCGAATTGGCGGATCTCGCCGTCGACTTCGAGGCGGCTGTGCACGTGGCAGCGATGAATTTCTTGGTCTCCACGCTTCGTTACGCCGGAGTACGTCATGCGCAGCAGCGGCGCCTGACCCGGGCCCGGCGGCGCGAGGTGGTTTGCCTGAACGAGTGTCTTGACGATTTGCTGCTGGACGGCAAGCGGCAGCAGACGAAAAGCGTCATCCCCTTTGCTCTTGACGGATTTGAGCTCTTCGGTGGCCTTGCTCGCCACCTCCGTCGGCAAGTCGTTGCAAAACCGCACGACTGCGTCCCAATCGTCGGCAGCGATGCCGGCGAACTTCGTGGCGAAGCGGTGCCACGTCGTTCCGTCTTGCGTTACCTGATCGTGGCGCACGACTTGCACGCGCACTGTGATCGTGCGCTCGGCGATTTTGAGCGTCACCGTGAATTCGGGCTCCGGAGGCTTGTCTTTGAGAACGAATAGCGCGCCCGTCGCCGAAATTTCTTGGCCGAAGCCGTCGACAACGTTGTTCGGGTCTTTCATCCAACGGATTGGATAAGTAACCGACTTTCGCTGGTGCGCGCGGCGCTCCGGCCCTTTACCAGAAAACAACTGGGCAAGTTCGTATAGCACGTCTCACCTGCTTAACCGTCGGGCGGGTACGGGACCTAGAGCGCGAAGCAGGATGCGATGTTCATCACCTTCGAGGGGATCGAGGGGTCCGGAAAGTCTACCCTGCTGGAGCTCGTCGGACGCGAACTCCGCGAGCGCGGGGTGGACGTCCTGCAGACCCGGGAGCCGGGCGGCACCCCTTTGGGCGAGGCGGTTCGCTCGCTTTTCTTGGATCCGGCCTGCAAGATCGAGCCCATGGCCGAGGTCATGCTGCTGAACGCCGCGCGCGCCCAGCTTTGCGGCGAGGTCATCCGCCCGGCGCTTCGGGCCGGAAAGAGGGTGCTGTGCGACCGGTTCTACGATGCCACGATCGCGTATCAGGGGTATGGCCGGGGACTGGATATCGAGGAATTGCTCAAGGTTTGCCTGGCGGCGACGTCCGGACTGACGCCGGACTTGACGTTCGTGCTGGATCTCTCGCCTGAGGTATCGCAGCAGCGCGTCCGCGGTCGCGCGGGCGACGGTAAGCGCGGCATCGACCGCCTCGAGCGCGAACCGCCGGAATTTCATCGCAGCGTCCGGGAGGGCTATCTCGACATCGCGCGCCGCTGGAGCACGCGATTTGTCGTGCTCGATGCGCTGGCCGCGCCGCAAACGCTGCTCGAGCGCGCGCTTTCCAAAATCGAGCGCGCAGGCTCTACGCTGCGCACGACGGCGCCATGATCCATTTCGACGTGATCGGCGCCGAGGGACCTCGGAGATTTTTCTCGTCGCTCGATAGCGGGCGCCTCGCGCACGGATACGTCTTCACCGGCCCCGACGGCGTCGGCAAACGCACGTTTGCGGATCGCTTGGCCCAATCGCTTCTCTGCCGGACGCCGAAGCCTGTCCTGCTGGGATATTGCGGCGAATGCGCGGGCTGCAAGATGGTGCGGGCCGGCACGCACCCCGATCTGATAAGCACCAAAGAAGCCCTGAGAATTCGTGACCCGCAGGGCGATCAAGGTTTTCACGAAGATCGTGCTATCACATCGGTCGATCTCGTCCGCCAATTCGCGCTGCATGCCTATGAGGACGGATGGCGCATCTTCATATTCGAGGACGTCGAATTTGCATCAACGGACGCCGCCAACGCTCTTTTGAAATTCTTTGAAGAGCCGCCGCCACGAGTGCTGCTGTTGCTGACGACGGACGCACCCGGAACGCTTTTGGAAACAATCCGTTCGCGAATGGTCGAGGTGCGCTTTCCGCTGCTGTCACGGGCGCAGGTGGAGGAGATCCTGCGCAAACTCGGTTATACGGACGCGAAAGAAATTTCGCGCGCGGCCCTGATCTCGCAGGGCAGCGTCGCCCGTGCGCTCGCGTCGCTCGATGGTGAGGCGCGTGAGATTCGCGATGCAGCCGTCGCATGGTTCTATGACGTCATCCAAGGCGGGAACGTCGAGGATGCGCGCTGGGCGGTTCGCGAGTCGCTCGAGGAAGGGCTCGAGCAGATCAAGACGCTGACGCGCGACTGGCTCGTGGCGAGCGTCGCGGGAAAGGAGATTGCGCCGCTCGCCACCGACCAAGCACGCGGGATTGCGAAGCTGCCGAAGGCGGAGCCGAGCGATCTGAGCCGCGCGCTCGCCGCCATTACGGAAGCGGAGCGCATTGCCCGCACCAACGTGATGCCGCATTTGGTTGCGGAGTACGTTCGCATGAATCTCGCTGCATGCTGCCGCTGAGCGATCTGCGCGTCGTCGAGTTCTGTCACACGATCATGGGGCCGTCGTGCGGCTTCGTGCTCGCGGAGCTCGGCGCCGACGTCATCAAGGTGGAAGCGGCACCGGGCGGCGACCGGACGCGCGACTTGGTGGGGTTCGCTGCCGGATTCTTTCCGTGCTTCAATCGCGGCAAACGCAGCTTGCTCGTCGATCTGAAATCGGAGCGCGGCAAGGACGTCGTGCAAAGGCTGCTCGAGCGCTCGGACGTCCTGGTCGAGAACTACGGTCCGGGGACCATGGAGCGGCTGGGTTTCGGCGAAGAGGCAGTCGCGGCGATCAATCCGCGAGTCGTGTATTGCCGGTTGAAAGGCTTTTTGCGCGGCCCATTCGAGCGCCGTCCGGCGCTGGACGAAGTCGTGCAATACATGTCCGGGCTCGCGTATATGACGGGTTTTCCGAATCAGCCGATTCGTGCGGGATCGTCGATCGTCGATTTGATGGGCGGCGTGTTCGGCGCCGTCGGCATCCTCGCGGCGCTGCGCGAACGCGCTCGCACCGGCCGCGGACAGACTGTGAAGGCGTCGCTCTTTGAAAGCGCGGCGTTTTTGGTCGCACAGCATATGGCCGCGCAAGCCGTGACCGGCACGCCGCCGCCGCCGATGACGGTGCGCTATCCGGCCTGGGGCATATACGAGACGTTTGAGACCGCCGACGGCACGCCGATGTTCCTCGGTATTACCTCGGACCAGCAGTGGGACCGATTCTGCCGCGCGATGGAACGCGAAGATCTGCTCGCCGATCCGGACTTCCGCGACAACAACGCGCGCTGCGCCGCCAAAGAGAAGCTCTCGCCGATCGTCGCAGGCATCATGAAGCAGCATCGCTTCGAGGAGCTGGCTGAAACCTTCGAGCGCGAGAACATCCCGTTTTCACCGGTCGCCAAGCCCGGCGATCTCTTCGACGATCCGCACCTCAACGCGCACGGCTGGTTGGAAGAGACGCGATTGCCGGACGGGCGTACGACGAAGCTTCCCGGCATTCCACTGGAGATGGACGGTCACGCCCTCGGCAATCGCCGCCAGCCGCCGCAGCTCGGCGAACAGACGGAAGAGATTTTGCAGGAGCTGGGCTTTGGCGCCGGCTTTTGATGCCGTGGTGAGAAGGGGTTACCGGAACAACGCTAAGATGGATTGGGCGTTGGTGTTGGCTTGGGCGAGGACGCTGGTGCCGACTTGCCCGAGGACCTGGAGTTTGGTGAACGCCGTCGTCTCCTGCGGAACGTTCAAGTCCATTATATTGGATTCAGAGCTTTGTAAGTTCACGGATGCAATGTTATTGTTGTCTTGCTCTTCGTTGAGCCGGACGATGATCGCGCCGATTTGCGCGCTTTGCGAGAGCACTTGATCGAGCGCGTAGTCGATCTGCCCGATACCGTCCTCGGCGCTGAGCGAGCTCATGAGATTCGTATTTGAAATGCGCAGCGCGGCGGTGTTCATTGCGGCGATGCCGACTTGAATTTGCGAACCCTCATCGGAGCCGGCTTGGATGGCCAGCGGCCCGTTTTGCTGATTCGTCAGCGGCGCGACCGGCTGTGTGACTTTGATATAGGACGTCTGGCCGAGGTCGGCGAGCGTGATGTTGCCGATGGTCGTCACGACACCGTCGAAGAGCGCTCCGCTCTCGTTGGCATTGAGGAAATACGGAGAAACCGTTGTGGTCTGACTCGCGGTGTCGTAGTACGTTGCTTGGACTTGAGCGGTTCCGTTGTTGTCGACGACTTTCAGCTCTATCGTGCCGTCGGTCTGATTGACGACCGGCGTCGAGCCGTAGCCCAAACCTGTGTACAGCTCCCAAAAGCCTCCGAACAAATTGGGCACCGGGGTGTCGAACTGAACCGTCGAGCTCGTTACGCTCCCGCCGGTAACGATGCCGGTATCAACGACTTGCGTGTGCGTACCGTTCGGATCCGGATCTCCGCCCGCGGTCGTCTCAACGACGTACGCGGTTTCTCCGACCGGAGCCCCGTCGGTCGCGGAGCCGCCGAAGGTGAACGTGTAGCTGCCGACCAGACCGGAGCCGACGAACGTCTGATTACCGGCGTAGACGTTTTCTCCGGCGGCGTGCGGTTTCGTAAAGGTCGCGACGAAGGTGTTCGGACCGAGCACCTTTTGGACGATGATGACTTCGTTCGTAGCAAACGACGTATAGCCGACTTGCAAGGCCTCGCCGCCGTAGAGCGGTTGTGGCCCTCCGGTGATCGTGACCACCTGCTGTCCGACGCCGACCGCGCTCGTCAACGACTGATTGATCACCGGCGACGCGATATCGCCGGAGTTGACGTTTACGGTCAACGTCGCATTAACGGTTCCGGTCGTCGGGTCCACGGCGTGAATGTAGATGAGGCCGCCGTCGATCCCGTAGACGCTGCCGGCCTGTAGATAGGAGGCATCGCTGACCGCGATCGTCTGAGGATTCGGTGACGCCGTCGCATTCTGCTGGACGCTGAATTCCAGCGTGGGCTTGTTGCCTTCTGCGACGTCTCCGGCGCTCGCGACTAAGTTTCCGCTGTTCGGTGCAGCGCCGGCGCTGGTCAGCGTCGAGTTCGATTCCAGCGTGATCGTGGCATCTTGCGCCGGTTGATAACCCGCGATGCTGCCGTCCAAGAGCGCTCGCCCGTTGAAGGTGGTGTTTTGCGCGATGCGGTTGATCTCGAGGAGCAGCTGATCGACTTCGGTCTGCAGACTGGCCCGATCGTTCTGGCTGATGATATCGCTCGACGCCTCGACGGCAAGCTGCCGAATGCGCTGCAAGATCGTCTTGATCGTGGCGAGCGCGCCTTCGGCGACCGTCGCGGCGTTGTTCGCGTCTTGCACGTTGCGCGCGCCTTGGTCGAGGCCGCTGACCTGCGACGTCAAATTTTCGGCGATGGCGAGTCCCGAGGGGTCGTCGGCCGCGCTGTTGATGCGCAAGCCCGAAGAGAGCCGCGTCGCCGAATGTTGCAAAGCGGCCTGCGTGCGATTTAAATTGAGGCTGACGCTATTCGCCAACAAGTTGTCGGCGACGCTGAGTCCACCGATTCCGGGCATCCGTTCCCCTGGGTCGATCCCCGGCCGCTCCTGGGACGGGTCTGTTTATCTCATCGAATCCGCGGACGGACCGATTTAGACGAACGGGTCGTCGGACAAGAGCCGCCGGTACGTCGCCTCCGTCTCACGATCGAAAGCAACGAGGAGGATGCGCCTCGGACGGCGCCCGCCGTCCAGCCACTTCAGGACTTCCGCGACGGCGATCGTGGCCGCGCGCTCGCGGGGAAAGCCGTAAATGCCCGTGCTGATCGCCGGAAATGCGATCGACTCCGCCGAGAGACTTTCGGCTGCTGCCAAGGCGTTGCGGTAGGCGCTCGCAAGCAGTTCGTCTTCGCGGTCGTTGCCTCCGCGCCAGACCGGGCCGACCGCATGGATGACGTGGCGCGCGGGGAGCCGGAAGCCGGGCGTGACGCGCACCTCGCCGGTCGGGCAGTGCGTGTATTGCTTGCACGCTTCCAGGAGCTCGGGTCCGGCTGCGCGATGAATGGCGCCGTCCACGCCGCCCCCGCCGCGCAGCCGCTCGTTGGCAGCGTTGACGACGGCATCGACGTCAAGCGTCGTGATGTCGGCGCTGACGATTTCGACGGCCACCGTCAGAGAAGCCAGGCGCCGCCGATGCCGAAAGCCTGCTGCCGGAACGACGGCGGTGCGGGCGCAAGCAACGAGATCGCCGCGCTAAGGGCGGCGCCGAACGAAAGCGATTTGATCGTATGCGCGCGCCAGAACGAGCGCAAAATAACCCAGCACAACGGCGCGAACGAACGCGACGATCAAGAACGAGACGAGACCCAATTGGATCGTGTAGAGCGGGATGAGGACCGTTCCGATTCCCCAGTACAGAACGATGAAGCAAATCGCCAGACCGATGGCCATCGGATAGTTTTCGCGAACGCGTTCGATGCTGGTATTGAGCGCATTGAAGCCCGGTATGCCGCCGATTGCGGCTGCCGGAATCGTGTAGATCAAGAAAAAGAGGGCCAACACGAAAAGTGCTTCGCCCAGCAGCGGGCTAATGAAACTGCCGAATTGCAGCGCGATGTAGATGATGAAATTGAGTCCGAGCGCCGCCATGAAGATGTCGGCAGCCTTGCGGCGCCCTTCTTCCCAGCCCTCTTCGAACGAGCCCTTACCGCGGCGCCATGCACCCTCCGCGACGATGAGCGAGATGCCCAAACCAAAGCAGTTGAACAGAAAGATCAGCAGCTGCAAGATTCCGCCCGTCAGCCCTCCCAAGACGCCGCCGCCCGAGGACGGCGCGCTGAATTCCTCAACCAGCACGCCGAGCACGCCGGTGAAGAGCGGCGCGAGAATCAGCGCAGGGGTTCGGAAAAAGAGCGGAATCGCTTGCAGATACATGCGCCTAGAACCTCGCGCCCGCGAGCGCGGAACCGCAGCCGCAGGTGCGCTGCTTCGGCATCGCTTCGATGATACCGAAAATCGCGCGTCTCACGCGCTCGTTGTTGCTGGCGAATACCTTCATGACTTCCTCGTGTGAAACCGGTTCCATACCGGGCATGCCTTCGAGACCGACGTCGTAATCGGTGATAAGCGAGATGTTCACGTAGCACATCTCGAGCTCGCGCGCCAGGTAGCTCTCCGGATATTGGGTCATGTTGATGACCTCCCAGCCGAGGCCGGAGAACCAGCGCGATTCTGCACGCGTCGAGAACCGCGGCCCTTGGATGACGACGACCGTTCCTTTTTCATGCGTGGTGATACCCAGCTTTCGCAGTTGCTCGATCGCGATAGGTCGCAGCTGCGGGCAATACGGATCCGCGAACGAGACGTGGGTTGTGACCGGCCCATCATAGAACGTATCTTTGCGGCCGCTCGTGCGATCCACGACTTGATCGCACACGACCATGTCGCCCGGCTTCACTTCCGGGACGAGCGAACCGCATGCGGTCGGCCCGATGATACGCGTGACGCCCAGCTCTTTCATCGCCCACAAATTAGCGCGGTAGTTAATGGATTGGGGCGGATAGCGGTGATCTTTGCCGTGACGCGGCAAAAATGCCACGCGCCTTCCCGCGACCTCGCCGAGAGCGACTTTGTCGCTGGGTGCCCCATATGGTGTCTCGAGCCAGACCTCGCGCGCGTTCTCGATCAGCGAGTAGAATCCCGAGCCGCCGAACACGCCGATTTCCGCAGATTCTTTTGCCACCTCATCTCCTTATCTCTGGACCGGCGACCTGGTTACGCGCTCGCGGTTGCCTCGGCCCCCCGGCATCCGTGCCGGCGCGGCACCCGATACTTGACATATCGCGATATATCGCGATAGCCTACGGGCAGGCCGGTTTCGATCGCGCCGGCGCCCAACCTCGTACGAAAAGGCAGCATTATGTTCCATGGATGCGAAAGCGGGAGACACCGCCATCGCAAGCGAGCGCGCCGCATGTGGGAAGCATTCGAATCGTTCAGCGAGCAGCAACGCATGCGCCGCGGCGACGTCAAGTACGCGCTGCTGAGCGCGCTGCTCAAACGGCCGATGCACGGCTACGACGTCATGCAAGAGCTGGAGGCCGCCTCGGGCGGACGGTACCGGCCCAGCCCCGGTTCGGTCTATCCGACACTCCAAATGCTCGAGGACGGTGGTTTCGTGACGAGCCAAGTCATCGACGGCAAACGTGTCTACGCGCTCACCGATGCTGGCCGCAAATTGCTCGGCGAACGCCCGCCCGACGACGCCGGTGAGGAAGGACCGCCCGGCGAGGATTGGCGCGCCGAGTGGCACGAGATGCGCAGCACAGCGCGCAAGTTCGGCGAGGCCGTGCGCCAAGGATTCACCACGTTCGATCCGCAGGCGCGCGAGAGGATCCGCAAAGTGATCGACGATGCGAGCCGCGCGATTTACACCATCCTCGCCGAAACAAAATAGACGGCGTGAACGCGTTGCTCGACGCGTTCGAGCGCCTTGGTATACGGGTCGATATCGCCGAGCATCCGGCGGTGTATACCGTTGAACAGAGCAAGACGCTGCGCGGTGAGCTGGCGGGCGCGCATTTGAAGAATCTGCTTCTGCGCAACAAGAAAAACGAGCTGTGGCTCTTGTGCGCGCTCGAAGATACGCCGGTGGATATCAAGATGCTGGGCACCAAGCTCGGCTCGGGGCGATTGTCGTTCGCGAACGCGCGGCAGCTAATCGAGACGCTCGGGGTGGAGCCGGGTGCCGTGACGCCGCTGGGCATCGTCAACGACCGCAGCGGTCTGGTGAGGGTCGTGCTCGAAGAACGTGTCCTGGCGTGCGAGCTGCTCAACTTTCATCCGCTGCGCAATGACGCAACCGCAACGATCGCTCGCGATGATTTCTTGCGTTTTTTGGAAGCGCAAGACCATAAACCCGTTATCGTGCGGCTCGACTGACCGGCGCCCTTTTTCCGCCGCTCGCTCTCTCGCCGCGCTCGGGATGCCGTTGGTGCCCGACATAACCGAGTGGTGGAATGCGTGGGAGTGGTCGCCGGATCAGATCCGGCGCTAGTCTTTGAAGTCGCTGGGTTTGAGCTCTTCGATGAATTTTTTGAAGCGCTCGAGTTCTTCCGTATCGTCTTTCTTGTCGGGTACCGTTTCTTCCAGTGCGATTTTGTCGCTGACATAGATCGGCGCCTGCATGCGCAGCGCCAATGCGATTCCGTCGGACGGCCGCGCGTCGATCTCTTGCGTTTCCCCGTTGGTGCGCACCACCAATTTCGCAAAGAATGTCGAATCCTTGATGTCGTGGATGACGATCTGCTCGAGCTTGGCCTGGAGGGCTTCGAGCATCATACGCATCAGGTCGTGGGAAAGCGGGCGCGGCACCTGGGTGCCTTCGAGGGCGAGCGCAATGGCGGTCGCTTCGAAGGGACCGATGAGGATCGGAAGGTAGCGTCGTCCTTCGAGATCTTTGAGGATGACGACGGGATCGTGTGTCAGCAAATCGATCCCGAGTTTGTCAACCTTCATTTGACGCATCTACGTTATTTTCGACTTTCCTAGGGGGTTCCATCCTTGGCGCTTTCCTGCGGGATCGTCGGCTTGCCGAACGTCGGCAAATCGACGATTTTCAATGCGCTCACGCGTTCGGCACATGCGCTTGCAGCCAACTATCCCTTTGCGACCATCGAGCCAAACGTCGGCGAAGTTCCCGTCCCCGACGACCGGCTGGGCGTCCTTGCGGAGATCGTCGGTACCAAGCGTATCGTCCATGCGACCACGCGCTTCGTCGACATTGCGGGTTTAGTCCGTGGGGCAAGCAAGGGCGAAGGCCTGGGTAACGCGTTTCTCAGCCACATCCGGGAAACGGATGCGATCGCCATGGTCGTGCGCTGTTTCGAGGATGCGAACGTCACGCACGTCGAGGGCGCGCCCGATCCGCTGCGCGACATCGACATCGTCGGTATCGAAATGGCGCTCGCCGACCTTGCCACGATGACGCGCCGGAAAGAACGACTCGAGCGCGAGGCGCGCGCCGAGCCGAAGCTGCGGCCGCTGCTCGTAGCTGCGGAGCGGCTGATCGGCGCATTAGAAGAAGGCCGGCCCGCGCGCGCCTTCGATCCGGCCTCGCTCGAGGGGTCGCTGGCCCGAGAGAGCTTCCTGCTGACCGCCAAGCCGGTGCTGTACGTCGCCAACGTCGACGAGGCCCAAATCGGCAGGCCGGGACCTTTGGCCGAAGCCGTGCTTGGGCGGGCCGCCGGCGAGCGAGGCCAAGCAATCGTGCTCTCTGGGAAGATCGAAGCCGAGCTGGCGGGTCTTTCAGAGGGCGAGGCGCGCGAATTCTGCCGGGAGCTGGGAATCGCCCGGAGCGGTCTGGACCAGCTCGTCCTCTCGGCCTATGAAGCGCTTGGCCTCATGACATTCTTGACCGCGGGACCGAAGGAGGCGCGCGCCTGGACGATCCCCCGCGGAACGAAAGCACCGCAGGCGGCCGGCAAAATCCATTCCGACATCGAGCGCGGCTTCATCCGCGCCGAAGTCGTTGCATACAATGATTACGCGCGCCTGCGTTCGCTTGACGCGGTGCGCGCCGCCGGATTGCTGCGGAGTGAAGGCAAGGACTACGTCATGCAAGAGGGCGACGTCGTCGAGTTTCTCTTCAAAGTGTGAGACCACGGCCAAAGCAATTCGAGGGCTTTTGGCCGTTTGTCCTAAAACAAACGGTCCGGGTACAATCCGTGAGGAGGCAACCGGGCATGTCGACCGCCGCGATTCGCGACCTTTCGGTTTTCGGTGAGGCGATTGCATACTTCAACGAAGCGGCCTCGCTTCTGGATCTGGGTCTCGGGATTCGCAACATCCTGACGCACCCGACGCGTCAAATCATCGTCTCGATCCCGTTCCAGCGCGACAACGGTGAGATCGAAGTGTATACGGGCTATCGCGTTCAGTACAACTTCACGCGTGGCCCGGCGAAGGGTGGGATTCGTTACCATCCCGGCGTCACGCTCGACGAGGTCACGGCGCTGGCGTTTTGGATGACGTGGAAATGCTCGGTCGTCGATTTGCCGTTCGGCGGCGGCAAAGGCGGCGTGACGTGCGATCCGAGCACCCTTTCCGTGGGCGAGCTCGAGCGCATCACGCGCCGCTATGCCGCCGAGCTGGTCGAAGTGATAGGTCCGAACAAAGATGTGCCCGCTCCGGATGTCGGAACGACCCCGCAAATCATGGCGTGGTTCATGGACACGTACTCCATGCACGTGCGCGAAGCGGTGCCCGGCGTCGTTACGGGCAAGCCGATCGAGATCGGGGGGTCGCGCGGCCGCGTGGAGGCCACCGGGCGAGGCGTTTCCTTCGTTACGCTGGACGAGCTCGAGCGGCTGGGGATCAAACCGTTGCAAGCGCGCGTGATCGTGCAAGGCTTCGGCAACGTCGGTTCGATTACGGCCAAGTTTTTGGCCGAAGCGGGTTGCAAGGTAGTCGGCATCTCGGACGTCACCGGCGGCTATGTCAACGAGCGCGGCATCGACGTTCCGAGCGCGATGGCATACGCTCAGGAACACCACTCGCTCGATGGTTACCGCGGCGGCGACCGCATCGACAACGACGCGCTCTTGGGAGCGCCGTGCGACGTGCTCATCCCCGCCGCGCTGGAGAATGTGCTCACCGGCGAGGTCGCGCGCGCCGTGCAGGCTAAGCTGATCGTCGAAGGCGCCAATGGTCCGACGGCGCCGGATGCTGACGCGATTTTCCGCCGGCGCGGTATCGATGTGATTCCGGATATCGTCGCCAACGCGGGCGGCGTGATCGTCTCTTATTTCGAATGGGTGCAAGACCGGCAAGGTTTCTTCTGGAAAGAACCGGACGTGAATCAACGTCTGCGCGAGCAGCTGCTCGACAATTTCAAGCTGGTGCGCGAGATCGCTCGAGCGCGGGGCGTCTCGTATCGGACGGCCGCGTACATGCTGGCGATCCAGCGTGTCGTCACGACCTTGAACATGCGCGGGATGTACGCGTAGCGAATTTCATTTCGGGCGTGCCGTCGCCGCGTACGTGGTCGCGGCCGGCTTGCTGGCGCTGCTGCTGCACTTTTTGAAGAGATGAACCTTTTCACTCGCGCCGCCGGGGCGATCGCCGGCGGCGTCGATTCACCGGTGCGGGCCGGAGCCGCCGTGGGCGGCGAGCCGTTCGTGCAAGCCCGCGGCGAAGGGCCTTATGCGTTCGATGCGGCCGGCAGACGGTACGTCGATTACGTCATGGCCTACGGGCCGCTTCTGCTGGGTCACGCACATCCGCTCGTGTCGCGCGGGCTGGATGAGATCGCCGCGCGCGGCGCGGTTTTCGGGTCGACGCATGAAGATGAAATCGTACTGGCGGAGCGCATTCGCTCGCATCTTCCGTCGATGGAACGCTTGCGGTTCGCGACGACGGGAACGGAGGCCGTGATGGGCGCGATTCGCGTTGCGCGCGCCTTCACGGGGCGGCCTGCGATCGTGCGTTTTGCCGGAAATTACCACGGCCATAGCGACGTCGCGCTGCTCGGCGCCGGTGCGTCGGCTCATACGGAAGACGCGGTGCGCGCAGGGATTCCGCCGGCGGCGCTCGGCGATCTCGGGATCGCGCGCTACAACGATCTCGACGATCTGGATCGCGTCCTCGCGCTGCCCTCAACGCGCGGCAGAACCGCAGCGATCATCCTCGAGCCCATCGTCGGCAACATGGGTCTCGTGCTGCCCGAGGACGGCTTTCTCGCCGGGGTGTTCGCGCGGGCGCGAGCGGCGGGCGCGCTCGTGATCTTCGACGAGGTAATCACGTGGCTGCGCCTCGGCGTCGAGGGCGCGCAGGGCCGGCTGGGATTTCGTCCCGATCTCACCGTGCTCGGCAAAAATCTCGGCGGCGGATATCCGCTTGCCGCGTTCGGCGGTCGTGCCGACGTTATGGCCGAGCTCGCGCCGCCGGGCGCGGTGTTCGCCGGCGGCACGCACGCAGGCAATCCGTTTTCGATCGCGATCGGCTTGCGCGTCTTGGATTTTTTCGAGCGCCATCCGGAGGCGTACGCTCGCATGCGCGAGCTGGCGGAGCGGCTCGCGCAAGGCATTCGCGAGATTCTCGCGCACCTGGAACTGAACTATGCCGTGGTGGCGCTCGAGAGCATCGTCGACTTCAAGTTTCGGCCTGGTCCGCCGACACGCAACTACGACGACCAGGCGCGGGCCGATGCGGCCGCTTATGCGGCGTACTATCACGCGATGCGCGAGCGCGGGGTGCTCCTGCCGCCGTCACAAAATGAAGTGATGTTTCTCAGTACGGCTCACACCCCGGCGGACGTCGAAGTAACCCTGGCTGCAGCCGAAGACACCTTCCTCGCGCTTCGCGAGCGAGCCGGCGGAGCCGTCCGATGACCGACGTCCCAGCCGAGCTCTATTAGCGTTCCGCCGCTGCGGGGCGACGAAATTTTCAGCATGCTGCTGCAGCGCCGCATCAAGGGAATGCCGCGTCCACGCTCCGCCGCCGCGGGAGGGAGCCTCCGGTTGGCCTCCGCTGCATCGATACCGCGCCCGTGGTCACGTACGCTTGCGAGCAGCCGGTCGCGCCGATCGAGCTTTATGCAAATGCGGATGGATTCTTTCGTGTTACCGTGCTCGACCGCGTTGGCAAACGCCTCGCCGACCGCGGTAACCAACTCATTTAGCCGGTCAGGGTCCAACTCGAGCACCGCGCCGACGTGCACCAGGTGGTCGCGTACTTTCCGAGCGTTCCAGGCGCTGGGCGCAATGCGCACGTCGAGCAACGTCATTCCTCTTTACTCTTATGGTACCGGCGGCGTATGGCGCGCTAAACCTCAGCCTGCTAAAGGTATGGTGGCGGTGACGGTCAATTGAGCCGCCATGCCGTCGTATGCACCCCCAACGGGCGACGAGCTTTGGGCTCTTCGCGACGAAGCGCGCACCGCGCGCATTCGAATTCACACTGCCAAGGGCGATATCGTCTTTCGATTTTTCGCCGACGACGCGCCGCAGCACAGCGCCGCTTTCATAAAGTTAGCGCGCGCAGGGTTCTATGACGGGCTCAACTTTCACCGCGTCGAGCCGGGGTTCGTGATTCAGGGCGGAGATCCACGCGGCGACGGAACCGGTGGGCCGGGCTACCACCTCGATGCCGAGTTCAACGACCAGCCGCATCATCGCGGGGTCGTTGCGATGGCGCGCGCGAGCAATCCCAATTCGGCCGGCTCGCAATTCTACATCACGCTCGGTGAGGCCCGGTTTCTCGACAAGCAGTACACGGTTTTCGGCGAAGTCGTCGAGGGGATGGACGTTGTCGATCAGATCCGCAAGGGTGACGCGATGGAGTCCGTGACGGTCGAGTAGTACCAGAACACCTCGATGCTCGGCTCCTAACGCCGAGATAGCGAGTATCGGGAGTCGACAGCACGGTTGACATCGTGGGCGATGCGGCGGATCGCCGCGACGGCGGCCGCGTAGTCGTACAGCTCCTTCGTCATGACGACGAGGATGTAAGGCGTGTCGCCGTACGGCTCGACGATCGCTACGTCGCTGCGCACCCCGGTGAGCTCGCCGGTCTTGTCCGCAACCTGCGTTCCCCGGGGAAGTCCGGCGGGAATCTTGTCGCGGTCCTCTTGCCCCAGCATGATCTCGATCATCTCGTTGCACGACGCGGCTTTCGCGATCGTGTCGATGCCTTCGCGCGCTCCTCGCTCGATACCGTACAATAACGTTCCCATGTCGCGCGCGGTCGATACGTTCTCGTTGTGCCGCACCATCGCGGCCCAGTCCAGGAAACGCCGCCGCAAGTGCGTCGCCGTCATGCCCGCGGGACCGCACGTGGCATTGATCGCGGCGAAGCCAAAATGCGAGATCAGCGCATTCGCAGCAGTATTGTCGCTTTGCCGGATCATGGCACGAATCAGCGTCATCAGCGGATAGCGCGCTCCGGACCGTGCATTCCCGAAGCGTTCGGAGCCGCCGACGAGATCGGCCTTTGAAATTACGATCGGCGCATCGCGGCGAAGCGTGCCGTCGTCGATGGCGCGGAATGCCGTTACCATGATCAGCACTTTTATCGTAGATGCGGTCGGAAACGGATCGCCGTCGTGATACGCGACGAGCGGTGGAGCGTTTGCCATCGTACGCGCGTACACCGCGATGTATCCGCGGAGTGAACTCAAGTATGCAAGCGAGAGCGTGGGCTGCGGAGAAGCGATTCGCGGGCGCAGAAGGAAAACACCGCAGCCACCGAATCCGAAGCGCAAAAGAGCTCGGCGAGAGAGCATCTCCTTGTATTCGGGGTGCTAACTTCCGGTCCCGGTGTAGTGGTTGAGCCCGATTCGCCAAAATCCGTAGGCGAGAGCGGCAAGGCACAAGCCGACGGCCGGCGTCATGAGGCCGAGGACGGGATTGAGATGCAGCGCCCCATCTTCTTTACCGAGAAAGTACGTGGCCGGGAAATAGTTCATGAACGCAAACGGAATCACAAAAGTCAAAATGACTCGCACCGCGCGGTTGTAGATGCTTAGCGGATAACGCGTAAAATCTTGTTCGAGAGACATGACGACCCAGCGTAGCGTGTCGACGCGAATGAACCAGAACGACGCGGTCGCGATGATCAAATTGATGCCGAAGTCGATGAGTGCGCCGCCGATAGCGATCAACGGTATGAATGCGAGCAGCAATGGATCGACGTGCACGCGCGAATAGGGAATTGCCAGCCCCAAGAAGGCGATCGAGAGGAACAGCTCGTCGGGCCATACTTGCTGTGGAACCGTCATCGCCTGGAAAAGCGCGTCGAGCGGCCGGATCAAAAAGCGGTCGAATCGGCCTTCCCGGATAAAGACCGGAACGTCGCCGATGGTGAAGAAGACCGTATTGTGCAGGCCGTGGCCGATCATCCAGAGGGCGTACAGGAACGCCATCTGCCGGAAGTCCCATCCATTCATCGACGGGAATTGCGTCAGCGTCGCCCACAGCGCACCGAGGGCGACGCCGTGATAGACGAACGTGAAGCCGAGCCACATGACGAAGTTCGCACGGTACTCGACGATCGTGAGCAGCGTAACGCGCCAGTACTCGGCGTAGGCGGCTAGCATGGCGACGATCCCTGTTCGCGCTCCTTTCCGGCTCGACCTCACCGCCAGCGCTCTCCGCCGGCTCTCGACGAACGTGGTCGACACGTACACGCCGGGGGACGGGTTCATTCGCGCGCATCGCGGGGCGCTGGTCGTCGTCAGACAGCTCAAGCGCGACGCGCCGCTCGACGTGCGAACGCTCGGAACCGCCGATTTCGACGCCGCCGCCCTGACCGTGCGCATGCTCGGTACCGACCGTGATTTGCGCCCGTTCTACAAGGCCGTCAAGGCCATTCCGTGGCTGGATGCGCTGGCGACGCGCTTGCGTGGTATAAAGCCGCCGCGCTATCCGACGCTTTGGGAAGCGATCGTCAATGCGGTGATGTTCCAGCAAGTCAGCATTCATGCCGCATCGGCGATTTTGCGGCGTGTCGTAGAAGCGCTCAGTCAGCCGCACGAGCATGCGGGCAAGAAGTTCTACCCGTTCTTCGAGCCGCAAACATTCCTGCAGACGAAGAGCGCGCAGCTGCGCAAGCTCGGCGTTTCGGAGAGCAAGGAGCTTACGCTGAACGCGTGTGCCGATGGGCTGGTGAACGGCATGCTGCTCGAAAGCGACTTGGAAGCGATGAGCACGAACGATGCGCTCGCGCGGCTAATGATGTTGCGGGGTGTCGGGCCGTGGACGGCGGCGGTGATTTGCTTGCGCGGCCTCGGGCGTCTCGACGTCTTTCCGCTCGAAGACAGCGGCGTTGCACGGTCGCTGGCGGAGATTTCAGGACAGGCGAACCTCGCGGTCAGCCAGATTCTCGACGTGCTCGGCGAGCAGCGCGGGATGCTGTACTATCACTTGCTCTTGGGGCGGCTGGAGTCGCAGGGCCGGCTGGAATCGCCCGTGCCGGCGCCGCCGCGCCCGACCTTTCGCCCGCAATCGCCGGCACCGCCGCGGCGCCCGCGGCGTGGCCCCGAGCGCCGCGGCCGAAGGCCTTGAGGCCCCTCACGGAGCCTTTGGAAGCCCGGCATGCTTTAGCTAAGACGAAGAACGTCCGTCGTTGCATACCAGTCCACCGGCTCCTCGAGGTTGACGACCACGCTTTTGGTTTGCGTGTATTCGTGGAAGCCTTCGATGCCGCATTCGCGGCCCATGCCGCTGGCCTTCATGCCTCCCCACGGCAACGCCGGATCGATGCGATGATGATCGTTGATCCAAACCACGCCGCACTCGAGCTGCTCCGCCAGTTTCATGCCCTTGGCCGCATCCGACGTCCATACCGATGCGCCGAGGCCAAAGGGTATGTCGTTGGCAATCCGAACGGCTTCGTCCAGCGACTCGTACGTCAGCACGCACGTGACCGGGCCGAAGATTTCTTCTTGCGCGATGCGCATCGAGGACTGCACGCCGGCAAAGATCGTGGGTTCGTAGAAGAAGCCGTCGCGCAATCCGGCTGCGGTCGCGCGTTTTCCACCGCATGCGATCTCGGCGCCTTCTTGTTTGCCCAGAGCAACGTATTCTTGCGTGCGCTGCAACTGGCGCGCCGAAACGAGCGGTCCGAGCTGCGTCGCAGCTTCCAGCGGATCGCCTAGGCGCAAGGACGTGGCGCGCGCGACCATGCGTTCGATGAGCTCTTCCGCTTCACGCTCGTGCACGAGAATCCGTGCGCCTGCGATGCAGGTTTGCCCCGTCGCGATGAAGGCGGCGAAGACGGCACCTGCCGCCGCTTGTTCGAGATCGGCGTCCGGCAAAACGATCACCGGCGCTTTCCCGCCGAGCTCGCAGTTCACGCGCACGAGATTCGCGCCGGCGGCTTGCGCAACGACGCGGCCGGTTTCGGTGCCGCCGGTCAAATCGAGCTTCGCAAGGCCGGGATGCGACGAGAGCGCCCGGCCCGCCTCGCTGCCGAAGCCGGTAACCACGTTGAGCGCGCCGCGCGGAATTCCCGATTCGAGGGCGATGCGGCCCAGCTCGAGCGTCGTGAGCGGTGTGTATTCCGAAGGTTTTACGACGACGGTGTTGCCCGCAGCCAGCGCGGGAGCCAGCTTTTTCGTGAGGATCAGAAGCGGATGGTTCCACGGCGTGATTTGCCCGACGACGCCGAGTGGAACCCGGCGCACGTAGTTCAAATAGGGTCCTTCGAAGGGCGTGAGGCTGTCTTCCGCCGTGCGCGCGACGGCCGCAAAGTACCGGTAGAACTCCGGCAAACGGCCGAGCTGTGCGCGCATTTCGCGCAGCGGGCGACCGGTGCAGATGGATTCGAGCGTCGAGAGCGACGGCAGCGCGTCCTCGAGCGCCTGGGCGAAACGATTGAGAACGCGGTAGCGCTCCCGAACCGGCAGCTTGCTCCAGCGCCCGTCGGCATAGGCCGTGCGCGCCGCGTCGACGGCCGCGCCGATTTCGCGCGCGCCGCCCTCGGCAACGCGCGCCACCAGCGCGCCGTTTGCGGGATTGCGCACCTCGAACGTACGGCCGTCGGCGCTTGGTTGGGCGGCCCCGTCGATCAGATGCTCGTACGTCGCTACGTTTTCCAGCGTTTTCATGACCCCCGGAAGGTTCGAGTCATCGTTGCGCGATTCCGTGCAGCAAGGGCTCGTGAGGACGCTTCGGAAAAGAGCGCTGCATGCAACTCGATTCTAACGCTGAATTCACGTCGGTGTTGGCTGACGGGATGCGGATCGATTGGGACGTTCCGATCGTGATGGACGACGGAATCGTCTTACGAGCCGACCTCTTTAGGCCGGCCGAAGGACGCCATCCGGTGATCCTCTCCTACGGGCCGTACGGCAAGGGACTGGCCTTTAGGGAAGGCTACGTTTCGGCGTACGAGCGCCTCGTGGGCGATCATCCGGACGTACTGGCGAATTCGAGCGGCAAATATCTCAACTGGGAAACCGTCGATCCCGAGCGCTGGGTGCCCGACGGGTATGCGGTTTTGCGTATCGATTCGCGCGGCGCTGGGCGGTCTCCGGGATTTCTCGATCCTCGCTCGCCGCGTGAAGTCGACGACATCGTGCAGTGCATCGAGTGGGCGGCGGCACAGCCGTGGTCGACTGGTAAGGTCGGCATGTGCGGAATTTCGTACTATGCCACCAACCAGTGGCAAGTCGCCGCAAAAAATCCGCCGCATCTCGCCGCGTGCTGTATTTGGGAAGGCTCGAACGACGTTTTTCGGGAGCAGGCGCGTCATGGCGGCATCTTGTGCACCTTCCGCCAGCACTGGTATGACATCCAAGTCAAGACGGTGCAGCATGGCCGCGGAGAACGCGGTCCGAGGCATCCGATCACCGGCGAGCTCGCGTGCGGGCCCGAGACGCTCAGCGACGAGGAGCTCGCGCGCAACCGTATCGACATCGGACAAGCACATTACGAACACGTGCTCTGCGACGATTTTTACGCGAGCCGAACGCCGGACCTCGCGAAGATTACCGTTCCGCTGCTATCGGCCGCGAATTGGGGCGGGCACGGCTTGCATTTGCGAGGCAACGTCGAGGGCTTTTTGCAAGCGTCGTCGCCGCAGAAATGGCTCGAATTCCATGGGCTCGAGCATTGGACGGAATTCTACACCGACTACGGCGTCGCGTTGCAGAAGCGGTTCTTCGCGCGTTTTCTCAAAGGCGAGGACGCGGCATGGCCCGATCGGCCGCGCGTGCTCTTACAAGTTCGCCATGTCGACCGGTTCGTCGAGCGCGCCGAGAACGAGTGGCCGCTCGCGCGCACGCGCTGGACTCGCTTCTATCTCGATGTCGCACGCCGCGCGCTTCGCACGGAGCCTCCGGGCGACGGCAGCCTGCAATACGATGCGCTCGGCGACGGCGTGACGTTCATGTCCGAGCCTTTGACGCAAGAGACCGAAATCACCGGGCCGTCTGCGCTCAAGCTGTTCGTCTCCTCATCCACGAACGATGCGGACATTTTTGCCGTGCTGAGGGCATTTTCGCCCGGCGGCGAGGAAGTGGTCTTTCAGGGAGCCATCGATCCGCATACGCCGCTCGCGCAAGGTTGGCTTCGAGCGTCGCACCGCAAGCTGGACCACGCGCGCAGCCTGCCGTATCGCCCGTGGCATCCGCACGACGCGCTGCGGCCGTTGCGTCCCGGCGAAATCGCGGAGCTGGACGTCGAGATCTGGCCGACTTGCATCGTGCTGCCGGCCGGCTACCGGCTCGCGCTGACGCTGCTTGGAAAGGACTACGAATACCCAGGGATCAGCGGCGGGCGTCTCTCAAACTTCCGCAACGAGATGCGCGGGAGCGGTCCCTTCCTGCATGACGACCCTCGAGATCGGCCGCCGGAGGTCTTCGGCGGCAAGACGACCATCCACACGAACTCCACCAGTCCGTCTTACGTTCTCTTGCCAATCATCCCACCGAAGGAGTGACCTGATGCGATCCTACCGGCACCGTTGGTTACCATTGGTTGCGGCCGTGGCGCTCGCCGTCAGCATTTTTGCCCCCATGCGGGGCGCCGTGGCCCAGTCGAAGACGCTCAAGATCGGTGTGCTCCTACCACTTTCGGGTCCGTTTGAGGCGCTCGGAGCCTATACGCGCGAAGGGCTCGAGCTGTATCTCAAAGAGCACCACAACATGATGGGCGGCCGTCCCGTTCAGGTGATCTATGGCGACGACACGAACAATCCGGCCGTCGGCTTGACGCAGCTGCGCAAGCTCGTCGAGCAGGATCACGTCGACGTGCTCTTCGGCCCGGTTGCCGCGAACGTCGGCGCCGCGTCCGTGCCGTTCGTCAACCAAAACAAGATTGCGATGATCTGGCCCATCGTCTGTGACGACGAACTGACGCGTCATCCGAGCGAGTACATCATCCGCACCGGCTGGGTGTGCAGCCAGACGACGCACGTGTTGGGAGACTACGCGTACAAGACCCTCGGTTATCGCAAGGTGGCGACGATCGGCTACGACTTCAATTTCGGCTGGCAAAGCATCCAGGGCTTCGCAGACGTCTTCATGACCGACGGCGGCAAGATCACCAAGGAGATCTGGACGCCGATCGTCACCACCGATTTCTCCCCGTATCTTTCGGCGATTCCGCGCGACGTGGACGCGGTGATGTGCAGCTTCTCGGGTAATCCGGCGATCAACTTCATGAAGCAGTACCGCCAGTTCGGGCTGAAGATGCCGCTCATTTGCCAAGGTAACGCGACCGACGAGAGCACGCTTGCGGCCGAAGGCCAGGCGGCCGTCGGCATCGTTACGGCGCTGCAATATAGCCCCCAGCTTCCGGGAACGGCGAATCGCGGTTTCGTGGCTCGCTACAAGAAAGCGTTCGGACACATCCCCGGGTACTATGGCGAAGGGGGCTACGTCGGCGCGGAGTTCCTCGACAAAGGGCTCACGGCGTTGCACGGCGACACGTCGGATCCCATAGCGCTGATCAAAGCGATTCGGGCAGCGACGGTGAACGACGCGCCGCGTGGACCGATCAAGATCGACGACTACGGTGCGCCGATCCAGAACGTCTACATCCGCAAAGTCAAAGACGACAACGGAACGCCCGTCAACGACGTGATCCGGACGTATTCCAATGTGTCGGAATTCTGGACGTGGACGCCGCAGCAATACCTGGCGCGCCCGGCCTACAACCGTGGCTCCCCGCCATGCAACGGATGTTAGGCTAGGGCCTGCCGGCGCCGCCCGGCCAGGCGAAGTCAACAAGCTCTCAGAAGCGAACGGCTCTGCGACCTATCGCCGCCGTTCGCTTCCGACGAGGTAATCGTTCGATGATCTTCCGACGTTTGGTCAGTGTTGTTTCCGTTCTCGTGCTGGGCATCGCATTCTCGGGTCCGGCACGGGCGGACACGTACCGCGGCGCGCCGACGGCGATCGGCAACGGCACCGCCCGAGCCGTCGTCACGACCAACGCCGCCGGCGATCCGACGTCCGTGATGGTCGTGCTGACGGCCGGCGCGCTCCAAAGCCTGCCGCCCGACGACAAGGCGGGCGGTGAGTGGGAGTACCTGATTGCGATGCCCCGCGGAGCGAAGACCGGCTTCAACCACATCGCGATCGACTGGAATCCGCACGGGCATCCGCCGCCGCACATCTACACGGTTCCGCATTTCGACTTCCATTTCTATACCGTGACTCGCGCGCAGCAGCTTGCCGTCGCATTTCCGAAGTATCCGAAAGATCCCGCATCCTTCGTTACCGACAAGGCGATCGTCCCTCCCGGCTACCAAGTCTTTCCGGATACTGCCGTCAGGGAGATGGGGGTGCACGCGGCTTTCATGGGCGCGCCTGAGTTCCACGGCAAGCCGTTCACGACGACCTTCATTTACGGTTACTACAAGAACCGGCTGACGTTCTTGGAGCCGATGATCACGCGGGCGTTTCTGCTATCGCGCCCCGATGTCACGATTCCGCTCAGGACGCCTGCGAGCTACAGCACCGCCGGCTGGTATCCAACGAAGTACGTGGTCCGATACGATGCCGCACGGAACATCTATATACTCGCGCTGACCGGTTTGCGCCACTGGGAATAGTTCGATGATCTCCTCACAGACTGAAGTCCGCGACGGGATGCGGATCACGTTCGACGCGCCCATCCCGATGGACGACGGCGTCGTCTTGCGAGCCGACGTCTTCTTGCCGGAAGCCGACGGCCGCTATCCCGTCATCCTCAGCTATGGGCCGTACGCGAAAGGCTTGTCGTTTCAAGAGGGCTATCCGGATCAATGGAACCGGATGGTTGAGCAGCATCCGGACGTTGCCGCGGGCTCCACGAATAAGTATCAGTCGTGGGAGGTCGTCGATCCTGAGAAGTGGTGCCCGCATGGATACGCTTGCGTGCGCGTCGATTCGCGCGGCGCCGGCTCCTCGCCCGGCTACCTCGAGCCATGGTCGCCGCGGGAGACGAAAGATTTCGCGGCGTGCATCGAGTGGGCGGGAACGCAGCCGTGGTCGAGCGGCAAAGTCGGCCTGTGCGGCATCTCGTACTACGCCATGAATCAGTGGATGGTCGCGAGCCTCGAGAGCCCGAAGCATCTGACCGCGATGTGCGCATGGGAAGGCGCGTCCGATTTCTACCGCGAGTTTTCGTACCACGGGGGCCTGCTGTCGACGTTTCTCGGAAACTGGTACGACATGCAGGTCAAGACCGTGCAATACGGTCTCGGCGAGCGCGGTGCGAAGAGTCCGATCACCGGCGAACCTGCGTGCGGGGACGTGACGCTCTCGGAAGCGGAACTGGCGAAAAATCGCTCCGACCTGGGCGCCGACGTGCTGGCGCATCCGTTGGCCGACGACTACCACAGAGCGCGAACGCCGAAATGGGAGCGCCTCACCATTCCGTTCCTCTCGGCGGGAAACTGGGGAGGTCAAGGTCTGCACTTGCGGGGCAACATCGAAGCATTCGTGCGCGCAGCATCGCCGCAAAAGTGGCTCGAGATGCACGGCATCGAGCATTGGACGCACTTCTACACCGACTACGGGCGCGAGCTGCAAAAGCGCTTTTTCGATTATTTTCTCAAAGGCGAGCAGAACGGCTGGGACAAGGAGCCCCGCGTCCACCTGAACGTGCGGTACGTCGACCGTTTCGAAGAACGATACGAAAACGAGTGGCCGCTCGCGCGCACGCAGTGGACGCGTTTCTATCTGCAGCCGGACGGAAAGACGCTTTCGACGAACGCCCCATCTTCGAGCGGTAATCTCACGTACGAGGCGCTCGAAGATGGGCTTACCTTCGTCACGGCGCCGCTCGAGCACGATACGGAGATTACCGGGCCAAGTGCGGTGAAGCTGCGGATTTCATCGTCGACGCGCGACGCCGACGTGTTCGTGGTCGTCCGCGCATTTGCGCCGAACGGTGACGAGGTCGTCTTCCAAGGAGCGATCGATCCGCACACGCCGATTGCGCAAGGTTGGCTGCGGGCATCGCATCGCAAACTCGACCCCGCGCTCACGCGTGAATACCGGCCGTTTCACACGCATGACGTGGAGCAACCGCTGACGCCCGGAACGCCGGTCGAGCTAGATGTCGAGGTGTGGCCGACATGCATCGTCATACCGCGCGGTTATCGTCTGGCCCTGAGCATTCGCGGGAAAGATTACGTTTATCCCGGCGGCAGCGGCGGCCGTCTCAAGAGCTTCAAGAACGAGCTGACGGGCTGCGGCCCCTTCATTCACGACGATCCGCGCAATCGGCCGCGCGAAATCTTCGGAGGAAAGGTAACGATTCACATCACGCCCGACAAGCCCGCGTACGCGCTGCTTCCGATCGTGCCGCCCAAATGAGCATCTGCATCGATTGCCACGCGCATTTTCTTCCCGACGAGTTCGTCGAGAAGATGGAGAAACGTGGATTCGCCGAGCCGCACAAATCCGAGCGTTACGTGAACGTCACGGACGATCTCACCGGTTACGCGCGCAAAACGACGAGGCTGCCGTATTTCTCGCTCTTGTGGGACGTCGACGAACGCATCGAGCTAGCCGATCGCCAGCACATCGAGCGGCAAATCATTTGTTTGCCGCCGTTCTGGTTCGGCTATAAGCCCGGTCCGTCGGTCGGTCTCGAGATCTGCCGGGCCGGCAACGATGCGCTCGCGAACGTCGTGGCGCGCGCGCCGCAGCATTTTGCCGCTTTCGCAACCGTGCCGCTGCAGTCGCCGGCAGATGCGGTCGCCGAGCTTCATCGCGCGGTCGAGCAGCTCGGCTTTTGGGGTGCGGAGATCGGCACCAGCGTCGCCGGCGCGCCGCTCGACGACCCGAAGCTGGACGCTTTTTGGGCGGCGTGCTGCGAGTTGGACGTGCCGCTATTCATGCACCCGCAGCACGAGCTTGCCGCCGACCGGACGCGAGATTTCTACCTGTTCAATCTTTACGGCAATCCTTCGGAGACGGGGCTCACGATCGCGCGCATGATCTTCGGCGGTGTCTTCGAGCGCTTTCCGCAGCTGCATTTGATTCTCGCGCACGGCGGCGGGACGATACCGTACATCATCGGACGGCTCGATCACGGTTGGCGAGTGCGTCCGGAGACGAAAACCATCCCCAAGCCACCGAGCGAGTATCTGGGGCAGCTCTATTTCGACACGATCACCCACGACGAGGCGATGCTCGCATATCTCGTCGGACGCGTCGGTTACCAGCACGTCGTCGTCGGCACGGATCGGCCGTTCGACATGGGGATCGACGACCCGCGCGGTTTGGTCGGGCGCATACCCGGTCTTTCGGAGACCCAGCGGGAAGGCATCATCGGGCGCAATGCAGCCTCCTTTCTCTCTCGCAGTCTCGACGCCGCCGAAGCGACGTGATTCACGGCAGAGCTGAATACATAGCGCCGGCCGAGCGCCTGCGCCTGGTCCTACCGGCGCAAACGCGCCTGGCGATTCACGTGATCGTCAACGTCGAGGCATGGCGGTACGACGCGAAGCTGCCGCGTCAGGTTCTTACGGCGCCGCACGGCGCGGAACCGGTTCCGGACGTGCCGAACTTTGCGTGGTTCGAATACGGCATGCGCGTCGGCATCTGGCGTGTCTTCGACGCGCTGCGCGGCGCGCGCGGACACGTCACGCTGGCGATCAACGGCGCGGTCTGCGAGACGTATCCGCAAATCGTCCGGGCCGCTGCGCGTGACGGCTGGGAGATGATGGGACACGGGTTCGAGCAGCGCGCGATGTCGCTGGTCGGTGACGAGCGGGCCGTCGTGCGGCAAACGCTGGATGCACTCGAGAACGCAACGGGAAAGCGCCCGCGCGGCTGGCTGGGTCCCGGTCTCGTCGAAACCGCGAAAACGCTGGACGTTCTGGCGGAAGAAGGTCTCGTCTACTGCTGCGATTGGGGACCCGCCGACGATTTACCGTTCGATTTGCAGGTTTCGCGCGGCCGGATGGTATCGGTGCCGTATCCGGTCGACATGAACGACATCGTCATCTACGGGCTGGAGAAGCGCGCCGACGACACGCTTCTCGAGCGTGGAAAGCGGCAGTTCGACCGGCTGTATCGCGAAAGCGAGCACCAAGCCAAAGTGATGGCTATTGCGTTCCACCCGTGGATCATCGGCGTTCCGCACCGCATCGGCTTTCTCGAAGAATTATTGTCGTACGTGCTCGCCAAGCCCGGCGTCGCGTTTATGTCCGCTGCGGAGTTGGCAGACTGGTATATGACGGCGGCCAAGAACTAGCAGGCTGCGGGACATTACGGAAAAAAACCGTCGCCATGCGAAAGAAACGTACGCGCCGCTAGAAGAGCTTCGCGCCGTTGGGGCTCGGTTTGTCGGGGCGCACGAGAATCACCGCGCCGCTCTCGTCCGGAACGCCCAGCACGAGCACCTCGCTGATAAAAGCCGGCGACTCGCTTGGGCGGAAGGTTCACGACGCCGAGGACTTGCGAGCCGATGAGATCTTCCGGCCGATAGCGTACCGTAATTTGCGCGCTGGACTGCTTCGTGCCGATTTCGGGACCGAAGTCGATCCTAAGGCGGTACGCCGGCTTACGGGCTCCGGGTAGGACATCGGCCGACAGGACCGTTCCGGCTCGAACGTCGAGGATATCGAACGCTTCCAGTGAGCTCACGCCGGCGTTCCCAAAAACTCCAAGACGGCACCGGCGACGCAATCCGCGATCGCAACGCGCGTCTCGAGCGTCGCACTGCCCAGATGCGGTGTCAGCACAGCGTTGTCGAGATCGAGCAAGCCCGGGTGCACGCGCGGCTCGTTCTCGAAGACGTCGATTCCCGCGCCGGCGATCGTGCGGCTGCGCAGCGCGGCAGCGAGAGCCGCTTCGTCGACGATTGCTCCGCGTGAGGTGTTGATCAGATAGGCCGTCGGTTTCATCATCGCGAGCTGCGGTGCACCGATCAAATGATGCGTTTCGGGCCGATAGGCTGCGTTGATCACGACGAAGTCGCTTTCGCGCAGAAGATCGTCGAGGCTGCGGTAGCCGATGCCTTCGGCCGCTTCCTCTTCGCTGGAGAGCCGGCTCGGTTTGAAGTAGAGGAACGGCATTCCGAACCCTCGCGCGCGCCGTGCGCTGTGCCGTCCGATCGCGCCGAAGCCGATGGAGCCGACCGTCTTCCCTCCGACGGCGGCACCCGCGAAATACACGGATTGGCCGCCCGGAAAAAGCCCGCGCCGGAGAGCCCGATCGGCCTCGACGACCCGCCGGGCGACCGCCAGCAGCAGCGCCCACTGAAGATCGGCCGTGGACTCGGCAACGATGTTCGGAATCGTGCGAACGGCGATCCCGCGCGCCTTGGCGCGTTCCATGTCGACATTCGTCGGATTGATCGCGCCGTCGGAGATGAGTCGCAGCGACGGGGCCGCATCGATGACCTCAGCGTCGATCCTGTCGTGCAAGAGGCAGCATAAGATGTCGCAGTCGCGCACGCCTTCGAGCAACTTATCCTTCGGAAGGATCGTGCTCGCGTCGGGATTGAGCGTGACCTCGGCGACGGCGCGCAAACGCTCCAGCGCCTTGCCGGCCAACGGCTGTGTGACGAAGATGCGGGCCACGTAGGTAAATCAACGCGGTCGTCATAAGGCCTCCTGCCTGCTCGTAAAAACAGGGGGTTTTGATGGCGTCCTTCGGCTCCGTCGGGATGGATTGGCAAGAGCGCATCAATTGGCAGCGCATGCGCGAATATCGTGTCAATCGCGCACGGGAGATGATGCGCAAGCACGAGCTCGGCGCAATTCTCTGCATGTACGATGAAAACGTCCGCTATCTCACCGCGACGCTCACGCCGGGTTGGAACCGGCTCAAGCCGGGCCTCAAGTACGCGATTCTGGTCGAAGGCAAGGACCCAATCCTGTACGAGCAAGGTGATATCGGAATCCACATCAAGCGTCATGCGCCGTGGCTGAAGCCCGAAAACGTTCGTTATTCATACTCCTGGATCAAGGGTGCGGCCGGCCCCGCCTCGGAGGCGCAGGTGAAGAAATTCACCGACGCAATCGTCCGCGATTTGGAAGATGCGGGAGTACGCGGTAAGCCGCTGGGCGTCGACTTCATCGACATCAACATGATCCGCGCGTTCGATAAAGCGGGTATCAAATGGACGGACGGCATGACGCCGATGCAGCAAGCGCGGTCGGTGAAGAATGTCGACGAGCAAGAGGCGATGCGGATCGTAGGCGGCATCGGCGATTGTTTGCATTACGAATTTCAGCATTTTCTCAAACCGGGGCTGACGGAAAATCAAGTCACGGCATTCGGAATGAAGTATCTCTACGACATCCCCGGTATGGAAGACGTCGAAGACATCATCGTTTCTTCGGGCCCGAATGCGTGGCCGAACTGGCGCAACTTTTCGGATCGGATCATTCTTCCGGGCGAGCTCGTCATCATCGATCTGGCGGCGCTCACGTGGAACGGTTTCAAATCCTGCTACTATCGGACGTATTGCGTCGGCGGAAAGCCTACCGACGAAATGCGCCGCTATTACGACACGGCATTGAAGTGGTGTTACGACGCCATTCATGCCGTGAAGCCGGGAGCGACGACCCGCGACATCGCCTCGAAGTGGCCGTCGGCGAAAGAAGCGTGGGGCTATGAGAGCGAGGACATGGCTGCTGCAAATTTGTGGGGGCACGGGCTGGGCCTCGCGCAATACGATCAGCCCGTGATCTCGCGTATTTGGTCGCTCGACTTTCCGCAAGTCATCGAACCGGGGATGGTGTTCGCGCTCGAGACGCAGCACGGCATCGTCCACAAGTTCGGCGTGCGCATCGAAGAGATGCTGATCGTGAACGATAAGGGCTACGAGATGATCACGACCTTCCCGGTGCAGGAGATCACGCTGGCTGGCTGAGATGTGCCTCGCGCTCGACGCGCTCGCCGCACCTGAGATCGTAGGCGCGAAGGCGGGGAGGCTCGGACATGCAAGACGGCTTGGTTTACCGGTTTTGGACGGTTTTGTCGTGCCGGCCGAGCGTTCCGCGAACGCGCTGCGGGCCGGTGCGGGCGCGCTAGAAGCAGGCGGACCGGGCGCGGCGCGGCTGGCGGTGATGGAAGCGCCGCTCGATGCGGCGCTTGCTGCGGAGCTGCGTTTTCGCGCGGCGTCACTGGGCACGTCGCTGGTGGTTCGCTCGTCGAGCGAACTCGAAGCCTCCGGCCGCTGGGCGGGCGCGTTCACTTCGTACGTCGGCATCAGCCCCGATCAGGTCGAGGTGGCCGTGCGCGGCTGCTGGGCTTCGGTCTATTCTCGCGACGTGCTGGAACGCTGCGAGCACGAAGGGATCGACCCTCGCAAGGTACGTCTTGCGGCGCTCGTCCAGCCGGCAATCGAATTTGATGCGGGGGGCGCCGCGCGCGTTGCGAGAGACGGTGCCGTGCACGTAACCGCGACGCGCGGTTCGCCGGCACAGCTCATGACCGGTTGGGTCGCCGGCGAAGAAATCGTCGTCGATCCTCGCGGCAGCGTGCCGGAACGCGGAACGCGCATCGTCGGAGCGGAGGGTCTCGTCGCCGTCGCAACGCTCGCGCGCGACGTCCGCAAGCTGCTCGACGACGATCTGATCGAATGGGGCTGGACGCCCGCACTCGGTGCAGTGCTCTTGCAGTCGAAGCGTGCCGGAGAGATCGAGGCGCCCGCCTCGGCACCGCAGACGGCCGACGCATCGCGCGAGGGTGCCGATGCGATTGCCGCGATCAAGCTCGCGCGACTCGTGCGCCGCTTTGCAGGATGGCTTGCCGAGGAAGCGATCCTGCCGTGGGCAATTCTGCTCCCCGACGATCTCATGCCGGGCGACGTCGGTGCCGCCCATTACCCTCCGGCGGAAGCGCGCGACGCCGTGCGAGAGCTCGGACGGCGGCTGGCTGCGAGTGCGTGGGGAACGGCCCATGGCGATGCGTTACGCACGGGACTGCAGGCCCTTGAAGCCGTGCGCACCGGAAGCGCGACCGACAAGCTGCTCGAGCGGATCCGGCACGGCGTGCGGCTCGAGTCGCGGCTCGTCGAGCGGGCGCTCGCGTTATTTGCCGCCGCCGAGCGGGAAGACGGCGCGCCGAAGATCGCCCCTGCGCGCGATCGATGGGAACCCTTCGTGTTTTCGACGGTGCAGCGATACGGCGAGCGGCGTCCCGCGACGGGCGTCGTCGAAGGCATCGGCGCGGGACGCGGCCGCTACGTCGATGCACCGATGGCGGCGCCGGCCGAGCGCGATCGTAAGGTTCTCGTCGTTCCTCAGCCGCTCGCATCGTTCGCCCCGCTGCTATGGAACGCCGCCGCTCTCGTGACGATCGCCGGTGGAGCCGGTGCGCACCTCATGGAGATCGCTCGGTCCCTGGCGGTTCCCACCGTCATGCGCTGCCGGGTCGATGACGTCGCTGCGGCAGGTGCCGAGCAGTTCTTGCTTGCCGTCGACGGCGCCGCCGGCTGCGTTTCCCTTTTGCCCCTGCGAGGATGAATCCAGGACGGAGGTGCATCCTTGCATGCAGTCTCTGGGGAGGTTGAATGCCGCTACGGGTCGGTCTCGTCGGGCTCGGAATCATGGGATCCGCTTATGCCGGTCACCTGATCGACGGCGGTTTTCCGACAGTCGGATACGATCCGGACGCTGCGGCGATGCAGCGCTACGTATCGCGCGGCGGACGCGCGGCCGCGTCCCCTCGGGACGTCGGCCGCGATGCCGACGCAGTCATCGTCGCGCTCTCCAGCGTCACGGCGGTCGATGCCGCGATCTTCGGCGACGCCGGTCTGGCCGCCGGGATGACGCGCGGCAAGATCGTGCTCGAGGCCGGCACGTTCGGTCTCGAGCTCAAGGAGCGCGTGCGTGAGTGCCTCGAGGGCAAGGGCGCTCGCGTTTTGGACGCGCCCGTCAGCGGCACGGGCTCGCAGGCGCAAAAAAAAGATCTCGTCTTCTTCGCGAGCGGGGAGCGCGACGCGTTCGATCGCGTCGCCGGCGTGCTTCGCGCGCTGGCGCGCGACGTGCGCTATGTCGGACCGTTCGGAAACGGATCAAAATTGAAGTACATCGCCAACCTGTTGGTGACGATCCACAATCTCTCGGCGGCTGAAGCGATCGTGCTTGGCGAGCGCGCGGGAATTCCTGCCGACATGGTGCTCGAGGTGCTCGGCAATAGCGCGGCGACGTCGCGAATGTTTCAAGTTCGCGGGCCTATGATGGCGTCGCGTACGTACGAGCCGGCAACGATGCGCCTGGAGGTCTACCAAAAAGATATCGAGATCATCGACGGCTTTGCCAAGTCGCTGCACTGTCCGACGCCGCTTTTCTCGGCAAGCACGCCGTACTACGAGCGTGCGATCGAGCGAGGTCGCGGCAACCAAGACACAGCGGCGATCGTTACCGTTTTGCGCGAAGCCGCGGGGCTTTCGGCGGACTGATGGGCGCTGCGTTTTACTTCCAGAACATTCTCGGCGGACTCGCGTACGGCAGCTTGCTGTTTCTGATCGCATCAGGCTTCACGCTCATCTTTGGCTTGATGCGCATCATCAATTTGGCACAGACGTCGTTTTATCTCATCGGCGCGTATGTCGGTTTGTCTTTGATCGCAAAGGGCGTCAACTTCTGGTTGTCGGGCGTCGTCGCCGGTATTGCAACGATGCTGCTCGGCTTCGCGCTGTACAGCTTGTTCCTGCATCGCTATCATGCGGACCATCTCACGTCGCTGCTCTTGACGCTGGGCGCGACCCTGGTCTTCGACGATTCGGTGCTCGCCATTTGGGGCGGCGATCCGCATTCCATCTCCGCGCCGCCGGAGCTTGCGGGCTCGATCCATGCCGGTAACCTCGTGTTCCCGTCCTACTGGCTGGCGCTGATTTTCGTGAGTCTGGCGATCGCCGGAATGCTCTTCCTTTTTCTGCAGCGCACGCAGCTCGGCATGATCATACGGGCGGCCGTCGACGATGAGGAGATGACGCGGGGTCTCGGCGTCGACGTCAATCGCTCTTTTTACGTCGTGTTCGCCGCAGGTGCGTTGTTGGCCGGTCTCGGTGGACTGCTGGGCGGCCCGATCACCGCAGCCTACCCCGGCCTGGACGGTGAGCTGACCCCGCTCGCCTTCGCGGTGGTCATCGTCGGCGGGATGGGAAGCTTGAGCGGTGCGCTGATCGGCAGCGCGCTCATCGGGCTCGTGAACGCGTTCGGCAAAGCGATGTTCCCCGAGTTCTCGTACTTCACGATCTTCGTTCCCGTCGCGCTCATCATGGCGATTCGGCCGCAAGGGCTCTTCGGTCGCGCGCAATGAGGCGCGGGCTGTGGTTGGTCCTCGCGGCGGCGGCGCTCGCGATCGCGCTGATCGTTCCGCGCGCCGGCGTTCCCGTGTTTTACGTGTCTCTGCTCACGCAGACGTGGATCTTTGCGATCGTCGCCATGAGCCTCGACCTCCTCATCGGCTTCACGGGTCTCGTAAGCTTCATGCAGGCTGCGTTCTTCGGCGGAGGCTCGTACGCCGTAGCGATCGTCGCGACTCGCTACGGGGTTACCAATTTCTTTCTGCTGGTCGCGATCGGCATCGCGGTGGGAGTTCTCGTCGCTGCCGTATTTGGTTTGGTGGCGCTGCGCGCCGAAGGCGTTGGTTTCATCATCATCACGATTGCGCTCAATCAAATTCTGTGGGGCCTCGCCTACCAGTGGGTCTCCGTCAGCGGCGGCGACAACGGCATTACGGGCTTCTCGCGGCCGGCGGTGGGGCCGTTCGACGTCTCCGATAACGCAGGCTTTTACCACCTCTGCCTGATCGTTCTCATCATCGTCCTGCTGTTTTTGCTCGCGCTGGTGCGCTCGCCGTTCGGCCTCGTATTGCGCGGCGTGCGCGAAACGCCGCGTCGCATGCGAGCGCTGGGGTATAATGTGTGGCTCTACCGGTATCTTGCGTTGCTGGTCTCCGGAGGCATTGCCGGGTTGGCGGGCGTCCTGTTCGCCTGGTACAACCAGTTCGTCGGTCCCACGAACATCGCGCTCGATCAATCGACGCAGCTGCTCATCATGGTGATCCTGGGCGGGATTGGAACGCTGTTCGGGCAGGTTCTCGGCGCCGGCATCGTGGTGTTCCTCAGCAATGTGCTTTCGTCGTTGACGGGACGCTGGCAAATGGTGCTCGGTGCGATTTATTTCATCATCGTCATGTATGCGCCCGACGGCCTCATCGGCCTGGGCCGGCGCATGCTGCGCAGAGGGCAGGGTAAGCGCGTCGCACCGGTACCGATCGACCAAAAAGTGCCGGGAATGGCGGGAGAAGAGACGTGACTGCTGCGATCGCGACCGAAACGTGCCTGACCCTACGTGCCGTTTGCAAGCGTTTCGGAAGCCTCAGCGTTCTGGAAGACATCGGGTTTTCGGTCGAGCACGGCGAGCGGCGCGGAATCATCGGACCGAACGGCGCCGGCAAATCGACGCTGTTCAACGTGATCTCGGGCGAGATTCCGCTCACGAGCGGAACGGTGCATCTCCTCGGACGAGACGTCAGCAACATGCCCGCTCACCAGCGAGCCCGGCTCGGTCTGTCACGCACCTTTCAAACAACGACGCTTTTCCCTCGCTTGACGGCAACCGAGAACCTGATTTTGGCGCTGCAAGCCGATTCGAAGGACCGCTTTCAATGCTTTCGTTCACACACCAGCTTCCGCGAACGGCACGATGAGGCACTGCAGCTGCTCGACCGCGTCGGGCTCAAGGACCGCGCCGAGATGGTCGTCGACTCGCTCGGCTACGGCGAAAAGCGCCAGATCGAGATCCTCATGGCGATCGCGCGGCGGCCGAAGCTGCTCTTGCTCGATGAGCCGACGGCCGGATTGCCGCAGAGCGACGCGTCCCTGGTAACGGAGATGCTCAAGCAAGACAAAAGCGGGATGACCATGGTGCTGATCGAGCACGACATGAGCGTCGTTTTCGACGTCGTCGACAAGCTCACGGTTTTGCACTACGGTCGCGTCATCGCGGACGGGACGCTGGAGCAGATTCGCGCCGACCAAAACGTGCAGGAAATCTACCTGGGCGGTAAGTTGTGATTGCGTACGACACGATGCTGGACGTCCAGGACGTCCACACGTATTACGAGCACAGCCACATTCTTCAAGGCGTCACGTTGCAGGCGCAAGCCGGGCGCGTAACGGGAATCCTCGGCCGCAACGGCGTCGGCAAGACGACGCTGATGCGCTCGATCATCGGTTTCACTCCACCGCGCGCCGGAACGATATCCTTCAACGGTGAGACGATCCAGCGGCTGCCCCCGCACGTCATCGCGCGCCGAGGAATCGGGCTCGTGCCGCAGGGGCGCCGTATTTTCCCGTCGCTCACCGTCGTCGAGAATCTGCGCATCGGCGCCGTCGGGGCGCGCGAAGGTCGCTGGAACCTGGATTCCGTCTTCGCGCTGTTTCCGCATCTCGAGCGGCGTCAAGCGAATTACGGCGGGCAGCTCAGCGGCGGCGAGCAGCAGATGCTGGCTATCGGTCGCGCGCTGATGTCGAACCCGCAGCTCCTGCTGATGGACGAACCGTCGGAAGGTTTGGCGCCGCTGATCGTGCGCGGGCTGGGCGAAACGCTGGCGCGCCTGAAGGAGACGGGTTTGGCCATCGTGCTCGTCGAGCAGAACCTTCCGCTGGCGCTGTCCGTTGCCGATACGGCATACATCATCAGCAAGGGTCAGGTTGTCTATCATGGGAGTCCCGATGAGCTTCGTGATAACGAAGCGCTCAGGACGAAGTACCTCGGGGTTTGAACAACGCACTAATTCAACGCACGAATAATACGGAGGGGTCATGAAGAGAAGAGATCTGCTCGTTGGAGGACCACTGGCACTAGCCGTGACGTCGGCTGGAATGCGCAGCGCGAACGCTCAGTCGGGGACCGTCAAGGTTGCGATTCTGGCCTCGCTCAGCGGTTTTGCGGCGGCTGCCGGTCACGACATGGTCAGCGGCTGGAACTTATATTGGTCGGCTCGTAACAACACGGTGGCCGGTGTGAAGATCGAAACGACGACGTACGACGACGCCGGCAGCCCGCAGCAGGGCCTGAACCAAATTCGCAAGGCGGTGGAGCAGGACGGCGCGCAGATGGTGCTCGGTCCGTATCTCGCCAACGTCGGCTACGCGGTTGCGCCGTACATGGAAGCACACAAAACGCCGCTTTTCTTCCCAACGGTTTCCGCCGACGACCTCAGCCAGCGTAAGCCAAGTCCCTACGTGCTGAAAGTTGCCGGTTGGAGCTCGAGCCTGCCGACGCATCCCGCCGGACAATGGGCGTACGAGCAGGGTCACCGCAAAGCGATGACGATCGGGAGCGCCTATGCGTTCGGATACGAAAACTGCGGCGGGTTCTGCCAAACCTTCGCAATGCACGGCGGCAAGATCCTCAAGCAGCTTTGGGCTCCGAACGGCACAACGGACTTCAGCCCGTATTTCTCGCAGGTCAGCGCGCTCGATCCCGATGTCGTATTCGTCTGCGAGGTCGGCGCCGATGCAGTCCACTTCATGGAGCAATGGAGCTCCTTCGGTCTGAAGAACAAGGTTGCGCTGATCGCTAATGAAACCCTGACCGATCAATCCAATCTGCGGTCGATGCCGCCTGACGTCGTCGAGGGAACGATCGGCTTCGCGCATTATGCGGAAGGGCGCGATGACAAGCTGACCCGCGAGTTCGTGCTGAAATTCGGCGCCGCCAACAAGGAATTACCGTCCTACATGGCTGCCGGTTTCTACACTGCGGGCGGTTGGATCGCATCGGCGCTCGAGAAAGTCCACGGCAACTTGAGCAACACGAATGACTTTCTCGCCGCCGTCAAAGAGGTTCATCTCGCCGATTCTATTTTCGGTCCCGAGCATCTCGACCAGTACGGATGCCCTGTCGAGAACGTCTACATCCGCAAGGTGGTCGCAACGACCGGCGAGGCGGCGAAATACGCAAAAACGTGGAACGTCGTCGTCAAGACGTATCCGCAAGTCTCACAATTTTGGACCTGGAAGCCGGCAGAGTATCTCAAGCAGCCGGTATACTCGGATACCTTCCAAGGGTACAACGCCTGACGGCATTTACCGATAACCCTCTACAGTGAAAACTATGCGGGCGGCGGTCTATCACGGACCGCGGGATATTCGGGTCGAGGAAACGGAGCGACCGGCCGCCGCCCAAGGGGAAATTTTGGTGCGCGTTCACGCCGCGGGCATCTGCGGAACGGACGCGAGCGAGTTCGTCGCGGGGCCAAAACTCTATCCTCTGCTGAGCCGGCATCCGATGACGGGACACATCGGCCCGATCATCCCGGGTCACGAATTCGCGGGCTACGTCGAGGAGATCGGAGAGTACGTTGCGACCGACCTGCAGCCCGGCGAGCTCGTCGCAACGAGTGCCGCGCTGTGGTGCGGAATGTGCGCGCAGTGCCGTGCCGGGCGCCCGAGCATCTGTCATTGGCAGGCCGGCATCGGCCTCCATCGCAACGGGGCCTTGGCCGAGTACGTCAGCGTTCCGGGCCACATTCTCTTCCGCGCCGATCCGCTCAGTCCGGACGTCGCCGTGCTTGCCCAGCCCATGGCGACGGCGCTGCAGGCCGTCCGGCGCGCCCGGCCGCAAGACAACGAAGACGCACTCGTGATCGGCGCGGGCGGCATCGGTATCTTCTTGACGTATGCGCTCGTTCGGCACGGTGCGCGCGTCATCGCGGTCGATCTATCGGCGGAGCGGCTCGCCGTTGCGCGCAACGTCGGTGCGGAAGCGACGATTCGCGGCTCGAACAGCGAAGCGATCCGCGCCGAGCTTGCAAAACGCGGCGTCGTACCGACGCTGGTGTTCGAAGCAACGGGCGCCGACGCCGGCTTCGACGCGGCGGTGTCGCTCGTCGAGCCGGGCGGGACGGTCGTCACCGTCGGCATCGCTGCAAATCGCGTCAACCTCGACGCACGCCGCGTCACGCTCAAAGAGCTGGCGATCATCGGCAGCAACGGGCTTCAGAACGATGACGTTCCGGAGGCAGTTCGCCTGCTGTCGCTGGACCAAACGCTCTGGTCGCAAGTGGCGCCGGCCGCCATTCCGCTCGAAGAGGTCGTGAGCGAGGGCCTCGTGCCGATGATCGAAGGCCGTGCGACGCGCATCAAGACGCTCGTCGACCCGGTGATCCGCACGGCACGCACGACCGTCATGATCGACTCACGGAAGCTCGTCGATTCGTAGCGGCGCCCGTCCAGAGCGCCGCGAGCGCCATGCTCGCAAGCAGCGCGGCAAATGCCGTGCTGGCCGTCAGCAGGCTGCTATAGGTCGCCAGGATGCCGACGCCGATTACCGGGATCGCATTTCCCGCAAAGCAGGCGATGAGATAGCTCGAAACGACTTCGGCGCGGCGATCGTTGGGTGCCAGCTCGTTGACCACCTGGAGGCTTCCGCGATAGCCGAGCGCCAGCGTCGATCCGGTGAAGACGCCTGCGACCAGCAAAATGCTCATCGAATGCAGCGACTGCGTCAAGATCAGCAGCGCTGCGCTCGGGAAGATCAAGAACAACGCGGCGAACATTGCGGTTCGGCTCGTCAACTCGCGTGCCGCGACTATCACGACCACCGTCGTCGCGATCATTTCGAAGATCACCGCACCGGCGATTGCGACGTTGGTATCGTGCAACGCTTGTCTCAAAACATTCGGCAGCAAAGCGTAATAAAACCCGGTCAGCGCGAAGATCGAAAACGCCGTTACGACCGGAGCGATGAACGGCATTCGAATCGACTCCGGAACTCCGATGCGGGGGCGGAGCTTCAGGTCGGCAAGCCGGGTGACGCGAGACCGAACCGTTTCCGGCGGCCATGCCAGCAACGCCGCCGCCGTGGCAATCAGAACGGCGATGTACGCGACGAACGGCAGCTGCAGCGGCGCGGGTCCGTATTGCGCGAGGGCACCCGCGAGAAGCGGCCCAACCGCGATCCCGATCTGATTCGCGACCGTGGCCGTGACCGTGGCCGGACCTCGTTGCGTGCCGCCGTACAGCTCCGTGAGCCATGCGGTGCCCGTGCCTGAGGCGAGACCAACGGCCAGACCGCTGATCGCGCGGGCCGCGTAGAGCCACAGCTCGTTTCGGGCAAACAAGAACAGCGCGGCCGACGCGATTGCGACGATCATCGCAGGGACACCGACTCGCCGGCGGCCGACCTGGTCGGAGATGCGGCCCAGAAAGAGCAACGCTACGAGATTGCCGACGACGTACGACGCATAAATCAGCGTCAACGTGATGTTCGAGAATCCAAATTCGCGTTGGAAGAGCCCCCAGAGCGGCGTTACGAGCGTGCTGCCCATGAACGCCGCTCCGATCAACGCGGAGACGGCAACGAACCTTATGACAACAACTTCCGGGCGAGCGAGGGCAACCCCTCACTGAACGTCGGATGAATGTGCACCGACTGCTCTAGGACCCGCCAGGTGGATCCCGCTTCCATATGGGCAAGAATGGTGTGCACGATCTCGCCGGCTTCGTATCCTACCAGCGTCGCGCCGAGAATCGCTTCGCTTTTGGCATCGACGACGAGCCGATAGAACCCACGCTTGAGGTTCCATTCGACGCCGCGCGCGTCGTCTTCGAGCTGATACGTCACGACGCGGACCTCATGCCCCTTGCGCCGTGCCTCCTCTTCGTTCATCCCGACGCGGCCGAGCTGCGGTTCAGTAAAGGTGGCGTACCCGAGCACGCGATCGTCTTTCGTCCGCGAGCCTCCATCGATGACCGCCTTGACACGGCGGTAATCTTCCCATGAGACGTGGGTGAATGCCGGCTGGCCTGCGACCTCTCCCAATGCGTAGACGCCGTTGCACGTCGTGCGCAACCGCGCATCGGTTTTGACGAACTGCCGGTCGTCGAGCTCGACGCCCGACTTTGCGCAGTCCAGAGCAGCGGTGTTCGGCGTGCGTCCGGCGGCTACGAGAACGGCATCGCTCTCGATTTCGCTGCCGTCATCCAGGTGCAAGCAGAAAGCCTCCCCGCGGCGCACGCACCGAGCGCTATGTCCGATGCGGAGGTCAACGCCGTCGTCGCGCAGCGCCTGCACGAGCACGTCCGTCGCATCCGCGTCCTCGCGCGGAATCAAGCGGTTTCCGGTCTCCAAGATCGTGACTTGGCATCCAAGCCGCCGGAGGCCTTGCCCAAGCTCCAATCCGACGTAACCACCGCCGATGACCGAAAAGCGCTTGGGAAGATCCTCGAGGTCAAAAAACGTCTCGTTCGTCAAATACGGCACGTCTGCCAAACCTTCGATGGGCGGGCACGCGGGGCTCGTGCCGGTATCGAGCAGGACGAGGGGCGCTTGCACCGCAACGTCGCCTCCCACGAGCGTTCGCTCGCCCACAAAGCGCGCTTCCGCCATGACGATTCGCACGCCGGCGTCGCGCAGGCGTGTCGCGACGCCGGCGCGCCACTCGCTTCGGACTTCGTTCACACGGCGCATGACCGCCGGGACGTCGACACGCACTTCGCAGTGCACGCCGATCTCCGCCGCAGCACGCGCGCGGCCCGCATTATGCGCGGATGCGAGAAACGCCTTCGAGGGCGTGCAACCGACGTTGACACAGGTTCCTCCAAGATGCGAGCGTTCGAACAGCACGACGCGCTTGCCGGACTCGGCGAAATCGGCGGCCAGCGGCACTCCGCCTTGTCCCGCGCCGACGACGATGAGATCGACGGTTTCTATTGGCATTGTGTTTTCCTATCCGCCCTGTACGACGAGCCGGCGCTGGGCGGCCTGCCAGATCGCCGCACCGAGGAGTGCAAAGAAAAAAAGCCAGCCGACCTGAACCAGCAAAGCCCCTTCGTAGTCATTCGGTGAAATCTTCCCGATATAGATGAGCAGCGGCGTCGAATAAATGGCCGCAAAGGGCAAGGCCAGCACGATCCGCTGCAAGACCCCCGGAAAGAACAGCAGGGGGATGATCTGCCCGCTCAACAGATCGCTGCACCACCGCACGATCAGCTGCATTGCAAACGTCTCCAGCGTCCAAAAGGCGATGCAATTCATGCAGAAGTTCAACGCAAAATTGACGAGATAGCCTAGCGCGAAGCTGATCGCGAACGCTGCCAGCACCGGCCCAGAGGGGACGTCGATGCGAACGAGCAGCAGAGCGAAGCCCAAGGATGGAAGGATGAGAATCGCATGGAGGGCCGTTTGCCCGAGGCCGTCGCTGAAAAAGTAGAGGGCCGGGCTGATCGGCTTCATCATGTCCGTCGCAATCGACCCTTCGCGAACCTTGTCGCGGATGAGCCGAGTGCCGTCGATCTCGAGGATCAGCGACATCAGCAGCGCGATTACCGTGTAGGTCAAGATTTGCCGCAAGGTGATACCCTGCGGGGCGGCGTTTTGCGCATAGAGCGCCAGCCAGACCATTCGCATGAGATAGATGCGCAAAACCAGCGATCCGACGTTCGTAAAGACTTCCATGCGGTAGGTCGCCTCGCGCGCGAACGCCTTCTTGGCGAATTCCACATACGCCGCGACCGCGCTCAACGGCCGGCGCCTTCGTAGCGGTTGCGGCCGACGCGCCGGAACGCGTATCCCGAAACAGAGGCCGACGAAACGGTCACACGGGTTCGCTTGCGGAGGCCCGCGCCTGCGTACGATAGCCTTCCAAATAAATGCGGCGGATGATGTCTTCGAGCTCCGGTTCAACGATTGAGACGTCCCTGATGGTGCAGCGTTCCGTGACTTGTCGGATCAACTGCTCCGCGGTGACGCGGCGGCGGTCGAAGCGTAAATGAACGACGTTGCCTTGCTGCTCGGTCAGCTCGGTGTGCGGGAACGCGAGGGTGTCGCAGGTCTCCGCCATCGTGACGACGAGCGTGCGGTGCGTGCCGTACTCGTCCCGCAGGCGGTCGATCGGCCCATCGAAAACGATCCGGCCGCCGTCGATGAGGACGATCCGCCGGCATAGGCGCTCGACATCTGCGAGATCGTGGGTCGTGAGAATGACCGTCGTACCTCGTTCTTCGTTGATTCGCGCGATGAACTCACGAATCGCGGCTTTTGCAACGACGTCGAGACCGATCGTCGGCTCGTCGAGATAGACGATCTTCGGGTCATGCAGCATCGCGGCCGCGAAATCGCCGCGCATTCGCTGGCCGAGCGACAGCTGACGAACAGGAGTGGACATGAATTCGTCGAGCGCCAAGATGTTGGAGAAGCGCGTCAGATTGCTTCGATATCTGTCGCGCGGAACGGCGTAGATCGCGCGCAATAGCTCGAACGATTCCCGCAGCGGAAGGTCCCAGTAGAGCTGGCTGCGCTGACCGAATACGACGCCGATGTTCCGGGCGTTTTCCTTGCGTCTTTGATACGGTACCAGACCGGCAACGTGGATCTCCCCGGATGTCGGAACGAGGATTCCGGTGAGCATCTTGATGGTCGTCGATTTCCCTGCACCGTTCGGTCCGATATAACCGACCAGCTCACCGGCTTGCATAGCGAGATTCACGTCCTCGACTGCCGCTTTCTCGACGTACTCGCGAGTGAAGAGGCTGCGAATCGCGCCGCCGACACCCGGGTAGCGCTTGACGGATCGAAACACCTTGCGTAAGCGGCGCGTCTCGATGATGGCCATCGGCCATCTCCTTCACGCGCCGGCGCCCTGCCGCCTACTTGATGGACGTTGCCGGACGCGCATACCCGCGCTCCGGACGGATGCCGGCAGCGGTGAGCCGCATCAGCGCAGTGACGATCGCGAGCACCGCAACGTTGAGCACGAGTGCCACGAAGCCTTGGTTGAGCCCCCACGGCGCGGCCTTGCCCGTCGCCGCGAAATAAGCCAGCGTCGCGATGCCGATGAGAATGCCCAGGCCGACGCCGAGAGGATGCGGCTTCGTCTTCACGGAGAGCGACAGCACGACTCCCGGGAAGAATTGCGTGATGCCGTTGTACGCGATCAACAGCAATCCGACGAGCGTCGTGCGCGCAACTGCCCAGAATGCAAAAGCTGCGAGCGCGATGACGACCACGAAAATGCGCGTGGCGTTCGTTTGAGCCGTTTCGGATCGCACCAACCCATAGTCTGCGAGGAGATTCTTTGAGATCAGGCTGGCTGCGGCCAAAACCTGCGCCGATGCCGGAACGAGCGCGGCCAGGCAGCCCGCACCGGCGACGGCACCGACGATCCACGGCGAATAGTATTTCTGCAATACCAGCATGAACGACTGATCGCCGGCAGGTCCTTTGAGGCCCGGGTGCACGACCAGCGCCGTGAAACCGGCGAAATACACGAGCAGGAGCATCAGCTGATAGAACGGCAGGAAGACGGCGTTGCGCTGCAGCGTGTCGGCGCTCTTAGCCGAGTACGTCGCGGCCATAGACTGTGGAAACATGAAGAAGCCCATCGCCGTCAGGACGACCGTCGAGACGAACCACACCGTTCCCATGCTCGTGGTGTTGCCGACTAGCGTCATCCAGTGCGGCTTCTGCGCGAGAACGTGGTTGATCGCGCCGGCCGGCGAGCCGAAGAAATGCACCGGCAGCACGAGCCCGGCAAAAAGTACGCCGAGAAGGACGAGGACGTCTTTGATGACCGCCGCCCATGCCGTCCCGCGCAGTCCCATGAAGAAGACGAACAAGATGATGATAGCAAACGCGATCGCGACCGCCAGCGTCGAATTGAGCGTGCCGTAGCCTGCGATCCGGAACAGAATCTCGAGGCCGCTGAGCTGCAGCGTGACGTAGGGGACGAGAAAGACGAACCCGATCAAGGCCACCCATGCACCCAGCAGTTTGCTGTCGTACACCTGCCGGAAGTAATCGGGCCCGGTCAAGAGTCCGTGGGCCTTCGCCGTGCGCCAAACAGGAGGCAGAACGAAATACGAAATGATGTACGCAACCGTCCCGTAGCAGAGGATATAGAACGCGGGCGCGCCGTGAATGTACGCCCAGCCGGCTGCGCCGAGAAATGTGAAGCTCGTATAGATCTCGCCGGCCATCAACAGCCAGATCAGCAGCCATCCCAGCGAGCGCCCGCCGACGATATATTGGGTGGGATCCTGCTTGACGTTGCGAACGGCCAACCAGCCGAACGTAACCGTGCAGACCAAGATAAAAGCGATGATGCCGAGAGCTGTTCCGCTCAACCTCTCCCGTGCTCCATAACGTAGACAGCCCACATGAACGCGGGCGTGACGATGATCCAAAACACGATGTACGCGAGAATGAACGGCAAGCCGGCGACGCGCGGATCGAGGTGGTTTGCAAAAGGAACGCCGATGGTGAGCGCTATGGCCGGAATGAGCGCCAGGATGACCGACAGCACAGAGTGACGCGGCTCCACGATGCCTTTTGTTCCCACTTTTCGGGCCTGCACGCCGCAAGGGGGACGATCCGGCCGCTCATCCCGAAAGCAGCCGCGTGATCGTTACGATCTCCCGCCAATACGGCGCGGCGGGCCTTGACGTTGCTCACCGCCTCGGGGAGCTGATCGGTTACCCCGTCGCCGGGGAGGACTTTCCAAAGATTGCCGCCTTTCGTCTCGGAACGACGCAAGACGACATCGTCGCGGTGGAACACCGGTCTCCATCGCTGGCCGAGCGTATCTTGCACAACTTGGCGGTTGCCGTTCCGGAAGCACAGGCGGCCGTCGCCGCTCCCAGCTTTGAGATCGAAGTGCGTAAAGAAACCGAGGCCGCCGTCCTCGAGGCCGCTCAAAAGCGTGACGTCATCATCATCGGCGGCTTCGGGAACGCCGTCTTGCGTGGAAATCCGAACGTCGTCAGTTCCTTCTTGACCGCGCCGATGGCGTTCCGCATCGCTCGGGTGGTCGCCGCGCTGGGCCTAGGTGAAGAGGCAGCGCGCAAAGAGATCGAGCGCGTCGACGCCGCGCGCCGCCGGTGGGCGAAGCTCTATTACGATTTTGCTTGGGGCGACTCGCACCACTATTCGCTGACGCTCGACGTCGCGCGATTCGGAATAGAAGGCTCTGCGCGGCTGCTTGCGGACGCCGTGAGAGAGAGCATTTGAGGACAACGTCCGTCCCTCGCGTGGACGAAGCCCGCATCCCCGAGCGCGCGCCCCGGCTTTTCAGCGCGTTCGCCTATCGCGACTTCCGTCTGCTCTGGACCGGACTCTTGATCGCGAACGTCGGCTGGTGGATGCAATTCACGTCCCTAACCTATCTGGTCGGCGTTGTGTTGGCCAAAGGCGCGGCACAGAGCGCGCTCAATCTCGGGCTGCTCGGCGCCGCGCGATCCGTGCCCGTGCTCCTGCTTTCGCCGCTGGCAGGGTTCGTGGCCGATCATTTTCCGCGGCGTCGCACGCTGCTGTTCACCAATCTGACGCAAACCGCGCTGGCTCTGGGCCTGGCGATCGTGTCGGTGCATCGAGCCGGATGGGTGCTCGGAGTCGTCTACGCGATCGCTTCGATGCAGGCGGCTGCGCAGTGCTTCGATTCACCCTCGCGCCAAAGCTGGATTCCGTTGCTGGTCCCGCGCCGTTTGATCTCGAACGCGATCGGACTGAACTCGATTGCGTTCAACTCTCCTATGATGGTTGGTCCGGCCGTCGCAGGCGTGCTGATCGCATCGTTCAGCTTGGTCATCTCGTTCTACGCAAACGCAGCGCTCTCGTGCGCAGTCGTCGCCGCGCTGATCGTGATGTCGCCGTCGCCGGCCTCCAATTCGTCTCGGGAGCCCGTCTTGCGCCAGATCGCCGAAGGCCTTCGTTTTATCGGGTCGCACCGGGTGCTGCGCTGGATCGTGTTCATGCTCGTCGTCACGTCGTTTTTGGTGAGACCGTTCACATCTCTCTTGGCAGCCTATGCGGCGCATGTCGTCTACGTCGATGCCAAAGGCTACGCCTGGCTATTGACCGCCGGCGGTGCCGGTACGATCACCGGCGCGCTCGTGACGGCGCTGTGTCATTCGGAGCGGCGCGGAAGTCTCTGGTTCGGCGCGGGGCTGTTGGCGGCAGTCGGCCTTCTGGCGCTCGGATACACGCACGACTTTAGGCTCGCGCTGATCGAGCAGACCGCGCTCGGCCTCGGTACGATGGCATTCGTGAGCTCTTCGAACGTGCTTGTCCAGACGCTGTCGCCGGACGATATGCGCGGCCGCGCGATGTCGGTATACTCGATGGTCATCCTCGGCTTGGTTCCGGCCGGCACCCTGCTGATGGGATGGCTGGGCTCGGTGGTCGGGCTCGGAGCCGCGTTCGTCGCCGGCGGCGCGCTCGCGCTTCTCACCGGCTTGGGAGTCTGGCTGGGCAATCCCGCGGTGCGCAGCGTCTGAGGAGCCACTGAGGTGGGCGGGTGGTTGATCTTTGCCTTTCTGGTCGCAACGGCCGTGCTCGCTCTGATTTCGAAACGCCTCCGAGTCGCGTATCCGATCGTCTTCGTCGTTGCGGGTGCGCTGCTGGGCTTCGTTCCGAACCTTCCGGTCATCGCGCTGCAGCCCGACCTGATCTTCTTGATCGTCCTACCCGTCGTTCTGTTCGGGGCGGCCTGGACCACCGATCTGGTCGAGCTTCGCCGCAACCTGCGGCCGATAACGCTCTTGACCATCGGTCTGGTGATCTTTACCACGGTGATGGTGGCGGGCATCGCGCACGCGATGATTGCAGGAATGCCATGGCCGGCCGCCTTCACGCTCGGTGCCATCATCGCTCCGACCGACGCGATTGCCGCGGAATCGATCGCGGAAGGCATGTCGGTGCCGCGGCGGATCGTCGCGATCATAAGCGGCGAAAGCTTGGTCAACGACGCCAGCTCGTTGATCGTCTACCGTTTCGCGGTCGCCACGGGCATCACCGGAACCTTTGTCGCTGCGTCGGTTATCCCGCAGTTTTTCCTGGTTTCGATCGGCGGGATCGTCGTCGGCTTGGCGATCGGCGTCGCCGTGCACTGGATCCACAAGCAGCTTCGCCGCCAGGACCTTGCCGACGCGGTTCTCGTCAACATCGTGAATCTTTTCGCGCCGTTTGCCTCGTACTTGCCGGCCGAGGCGCTCGGCGTCAGCGGCGTGCTTTCGACCGTGGCGTGCGGAATCTACGTCAGCCGCCGCTCCGGGGTGCTCTCTCCGGATGCGCGCATCGTCGGATACAGCATCTGGGAGATGCTGACGTATCTGCTCAACGCGTTCGTCTTCTTGCTGCTCGGCCTGCAGCTACACGGCATCGTCGGGTCGATCGGGGGCGCCTCACTGGGACGGCTCGCCGGATACGGCGTCGTCATCAGCATTGCCGCTATCGGTTTGCGGTTCGTCTGGCTTTACCCCGCAACGTACCTGCCGCGCCTGTTGCTCCGCCGCATTCGCGAACGCGATCCCTCACCCCCGTGGCAATGGCCGTTCTTACTGGGCTGGTCCGGCATGCGGGGGATCGTGTCGCTCGCGGCTGCGCTGGCCGTCCCGGTTGCCTTCCCGTCGCGCAATGTAATCATCTTCGTCACCTTCTGCGTGATTTTCGCGACGCTCATCGTCATGGGCCTGACCTTGCCGCTCGTGATCCGCATCTTGGGCATTCGCGACGAAGGCCGCATGGAGCGTAAAGAGATCGAAATACGGATCAAGGCGCTCCAGAGCGGGCTGGAACGTTTGCGCGAGCTCGAGCCCGGGTTCGATTCGGAAGTCGAGTGGGAGGTCGAAGGCCGGATTGTCGACGAGTACCGACATCGCATCGAGCATCTCAGCGGGCACCTCGACGGCGCGGCCGCGGATGCCGGAACCGAAAACGCGATCGACCATCGCCTGCAGAATGAAGCGCTGGCCGCGGAGCGGAGAGCCATCCACGAGATGCGCCGGCGCGGGGCGATTCCCGACGAGATCTACCGGCATATCGAGCGCGACCTCGACCTTGCCGATGCGCGGCTGCGTCAAGCCTAGGCAAGAGATCATCCGCGCGAAGCGGCATCCGATGGTTCGGCTGCTCGCGGTTTATTGTCGTGTGAGACCGGAAACATGCAAGAGATCCCCTTATTCTTCGGAGGCACATAATGGCGGTTTCCACACGATCGAAAGAGTCGACGACGAGAACGCATGCGCCGATGCGCCGTCGTGCGACGATGGACGTTATCACGCTCCTCAAAAACGACCATCGCGAAGTCAAAGAGATGTTCGAGCGCGCCGAACGGCTGGGCGAGCGTGCCGGACGGCAACGCGGCAAGCTGGGCGAACAAATTTGCAAGGCGCTGCGGCTGCACTCTCAATTCGAACAGGAAGAATTCTACCCGCGGTTTAGGGACCGCGCCGAAGACCATGAAGAGCGCGAGCAACTCCTGGAGGCACTCGAGGAGCACGGCATCGTCGATCGCCTCGTGAGCGAGATCGAGGGAATGGACGCGTCAGATGAGCGCTACGAAGCGAAGCTCATGGTCGTGATCGAATCGGTCCGCCACCACATCAAAGAAGAAGAGCGCGAGATGTTCCCGATGGCGCGCGAACTATTCGAGAAAGCAGAGCTGGCCGAAATGGGCGAGCGCTTCGTGGAGGCAAAGCGCCGCGAGAAGATGCCCGACCGCTAGCAGCTAGGCCGCTTACTTCGATTCTTTGGTCTTTTGACGGGCGGTGAAGTAGTAGTCCGCAAGGCGAAATCCCGCCCGCTCGACCACCGCGCGCGAGCCTCCATCGTTGTATGACAGCGCGGCGCAAACCATGCGGCCCGTGTGTTCCGCCGCGTCCGCCGATTTTGCGAGAATCTCGGCGCCGTACCCATGTCGCCGCGCCGCCGGAAAAACGAAGGCGCTGACCTCGCTCCAGGTCGGCGTCAGCTCTTCCAGAATCGCGTATCCGACGATCTCGCCGCCCGCCAGCGCGGCCGCGAACCGCGGGGCCTGATAGTGGTCGACGTGCCGCGAGATAAGCCGCCGCGTCTGCGTGTCCAGATCTTGTGCGGCGCGCAGAACCAGGCTGCCGCCGCTTACCGCCGGATCGGCTCTGCGCACGTACACCGCCGTGTGCGCGAACGACTCGAGGCCCAGCTCGGTTACGGCTTTGCGCGTTGCGGTGTCGCCGCCGAAGTACCAGACGGCGTTGGCGCCGGTCGAGACGAAGGCATCGGCGAGCAACCGGCGCTCATCCTGTCCCTCTGCGATATCGAAGCGAACGATCCAGGATTCCGGGGCCAGCTTACCGTCACCGGTGAACGCAACGCCGACCGCGCGGCCCTCGGAGACAAGGGCTCTGCCTCTCGCCACGGTTTTGATTCGACGTGCGATGGCAACGTCGGGCAGGTCGTCGAGATACATGTCAGAGGCGCTGCGTCCGAGGCTGCGCGCCCGCCGACCTCGTTGGAGCTCCCGCGAGAGGTCGGCCCATCGCGGTAATCCGTCGTGCATGCTGGTTTCGCCGGTCCCACGACGACGCCGTTGCTGTGTGCGAAGTGGTTGATTTCAACAGTCTTACCTTGAAAAAAAAGAGCGAGTCGCAAGCTTGCGACTCGCCTTTGAGAAGAGCGGGAAACCCTTACTTCTTAGCGGCTTTTCTCCGGCGAGAAGACTTGCGGCGCGTGGTCTTTTTGGCGCCCGCTTTGCGAGCCTTCTTGCGGTGGGTGGCCTTCTTCGCCGCCTTACGACGACGCTTCGGAGCGGCCTTCGCAGCCGCTTTCTTCCGTCTCTTCGGTGCCATATGGGTCCTTTCTGCTCTGCCCAAAGACAGAGCGACACGGCATAACGCCGGTGTGATTGACACCGTTATAGCACGGGTTCGGGGTTTGACGCAAATTTTCGGCGAAGCCGGAAGGATATGGAAACCATCGCTGTCGACGGCGGCGCGCTCGCGTACGCCGAAAACGGAAGCGGAAATGCCGTCGTCCTGATCCACGGTTTTCTCCTCGATCACTCGATTTGGGACGAGGTCATACCGCGGCTGGCATCGCACTCGCTGGTGTTGCGCCCGGACCTCCGCGGACTCGGCAGATCGTCCGTAACGCCGGGACCGTACTTGATCGAGACGCTCGCCAGCGACATCGCCGCGCTGCTCGATGCGAAGGACATCGAGACCGCGACGGTCGTCGGGCATTCTCTCGGCGGCTACGTTGCGCTCGCGTTCTATCGAATGTACGCCGAACGCGTGGCGGCGCTCGGGCTCGTCGGAAGCCGTTTTGCAGCAGATACGCCCGAAGCTGCGAGGCAACGATTCGTGCTTGCCGATCGTGCCGAGCGCGAAGGAATTTTACCGGTAATAGAAGCGTTTTTACCGCGTTTTTTCGCTCCGCACGTTTATGCCGAACGACCGAAACTCGTTGAAAAGACGAGAGCGCTCTGCGCGCGGACGCAACCAAAAGGCGCAGCGGCGCTGTTGCGCGGCGCGGCAGTTCGCGTCGACTGCGGCGACCTCGTCGATGACATCGGCGTCCCGTTCCTCTTTTCTGTCGGGGATGCCGACGCAATCATGGGTCTGGGGGAGGCGCAGAATCTCGTGCCGCGCATCCGCCGTGCCCGCCTGCAGGTGCTGCCGCGCTGCGGTCACATGCCGATGTTTGAAGCACCGGATCGGTTGGGTGAAGGTCTCGACGATTTGCTGGCGAGCGCCGGTAAATCCGCGGCGGGAAGCTGACGGCGCCCATCGGTGGTGAACTGCGACGTGAGCTTTCGGAGCGCTCGCGCCGTCTCGTCCAGCGCCAGCGCCTGCTCTTGCACCTCCTCCACCTTGTTGCGGACGTCAAGTGAGATGCGCGCCACACGTTCCGCTTCCAGACGATGCCGGGCGCTGGTGGCCGCGATCGCACCGATCGAAGCCGTGATGTCCGCCGCCTGCGCCGCCATCTGCTTGGTCGAGTCCGAGTTTTCTTCGACGACCTGACTGATCGACGCGATCGACTCTTGCAAGCTCTTTGCCGACCCGGCCATCACGCTGGTGGCGCCGGCGATCTCACCGACCTGCGCGACGGTCTGCTCGACGCTGGCCAGGATCTCGCGCAAGGCGGCGCCGCCGACAGCCGCCTTTTCCGTTCCGGCCGTCACCTTCGCAGCGCCCGCGCCGACCGCTTCGACGGCTTCGCGCGTTCTCGACTGCACCTCGCGAACGAGCTCGCCGATGTGCTTGTTCTCCGACGCGGAACGTTCGGCGAGCTTGCGCACCTCGTGGGCGACGACGGCGAAGCCGCGCCCGTGCTCGCCGGCGCGAGCGGCTTCGATGGCGGCGTTGAGGGCTAGGAGATTCGTCTGCTCGGCGATCTCGTCGACCGCCTTGACGATCGAGCCGATTTGGGCGCTGAGGTTCTCAAGGTCGCGAATCTTGCTCGTCGCATCGCGGACCGCTTCTGCGATCGCGTTCATTTCTGCGACGGTGTCGGCGACGGCGCGTTCGCCGCCCGCCGCCACCGTCTTCGCTTGCACGCCGGCGGCCGCGAGGGTCACCGAGATATTTGCCATGCGTTCCACGTCTCCGAACAACCGGGCGGCGTCGGTCGAGGCAACCTTGACTTGCGTTGCTTGGTCGACGGCGCCGCGGGCGATCGCTTCGACGCCGGCAGAAAACTGCTGTACCATCGCGCTCAGCGAAGCGGCCGCTTCGCTGAGCGCGTCGTAGCCTCGGGCGAGGCCCGCCATCGCCACCGTTGCGTCCGCGACCATCCGGCTGGAGTGCTCCGACGTGCCGCCCAACTGCGCCGAGCTGGCGGCGAGAAGGTCTGACGTTCGCTGGATTTGGCCGACGACGAGCGCCAGATTGTCGTTCATGCGCGCCAGCGCGTTGCCCAGACGGTCGCCCGGCGCGTGCGGAGCGATGTCGCGCGTGAGGTCACCGACCGCGATAGCCTCGGCAGTTCCCGCCATTTCGCGCTGATAGGCAATCATCTCATCGAACGCGCCTGCGATTTCGCCAAGCTCGTTGCGCGAGCGGACCTCCGCCGTGTCGTCCAAAATGCCGTTTGCCAGCGCTCGGGCAACGGTCGCAACGGAAAAGGCACCGCGTCGAATGTTGCGGAGCACCGCGAGCACCAGAGCCAATATCACGACGAATGCCGCCAGCGTGATGCCGGTCACGCGCAGGACCGTGAGGGATGCCGCTTCCGACAGCGCCGTCGCGGGTTTCGCGGTAAATAATGCGCCGACCAGATGCCCCGAGCCGTCGACGATCGGCTCGTATGCCGCAACGTACTGCCGTCCGTCGAACGGCACGCTCCCGCGGTACGTTTCTTTGCGCACGATCGCGGCGAGCGGAGCCCCGGTCAACGGTGCGCCGATGATGCGCTTACCGCCCGCACGCAGCGTCGTCGCGATGACCACCGGCGTTCCGTCGATTACTTGATAAATCGTCGCATCGCAGCCGGTGATGGCTTTGACTCGATCGACGAGCGCGACGTCGCTGTTCGCAATCCATCCCCCGAAATGCAACGTGTGGTCGATGACGACGGGCGTTGCGCCGTGCATTTCCAATAGATTTCGAAGGGAGCGCCGCGCTACTTCGACTTGCCTGACGATTTCGGTTTGAACCGAGCGAGTCACCGTGCTGCTTACGACCAGGAGAAGAACGATGGTAAACGCAAGCAGCGACGCTGCCGCTACCGCGAGCACCTGCGTGGCGAGAGAGTCGAGCCGTAGAAGCTCCCGCAACTTCACTCGCTAGCCTTCCCAAGCAAGTCATTTCGCGCCTGCTTTTCATGCCGATTTAACGCATGCTCTGTCGGCGGACGATTAAGGCGCGCCGCTCGCGGCAAAAGACACACAACGGAGGACGTCGTTCAAATGAAGTCTGCGCTGCGCGCTTCGCTTGGGATTCTCACTGCCGTTGCGCTGAGCTTACCGGCTTGCGGCGGAGGCGGCGGCAACAGCGTTCCCGCAGCGTCGTCGCCACCGTCGACGAGCGCGCAGAGCGCGTTCGACTGTCCCAGCAGCGACGGAACGAGCTCCGTTGCGACCGGCGCCGGCGCGGCCCAATCGACGGCGCGGCGCGCGCCGGCCCCCGTCGCGTCCTCGGCGGCGACGGCCGCCGGCCGGATTGCGGTTACCTACGACCGCGCCGCCTACGACCGTGCCGCGAGCGCGTATGCACTGCGCGAGCAGAGCGCCGGCGCGACGCTGGTTCGCAGCTTCGACTACGCGGCGCTTGGAAGGGTCGTGCGCGTTTTCGCCGTCCCGCCGTCGCAAGAGACGGCCGCGATGGCCGCGCTGCGAAGCCAGACCGGCGTGCTCGGGGTTGCGCCGGCCGGTCAGCGGCGCTACCCCCTGACCGCATCGCCGAACCTCGTCAACAACCATTATTTCGATGGGTTCGCTCCCGCCAACACGCCGCCGTATTACGAGAATTCGACGGTTCCGGGACAGTGGGATATGCACGCGATCTCGTTGGAGCACGCATTCGGATACGCGACATCCTCCAATAGCACGGGTAGCGCACAGTCCGGCGCCCTCGGCACGCACAACGTAAAGCTCGCCGTCATCGACACGGGAGAAGATACGCTGCATCCCGATCTCGCGGGCAACGTCGTCTATCAAAAATGCTTCATTACGAGCACCAGCGGCGTCCAGTCCGTCGGCGCGTTCTCAACCGATCCCGACGGGCATGGAACGGATGTCGCCGGCATCGCGGCGGCCGTGACGAACTCTGCGAGCGGTCTCGGATTCGCGGGTGCCGGCGGGAACACCGCGATCATGGCATATCGCGTGTTTCCGACTCCGGACGACAATTGCACGAGTGCATCCTCGAGCGATCCGCAATGCGGCGCAGACACGACCGACATCGCATCCGCGATCGATGATGCCGTGCAAAACGGGGCCAGCGTCATCTCGATCAGTCTCGGCGGCGGATCGTGCACGAACGGCGTCGATTCGGATCCCGTTGAAGGAGCGGCCGTCGCGAACGCCATCGCGCACAACGTGATCGTCGTCGCCGCATCGGGAAATGAGAGCGGCTCCACCGTCGACGCGCCCGGCTGCGACACTGGCGTGATCGCGGTGGGTGCCAGTGCGCTCGACGACGGGCAGCCCAACGGCAGCGGGCACACCGGCGGCACCCCCGTCGCGCCCGTGGAGTACGTTGCCTCGTACAGCAATCATGGCTCTCCCGCGTCTTCAGCAGGCTGCTCGGGTTCGGCGTGCCTCTCCGCTTGGGGCATCGTCGCGCCCGGCGGCGACCCGGCGACGAATTCGGACAACGACGATCTGCACTGGATCGAAAATATCTGGACGTCGACGCCGTTCGACAGTAACTTCGCGGGTACGTGCACGTCGGATTTCGAAACGACGTCGGTGGCGGACTGCCGCATTCAGATCGCGGGCACGTCGCAAGCGACGCCGCACGTGGCGGGCGTCGCGGCGCTCGTGTGCGCGCTCAACGCATCGGACTGCAACCCATCGTCCATGAAGCAGCTGCTTTGCGAGACGGCGCACGACATCGGCGATCCAAACGAGGGCTGCGGGCGGCTCGACGCGTATCTCGCGGTTGCAACAGCAGTGAATGACCCCAGTCCGCCGGCGCGGTGATCGAAGCCGTCGTCGTTGATGCAGTACGCACGCCGATCGGACGATACGGCGGCGCGCTGGCGCGGGTGCGTCCCGACGACCTCGCGGCCGTTGCCATACGCGGGTTGCTTGCGCGCAACCCGTTCGACCCGTCGCTGATCGAAGACGTCTGGTGGGGCGCGGCGAATCAAGCCGGTGAGGATTGCCGCAACGTGGGTCGCATGGCCGCGCTGCTCGCGGGCTTGCCGACAACCGTTGCCGGGACGACGGTCAATCGCTTGTGCGGCAGCAGCTTGCAGGCATTGAACTCCGCAGCGCACGCGATCATGGTCGGCGCCGAGGAGCTCGTGATCGCGGGCGGCGCAGAATCGATGTCGCGCGCGCCCTTCGTCATGCTCAAGGCGGAGCGCGCATTCGACCGCGCGCCCGAGATTGCCGACACGACCCTGGGCAACCGTCTGACCAATCCCCGTCTCGCCGAGGCCTATCCGCCGATCTCGCTTGGATTGACGGCGGAAAACGTGGCCGAGCGCTTTGCCGTTTCGCGCGACGCCCAAGACGAATTCGCGCTGCGATCGCAGCAGCGCTGCGCTGCAGCGATGCAGTCGGGCCGCTTCGCCGACGAGCTGATCTCCGTTGCCGTGCCCAACGGCAAAGCCGAGACCGTCGTCAGCGTGGACGAGCATCCGCGCCCCCAGACGACGATCGACGATTTGCGCAAGCTGAGGCCGGCCTTCAAACCCGGCGGCACGGTCACCGCGGGGAATTCCTCCGGGCTCAACGACGGGGCTGCCGCGCTCTTGCTCGCGAGCGCGGCAGCCGCAAAGAAACACGGCTTGCAGCCGATGGCGCGCATCGTGACGACGGCGGTGTACGGCGTCGATCCGAGCATCATGGGAATCGGGCCGATCGGCGCGGTGCAAAAGGTGCTTGCGAACGCCGATTTGACGATGGACGACGTCGACTTGGTCGAGCTGAACGAAGCGTTCGCTGCTCAGGCAGTGGCCTGCATCGGCGAGCTGGGCATCGATCCGGAGCGGGTCAACGTGAACGGCGGCGCGATCGCGCTGGGCCATCCGCTGGGGTGCAGCGGGGCGCGCATCGCGACCACCCTGCTGCACGAGCTTCGCAAACGCGATGGCCGGTACGGAATTGCCACCATGTGCATCGGCATGGGGCAGGGCATCGCTACCCTGTTCGAGGCCGCTACCTAAGACCTCGGTCCATCCGGGCCGAAGAGGAAAATGATGCGGTCTGCACGGCTGCCTGTCTGTGCTGTGCTCTTCGCGATGGCCGTTGCGTCTTCGCTGCCCGTTCGCGCCCATGAGGGGTTCATCGAGCCGCTCGAGTCGCCCCCGCCGGTCATCGCGCGCACCACGGTGTACACGTTTCACGGCGATTACCTCGATCCGCGGCACTGGCGAATCGTCTCGCACGGCGGTGCCGGAAAAGGCACGGCACATCCCGAGCTCCAGTATTACGACAGCGATGCGGTGACGGTCAGCCGCGGAGTGCTGCACCTCTCGGCGCTGCAGCTCGACCAGCTGGATCCGGCCGACGGCACGGATTATCCTTACGTCTCCGGCCGGATCGAAAGCGCAGAAACCTACCTCTACGGGCGTTTCGACGTCCGGCTGAAAGTGCCGATCGGGGACGGTCTGTGGCCCGCCGTGTGGCTGCGCACGCCGGAGGGCAGCGCGGGCCCGCGCGGTCAGATCGACATCTACGACGGCTTCGGCAGCCACACGGACGCGTTCACCGCGTCGGCCGCCGAGTGGGTCAACGGGCACGTCGTCTCGGCTTCGTGCATCATCGTCGAGAATTTCACCGCGAACTCCCGCTGCCGCCGGATCGGAAACCCGCAGCGCCGCCGCATCAACTATTCCCGCGACTATCATACGTTCGGGATCGATTGGCAGCCCGATCACATCACCTGGTATGTCGACGACAAGCCGTACTGGACGATCACCAAGGACGTTCCGAGCGTCCCGATGGTGCTGGTCATGGATCTGGCGGTCGGCGGCAAGCAAGACAGCAATCCGCCGATCTACCATTTCTTCCGGACGCGATTCCCCGCCGATTTCGAAATCGCGTCGGTAACGATCACGAAGTAACCGTGCCCGCGCCGCCGAAGCCGCGAGCATGTTTTGCTTAGCCGTCACTTACGTGATACAGCCCGGAAAAGAAGCGGAAGCCGAGCAGCATCTGCGCGTGCTGATGCGCGAATCCTCGAAGGAGCCGGGGTGCAGGCTCTACGTCGGTCATCGCGCCAAAGACGCAGAGCGCACGTTTTTCATCTACGAGCAATACGTCGACGAAGCCGCATATTGGAAGCACCGCGAGCAGCCGCACTTCGTCGAGCACGGGCAAGGTGGGCTCATGAAATGCGCCGAGTCCCGCACCCCGATGTTTTGCATCCCTCTCGAATAGCGGTGACCACCGCCGCGCGGGCTCGAAGGGCGAGCAGCTACTGCTGCTCGGCGGCCTCGATTGGACTGAACCGCAGAGCCGACCACCTTGCGTCGAGCGTTATTTCGGAGATCGGATGCCAGCCGGCCTTTGCCAGCGTTTCCCACGCGATCGCGCCGGATGATTTTTGGTAGGCCATCCACAGCACGCCGTGCGGCGCGGTGAGCGCGACGGCCTCCCTGCAGGCATTGTCGGCTTCACTCTGCGCTCGCACAAAGGAGATCGTGACCTCGGCGATCGTTCCGCGATCGAACGCGGCTCCTAGGCTGCGGAACGAATCGTGCCATTCGTCCGGGCAGCGGCGCACGATGATGCGTTGACCGGATTTCATCGCCAGCTTCTTCGCGAGGTCGGTGCTCAAGCTTATTTGCCCGTGAAGCGCGGGGAGCGCTTTTCTCGAAACGCGGCAAGGCCTTCGGCGAAGTCGTCCGTCCCGCCGGCAACGGCTTGCATCTCCGCTTCGTACGTGAGCGCATCCTCGATGCCGGCTGCTGCGAAGACATTGCGTGCCAGCTCGCGTTTTGCCAACCCGAGCGCTCGCGGGCCGCGCGCGAGCTGGCCGGCGAGCGTTTGTGCTTGTGAAAGAAGTTCCTCGGGCTCACACAAGCGATTCACGATGCCGATCTCGTAGGCGCGAGCCGCGTCGATCTTTTCCGAAAGCAGAACGGCTTCCATCGCGCGCCCGTAACCGATTATCCGGGGAAGCAGAAACGAGAGCCCGCTGTCGGGCACCAGCCCGATCCGGACGAACGCGGTCGTGAAGGACGCCGTTTTGCTCGCAAGCCGCAGATCGCAGGCGAGCGCAAGCCCCATCCCGGCACCCGCGGCAACGCCGTTGACGGCGGCGACGATGGGCTTCTCGATGGCGAGCATCTTGCGCAGAAGCGGATTGTAGCGCGCCGCGACGGCGTGACGGATGTCGATGTCGCCGTTCGCACTTTCCAGAGCCGGATCGTCCAGCGATTGTCCGGCGCAGAAACCTTTGCCCGCGCCCGTGAGCACGATCGAGCGAACGTCGCTGTTGCGCTCGAGCTCCGCGAACGTACGCGCGAGTGCCTCGAGCAGCGTCGCCGTCAGGGCGTTATATTGTGCTTGACGGTCCAGCACGATCGTCGCGACGCCTTCTGCGACGCCGACGCGGTGCTCGGCGGTCAGCGTCTTTTCCATGCAGGTGCCCTCCGCTGTGCGAATGCTTGGACGCCTTCGCGTCCATCGTCGGACTTCAAGAGCTCGTAAAAGGCGGCGCGTTCGCGCTCGAGCGCCAGCGAGAGTGGATCTTCGAAGGCCCGCGCCAGCGCGCGTTTTGCAGCACGAATCGCAGCCGTGGGGCCCGCGGCGAGCCGCACGGCGAGTTCGATCGCGGTCGGCTCGACACGCTCCGAGGGAACGCAGCGGTTTACGAGGCCGCGCGCGTACGCCTCGCTTCCGCTGATTTCTCGGCCCAGCAGGATCATCTCGCCGGCCAGGGCTTTGCCCACCGCGCGCGTCAGTCGCTGCGTGCCGCCGGCGCCGGGCATCAATCCCAACGTGATTTCCGGCTGCCCCAGCCGCGCGTCCTCGGCTGCGACGATGAGATCGCAGCTCATCGCAAGCTCCAGCCCTCCGCCCAACGCGAGGCCGCGCACCGCTCCGATGAGCGGCAATTCGCATCGCCACAAGCGATCCCAAGCGTCCAGGTCGGGACCTTCCGCGAGGAATTCATCGAGATCGGCACCCGCAGCGAACGCCCGCGCATCGCCGGCAATGACGATCGCGCGAGCGTCATCATCTACCGCGCGCTCGAGCTCGTCGCCGAGGAATCGTACGACGCCGTTCGAGAGCGCGTTAAGCTTCCTTGGACGATTGAGGCGGAGAACGATGACGCCGCCGGCCGGCGTTTCGCGCAAGACGTCGGCGCTCATCGGAGCGACACGGTCCGATTGTCGATGACGCGCTTCACCTTGCCGACCTCGACGCGTTCGAGCGCCATCGGTGCGAGGATGCGAACGTCCAGCGAGATCGTCAGCGTTTCGGCTAGCTTGCGTTCGACGGCCGCGCGGAGCGCGGTTGGATCGATTTGCGCGCCCAAGGCGTGCTCGACCTCGACGGTCAATTGGTCGAGGCCCCCGTGGGGGCGATCGACCAGGATACGATAGTTCGGCGTAAGCTCGTCGAACGATAGCACGACTTCTTCGATAGCCGTCGGAAAGACGTTGATGCCCCGAACGGTGATCATGTCGTCGACTCGGCCGACGATCCAATCGATCCGGGCCTGCGTTCGTCCGCAGCTGCATGGTTCGCGCGTGATGCGCGTGATGTCGCCGGTCCGGTACCGCAGAACGGGCATTGCGTCGCGAGTCAACGTCGTGAGCACCAGCTCGCCGAGCCGGCCGTCCGGGACCGGCTCTCCGGTCGTCATATCGACGATCTCGGGAAGAAAGTGATCCTCGAAAACGTGCAGCCCGGCCTTGGCCGCCGCGCATTCTTGGGCGACGCCCGGTCCGATGATCTCCGTCAGACCGTAGATGTTGGTCGCCGTCACCCCCAGCAGCTCTTCCAGCTCGCCGCGCATTTCGACGGTCCACGCCTCCGCGCCGCAGACGGCGATGCGAAGCGCTTGCGGCTTGCGCTTTTCATGCCGAAAGCGCTCGGCGAGCAGCAGCGCGTAGCTCGGCGTGCAGCCGATGCCGGTCACGGGCAGCGCTTCCAACAGCTGCATCTGGCGCGCGGTGTTCCCGCTCGACGCCGGAACGACGCACGCGCCCAGCCGCTCGGCGCCGACGTGCATTCCCAGGCCCCCGGTGAACAACCCGTAACCCCATGCGACCTGGAACAGCTCGCCCCGGTGCAAACCGGCTGCCGCCAGGCATCTCGCGCACACTTCTCCCCAAATGTCGAGGTCGCGCTGGCTGTACGCGCCGATGGTCGGCGTCCCGGTCGTCCCGGACGAGGCATGAATTCGCCGTAAGGCAGGCGTGTCGACAGCCAGCAACCCGAGCGGATAGGTATCGCGAAAGTCCGACTTGAGCGTAAAAGGAAGCGTCGCAAGATCTTCCAGCGAGCGCGGCGGGCTGGTGCCGTTCAGGCGCTCGCCGTAGAACGCAACCTTAGAACGGAGTCGTAAAAAAAGGGCCTGCAGCCGTTCGAGCTGCAGCCGTTCGAGCTTCGTGCGCTCGAGGCGCTCCTCCGGAGAAAAAATTGCGGGGTCGTGCGCCATGGAACGGTTTTTGGCGCCGACCCCGCGTCATCTTTTTGCTAGCGCCGCTTTGCGGTCTTTCGGGCCGGCGCGGCCTTGCGCGCCTTTTTGGCACCGCCTTTGGCCGCAGGTCCTTTTCCGGCACCGCGTTTCACGCCGACTGCCTCTTTGAGCGCCCGGCTGGGAAGGAATCGCATCACGCGCTTTGCCGGAACCTTGACGGGTTCGCCGGTCTGCGGATTGCGCGCCATGCGAGCGGGACGATTACGCACCTTGAACTGGCCGAACGGCGCGAGCTGGACCTTTTCGCCCTTCTTGAGCGTGGCGGTCATCCGCTCGAGTATCGTGTCGACGAGTTCCGCAATTTGGCGACGGGGCAACTCGAAATCTTCCGCGAGCTCCCGTATGAGTTCAGGTTTTGTCATCGTGTCCTTTCACGAGGTTGCTGCGATGAACGACTGTTGTTGCCTAGCGGCGAGAAGGCTGCCAGGCCGATTATACGCCCTTTTCAAGGAAAATCGACAAGTTCCCGGTGATTTTTTCGCGATTTCTGCGGTTTTTTGACTTTTGCAGCGGCCTACGCGCCCAAATACGCTTGGCGAACGCCGGCGTCGCGCGCGATCTCCTCGGCCGGTCCGTGGAGCGCGACGCGCCCTTCGGCCAAGACGTATGCGTGACGCGCCAACTGCAGCGACGCCGCGACGTTCTGCTCGACCAGCAGGACCGTCGTTCCGGTTTTGTGGATGTCGCGAATCCAGTCGAAGATTTGCTGGACGATCACCGGTGCAAGGCCAAGCGACGGCTCGTCGAGGAGCAAGAGCCGCGGCTCCGACATGAGCGCGCGCGCTATTGCGGCCATTTGCTGCTCGCCGCCGGAAAGCGTGCCGGCAAGTTGCGTGCGCCGCTCCGCCAAGCGCGGCAGCCGCTGGTACATCGCATCCAGATTACTGCGCGTCCTGCTTCCCGCGCGGGCTTGGGCTCCGACGAGGAGATTGTCTTCAACCGTCATTTCCGGAAAGAGCTGGCGCCCTTCCAGCACCAGCGCGATACCGCGCCGCACGAGATCTTTCGGCGAGAACCCGTCAACGCGTTCGCCCGCGTAGCTGATGGCGCCGCTGCGAGGCGGCGTGAGGCCCGAGATGGCCCTCAGCGTCGTGCTTTTGCCGGCCCCGTTTGCACCGACGATGGCGACGATCTCGCCCTCTTCGACCTCCAGCGATACGCCGTGAACGGCTTCGAAGTCCCCGTAGTTGACATAAAGGTCCTCGACCTTGAGGAGCGTGCTCACGTCTCGAGCGGCGAGCCGAAATAGGCGGCGATGACGTCGGGGTGGCTGGCGATCTCTTTGGGAGTCCCCTCGGCGATCTTCCGGCCGAAATCCAGAACGATGATCCGATCGGAGATCTTCATCACGAAGCGCATGAGGTGCTCGATCGATCCAACCGCGGCGATTCCATGCTCGCGCAGCCCCAGAATGAATCCGCACATCCTGTCCACTTCGGTCGGGTTGAGGCCCGCCATCACCTCGTCGAGCAGAAGCAGCTTCGGACGGGTAGCGAGCGCCCGCGCGATCTCAACGCGCTTGCGCTGCGTCAGCGTCAAGCTCGACGCCGGCGTTTCGGCGAGGTGACCGATCTCGACCATATCCAGGATCTCGGCAGCAACCTTTCGCGCCGTCCGATAGTTCGGGGCGTGCGCCAGAGCGCCCACGGCAACGTTGTCGATCACGGAGAGCCGGATAAACGGACGTACGACTTGATAGGTTCGTCCGATGCCGGATTGCGCGATACGATGCGTGGGCATCCCGACCAGCGACTTTCCGCAGAAGCGAACGTCGCCGGACGACGGCGGAAACAATCCGCTGATGACGTTGAAGAGCGTCGTCTTGCCCGCGCCGTTCGGCCCGATGATGCTGACGATTTCGCCTTCACCGACGGTGAAGCTGACGTCGTTTACCGCGCGCAGGCCGCCGAAAGAGCGGCTGACGTGGTCGATTTCGAGCAAGGCGCTCACGTGACGACTTCGGTCTGCGCTAGCGGAGCAGGCTCAGGCTCGGGCGGCTTGCGTTTGCCTTGCAGCTTATCCACGACGGTCGGCACAATGCCGCGCGGCAGCGCGAGGAGCAACGCGACGACTAGGGCACCGAAGATCATCAAGTGCGTCTGTGGAAACTTCGTACTCAGTGCTTGCGAGATCTGGGACATCAGAATGCCGCCCACAAATGGTCCCCAGAGCGTTCCCATTCCGCCGAGGATCGCCATCGCGACCGTTTGCAGCTCGATCTCCGTCGAGTAGATCGAGCTGGGCTCCACGTAGGTCAGGTACCACGCGTATCCGCCCCCCAGCAGCGCGGGGATGATCGCGCTCAGAATGAAGGCCTTGACCTTGGTCGTAGTCGTGTCGACGCCGAGCGTTCCCGCCGCGCGTTCGTCCTCACGCAGCGCGCGAAGACGAAGACCGAACGCGTTGCGATCGATCGTTGCGGTCAAAACGATCGCGAGTATGAGGACGGCAAGCGTCCAGTAGTAGACTTGAACGCCGTTGGAGCCGGGCGGCAGATAGATGCCGTCGGCACCTCCGGTCCACGGAATGAGATCCGTCGAGATGCGCAGGCTTTGCGCGAGGCCCAGCATTCCGAGTGCAAAGAATGGGCCTTTGAGCCGCAGCATGAGCCAGCCCATCGGGACCGCGAGTGCCGCGCAGAATACTCCCGCAACCAGCGCGCAGAGGTACCACGGCGCGTGAAAGCGCGTCGTTCCGATGGCGACGATGTAGGCGCCGATGCCGAAGAACGTGATCTGTCCGAACGACAGGTAGCCGGCGTATCCCGAGATGATGTTCCAGCCGTAGGCAAGCCCGGTGAACAGCGCGCTCGTGTAAAAGAGCGAGAGGATATAGCCGTTCCCCGTGAACGGAATGGCGACCGCTCCCAAAAACAGCAGCGCCAAGATGGTGATTCCGAGGGTGCGCTGCGTCACGCGACGGCCTTGCCCAAAATGCCCTGCGGTCGAAAGAGCAACACCAGAATGAAGACGACGTAGGGCATCATCGAGCCCAGATGCGTGTTGCCGTAGAAACCGACGAACGAAACGGCGAGGCCCAGGAGGGCGGCTCCCAGCACCGAGCCGGCGTAGCTGCCGCGCCCTCCGAGCACCACGATGCTGAAGGCAATCAACGTGAATTGGGAGCCGGTGTCCGGATTGTACGCGTAGATCATGCTCAGCAGACAGCCGGCCGCAGCCGCGATGCCGATGCCAAGCGTGAAGCTGAGCGTGCGCATCTGATCGATGTCGATGCCGCAGGCGCGAGCGCCGTCGACGTTTTGACTGGCTGCGCGGAGCGCGCGCCCGACGGGCGTCGAGCGCAGCAGCACCGCCAAGATCGCAGCCAAAAACAGCGCGAGCGCGAACGCGAGGAACTGCGCCTTGGCAATGTCGACACCACCGATTGTCCACGAGCTGGTGAGGTACCCCACCGAGCGAAAGTCCCCCGTGAAGATCGCGAGGCTGAGTCCGATGAGAAAATACGACACGCCGAACGTGATCAGCAGCGACGTGGTCTCGGCGGTCTGCTGGTGCTCCGGAAGCCGGCGCAGCAGCGTGCGCTCGAGCACCGTGCCGACGCCCATTCCCGCGATGACGGCAAGCGGCAGCACTTCAAGAGGCGTGATATTGAATCGCTGAAAGAGCGTGGAGCAGATCAGCGCGGTCAAGATGATGAGCTGACCGTGCGCCAGATTGACGATGCGCGTAACGCCGAAAATGATGTTCAGCCCCAGGGCGGCGAGCGCGAACACGCCGCCCAGGAGCAATCCGTTGATGACGAGCTGGACGACCAGCTCGAGGTGCACTTAGTGAGCCTCGAAGTTAACGGCTAGCCCACTGAAACGGCGTGATCGGCTTTCTCTGCGCGTATTCGTCCGGCCAAACGACGTAGTCTTTGCCGCCTTGCCATTGCATCGTGAGAGACTTGTAGCCCAGCTGGATCCCGGTGTTCGGATCGACGCTGTAGACGCCCAGGATCGTCGGCACCTTCGACGTGGCCAGAAAATCCCGAATCTTATCGTTGTTGATAGACCCTACTTTGGTCACCGCCGCCTGGAGGACTTGCAGCGCCGCGTAGTTCTGCGCCGAGTGGTAATCCGGCGGCTTGTGGAAATACGCGGTGAAGCCTTTGACGAAGGCCGCGTTTCCCTGCGTTTTCAGCTCGGGACTCCAATTCGACGTCGACAGAACGCCGTCCGCATCTTTCCCGACTTCTTTATAGAAGTTCGGTTCCGTCGCGCCGACTGCGAAGAAGAGCTCTTTCGGGGTGAAGCCGGCTTGCTTGAGCGCCCGCAGCAAACCGACGGCGTCGGGAAAGTACGCAGCCGACAATACCGCGTCCGGGTTCGCCTGTTTGATCTTTTGCGCGATCGCGGTGTAGTCGGAGGCGTTGTGCGGATAGAGCTCGTCGAAGATGACGTTGAGGCCGGCTTCTTTCGTGGCCTTGACGGTCGCAGCGGCGATCGCCTTGGGGAACGCCGTGTCCTCGCCGGTGACGGCGACGGTCTTGTAGCCGTGCGCTTTCGCGATTGCGATCGAACCGGCGACATAGTTCGGAGCCGGCGAGGTCGCCATGAAGTCGTACTTAAGGCCGCGTAGGAACGGCGCGGTCGAAGCTACTTCCGGTGACAGCATCGGCATCTTGTACTTGTCGGCGACGTTCGCAACCGCCGCCGTGACCGCGCTGGAGTACGGTCCGACGATGAGGTCGACGTGATCCTGCTCGACCAGCTTCTGGTATTCGGTCAGCGACGTTGCGGGATCGCTGGCGTCGTCGTAGACCTTCAGTTGAAGAGGACGTCCGAGCCATCCGCCCTTTTTGTTTTGTTCTTCGACGTAGTATTGGTAGCCCAAGAGCGCGTACTTGCCGTCTTCGGCATAAGCGCCCGTTTCGGAAATGGTCGTGCCGATGACGATCGGCTTTCCGGCCGCCGCTCCTGTGCCGCGCGCGCCCGTGGCCACGAGGGTGGCCAAAAGCGCAGCGCTCAGGATCGTTGAAACCCACCGCGGCCTGCGAGATGCTTTTATCATTAGTCCCCTCCCTCGCCTCGTGGACTGTGGGATATGAGGGTTGGCGGCGGCCATCCTCTAAAAGTCGCACAAAGGAGCAAGCATGAGCACCTTGACCGTCGCGAGCCCAGCCGCAACGCGGATTAGCCGCCGTCTCGCCGAGTATGCGACGAGCCTCGGCTTTACCGATCTGCCGCCGGCAACCGTCGAGAAGACAAAGCAGGCCGTGCTCGATCTTCTCGGTATAGCGATCCGTTCGAGCATCGAGCCCGGCTCGAGTGCCGTGGTGCGCCGAGTCGTGGAAGGTTTCGCCGCTCCCGGACGCGCCACGGCGGCCGGCATCGGCCCCCGCTTCCTTCCTCATTATGCGGCCCTGCTGAACGCGACGTTCGCGCACACGCTGGACTTCGACGACACCCACGAAGGCGGGTCGATCCACCCCGGCGCAACGGCGATTCCGGCCGCCCTCGCCGTCGCGGAGTCGTCGCGAGCGCCGGGCGAACGGCTCATCGCCGCCATCGTCGCGGGCTACGACGCGACCGTCCGCATCGCAGAGGCGTCCGATCCGGCGGCACATTACGACCGTGGCTTTCATCCGACTGCAACCTGCGGGACGTTCGGCGCGACGGCAGCGGCCGCGAGCGCCGCCGGGGCGAGCGCAGACGTGCTCGAGAACGCTTTCGGTATCAACGGGAGCCAGGCGGCCGGCTCGCTCCAATTTCTGGAAAACGGTGCATGGAACAAGCGCATCCATACCGGCTTTGCCGCGCACAACGCGATCTTGGCGCTGCAGCTCGCGCAAGCCGGTGCCCTGGGCGCGCGAGAGCCGCTGGAGGGACGAAACGGATTCTTCCGCGGGTACACGGACGACGCCGATCCCGTGCACGTGGTGGGGACGCTGGGCGAGCGCTTTGCGATCGACGAAACGGCGTTCAAGCCCTATCCGAGCTGCCGCTATTCCCATGCCGCCATCGAGCTGCTCTGCGACATCCTCGCGCGAGAAAATCTTTCTGCCGCCGAGGTCGATCGCGTCCGCATCGGCTTGCCGCGCAAGGGCATGGATATCATCGGCATCCCGGAAGCGGCAAAGCGGGCGCCGCAGGGCGTCGTCGCAGGCCAGTTCAGCATGTATTTTCTCGCCGCCGTCGCGCTCGTGCGCCGCCGTCTGGCCTGGGAAGACTACGCGCTGCTCGGAGATCCGGAGATCGCGCGCACGATCGAACGCATCGAGGTACAGATCGATCCCGAGATCGAGGCGCGCTTTCCGACGATGGCTTCGAGCGTCGAAGTCGTCGCCGGCGATCGCCGCATCCGGCGCGTGAACTGGACGCCCAAAGGAGAGCCGGGCAAGCCGCTGGATTGGAACGAGATCGAGGAGAAATTCCTCAGCCTGGCGGGAGCCGTATATGAAGCGCCGCAGTGCGCGCGTATCGTCGAGACCGTGCGCCGCCTGGAGACGCTCGACGAAATTGCGGAGCTGACGAGTCTCCTGGGGCCGCCCACCGCGTGACGGCGGCGGCGCTGCGCTCGGCCGGCGCGTCGATCGACGAAGCGGTCCTCTCGGAGGTTCGGCGTTTCGCGGAAACCGAGGTTCGACCGGTCGCGCACGACTTTGAGGCGCGCGACGAGTACCCGGCGCAATTGGTCGCTCGCATGCGCGAGATGGGTCTCTTCGGTGCGATCGTCCCGGAGGAGTACGGCGGCGCAGGGCTCGGCGTAGCGACCTACGCTGCGATCATTGAAGAGATCTCGCGCGCATGGATGTCGGTGACGGGCGTGCTCAACAGTCACCTCATCATGTGCTACGACATCTTGCAAGCCGGCACGGAAGCACAACGGCGAGAATGGCTGCCGCCGCTGTGCGAAGGTTCGCGTCACGGCGGCATCATGCTGAGCGAGCCGGAAGCCGGCAGCGACCTCCAGGCGATTCGCACGACCGCGCGGCGCGACGGCGACGGCTACGTGCTGCGCGGCACGAAGATGTGGGTGACCAACGGGCGCACCGGCAACACCTTTCTCGTTCTCGCCAAGACGAATCCGGACGCGCAACCGCGGCACCGCGGGATCAGCTTGTTCATCGTCGAGAAAGATCGCGGAGCCGGATTCACCGTGAGCCGCGACATTCCCAAGCTCGGCTATCGCGGTCTCGACACGTGCGAAGTGGTTTTCGACGACTACCGCGTTCCGGCGAAAAACCTGCTCGGCGAGCAAGAAGGGGACGGCTTCAAGCAAATCATGAGCGGCCTCGAGCTGGGCCGCATCAACATCGCCGCGCGCGGCGTCGGCATCGCGCAAGCGGCGCTGGACGAAGCCGTCAAGTACGCGCAGACCCGCGAGACCTTCGGCAAGCCGATCTGGCGGCATCAAGCGATTCAAATCAAGCTCGCCGACATGGCGTCAGCCGTGAACGCCGCGCGCCTCTTGACCTACGCCGCCGCCGAGAAGAAAGACCGCGGCGAGCGTTGCGACATGGAAGCCGGAATGGCGAAGCTCTTCGCAACGGAAACCGCCATGATGTGCGCGCTCGAGTCCATGCGCATTCACGGTGGTTACGGCTACACCAAGGAATTCGACGTCGAGCGCCTCTTCCGCGACGTGCCGTTACTGATCATCGGCGAGGGCACCAACGAGATCCAAAAGACCATCATCGCCCGCCAGCTGATCGAGCGCAATCCCGTAAAGGGCTCGGCGCGGTGACCGTAGCTCGCCGCGCTGCGGCTCGCCGACGCGCGATGCTGCAGCCGTTGATCATCGAGCCGAAGCTAACGAGCGCGATTTGGGGCGGCGATGCGCTGGTGCGCCTCTACGGCAAGAACGGCGATGCCGGCGCGAGGCTCGGCGAGTCCTGGGAGTGCTGGGACGAGAACGTCGTCCGCAGCGGGCCGTTCGCGGGCAAGACCGTCGCGGATCTGCGCGCCGAGCTGGGCCGGCGTTTGATGGGATCGCTGGATCCGGGACGCATGTTTCCGGTGCTCACGAAGATCATCGACGCGCGTCAGTCACTCTCGGTGCAGGTGCATCCCGACGATTCCTACGCTCGGCGCGTCGAACGTCAGCAGAACGGCAAAACCGAATGCTGGGTCATCTTGGCGGCGGAGCCGGGCGCCGAATTGGTGCTGGGATGGGCCAAAGCGACGAGCCGCGCCGAATACGAGCGGCGCGTCGCCGATGGCACGCTGGGCGACATCCTGCGGCGAGTGCCGGTGCGGCCGAATGACGCGTTCTATTTGCCGTCGGGAACGCTGCACGCAATCGGCGCGGGCATTCAGCTCTTCGAAACGCAGCAAGCCAGCGATCTGACGTACCGGATTTTTGATTGGAATCGCATCGGGCCGGACGGCAAGCCGCGCCCCCTGCACGTCGAGCGCGCCGCCGACGTGCTCGATTACGGGCGCGGAACCGCGGCGCAAACCGCGCACCTTCATTATCGCGTGGACGGGCTGGCCAACGAGGCCTATATTGCCGACCCGCGGTTTGTCGTCGAGCGCGTCAGCGTCCTCGCGAAGAGCGGACTGCTGCTGCCGGACGGTGCGCCTCTCATCTTCATGACGATGCAGCACGGCATGGCGCTCGAGGCCGATGCTGCCGTTACCGCGCTCGGTCCTTGGACGACCGTGCTCATCCCGGCGGAGATTCCTCGCGTCGCCGTCACGCCGTCGCAAAACGGTGCGGCGGCGTTCGCCGTCACGACGAGCCGCGAAGTGTTCTTGCGCCGCCTCTCCCGTGCCGGGCTGCCGGCTGCCGCGCGCGATGCGTTTTTGCAACAGTTCGAGATCGCGCCCGCCCCGGCATAGCCGCGTTACGGGCTGCTAGTGCGAGGCTCGTGCGCAGCCGCAGTTGCCGCCTTCGGCCGGGCACAAAGGGCATGGCGCGCATTCTACAACGGTGATTTCGTGCGCGCTGCGCCGTCCGCATGGGACGACGACGGTTACGGTGTTGGTTGGGCCGCAGGGCAACGTGCTGTCGACGTTCACCGCGGTCTCCTCCGGCGATCCTGCGCTCGACCGTGCCGTCGAGAACGCCGCCCGCGTCGTGACATATGCCCCGGCGCGGGTCGATTGCACGCCCGCCGAGGGCGAATATCGCTTTACCTATACGTTTCCGCAGTTTTGAGCCTAACGGGCCTGGCCGGCGCGGGACCTTCAGCATACGCTGTCTGAGTGGCGACCGCGACCGAGAAGCTTTCTTTGGTGGGACCGCCGGCGACTCGTCCGGCGTTCGACAGATTCTCGCGTTCGTGGACGATCGTGCTGATTTCGGCCGACATCGTCGCGTTTTTCCTGTCGGCCTGGGCAGCGGTGACTCTCGCTTCGCTGACGATGCATGTTGAAGTCCGAGATGCGCGCGTAGCGCTTTCGACCGTGCTATACGTGGCCTTGTGGCTGTGGCTTTTCAAGCAGTTGGGACTCTACGAGCGCTCGTTTGCAATGACGATTCAAGACGAGATTTATGCGACGGTCGCGGCGATGGTAATGGGGATAGCTCCGCAGCTCCTGCTGTTCACGATCGTTCCGTCGATTTCGTCGTCACGTCTCGTGCTCGTGCTTTCGCTCGCTATTTCGATCGTTGCCGTTACGGTGGCGCGCGCGGTGATTCAACGCGCTCGGCAAATCGATTCGCTGGTTCGTCAGCGGCGCGTCGCTCTCGTCGGAGATCCGTCACGTATCGAGGCTGCCCGCGAAGATCTGGCGGATGTTCCGAATACGCACGTGCTCTCGATACCTGTTTCGGATTTTGATCTCACAATGGCGATGCAGGATACCAGCATACCGGAGGCTTTCGAGGTGATGCCGTGGTTCACGAAAGCATTGCGTTGGGAATGCGACACCTTGATGTTCGCCGACGTTCCGGATCCTAGGCATGTCGCCGGTTTGTTGGCGGCGGCGCGCAAATGGGGATTGCAGGTAGCTTTCGTGACGCCGCGCATACGCGCACAAGCCTATCGCTTGGCGATCGACGTTCTCGGAAATCAGGCGCTGATCGTACCTCGTCCGCTACGGGCCGCCAGCTCGGCGGCGCGCTTCGTAAAGCGAGCCTTGGACGTCGCCGCCTCGGGTACGTGCACCATCCTCACCTTGCCGCTGATGGCGGCGTGCGCCGTGTTGCTGGCCTCGTCGCGCAGCCCGGTGCTGACTCGCGAGCTGCGAAACGGTCGCGACGGCCGTGTCTTCGAACAGCTCGGCTTCACGTTGCCGATCCCGTTGCTCGGCAGTCTCCCACGCCTCTTCAACGTCTTGCGCGGCGACATGTCCATCGTGGGCCCCAGACCGCACGATATCGACACTGCTGAAGCCATTCGCGCATACAATCCGCGCTACGGCGAGCGAACGCTGATGGCGCCGGGCCTGATCGGTTGGGCGCAGGTTCACTTACCGGGCACAAACGCAGAACGCGAGCTGGCATACGATCTCTTCTATGTCGAGAATTGGGGATTGTTTCTCGACATCTACGTTGCGGTGAAGGCGACCATAGGCGCCGTTGCCGGCGCCTTTGCAAAGTTGAAAAAGGATGCATAGTCGTCGGCCGAGATGGCGATGATGGCATCGCAGAGATATTTTGCGGCCCAAACGGGATAGCGGCCGGGCAAATAGCGGCCCCAGATCGGATATGAGCCGGGAATAGCGCCGCGCAGACCGTCGATCGGATGATTGTGAGGGAGCTGCCGGCGGCAAATCTCTTCGATGAGCTTGCGTGCGGCTCGGGGGAACCGATCGTTGGGCGCGTAACGGTTCGCCGACAGCAAGCACACCGCAATTTGCGCGTTACCGGTCAAGCACGTGTAGCTCTTTTCGCAGTGCCAGCTGCAGTCGTATGCGCCCGGCAAACGCCCTCGCGTGCTCAGGGCGTCGTCCGCCAACCTCCGTAACGCGACGAGAAGCGGTTTTCCGTAGTTCGGCCAATCGCCCAGCAGCCGTGCGCTTTCCAAGAAGCCTCGAAGCACGAATCCGATCGTGTGTGTGAACGCTCCATCCGATCCTTTGAAGCCCCAATTCGTAAATGCTCCGAGAACCGTACGCCGTGAGAGCGCCGCGTGGAGGATGCGTATTGCAGCGTCGCGCAACCGGCGTTCGCCGGCTATCGACGACAGCTCGAGCATCGGCCAGGCGACCTGCGTTTGATAGGTGGCCGCGCCGTCTCCCCACGACGCACCTTGGACGAAGAAACCATCATCACCGAGACTTTCCATCAGCCAGCGGGCTGCACGCGAGGCGGCGTCGATCCATTGCGATTCGTTCGTCTGCCGATGCAGTGCGCAAAAGCCCTGGATGATTTGCGCGGTTCCGAACGCACAGAGCGGCGCGTCCGCCTGCGGCGGCCACATTCCCGCGTGCCAAGCGCCCTGCGGGTGTTGGATCTCGAGCAAAAACTCACCGAACGTTCGCGCCAGCCGCTCCGAACCTTCGTCGCCGAGCAGCTTGCCGCTTCGAATGATCGTTGGTATGAGGCAACCCGTTACTTGCGGATAGGTTCTCGACCACCCGCGCAAGGGCGTGTAGAATGCGCGCGCGCCGCCCGTACGTGGAGAGCGGCTGCGCTCTATCCAGTCGTAAGCGGCGCGCAAATTGACGGGAGAAGGGAATTGATGAGGCACGGGCTGTGGATGTCCTGTTCCCAGCGGGACGCCGGGCACCGCCGGACCTTTGGCCCTAGGGTTTGAGGTCCAAAGTACCTCGCTTGAACGCTTGCCGGTACCGCGTCAGGTCACGGCCACACGCGCTAAAATTCGCAACGAGAAAGGCCACGCGATGAAACCAGCAAACCCTCTGATACTTTTCGCCGCCGTAGCGTTCTTGACTGCGCCCGCTGCAGCGGCGACGATTGCTGCACCGCCCACGGCGCCCGCCGCCGATGCCGCCCCCGCACAATCTGCGGCATCGGATCCGTCCTATCGGATCAATCCCGGAGATCAGCTCAACGTCCAGGTCTTCGGCGAACCGACGCTTACCCAGACCGTTACCGTTTTGGACGACGGCACGATCCAATACCCGCTGATCGGCCGCGTCAAGGTCGGTGGGAACACGCCGACGCAAGCAGCGGACACGATCACCAAGTCGCTCGAAGAGTACGTCAAGCACCCGATTGTGACGGTCGGCGTCGCGCAAGTGGGCCAGAACGACGTTCTCGTGCTCGGCGACGTCAAAACGCCGGGTCGTTACGCCGTTCGAAGCGGCGCTCACCTCAGCGATGCGATTGCCGCCGCGGGCGGGCTGGGTCCGACCAACGGTAACTATCCCGACGCTCGGGTCACCCAATCGGGTGGACAAACTGCCGTCGTCTCGCTGCAGCAGCTGTTGGTGAACGGTCAAAGCAAGCTCAACGTCCCTCTGTCGAACAACGCAATCGTCTATGTGGAAGGCCCGCTTCCCATTCGCGTCGAGGTGCTCGGTGCGGTCGACCATCCCGGATACTACGAGGTCCATAAAGGTGACCGGTTGTCGGCCGCAATCGCCCAGGCCGGCACGAGCGCCAATTCAAAAGCCGATCTTAATCACGTCTTCATCACTCGCCAAGTCGACGGCAAGAGCGAGAAACAAGAAATCAACATGTACAATGCGCTCCAGCACGGCGACTTCGCGAAGGGCGACCCGAAGCTTCAGAAGGACGACGTCGTCTACGTTCCGATGGCGAAGCAGCCCAATCTCTTCAACCCTCTGTACCTGATCGAGAATTTGATAGGTGTAGCGCCGAGGCTGTAAGCGCTCGTGCGTTTGCTCGGGTGCCAGGCGAGCGATGCCGTCTTGGGGGTTTATGCTGCCTTGCGAGTGGTATGAACGTCACATACCTCCTTCCCCGAAGGGCCGTCTCCGCAAGAAATGTCGAACTCCCAATCAGCCGCTAGTGCGTGCACTCGCGTAGCCGTCGTCGAAGGCCAAGTACTCTTTGCGAAAGCGCTCTGTCAGGTACTCACCAGCGAACCCGGCATCGAAGTGATCGGCGACGCGACCAGCGTCACCGAAATCCCTTTGAACGGTCATTCTCCCGACGTCATCGTCATCGACCTCGACGGCCACGCGCTCGACTTCTTTGATTCGATGCGCTATTGCCGCAGCGCAGCGCCGAATGCACGTGTCGTCGTTCTTTCGTTGAACGCCCGCGCCGAGCTGCTGCAACGCTGCCTTTCCGCCGGTGCCGACGGCTTCGTGCTCAAAGACGTCACGCCGGCTGAACTCGTGCGCGCCGTCAAAGCAGTCGCGGAAGGGTCAACGTACGTCGATCCACGCATCGCCGGGCACGTCTTGCGGCGTCAAACGCTGCTGCCGATGCGCTCCGCGATCAGCGATCTCTCCGAACGTGAAACCGAAATCATCCGTTTGATCGCCCGTGGGCTGTCGAACAAAGAGATCGCTCACCAGCTTTCCGTTTCGGAAAAGACCGTCAAAAATCACATTAGCCGCGTCTTCACCAAGCTGGGCATCACCGCTCGCACGCAGGCCGCCATCCACGCGATGAAGGCCGGATTGGTCTGACTGAGGGGTTGCGGCTGCGCGCTCAGCGCGGGATGAGCGTGTTGTTGCGGCCGGAGATGAGGCGGCGGAACAAGCCCACGGCTGCGATGACGCCGAGTATGATCGCCGCGATGATCGCTGCAGGCAGGACGATGTGGACGAGAACGAACCCCCACTATCATCAGTGCGACGATCGCCAGTCCCACGACGACCGTTAGGCGGATGAACAATCCCACAGGCAAGACCTCCGCCCGGTTGTACGCGACCGGTGAAGGCAAAGTTTCAAAGCCGGATCCCGAGGCGGTCCAGCACGGTGTAGATGCACGCTACGTGCGCGGCGACGTCGATCGTGCCGTCGCGAACCATTTCGACCAGGGCGCGGAGCGGAACCAGCTCGACCAAGATGTCTTCCGTCGCGTCGAAGTGCTGTTCGCCGGACGGCAGGGCACCGCGTCCGAAATACAATGAAAATCGCCCGTTCGAACCCGTGGGGTCGGTGATAAACGTTCGCACGTGCTCGAGCGCGCCGTCGACGGAGTAGCCGGTCTCCTCTTCGAACTCACGCGTCGCTGCTTCCAGCGGCGACTCGCCCGGATCGATCATGCCGGCCGGAAGCTCGAGCACGACTGCCCCGATTCCGTGCTTGTATTGGCGCACGAGGACGACTTCGTCGCGCGGCGTCATCGCGAAGATTACCACGAAGCCTCGCGTCTCGCGCACGTGGTACCCCTCGACGATGTCTCCGCGGGGCGTTTCGATCCGGTCGCGGCGCAGACGTAAATGCGGCGTATCCAGGACGATCTCCGACTGCAGGACCTTCCACGGGCGGCGGCTCTGTGGCATGAACTGACCCCGGATTACGCGAACAGGCGTAAAACGTCTTGTAGGGAGCAAACGGACGATCGATAGGCTGCGTATCGGTGAATTCTACGACACGACGTATGGGACGTTATGGAAAGAGGGCCCGTATTTCCCCCGCGGGACTCGCATACAGGTCGTAGGCTTCCATATCGAGCAGGGTTTCTGCGTGCGTTTTCCCGGGGAGATCGGCGGCGAGCCGCTTGAAGCCTGGGAAGATTGGGACGAAGTCGATTTTCTGGCAGAAGAGGGTTCCGTCGATCGCTCGCACGAGGTCTCTGCCGCCGTTCTCGCGGAAGCGCGTGAAGTACTGAGCGAAGCCGAGGACGGCTGCCACCTGCACCTTCAAGAAGAGGACTGAGGGCGGCTATGCCCCGCTGGCAGAGTCTGCTGGCGATCCTCGCGATCCTTCTCGTGGCCGGCGCCCTCTGGCCGTGGTCGCCGCTGGACCGTCTGCTCTGCGCCGGCACGGCAGTGGTGCTGATCGTCGTCGTCCTGGCGTCGCGCCTTCAGCAGCACGCCGCCACGCTGACGGGCTCGCGCGCTTCCATTAAAGACATGGAGTCGCGGATCGAGCGAATCCGCGGCGAGCGCGAGGCGCGCTTTCGCCGCCGCTAGACCGCTACGGCCCGTCGGCGTTCCGCTGCGGGCGAGTTCCGTCGGCCGCCGGTTCTCCGGTCGCCCGCGCCGACGATGAGCAGCTGGTCGTGGCGGTAGACCGCGATCGAGCCGATCTCGCCGGTCCGCAAGCTGAAGCCGTGAAGCCGCCAATGATGCAGCCAACCGAAGGACGGGGGCAGCTCCAGCGCGAGCTCGCCCAGCCCGACGGCGATGGTTCTCAGCGGCGCGACGACATTCACGGCGTTCGCGCGTTGAAGCGCACGTTTTCGCGTCCACAGCGAGAGCAGAGCGCGGCGCCGCGCCGCCGGGCTCAATCCGGCGATTACATCCCGTTCCTGCGCACAGATCTCGGCTTCGACCCGCGGCAGCAGCGCATCGGCCTCGGCGGGCGTTGCGAGTTCCAGTCCTATTCGCGGTTCGCGCGAGACCAGCATGGCCAGAATCTTGCCGGCGGAAGCCGACACGAAATAGAGTGGGCGACCCATGACGTCGTCGCGCAAGTACATGCGATCGAGCGAACCCTCGAAGAACTCCAGTGCTTCCGGGCGCCGCCAAGCATAACGTGCGAGCACGCCGCGAACGGCGTTCATGAAAACGCTCGCTTCGTCGGACGGCGGCAAATCGAGCGCCGCAACCCAGGAATCGATCTGCACGTTCGACAGCGTAATTTGCTCGCGCTCAAACACCGGCTGCACCGAGCCGGCGGCATCGCCCGTCGAAGTGCGCAGAAACATGCGTGTACGGGTATGATAACGGACGCCTGGCAGGTCTTCCCAGCGGCATTACACCTGCCGCGCATAGTCTTTTTTCTTTGTCCCTTTTACACAGCGCCGTTTTCCTAGAAGACTACTGCTCGTGGGCCTTTAGCCTGCGCCCGCCAGTCGTTAGATGACAAGAAAGCGCGCAAAAATGGGCCTTATAACTGCAGCACTGTTCCTCTAATTCCCATGGCGGGCGCACTTGCGGCATGGTATGCTGCGCTCTGCCGGTCCGACAGAGAGATAAGACCCGCTCGCTTCTCTCGTACGCATCGGTAGACGACCGGACCCAAATCATCCCAGTCACCGCACCGAGGGTTCCACCGCAATGCTACAAATAGACTCCCGACCCCAGCGCGTCGTCGTCATCGAGGCGCAAGCGCTTTTCGCAAAGGCGCTGTGCCACTTGCTCTCGACGGACGATGAAATCGAAGTGCTCGGCGACTATCGCAACATCACGGTTGCACCTCTCGCGAACCTGCGACCGAATCTGCTGCTCGTCGACATGGAATCGCACGCCTACGATCTCGCCGAGAGCTTGACGCGCTGCCGCGAAACGCTGCCGCAGCTTCGCGTATGCGTCCTGTCCAGCCACCTGAACGCCGAGGCCATGCAGCGCTGCTTGAATGCCGGCGCCGACGGTTACGTCGTTAGCGACATTTCGCCAAACGAGCTCAAGCAAGCCGTCAAAGCCGTAGCCTCGGGATCGTCGTACGTCGATCCCCGTATCGCCGGCGGCGTCCTCCGCCGACGGTCTGCCATGAACGGCCGGGTCGACATCAACGAGCTGTCGGCCCGCGAGACGCAGATCATTCGTTATATTGCCAGAGGCCTTTCGAACAAGGAGATCAGCTCGGAACTGTATCTCTCGGAACGAACCGTCAAGAACCACATTAGCCGGATATTCTCGAAATTGAACGTCTCGGCTCGTACGCAAGCCGCCGTCTACGCGATCAAGTCGGGCCTCGCGTAGTTCTTCCGGGTGGGTTCATAGCGAACGCACTTCGAGCGCCGCTTGGAGTGCGTTCGTCATTTCGTCACGGGTCGGTGCGCCACAAGTACCCATTCCCTACGGAATGTCCGGCCCTAACCTCACAATCGGGGCGCCGCTATACTTGCGCTGACCCATAAGCGGACTCGAAATACGACGATGAGCGAGGATTTTCGCGATAGCATGGATCGACCGATTCTAGGCGACGAACGTCGCCCGATGCTAACCGGCACCATCGCGCCCGATGCGATGGACGAAGCCGCAGCCAACAACCGTACCTCCGTACGGGATTTATGGCGGACCCTCGTCCGCCGCCGCAACGTGTTCTTTGCGATCCTCCTCGCGTTTCCGCTGCTCGTGACGTGGTGCACGCTGATCATCCCGCGCAGCTATACAACCGTGGCCAAACTGATGACCGGGCCTGCCGGTCAACCCCAAGCTCAGCCGCAATCCGAGTTGCCGATGCTCAACGAGCTCATGCTGGGGTTCGGAACGCAAACCGCTGAGTCATACGTCGAGCTGCTGCAAGAACGCCCCGTCGCCGAAGGCGTCGTTCAGCAGCTGCACCTGAATATTTCGCCCAACGACCTGCTCAAGCACATCGAGGCGGTTCCCGTAATCAATACCTCCATCATCAATTTGAAGGCGACGTGGTCCGACCCGGTGACCGCAGCGCAAATTGCAAACACGACGGCAGCCGTCTTCGTGGATCGGGAGCGGGAATTGGTCGCGCGCGAGGCGATCAGCGCGATGACGTACATCGGCCAGCAGCTGCCCAGGGCTCGTGACAAGATGGTGCAGGCGGCGCAAGCGCTGGCGACATTCCAGTCGCAGCACGGGATCGCGGATATCGCCGGGCAGACGAAAACGCAGATCGAAGGTCTTGCTGCACTCGATGCACAGCTGAGCAAGGCACAGACCGACGCTGGCCAGGCGCAGGCGCAGCTCAGGAGCGTCCAGTCGGTGCTCGAGTCGACGCCGCCCACACTGATCGGCAACAAGAATATCGCGAGCAATCCGGTCGTCGATCAACTGCGCTCCCAACTTGCGCAAGTCGACGTTCAATTGAAGGCGGCGCAAACGCAGTACACCGACAAGTATCCGGCGGTTATCGCTCTCAAAGAGCAAAAACAAGAGCTCGAGCGGCGCATCGCGACGTTGCCGCAGACGGTAAACTCCGCAAACCAGGTCATTCCGAATCCGGTCTACCAGCAATTCCGCGCCGAGGAGGGCACGCTGCAGGGCCAAATCGCGGCCGCAAATGCGTTGGCCGCCGGCCTTCGCAAGCAGCGCACCGAGATGGAAGCGCGCATGCGCACGATCCCCGCGGAGCAGATGCAATATACGGAGCTTGCGCGTCGCGCGAAGTCGACGGAAGACATTTACAACGCCCTGCAACAAAAATATAATGAGGCGTCGATTTCGAAGGACGTAGCGATTAGCGACGTTTCGATCGTCGCACCGGCGACGGCAACGTCTTATAGCGTGATGCCGAATCTAAAGCTGAACGTCCTCGTATCGATCGTTATCGGACTCTTCCTTGCGTTCGTCGGCGTCGCGCTCGTCGAGCTGTTCGATGCCTCGCTCAAGGGCGACGAGCGTGAGGTCGAAGAGACCTACCACTTGCCCGTGCTCGCTACGGTTCCCAAGATCGGCGAGGCGAAGCGGGCCGAAGCGTTGCCCCGCGGCACGGTGCAGGTTCTGCCGGCGGCCGCGCAAGGCGAGAACGGCGACGCACGTGGGGGCTGGCTGCGCGCGATGTGGATCGAGTCCTTCGTACGGCTCGTAGCAAACCTGCGATATTCCACGACGAAGCAGTTGCGCACGATCGCCGTCACGAGCCCGTCCTCCAGCGACGGCAAGTCGATCGTGGCGCTCAACGCCGCAATTGCGATGGCCGAGTTCCAGCCCCGCGTGCTGCTCGTCGACACCGATTTGCGCCGGCCGTCGCTGCACACGGCACTCGGCATCGACGACCCGCGTCCCGGCGTCACGGACGTCCTGGTCGGACGCGCGACGCTGCAATCGGCCATCCGGACGACTCGCCACGCAGGGCTGGACTTCCTGGGCTGCGGCACGACGTCCCCGAACCCTTCGAAGCTCTTGCAGGGCGAGTCATTCCAAGATTTGCTGCAAGAGGCGGCCGCCAACTATTCCCTGGTCATTTTCGACACGCCGCCGATGGGCGCGATCTACGACGCGGGGTTGGTCGGGGCGCGTGTCGACGGAACGGTGATCGTCGCATCGCAAAATCAGACCAATTCCCACGCGATCCGGCGGGTGATTCGCGAGCTCTCGCGGATGCGGGGCGTCAATCTGCTCGGTCTCGTGATGAACCGCGTCACGCCCACACGTGCCACGCAAGCCGATTACATGGACTATCTCGGGAACACGGGCACCGATCCCGCCGTGCTCGCGCCATGAGAATCTATCCCAAGCGCGTGGCAATTGCATGGCGTGCCGCGATCCGGGAGATGCGGTTCGCGATCGAACGTGAGATGCTGCGCAGGGAGTTCCCGCAAATAGCCTTCGGGGAAGGCGTCATCATCCGCGCGCCCGAGCGACTGAGTGCCGGCGAGCGCTGCTTCATCGATACGCGAGCGTATCTCTCGTGTGGGGGGGGCGAGTGGAACGGCGACCGCGGATACATTCGGCTCGGCCGAAACGCCGAGATCGGACCGTATTGCGTGTTCTGGGGAGCCGGCGGCATCACGATCGGCGACAACGTGCATATCGGTGCCGGCGTCTACATCACCGCGCATGAAGCGCATCACGTCGATCCCCGCAATATCGATCCGATGCGACGGCTCGACTTCACGTTCGAGCCGGTGGTTATCGAAGATCACGTCATCATCTGTTCCGGGTCGAACATAATTCCGGGCGTACGAATCGGACATCACAGCATGATCGGCGCCGGAGCGGTAGTCATCAGCGACATACCGCCCTACTCGCTCGCTGTCGGCGTTCCGGCGAAAGTCGTCAAGAGCTGGGATGAGTCCGGCGAGAGCCTGCACGCTCTGCGCGGCGAGAATGGGGCCGCCGCGCCCGTCGAGAGGTGGGTCCCGTAAAATGGCCGCGCTTGCACGCAATTACGGTGTATTTGCTCTGGCAATCGCCATCGTATTGGCTGGTGTGGCATTGCTCGTTACGGGCATTGCCAACGTGGCCGCAGGGATCGTCGTCGTGTGCGGTTTGCTGCAGGCGATCGTTGCTCGACCCCGCGCGCACCGCTCCGCCGTCGGCGTCGACGGAGCGGTCGTGCCGGCACTCGCGACCATTCGCAGGGCATCGCTGCCCGATTTTCAGTGGGACGTTCTGCTCAATCGGCCCCCGGCTGCCATCGACTTAGCAACGGTCGAGCCCTACGTGCGCGACAACACCGTGCTCGTGACGGGCGCGGGGGGCTCGATCGGCAGTGAGATTTGCCGCCAAGTCTCAACGCTCGACCCGAAGCTGCTCGTACTCTTGGGCCACGGTGAGAACAGCCTGTTCGCAATCCAGCAGGAACTGTCCGAGCGAGGCTTTCTTCGGACCAAGATCGTGTTGGCGGACGTCGGCGACATCCAAGCAGTCCGCAACGTATTCGCTTCCTCTCAACCCGACATCGTTCTTCACGCGGCGGCACACAAACACGTTCCTATTTTGGAAGAGAATGTATGCGAGGCTGTTCGCAACAACATTTTCGGCACGCATAACGTCGCCCTGGCCGCAGCGGCTGCTGGAACCAGCCGCGTCGTGCTGCTCTCGACGGATAAAGCGGTCAAACCAACCAGTGTCATGGGCGCCACCAAGCGCACGTGCGAGCTGATTTGTCAGTCCTTCGCACATCGTACGCCAACCGAATTCGTCTCGGTTCGATTCGGAAACGTGCTCGGCAGCCGTGGCAGCGTTCTGCCGCTGTTCATTCACCAAATACGCAACGGCGGCCCCGTTACGATCACGCATCGCGACATGCAGCGCTTTTTCATGACGATTCCGGAGGCCGTTTCGCTGGTGCTGCAAGCCATGGTTATGGGCGATGACGGGCAAGTTTTCGTGCTCGATATGGGCAAGCCGCTGCGGATCAGCGACGTCGCGCGCCGCGTCATCGAGCTGCACGGGCTAACCCCATACAAAGATATCGATATCGTCGAAATTGGGATGCGCCCGGGAGAACGCTTGCACGAGGAGCTTCTCACGGACGTCGAGGGGGTGACCCAAACTAGTCACGAGCGCCTATGGATCGCGCAGCAAGAACGCGTGGAATATGACGTGCTTGCTTCCGCGATCGCCGAGATGGAACGTGCCGTACGAGTTTCGGACGCGCAGACGGTTATTTCGGTAATGAGAAGCCTCGTTCCGACGTTCACGCCGGGTCAGCATCTCTTTGCGCAACCGAAACCGGAAAACGGTCAGATCAACATCATCCACGGCGTCAGCACCGCAACCAACGGCGCCGCAACCCATTACGTCCCTGTCTCCGCTTAACGGGAACCGCCTATCACCATGCAACTCCTGCCGGAAGCCGTCCAACTAGCGCCCTCGGAGCGCCTTCGCAAGCTCATCCTATCGCATGATGCACTCGTCGGAGTCGTTGGGATCGGCTATGTCGGTCTTCCACTCGCAGTCGAAAAGGCCAAGGCTCGCTTCCAAGTCCTCGGCTTCGATCGCAGCGCGATTCGTGTCGCGCAAGCTAATCAGGCTCTCAACTACATTCGCGATGTTTCCGACGACGATCTGACGCGCGTTGTTGCATCGGGAAAGTTTACGGCGACGACCGATATGTCGCGTCTCGGATCCTGCGACGTCATCGTCATCTGCGTGCCGACTCCATTGACCGTGAACAAAGAACCCGACATTTCGTATATCTGCAACGTCGTGCACGACATTTCGGCCAAGCTTCGCCCGGGCCAACTCATCATTCTCGAGAGCACGACTTACCCGGGGACAACCGAGGAAGTCGTTTTACCGATTCTTCAGCGCAGTGAGCTGGTCTGCGGCAAGGATTTCTTTCTCGCCTTTTCGCCGGAGCGCGTCGATCCCGGCAACAAACGCTTCAACACGCACAACACGAGCAAGGTAGTCGGCGGCGTTACGCCCGAGTGTCTGGACATGGCAGCCACCTTCTACGAGCAAACGATTACGGAAGTGCTGCGCGTTACGAGCCCACGTGTTGCCGAGATGACCAAAGTCTTCGAGAACACGTTTCGTGCGGTCAACATCGCTCTGGTGAACGAAATGGCGCTTCTGTGCGATCGAATGGGCATCGACATCTGGGCCGTGATCGACGCTGCCTCGACCAAACCGTTCGGCATCATGCGATTTGAGCCCGGCCCGGGCGTGGGCGGACATTGCATTCCTCTCGATCCGCATTATCTGTCGTGGAAAGCGCGCCAATACGACTTTTACGTGCGCTTCATCGAGCTGGCGGCACAAGTCAATCAGACGATGCCGTATTTTGTTCGAGATCTCGTCGCGAAGGCTCTCAACGGCCACCGTAAGCCGCTGATGGGCGCAAAGATTCTGGTGCTCGGCATGGCCTACAAGAAAGACGTTTCCGATTGGCGAGAGTCGCCGTCGCTGAAAGTCGTCGAGCTGTTGGAGAACGACGGCGCCGATGTGCGCTATCACGATCCGCACATTCCGAGCTTCGCCGACGATCACGGCAAAGTGCGCCGGTCCGTGCCCATGACCGACGAGCTGCTCGAGAAGGTCGATTGCGTCGCGATTGCGACGAATCACTCGTCATTCGATTACGCGCGCATCGTTGCGAAAGCCAAGCTCATCGTGGATACGCGTAACGCGACCGCCGGCATTTCCGGCGCCGAGCAGAAGGTGGTCCGGCTATGAGCGACGGCGTCATGCTCGGCGTCGCGGGAGTGGGGAAGTGGGGCGCCAATCACGTTTCCACGGCGGCCTCCTTGGGCGTGTTGGGAGCAATCTGCGACGCCGATCCGGCGTTGCTCGGAAATCTCTGGGCGCGCTATCCGGACGCTCGGGTCACGACGCGCTTCGAAGAGATGCTGACGATGCCCCTGGATGCGGTCGTCATCGCGACCCCCGCGCAGACGCACGCTGCGCTCGCGCTCAAAGCGATCGAGGCCGGCAAGCATGTTTTCGTCGAAAAACCACTCGCGCTCACAGTCGAGGATGCGCAGAGCATTGCAGCGGCTGCAAGGTTGCGCGGCGTCAAAGTCTTCGTCGGGCACCTGGTGCTTTATCAGCTGGGCGTGCGCGCCGTGCTCGATCGAGTACGCTCGGGATGCATTGGGGAGGTGCGTCACATACGTGCGCGCCGCGCAAGCTATGGACGGCTTCGCTTCGTCGAGGACGTGTGGTGGAGTTTCGCACCCCACGACGTCTCGAGCATGCTGGCGATAATGGGTGAGGAGCCGCTCGAGGCGTCGATCGTGCGCCATGCCTACGTCACGCCGGGAATCGCCGATTTTGCGTATGCCGACTTCAAGTTTTCCGGCGAGCGCAGCGCCCACGTGGAAGTGACGTGGCTCGATCCCGGCAAGGGCGCTGCGCTCGACGTGTTCGGAACCGAGCGGACCCTCTCATTGCGCGATTTCGGCGGCAAAACAACTTTGCGCATTGTGTCGTGCGGGACCAAATACAATGGCGACGGCAGGGCGGAGCTGTGGCGAGGAGACGAGACGATGCTCGAGTTCGATGCCGACGAGCCGCTTCGCACGGAGCACGAAAGCTTTATCGCCATGATCTTGCGTTCCGAATCCGTACCATCTGATGCCGATGCCGGCATCAAAGTCGTGCGCGCGCTGGCGATGTGCGCTCCCAAATCAACAATCGTTCACGAACTGTACGAAAGGATGCCTGCTTGAACGTCGTCCAGTCGATCTCGAGTCCTCTCATTCACCCGACGGCGGTCGTCGACGAAGACGTTACGATCGGCGACGGTACGAGAATCTGGCATTTCAGTCATCTCGGCAAAGGTTGCACAATCGGCGAGCGCTGTTCTCTCGGCCAGAACGTCTACGTCGCTCCCGGAGTCAGGATCGGTTCCAACGTCAAAATTCAAAATAACGTCTCGATCTATGAGGGCGTCGAGCTCGAGGACGATGTCTTCTGCGGGCCGAGCATGGTGTTCACCAACGTGTTGACGCCGCGATCGGCGTTTCCGCGCAATACCTCACGTCACTACATCCGGACGATCGTGCGCAAAGGTGCGACGATCGGCGCAAACGCGACGGTCGTATGTGGAAACACCATCGGCGAGCACGGGTTCGTCGGGGCAGGAGCCGTGGTAACGCACGACGTCCCCAGCTTTTCGATCGTAGTCGGCAACCCGGCTCGCGTCATCGGCTATGCCTGCCTGTGCGGTGCGCGACTGGTTCTCGAACCGGGCGGCGCGCATTGTCAGGGATGCGCGAGGATCTATCTCATTCGCGGCGGGCAGCTCAGCACGCGATGATTCGAGAAATTCCCATCCTGGATTTGAAGGCCCAGCACCGCATCCTATCGGCTGACCTTCTGCAGGCGATCGCGGGCGTGCTCGAAGACGGGCACTTCATTCTCGGGCCGAACGTCGAGAGCTTTGAGAACGAGTTTGCCGCCTATCTCGGCGTCGAGCATGCGATCGGGCTGAACTCGGGTACGGATGCGTTGCATCTGGCTCTTCGCGCGCTCGACATCGGCCCGGGCGACGAGGTCGTCACATCGACGTTCTCGTTCATCGCAACCGCCGAAGCGATATCGATCGTCGGCGCAAAGCCGGTATTCGTGGATATCGATCCCCGGACGTATGCGCTCGACCCGCGCCGCGTGGAAGAGGCGGTCACGCCTCGGACGCGAGCGATCGTCCCGGTTCACCTGTACGGTACTCCGGCGCCGATGACCGACATCCTCTCGATCGCGCGTCGCCACGGTCTGGCGATCGTCGAGGACTGTGCGCAATCGATCGGAGCAACCATCAACGGAAGGATGACGGGGTCGTTCGGAACGATTTCCGCATTCAGCTTTTTCCCGTCGAAGAACCTCGGCGCGTGCGGTGACGGCGGCATGGTGGTGACGGACCACGCGGATCTGGCGGCGCGAATCCGAGCGCTGCGCGCTCACGGCGGGCGAAAGAAATACTTTCATGAGGAAGTTGGTCTCAACAGCCGGCTCGACGAGATTCAAGCGGCGGTTCTGCGCATAAAACTACGTCATCTCGAAGAATGGACACGCGCGCGACGTGCCGTCGCAGAGCGCTATAACGACGGCCTTGCGGAACTGACGAGCCTTCAAACGCCGTTCGAGGAGCCGGGATGCCGCAACGTCTATCATCAGTACACGATTGGGACACCGCGCCGTGACGAACTGCAAACCTTTTTGCGCGCACATGCCATTTCGACGATGATCTATTATCCGCTGCCGTTGCACTTGCAGCCGGCCTACGCGCATCTCGGGGGCAAGCCGGGCGATCTGCCGAACGCCGAAGCGGCGGCGGCGTCCGTTTTGTCGCTGCCCATTTCGCCTGATCTCGAGCGTGAAGATCAAGATCACGTCATCGAGGTGATCCGCGAGTTCTCTTCGGCTCTCAGCGCCGCATGAGAACGATCACCGTGGTCGGTGCGCGCCCGCAGTTCGTAAAAGCCGCGGTCCTCGCTCCCATGCTGGCGCGGTTCGGTATCGCCGATTCCATCGTTCATACGGGCCAGCATTACGACCGCAACATGTCCGACGTTTTCTTTGACGAGCTCGAGATCCCCGAGCCGGCGTACACTCTTGGCGTCGGGTCGGCATCGCAAGGCGTGCAAACGGGCGAGATGATGTGCCGGCTGGAGCCCGTTTTGATAAAGGAACAGCCGGATTGCGTGATCGTCTACGGCGACACGAATACGACGCTGGCCGGAGCAATGGTCTCCGCCAAGCTGTGCATACCGCTGGCGCACGTCGAAGCCGGTTGTCGATCGTTCGATCGTGCGATGCCTGAAGAGGTCAATCGTGTTCTTACGGACCATGTTTCCACGTTTCTCTTCGCGCCTACGGAAGTCGCCGCGGCCAATCTATACGCCGAGGGTATTCGCCAAGGGGTACATGTCGTCGGAGACGTGACGATCGATCTGGCGCACGCAACGGCCGAACGTCTCCCGGTCCAGCCGGAAATTCTCGCACGTCTGGGCGTGCGGCGCGGAGTCTATGCTTTCGTAACCGTCCATCGTGCCAGCACTGCCAACGACGTCATTGTCTTCGAGAGGATCGTGGATGCGCTTCGGAGGCTGGGCATGCCGGTCATCTTCGCGGCTCATCCCCGGGTGCGCCCGATGCTGGATGCACTGGGCGCCGGCGTGAATGGAGATCCCATCAGGGTAACCGATCCACTGTCCTATGTCGAGACCATCGCCATGGTAAAGAACGCGCGCGTCGTCATCACGGACTCCGGTGGTTTGCAAAAGGAGGCGGCGGTATTGGGCGTGCCCTGCGTCACGCTCCGCTCCTCAACAGAATGGGTAGAGACGGTACGTTCCGGTTGGAACGTCTTGGCAGGTACGGATCCCAATGCAATCGTTTCCTTGGCGCATCGGCCCGCACCCGATACGCCGCTTCCCTACGTCTCCGACGGCCGCACCGCGGAACGGATCGTGAGCGCGCTCATCGGCGCGCGCAACGTCATCGGAAATATCGCGTGAAATCTTTTGCGACGAAAGCAACCGTCGTAAAGGCAGGCATCATCTCCGGTGCCTCAGCCATCTTGTTTCTATTGGCGTACGAGGTTGCGCATGGAACGCCGCTGAGATTTGCGTTCGGCATCTTCATCGCGCTTCTGATTCCGTTATGTTTTTTCGCGATCGAGCGGCCGTTGATTTTTCCGTTCGGGCTCTTTGTAGTCCTGGCGCCGTTCGAATCCATATTAAATGTCGGCCACGTAGGGACGATCAACAAGCTGATCGGCATCGCGACGTTCGGCGCCATCACCTTGTCGATGATCCGGCGCGGTCAGCTCGTGAAGCCGTCGCCCGCGATGTTGACGTGGCTTGGACTTCTGGTGTGGATGGGCATCTCGGCGTTTTGGTCCATCGATATTCAAAACTGGCAAGACAACTACTTCACCGTTGCTCAAAATTTCATCTTGTACGGCGCCGTGGCGCTCACGATCGCGACGCCGGCCGACATCGAGATCCTTTCGACGTGTGCGGTCGTCGGCGGCTTGGCTGCGTCTGCGGTCGCACTCTGGCCGCTGGTGACGGGCGGGACCCTGCTGCGGGCCGGAGCCCGAATCTCGCTTCCGGCCAACAACGTCCACCATCACAGCGATCCGAACATCTTCGCAGCCTCGCTTCTGCTGCCGTACGCGATCCTGTTCTCGTCGACGCTCGCGTCGCGCAGGTTGACCTCCCTGGCGGGAAACTTAGCCGGTCTGGGACTCGTGACGATTACGATCGTGCTCAGCGGCTCGCGAGCCGCGATGCTCGCTACGCTTGCGCTCACGATTTACATCATGCTTGCGAATCGCAGGCGGCGGCTTTTTGCCCTCGGGCTGCTCATCATCGCCTGTGCAGCGGTGCTGCCGTTCGGCTTCGATATCGCCAGCCGCTGGTCGAACGCGATATCGAGCGGCGGTGCCGGTCGCACGGACATCTGGACTGTCGCCCTCCTTGCGTTCAAAAGCCACTGGCTCTTCGGATGGGGCTATGGATCTTTTGAGTCGGCGTACGACAAATTCGTGTTGCAAGCGCCGCTCAACTACTACGTCAACTGGCATCGAGCTCCGCACGATATTCTCATCGAAACCGGTGTCGATCTCGGGATCGTCGGCATCCTCATGGTGGGCTTCGCATTCTTCATGCAGTTTCGCGACCTATTTCTGCCGGCAACCGGGTTCCTAGACGATTTGCGGATCGCCCTTCAGGCAACGGTCTTGGGCATCTGCGTCGACGCATTGTTCTTGGATTTCATGGATAGAAAGTTTTTGTGGGTTTTGTTCATGATGATCGCGCTCGTACGGTCGACGATCATCAATAAAAGGAGAACGGCATGCGCAACACCTTCCTCGCTTATGCACGACCGAGCATCGCCGAAAACGAGATCGATCGAGTCGTCGAGTCACTGAAGAACGGATGGCTGACGACGGGCCCCAGCGTCAAAGAGTTGGAGGATCGGTTCGTCGAGGCATCCGGCATTCCGCATGCGGTCGCTCTGAATAGCTGCACGGCAGCTCTGCACCTGGGCTTGATCGCGCTCGGGGTTGGGCGGGGCGACGAGGTCGTAATGCCGTCGCTGACGTTCGTGGCCGGCGCACAATGTGCGCGGGAAATCGGGGCCATCCCGGTGTTCGCCGACGTTGACGAGCGGACGCTGACGGTGACGGCGCAGACCGTTGCCGCCGTGACGACGCCGCGCACCCGTTGCGTCATCCCGATGCACTACGCGGGGCGCCCTGCGCCTGTTGATGAGATCGTTGCTTTCGCGCGGCCGCGCGGCATCAAGGTGCTCGAAGATGCGGCCCACTCTGTGGGCATGCTGAGCCGCGGGCGTTGGGCGGGTGCCACCTCCGACGCCGCGGCCTTCAGCTTCTATCCGACGAAGAACGTTACGAGCGGCGAAGGCGGTTTGCTGCTGACGAACGATGGCGACGTCGCCGACCACGTGCGCCGTCTATCGCTGCACGGAATGAGCCGGGATGCGTGGAAGCGCTATACCGCGGGCGGAAGCTGGCGTTACGATATCGTGGAGCTCGGCTACAAATACAATCTTCCCGACATCGGTGCCGCGATCGCGCTGGGACAGCTCGAACGCCTGCACGAGCTGCAAGCCGAACGCGAGCGGCTGGCGCGGCATTACTTGCGTCGCCTCACGGGCATACCGGGAATCACACCGATCACACAATTTTTGCGCCCGCCGGACCGCCACTCCTGGTGCATGTTCGTGATTCGTATCGATGAAGAAGAAGCCGGCGTTTCGCGAGACGCGGTCATCGACTATTGTCGCGAAGCCAACATCGGAACAAGCGTTCACTACATACCGACGCACCAATTCAGTGCGTACAAGGACTTGCCCGCACGCTTGCCGGTGACGGACATGCTTTGGCAAAGAATACTTTCTTTGCCTCTTTATCCCGGCATGACGCTGCAGGACGTGGACGACGTCGTAGAAGCGCTCGTGCATGTCACTCAAATGCCTGCTCAAAAGGCAAGCGTCGCCTGACGTTCGTTTGGCTGTACCTTAACGCGCTGATCAAGCTCTCCGGCAGGTTTGGCGTAGCAACAGCCTAAGGCGTGGCCGGCAGCGTTTGAAATCTCGCTGCCGGCCTTACGCGAGTACGCATCTTGTTATCTTGCGAGCAAGCACGTCGGACCGTGTGCTGCACTCGTCAATCCCGATCCGTCGGCGCACGCAATGCCTGCCCTCCAGCAGAGCTACGATCACTCGATGTTGCTAAGCGGCGAAGGAATCTTGGATGGCGGCAGCCTCTCGATTAGCGGGCCGCCTGCGCCGCCGCAGGTTCCCGGACAAACCGGACTGATACTTTTCAAATAGCGGCGCTTCCATGCCCTTCAGGCGAGCAGCGACCTGCTCGCACGACAGGAGTGACGTCTGTCGTTCGGAAGCCAACGCCAGTCACTTAGGCGCGCGTTCCTTTGATGAACGCTCCATTTCTGGCGCGCGCCCCCTCTTGTAAAGGGAGAGTCAAGTTTTGCTCAGACGCATCTTAACATGCGGCGGGGCGCTTGTCGTTTTAGCGCTTGCCGCATGTCACGGCGGCGGCGGTGGAGGCAGCTTGCTTCCCGCCGTTTCGACAGTGAGTTCCCCAATTGCAGCGAGGAGCGCCGCTCGTAACCCGCAGTCCGTGATCTCGACGAGCGGATCCTCGTCGACGGTCACGGGCACGATCGCGGGCGGAAGCTCCTCAGAGTTCAACGTTAACGCAGGCAGCGGATGTGGCTACGTCAACGTGTACACCAACGGCTCTACGCAATGGTCGTACAACGGGTTGAGCGTCACCGCGGGCACTCCGGTTACCTTTACGGGGACGGGCAGCTGCGCCACATCTTTTACTGCGACACAGGTAACACTTGGCAGCAACTCGTCGGCAAACCTGACCGGTACGATTGCCGGCGTCAGCGGCAACACGATCAACGTCAACGGTGGATCAGGCTGCGGTTACGTCAACGTCACGTACAGCAGTTCCACGCCCATAACGACCAATGGTTATTCGTTATCGGCAGAAACCCCGATTGCGGTGTGGGGCTCCGGAAGCTGCGCGACGTCATTTACCGCATCCAGCATCTCGCTTGGAAGCACGTCGACCAGTTCGGCTAATCTTACAGGCACGATCGCCGGCGTCAGCGGGAATACGATCAACGTCAACGGCGGGTCGGGATGCGGTTACGTCAACGTCACGTATAGCAGCTCGACATCCATAAACTACAACGGTTATTCGCTGGCCGCCGGTTCACCGATAGCGGTATGGGGCTCGGGAAGCTGCTCGACGTCGTTCTCGGCGACCGCGATTACGCTAGGCGTCTCCGGAGGCGCGGGCGGCGCCAACCTCACCGGATCGATAGCGGGAGTCTCGGGCAATACGATCAACGTCAACGGCGGCTCGGCCTGCGGCTACGTGAACGTGACGTACAGCAGCTCCACGTCGATTTCGTATAATGGTTATTCGCTCTCGCCGGGCACCTCGATCGCGGTGTGGGGATCCGGCAGTTGCGCGACGTCCTTTAGCGCGACGTCGATTACCCTCGGAGGCGGATCATCCGGAAACGGCGGCGGGACATCCGGCGGCTCAACCTCGATGACGCATGTCTTGACGGCTGATTATCTCGGCGGCTACGCCGGAACTCACGCGGTGAGTGCGAGCCAGGCCGCACCGGTGCTCAGCTGGGCTGAAGTGAACATCCAGGACGCGAACAGCACCTCTGGCGCCGGAATCAAAACGATGGAATACATCGACCCGTTCGAACAAGCCTCGAGCGATCCACTGTATAGCTCCGGCGCGTTCGCGCACGACTGCAGCGGCAATGATATCGTCGTCCCGTACGACACCAGTGAGCTTCTGATGGATCCGGGCTCTTCCACGCTTGCCAACGCGCTCTATAATTGGCAAGCGGGGCAAGAATCACAAGGTCATCTGGACGCGTTTTTCTACGACAATACCGACGATACGTGGGGCCTGACGACGTTGCCGTGCGGCGTCACGAGCAGCTCTTGGGATTCTGAGAATTGGTCGTTGATCGCCGGTTCAAATTACCCGGTTGTCTTCAATGGCTACGGAATGAACTCCGATGCCGAAGCGTTGATCGGCAACTCGAACGTCATCGGGGCGATGCTCGAGGATGCCTATGGCCAGCGCGTCGACGCCGGTCCGACGGTTCCCTATACGACGGGCAGCGACTGGGTCAATAACGAGAACCTGCAGCTCAACGCCGTGAACGTCGGCAAGCTATTCTTCTGTTACAACACTCCGACTTCGGATGCGTCGTACTCAATTCAGTTGCGGTTGTATATCTACGCATCGTTCTTGATCGGATACGGGCCGTCGTCCTCGGTGCTGTGGGAATACTTCTACACGCCGAGCGGTTTGCACGTGTTTCCGGAGACGGAGCTCGTACCGCTGAACCCGCTGATTTCTTCTGCGAGCAGCGTTTCGAGCTTTGCGCGGGGCGGCGTATACGTTCGAGAGTATGCCAATTGCTACTTGAACGGCTCGGGGGTCGGACACTGCGCCGCAGTAGTGAACTCCAGCTCCTCGTCGAGCTATTCCATGCCTTCGCTCAGCCAATCGTACAGCCATACGCTCTCGATCAGTGGTTATGGAATTCTTGACGGAGGGAGCGTCTCGGCATCCGGTCCCGCGCCGCCCTCGTCGCTGCCGCCCGAAACCGGCGTCATCCTCATTCAGTAGCGGTTCGGGGCGATACAAATGACCGGCCGGCGCTCCTCGGAGGGCGCCGGCCGGCCGGTAAAAGCAGGCGCGCTTACGAACTGCGCGCTCGAGCGGCCCGATGCTTGCACGAGAGGAGCGCTCTGCTTGCATCTGAAGGCCGCGATTCAGTACAGGCGCGCGCTTTGTTCTGCGCACCTCAACAGCAACGCACCGACAGGAGACTTCAGCCTCTTGGGTTTGCACGTTCGCTTGTCTTTGGTCATGGCCGCCGTCCTATCGGCCGGATGCGGCGGCGCAGGAACGAGTCTTCCGCAATCCGCGAACCACCCCGGATCGCCTTCGGCCGCGAGCCCCGCCCCGCAACCTAGCGGAACGGTCGCGGTCGCCGGCCCGATCGTCGGCGTCGACGGCGGCACGATCAACCTGAACGGCGGCCCAAACTGCGGATACGTCAACGTGAGCTACAATAGTTCGACGACGATCGCGGCAAACGGCAATGCGCTCGCACCCGGAACCTACGCGAAGGTCTACGGCAGCGGAAGTTGCGCGACGTCGTTCGCGGCGCGCGCGATCGCGTTGACGAGCGATCCCGCACCGCCCGCGACTCCCAGTCCCGGCCAGTCTTCAATCTCGCAGACGCATGTGCTCACCGGCGATTATCTCGGTGGGACGGCGGGGACCCACTCTGTCAGCTGGAGCTCGGCCGCAGCGGTGCTGAGCTGGGCGGAGGTATCGATCCAAGATGCGACCGCGATCTCCGCCGCAAGCATCAAAACGATGGAATACGTCGATCCTTTCGAACAGGCGGCTAGCGATCCGCTTTATAGTGCGGACGAGTCGACGTTCTCACACGATTGCAGCGGTAATCGAGTCTACGTGCCTTACGGACCCGGTCAGTGGTTGATGAATCCGGCCTCATCGAGCCTGGCGAGTCTGATGAATTCCTGGCAAGACGCTCAGGAGGAACAAGGCCATATCGACGCCTTCTTCTACGACAATATCGACGATCTGTACGGCGTTCCTACGCTGCCCTGCAATATGACGCAAAGCCTATGGGATACACAGAACTCCGCATTTATCGGGACGTCCGGCCATCCCGTCGTTTTCAATGGATACGCGATCAACTCCGATTCGGCGCAGCTCATCAATGCGCCGAACGTCATCGGCGCGATGGTGGAGGAATGCTACGGTCGCAAGTCGCAACCGACGCCGCCGTATACGTCGGATAGCTTTTGGGTCACAAATGAAGATCTAGAGCTTGCCGCCGGCGCGGCCGGAAAATTGTATTTTTGCTACAACACGCCGACGACTGATGCTTCGGAATCGATTCCGCTGCGTGAATATATCTACGCGTCTTTTCTGATTGGGTATAACCCTTCGTCGTCGATTTTGTGGGAGTACTTCTGGACTCCCAGCGGCCTTCACGTCTTTCCGGAGGTGAAGCTCGTTCCGATGGACCCGCTGGTTCCTGCGCCGTCGTCAGTGACCGCGCTGCAGTCCGGCGGCGTGTACGTTCGCGAGTACGGCGAATGTTATCTTGCCGGCGCGAGCATCGGCCGCTGCGCTGCGGTGGTAAACTCGAGCTCGTCATCCTCGTACGACATGCCGTCGCTGGCGCAAGCGTACGCGCATACCATGGCGCTCAGCGGCTACGGCGCGCTCGACGGCGGCACCATTTCCGCGACGGGTCCGCCGCCTCCGTCGTCTCTGCCGCCGGACACGGGTGTCGTCTTAATCCAGTAGGCGGTCCCCTGGTCGCTCGCACTGCGCAAGAGCGTCCACAAGCTCGTACGAGAGGAACGCAACACAGCATTCTCTGAATTGCGTTCCCCTCTGACCAGGCGTGCGTTTTCTTTGTAAGCTTTCTGTAGGCGCTTCGCCTTTAAGCAAGGGAGAGTTGACTGTTGCGCGGACGATTTGTTGCCTGCGGGAGTTTGCTTTTGGCCTTAATGGTGAGCGCCTGCTCGGGCGGTGGCGGTGGCAGCCTGCCGGTGGGTGCGCACGGCGGTACACCCGGCTCCCAGTCGGGCGCGCCCGTCGCCTCCGGCACGATTTACGCCGTAAGCTCTCACACCATCGGTCTGAACGGCGGCACGAATTGCGGTTACGTGAACGTGTCGTACACGAGCTCGACCACCATCGACGCGAATGGCTACGCGCTGGCACCCGGAGTCTACGCCAACGTTTACGGTACCGGAAGCTGTACGACATCGATCGCGGCCAGCACCATAAGTCTCTTGGGAGACGTATCCCAGAACGCGGGTGGCTCAAGCACCGTCCCGCAAGCCCACGTCTTGACCGCGGACTATCTCGGAGGCTACGCCGGCACAAAAACGGTGACGGCGCAGCAGGCTGCGCCGGTGTTGACTTGGGCCGAAGTCTCCATACAGGATGCAAACAATGTTGCGGCTGCCGGAATCAAGACGTTGGACTACGTCGATCCCTTTCGGCAGGCAGCGACGGATCCGTTATACACGCCGGACGAAACGACGTTCGCGCACGATTGCAGCGGGAGCAGGATACCCATCTACTTCGGCTCGGCGCCGCAATACTTGATGAATCCGGGGTCGGCGGATCTGCAGACCCTCATGGAAGACTGGCAAGCGGGCGAGCTGCGAAGCGGCCACATCGATGCATTCTTTTACGACGACATCGACACGCTGTATGGCGTATCGCCGCTGCCGTGCGACCCTCCGGCAAGCTCGTGGGATTCCTTGATCGCGTCATTCATTGACGCCTCGCAGCACCCCGTCGTCTTCAACGGCTTTGCGATGAATGCGGACAGCGCCGGATTGATCGCGCTTTCGAGCGTTCTGGGTGGAATGGTTGAAGGATGCTATGGCGACGCGTCGTCGGCGACGGCACCATACACGACAGGCAGTGACTGGATCCGAAACGAGAACCTTCAGCTTGCTGCAGCGGCGGCGCAAAAACTGTTCTTTTGCTACAATACGCCGACGAGCGACGCCGTATCGTCGATCGGGTTGCGGCAGTACATCGACGCATCATTTCTTCTGACCTACGCGCCTTCGTCGTCGGTACTGTGGGAATATTTTTCGACGGCCAGCGGCCTGCACGTATTTCCGGAAAGCGAAGTGGTGCCGACCTCGCCGCTCGTCTCAACGCCCGGCTCGGTGAGCAATTTGCAGGCAGCGGGCGGAGCGTACGTGCGCGAGTACGGTAATTGCTATGTCGATGGACAAAGCGCCGGCGCATGCGCGGCGGTCGTCAACCCATCGTCCGGCGGGTCCGTGCCGTTTCCGTCGTTATCCCGCACGTACGGACATACGATGGCGATCTCCGGTTACGGTGTTTTGGATGGCGGAAGCGTCTCCGCCGCCGGGCCGGCTCCTCCGGCCACGATTCCGCCCGAAACGGGGTTGATCGTCTTTCCCTGAGGCGCAGGCTATTGCGTACAGGTCTCGAGTGCGTAGCACGCTGCGACGATTCGGAAGTCGCTGCCCCATGGCAGCAAATTGTCGAACGCGGAAAGATCGAGACCCATCGTCGCATACGGATAGGTTGCGGTATAGGCCGCATATTGAGTCTGCGACTCGAAGCGCAGATACAGATATCCGGGCGAACTGCCTCCGGACGTGTCGAGGATGTACACCCCGTAGTCATGCATGGCGTGAAGGATCGCAGCTTCCCACGCCGGTAAGCCCAGCGCGTTGATCTGCGCATCGGTTAGCGTGAGCTGGAGACGTGCTCCAATCGGCGGCCCGGTGCCGCTCGTGCAGATGTTTGCTTGCGATCCGCCAGGATAGACGTAGCTTCCGCTCGTGCAGTTTGTCGTCGCGAACAGCGCGTGAGGGATGAGGCCGCGTGCGAGCTCGTCCGAGCGAATGGCACCGGCGACGAGCGCCGCGCCCGACGTCACCCCGCCGCCGGGTATGTAGCCGGAACCGAGGATCGATGTCCGATAGAGACCGGTGACCGAGAACGATGTTTGACCGGCATAAGAACCAGCATGGAACATATCCCATTCGGTGCCGTCCGGCTCGACGATCGCCATGTGCCCGTCGTTCCCGCCGGCAGCACGTGCCGCGCTCGGAATGGCGAACGTGGCGCTCGAAACGCCGCAGTACGCGGTGCACGTCACGGTGACGAGATGATCGGCGGAGCTCGCGAGATATGCGGCATGATTGTAGTCGCCCGAAATCGACCAATCGCCCGGCAAGAGGATATTTGAGGCGGCAAACATTGCCGCCACGATCGTCGCGCTGCCCGGATAGAGCTGCGACGGATTGTCGGGAAGCGAATCGTTCCACGGGCACGGCGACGCCGCATTGGCGAACGCGTTGGCGCAGTACGGGCGAAAGTTGCTCGGCCAAGGGCCGGGATTCGAGATGGACGCGTATGCCGCATCGGAGACGCCGCTCGTTTGAATGTAGCCCGCCGGTGATCCGCTCGCCGTCGGCGCCGAGGTCGGTGTCGGTGCTGCCGAAGGCGACACCACCGGCGTCGCGGGAGATGCGGAGGCCGTCGTTCCCAGCGATGGCGCGCCGGCTTGCGCGGTGGCGGACGGCTTGGGCGAGGCGTGATCGTTCGGATTCGCGGTCGGCGCGGCCGTGAGCAGAAGCGCGGGCGCGCTCGAGCTTCCGCCGCCTCCGCCGGAGCAGCCGCCGGCAACGATGATTGCAAGGACGCCAAGCAAACCGGTCGATAAAACAACCGGCCGGGGATAAGCCATACACACCCTGTTTGTAACGGCTCGCACCCTCGCATGACGCAGGGCCGTGCGAGCGCTTGACTTGTTAGACGGCGGTGTTGGTTATTCTTCGTTTGTCAAACAGGTATGATGGGCATTACTTGCTCGGCATGCGATCAAGAGAGCCTACGCCGGCTTGATGCATCCCTCCAAGAGCCCGAGCGCGTATCCCATGTGGAGCGCCGCGAAGGCAGAGGCCGTGTACGGAATCTCTTGCGGATTGTCGCGTGAGGCCGCGGTCGCGGCGAGCAGCGCGCCGGCGACGTATGCGCCGGCTAGCGTGCCCGCGGCGAGCAGTGCCGTCTTCGAAACGGGCGAGGCGCAGACCAATCCCGCGCCTACGACGAGCGCGGCGGACGGCACGAGGTGACGGGTTCGGATGAAGTCGGGGTGTTTTTCGACGACACGCGCTCGTGCCCGCCCATAGTTGCGATACTGTTTGAAGGCAGAGAACCACGTATTTCGCGTGACGTAGCGGAATCGAATGCGCGAATCCATCAGGATTCGATAGCCTGCTACACGCAAACGCCAGTTCAGCTCTTCGTCCTCGCCGAACTGAAGGGCAGGATCGAAGCCGCCGACTTCCATCAGTGCCGAGCGCCGGTAGACGCCGCACTGCACCGTATCAACGTCGGCGAAAGAGCGTCGATCCGCATAACCGCTTCCGCCGACGCCGAAGCGCGACATCCGCGCGCGCGCGACGCCGTTGCCGAAAGGTGACTCTCCGTACTGTTCCGGACGGCCACCGACGCAGGCTACCCGCGCGTCCTCCTGCGCGAAAACTCGAAGCGCCTGCTCGAGGAAATCGCGGGCGGGAAACGTTCGCGCGTCGATCTTTGCCACGAAGTCTTCGGTGACGTGCTCGAGGGCGAGATTGAGTGCCTCGGGAAGCGAACGCCGGACGCCGTCCGCGCGAACCTCGAGCATCGAGTTTCGAGCCGCGCGAGCGTGGAGACGCTCGACGGTAGCGTCCGATGACCCGCCGTCGATCGCAACGATTCGAGCAGGCGTTGTTTGCGCTTCGACGGCATCCAGCGCTTTGTCGACATAGCGTTCTTCATTGAACGTCGACATCACGACCGCGACGGAAGCAGAGCCCATAGCAACAGCAATTATGGCAGCCGTGCGCTACCTCGGCGACGGTCCTAAGGGCCGTCTGCAGCCGTTCGGTAGGGCATTTCGACCGCGGTGCACTGCCCCAATGCACCTACGGCCGTGACGGCACTGGCGTTGAAAATGGGCGTATGACGCCTGTGCCATGTGTGGGATAGCGGGATACTGCGGCGCGCCTAGCGCCCTGGCGGAGCGGCGCGTGCGGAGCATGACCGACGCGCTCGCGCACCGCGGTCCCGACGGCGACGGGTTCTTTGCGGAGGACGGCGTCGTCCTCGGCCACCGGCGTCTTAAAATCTTGGATCTGTCGGATGCCGCACGCCAGCCGATTGCGGATCGCGACGGTCTCGTGGTCGTGTCCTTCAACGGCGAGATCTATAATTTCCGCGATCTTCGCACGCAGCTGGAGGCGCGAGGTCACCGGTTCGCAAGCACCGGCGATGCCGCCGTGATTCCGGCCGCGTATCTCGAGTGGGGTTTGGATTTCGTCCGCCGCTTGCGCGGTATGTTCGCCGTCGCGTTGTACGACCGTCGCGACCGGCGAATGCTGCTGGTGCGAGACCGCGTCGGCATCAAGCCGTTGTATCTCGCGCGGCTTGCTGAGGGAATCGTCTTCGCATCGGAGATGCGCGCGATCGTCGCAGGCGGCTGGCTGCGCCGGTCGCCGAATGACGAAGCGCTGCGCCAATTCCTGCGTTTCGGCTACCGCACGGGTTTCGCGACGTGCTACGCGGGCATCGAGGAACTGCCGCCGGGTTCGATGCTGGTTTGCGACGGTTCCGGCTCAGTCGAATTGCAAACGTACTGGCAGCCCCCGCAGCCCACCGACTGCGATCCGGATCAGGTGCCGTCGCGCGTGCGCGAGCTGCTGGAAGGCGCAATCGAGCGTCATCTGCAGAGCGACGTCCCCGTCGGAGCTCATCTTTCAGGCGGCTTGGACTCTAGCTCGGTCGTGGGTCTCATGGCGCGCCGCGCGCAAGATCCGGTGCCCGTCTTTTCGGTTTACTTCGCCGACGGCGCGTGGTTTGACGAGCGGCGCTATAGCACGGCGGTGTCGGACGCGTGCGGGGCGCGACAATATCTCGTCTCGCCGACGCCCGGCGAAGTGCTGGACGAGTTACCGAAGTTGGTCGATTTCCTGGACGAGCCGGTTGGTGGCCCGGGCGCTATCCCGCAGTATTTTCTGAACGGCTGCGTGAGAAACGCCGGCGTCCGCGTCGTACTGGGCGGCCAAGGCGGCGACGAGCTTTTTGCGGGCTACGAACGCTACCTTTTGCCACACGCCCTGAAGGCCGCGAAAGCAGGGGCGTTCGGCGATGCGGTAATGGATATGCGAAGCAGCGGCTTGCGCAACTTGGCAATCGACCTTTCCAAGCGGCTGCTCAAGCTCGATCCCGCGGCCATGCTGACGGCCGGACCCCGCATGACGAGCGACGCGCTCTCGTGGGATTTCGACCGGCAGCTGCTGCACGAATTTCGCTGGTATCTCCCGATGCTGCTGCACATCGAGGACCGCACGAGCATGGCGTGGTCGATCGAGTCGCGCGTGCCGCTGCTCGACGACGAGTTGATCGAGTATATTCTCGCCGTCCCGGCGGTAACGAAGATCCGCGGCGGCCGGCTGAAGTGGATGCTGCGCGACGCGGTGCGTGACGTGGTTCCGGACACGGTCCTCAACCGAACGGACAAGCGCGGCCTGCCCACGCCGTTGGCCGGATGGATGCGGGGTCCGCTGCGCGATTTTGCGCGCGAGGTGCTCACCGATCCCATCTTGCGGCGAAACGGACTCGTCGATCCCGCGCACGTGCAGCGTCTCTTCGATGCGCAAGCGGCCGGTATTCGCGACTTCAGCTTCCAACTGTGGAGGCCGCTCGTCACCGCGATATGGTTAGCGAAGCCGCAGGCACCGAGCGGCGAAGCCGGCTTTCTCGCGCTTGCCGGATGAGCGAATGCGCATCCTTTGCGTGACCAGCGATTTCCCGTCGGAGATAAATCATGTCGGCGGGATCTTCATCTACAAACAGATGATGGCATTGCGGCGTTTGGGGCACGAGCTTTCCGTTTTGCGTGTGGTGCCGCTGGCTCCGCCGATAGGCGCGAAGTGGCGGAAATATCGCGCGCTGAAAGATCGATATCGCTACGACGGCATCGAGGTCGAAGTCGCGCGGGTCTTGGTTCTGCCGGGTTTGCGAAATTTCGAGCATCTGCGCGCGCAGACGATCGGAATCATGAGGCGTGCGATCGCGCGAACGCAGCCACACGTCGTACACGCGCACTACCTTCAATATCCGGGCTCGATCAGCGTCGGACGCGGACGGCCCGCGGTCATCACGTCGCACGGGATCGATGCGTACGATTGGCCCTGGCGACGCGATGGCTTGCGAAAAGATGCGGCGCGCACCCTGCATGCCGCAGATACCGTCGTGGCCGTCAGCGGCTTCATCGCGGCTCAGCTTCGTCGCCTGGCCGACCGCCCGGTGGAAATCGTGTTCAACGGCGGCGATGCCGAAGTCTTTCGGTCTGCCGACCGGCGCACCGCCCGTGAAGCGCTTCACCTTCCGCAGGAGCGGCCGGTGCTTGCATTTGCCGGAACGCTGTGCGCCGACAAGGGAATTTTTGATCTCGTCGAGGCGCTGCGCGGGCTCGACGATCCGCCCTTGCTCCTCGCTCTCGGCGACGGCCCGGATGCAGCGGCCTTTACCGCTGCGCTTCGCGCTGCCGAAATCGACGTACGCCTGCTGGGCAACGTGAGCCAATCGATGGTGGCGTCCGCGTTCGCGGCGGCAAATGCAGTCACGCTGCCGAGCCACAAGGAAGGCTTGCCCGTGACGGTCTGCGAGGCCATGCTCTCGGCTAGATGCGTCATCGCAACAGCCGTCGGCGGAATTCCGGAGATCATTCGTGACGGCGAGACAGGCTTTCTCGCGGAGCCGCACGACATTACACGGCTCAGGGTTCTCTATCGCCGCGCGCTGCACGATCCGGATGTCGCGGCAGCTACGGGCGAGTGCGCCGCCGACTTTGCGCGCCGGCACCTGACGTGGGAAGCCAACGCTCGTGCCTACGACCGTATCTTCCGGCGAGTCGTCGGCGAGCAGGCCGCATGAAAGCAGCCATTCTGCACGTAAGCACGGTCCACGCTCCGTTCGACAATCGAATCTTCGGTATGGAAGCGAAGTCGTTGGCCGCATCGGGCTTCGACGTCTCGCTGGCCACGACCGTGGAACGAGAAGAGGTGCGCGAAGGCGTGCGCGTTCTGCCGCTCGGCGCAATCGGTAACCTCAGCCGCCGGAGCGAGCGCATCGGGCGCAATCGTCGCGCCTTCGCGTTGATGCGACGGCCTTACGATATCGTTCACATCCACGACCCCGAGCTGCTGCTAAGCGCCGCCATCGCACAGCGAATCTTCGGCCGCACGATCGTGTACGACGTGCACGAATTCTACGATGAGAAATTCGGCGGCGGCGACGTTACGGCGGATTGGATTCCGCGGCCGCTTCTCGCGACCGTCCGCAAAGCATATGCATGCATGGAGGCCTGGGTGCTGCCGCGCGCCGGCGGTGTGGTCGTGGTCAGCGAGGCGATGGTGGCGCGGTACCGGCGATATTTACCCGACGAGCGCATCGCCGTCGTGCAGAACTATCCGAACCTCACCGAAGACGACGTTACGCAGGCATTGCGCGCGTCTGCGCCGCTGAGCGTTCCGTACATCGTTCATACCGGCGGCGCCTCGAAGAATCGTTCGTTCGATGTGATGGTCGAGGCTGCCGAGCTTCTGCGAAAGCGAGGCGTCGCGGCACCGGTCGTCAACCTGGGCCCCATTCAGTTGGAAGGCTATTCCGAGAGCGAGCAGCGGGCGCTGCGGTCGCGGGCGAGCGCCGCGGGCATCATGATGCTCGGAAGCGTCCCGCACGCCGAGGTCCTGCGTTGGATCGCGCACGCGCGCGTCGGTTATCTCCCGATTGCGGACAATGAGAACAACCGTCGCGGGCAACCGCGCAAGCTCTTTGAATACCTGTTATTCGGCCTGCCCGTTGTAGCCGCCGACGTCGGAAAGATCGGCTCGGCCGTTCGCGAGCCTGGTGCCGGCATCACGGTGCCGCCGCGTGACGCGGCCGCGCACGCGGCTGCGATTACAGAACTGCTCGACGACTCGCGGCGTCATGCGGCGTGCGCGGAGAATGCTCGTAGGATCGCGCACGGCTTGTCGTTCAGGTCCCAGCTGCCGCGTCTAGTCGGCTTGTACGAACGCATTCTGCGCACGGCGCAAAGACCGGCGGTCGCAGCCGCCGTTTAACGCACGAGTATCAGCCCGGTCATCGGTGCGATCACGGCCGGCATTCGCGGCCCGTCAAAGGACACCGTTCCGCCCTCGAGCACCATGCCGCCTGATACGGTGACACTGTGGCCGTACTCGAGTGAAAGCCGCGGGGCCGGATGCGCGGTTGGGTCGCTGTTCACGACAAACGCGCACGGTCCGATCGGGCGCGCGTGAAAGTAGCACGCACGATATTCCCGCACGTACGTACCGCCCCGGTCGCGCAGAGCGGCGATAGAGTCGAAGCCGCGCTTGAGCGGATCGTGCGCGACGAGCTGCGTTTCCGGCGTCACGTGCAGCTGGCCGGGCGTGTTCGGCTTGTAGGCGGTTTGATAGATCGTAAACCTGGGATCCCATGCCAGCATGAAGGATGCATACGTAAAGAGCCGCGCGCGCGGGTCGTCGGCAATATACCGGACGTAATCCCAATAGATCTTCCGCATCCGGACGGTCTTGATTTCCAAGTCGGCGTCGTCTTGCCACTCGACGCCGCTCTTGAGGTTGTCCGGCGTATTGTCGGCGAAACATCCCTCGCACATGCCGCCGATGACGTTTGAGGGGCGCAGGGTGTTCAACGGAACGGTGTGCAGCGCCGGCTTGTCGGTATACTGATTGAGGCCGTTCATGATGATTTTCGGCGTGATCTCGCGTCCGCCGGCGTCGACGCGGACGGAGGCGAGAAGCGACGCATACGCGAGAGAAGCTGAGGGCTCGGTCCACGGAACGTTGCCGCGGCACGGCGGCCCGTTGCGCATTCCCCAGCGCAAAGCGTCGATGTCGTCGACGAAGTATGCGGCAAACGCCGGATTGTAGTTGTACGATATCTCGTCGTCGAGCAGATCGAGCGTTTGGCGGCGGTACGGATCGGTCATGAAGCCTTCGGGCGTCGTCGCAACCGGTTGGCCCGAGCAATTTCGCGCGATTGCGCCGGAAAATTTTCCACCGGCGATCAACGGGTAGGCGCGATCTCCACGATAGACGCGGGCCACGTCGATATATTCGACGACGTACTTGATGCCGCCGGCGTGATCGGCGTCGGCGCCGGTGTGGTCGGTATTCGCCCAGGTGACGTACGGGGCGGCGGCCGCCGGCGAAACGGTATCGTTCGCATAACCGTGACAGCAGTAAACGGCTGTCGGTACGTGCGTCTCAATGCGCGTCGCCGCTCGTGAATGCGTGGCGGTCGTTCCCAGGACGAACGTCAACAGCGCAAGCGAGCAGAAAAACTTCCATCTAGTCGGCACGCGTGAAGCTAGCAGTCCCGGCATGCGTGTTCCTGGCCCGCGCTCGGTCGCTTCCATGGCGGCGCGAACGGGCCACGGCCCAAAGACTGAGCAAAATAGGGGCGTTTGGTCACGCGAGACCTCCCGAAGATTACGGTAGAGTCAAGACGATACAGCATGGACCGGGCACTCAGGACTACCGACACGCCTCTGCCGTCCGTCGATGCGCGGAAGGCCACGCCTCTTCACCGTTACTCGGCAGCGTCGATGGGCGTGCTGCTCGTCGCCGACATCGTTGCATTTTTCGCGTCCTTCTATCTCGCGATGGCCTTGGTCGATCATACCTGGCGGTGGAACAACTTCCAGGCACTGGTGACCGGCTCCGCGTGGCTGTCGATCGGGTTGTGGATCGTCATCTTCGCGCGGCTAGGTATGTACCGCACGTCGATTGCGCTGACACCCCGAGATGAAGTGTATTACACGATCGCCGCGCTGGCGATCGGTATTGCGCCCGAGCTGCTCTTGTTCTCGATCGTGCCGGAGCTCTCACCCTCACGGTTACTGCTGCTGGTTGCAGCGGCGTGCGCGGTGCTGGGCGTCGGCGGAACGCGCGCCGTTATTCGCCCGGCCACGAAGGCTGCCGAGCATCGGAGCGCGCGCCGCGTTCTCGTCGTCGCTCTGGGTGGCGACGAGCCCGACGGGCGAGTCGACTCGTCCATGCCCAAGCACTGGGAAATTTCGGTTTATCGCAGCGATCGCGGCGACGGGGAATCGCCCCAATCGGTATTAGACCGCCTTGCGTGGTTTCGCACCGCCTTGCGCCGCGGCTGCGACACCGTCGTGATCGGCGGTTTGCTCGGGCCCGCCGCCGCCCGGCACGTCGTCACGCTTGCGGAACGATACGGCATGCGCGTTGCGTTCGCGCCGCCGGAGCTTCGCCGCAGCACGTACGACCTGCGAGTCGAACGCGAAGGTCGTCAGGTGATGCTGACGCCGGCGCCGCTCGCGATCGTCAGCCCGGCCGCAGATTTTTGCAAAACGCTCTTCGACAGAACCTGTGCGCTTCTGGCACTGGTGCTGCTTGCGCCCGTCTTGGTGGCGACGGCGATCGCAATTCGCTTGGAAGGCCCCGGCCCGGTTTTCTTTCGTCAAGAACGCATCGGCCGTTTCGGGCGCCCCTTCCGGATGTGCAAGTTCCGTTCGATGCGCGTGGACGCCGGCGCCGATTGGGCGATGCCGAACGACCGCCGCGTGACTCGCGTCGGCGCTTTCATTCGCCGTTTTTCCATCGACGAGCTCCCTCAGCTCTTCAACGTGCTCGGCGGTGAGATGTCACTCGTCGGGCCCAGGCCTGAAATGCGCGAATACGCCGAGCGTTTCAAGGCCTGGCTCCCGCGTTACGACGACCGCCATTTGGCACGGCCCGGCATCACCGGATGGACGCAAATCAACATGCGCCGCCACCTCACGCCCGACGACATCGAACGAGTCTTGGAAAACGACTTGTTCTACGTGGAGAACTGGTCGTTCGTCCTCGATCTCTCCATCCTGTTCAAGACGGCGATGGAGTTCTTGTTTCACCGTGGCGTGTAGCCGCAAAGTTCTCATCGTCGCGTACCACTATCCGCCCGAGCCGGCTTCCGGCGCGCAGCGCATGGGGTACCTCGCGAAGTATCTTTCGGAATTCGGCTGGGAGCCGACGGTCCTCACGCGGCGAGCGCCGCATCGCGGCGTGGCGGAGACCAACGTCATTCGTGTCGGCGCCGCTTATCGCGCGACGATTCGGGCACGCCGAGCCCTCCCCGGCCGGCCGCATCCGGCGGTATCGTACCTCAAAGCGCGTGCTCGGGAGATCCTTTTCGTTCCGGACCGAGCGGCGCCGTGGATTCCGCTGGCCGTCACGGCCGGGCTGGCGGCGCATCGCCGCGAGCGGTTCGATGCGATCCTGAGCTCCGCGATGCCCGCCTCGGTTCACGTCGCGGCATTTTGTTTGAAGTCCCTCTTATGCGTGCCGTGGCTCGCCGACTATCGCGATCTTTGGACCGGCAATCCCTATGTCACCCTGCCGCCGTGGCGGACCTCATTGGAAGCATGGATGGAGCGCTCGATGCTCGGCAAAGCCGACCGCATCACGACGATCACATCTTCGCTGGCCGCGGCGCTCGAATCGCTGCATCGCCGCCCGGCTGTGGCCATCTCCAACGCAATCGACTCAGACGAATGGAAAGACATCCCGTTCGAGCAGCCGGATCGTTTTCGAATCGTTCATGCCGGGACGCTTTACGACGGACGCCGAAATCCGCAGCGGCTTCTCGCTCAAGTTTCGGCGCTTCGCCGCGAAGGGGTGATCCGCGACGTGGCACTGGACTTCTACGGACAAGATCCGGGCAACCTCTTGGAGCTTTCGCGACAGTACGGTCTCGAGGATGCGGTGCGTTACCATGGCCTCGTGGAACGGCGTGAAGCGATGCGCGCCGAACGAGGCGCGGCGCTGCTCGCGATCATTCAAAACGACGATCCGCGTACGGCCAGCGAGTATGGAAGCAAGATTTTCGAGTACCAAGCCGCCGGTCCGCGCGTTCTGGTCACCGGTCCTCCGGCAAGCGTTCTGCGAGGCTACGTCGAGCAGCACGCTCTGGGATGGTTTGCGGGAAGCGACGACGAGCTGCGAGCGGCGTTGCGAAACGCCTACGAAGCCTACCGTGAAGGGAATTATTTGCGAGATGTGTCCGTCACCCCAAACGCGCGCGTTTTGGCCGAGGCGTTCGCTGCGTCGCTCGACGAGATCGTGACCGGTTCTCAGGTTCCGGAGCGGCGCTCCACGCCGGTAACCGGTCTGGACAAGAGCGACAGCGCGATTCTGCGGTAGCCCTGCAGGTCTTCCGGTTGGAAGAGCATCACGCGCGCAATCGAAATTTTTGTTTGCTTGGAGAAGTACGCGATCATTACCACCACGCTTGCCCAATAGGTCGCTGTAGTGGCGATGGCGGCGCCGGTGATGCCCATGCGAGGGACTAATATGATGCTGATGGCTGCGCACGCCAGCGCAGACCCGGCCGCCGTGCTCAACGCGACTTGCGGCCGTCGGCCGTTGAGCGTGTAGTAGCTCGAGATCATACCGGCCGCGGACCATGGGATCACCCCCACGATCAAAATTCGCAACGGTGTCACGGCCGGCAGGAACGCGGAGCCGTAAAGGAGGTTCACCGCGAACGGCGCGAGCAGGATGCCGACGAGGCCGCAGAGCCCGACGAAGATGAAGTTGTTGCGCACGCAGCGCGCCGTCAAATCGGCGGCTTCGTCCCGGGAGAGCGCTCCGATGTGCGGTACCGTGACGATGGCAGCCACCTGCGAGGCCACCAGCAGCGTTTCCGCCGCCGAGATTGCCGTTGTGTAGTATCCCAGATCCCGATGCGGCGTCAAGGCGGCGACGATATAGAGGTCGACCCGATAGTTGAGCATCGACACGATCCCCGTCGCTCCCACTTTTAGGGCGTACGTCAAAAACGGCCACGTCGGCACGTGGAGGCGCGGAATCTTTCGCGCGCTCCAAAGAACCGTGGCGATGCCTGCCAGCGAAATGAGCGCGTTGGCGGCGAGCCACATCGGAACGGCAACACGCGGTGAGACGCTTATGAAGAAGAAGCCGCCGGCAAGCAACGCGAGTGTCACGAGCGGTCCCGCCATCGAGAAGGCGGCGACGGCACGAACGTTCCCGATCCCGTAAGCGTAGCCGTTGACGATCGCGCCCAGCGCCATGAACGGCAGAACCGCCGCCGCGTACGGCGCCGCCCACTCTTCGTGCATTGCGATCGTGAAGCCGGCTGCGGCCAGCGAGCCGAGGGCTACCAAGGGAACCGCCGCGACGAACCCGGCGCGCAACGCGCCTCTGCCCGACTTCTCTTTGAGCATCGACGCGCTGACGGACGTCGACAAGCCGGCAAACATCGTCGCGATAAAGGACGCGATGATGCCGGGGATCACGTAGACGCCGCGCCCCTCCGGACCGAGCATCCGAGAGACGAGGATGCTGACGCTCGCCGTGCCCACCAGCGTCAGCGCCCGAACCACCAGCACCTGCACGCCGTCCGCGAGCAGATCTTTTGCCTTCACAGCGCTCATTGTTGCGCGAAAGTCGTATGCCCGGCAGAAGCATTGGGGCAACCTCGGGCCGCCCAAGGGCTCTTTCCGGATTAGTCCCGTTGCTGGGAAACTCGTTGGGGAATGCCGACCGCGTTGCTGACGGGATACCCACACCACGTTCGTGCCATCGCGCGCTTCGTGAACCAGTATGCCAGCCGCTGGCGGCTCGTCGCGGAAGGCATGGAGCTGGCAGATCGCAACCGCGCGTTGCTCTACGTCCCCTTTGCCGACGCGCTCGTGCAGTTCGGCGGCCCCGCGCCGGACGCGCTCATCGCGGCCGCGACGCGGCGGCGAAATAAGCCCGTTGCGGTTGCGTGGGCGGGCAGCGACGTTGTCGAGCTCGGCGCGAACCCGCAGGAGGCGGCGCGCCTCCGTTGCCGGCCGTTCCGGCACGTGGCCTGCTCGGCTTCGCTGGCAGGCGAGCTGCACCGGCTCGGCATCCCGGCCACGGAGCTGCGTCTCGTCGTCGCGGAGCCGCCTTCTAAGCCGGTTCCGCTGCCGGAGCGGTTTTCGGTGCTGGCGTACTGCCCGGGAAACGCGGAACGGCTTTACGGCGTCGACCTCGTCCTCGAAGCCGCACGCCTTCTGCCCAACGTCCACTTCGACATCATCGGCGGCTGCCGGGAAGCCTCCCGTATCGACAACGTCACGTACCACGGATGGGTCGAGGACATCGTTCCCGCGATCGACGCCGCGACCGTCATCCTGCGTCCGACACGCCACGACGGCATGCCCCTCATGGTGCTCGAGTCGCTGGCGCGCGGCCGCCACGTGATTTGGTCCGGGCACCTCGACGGCGTCGTCCAAGCACGCACCACCGAAGAGATCGCTCGCACCATCGCTGAGATGGACCTATCGCATCGCAGAGGCGAGCTTCGTCCGAACGAAGAGGGCGTGCGCGCCGTGAGGCAATCGTTTTCACCTGAAGCCGTGACGCGAGAAGTCGAGCAGTTCTTGGACGAGCTCGTCATCGCGGCCGAAATAAAACGTGCGAGCTATGCAGCCGTTTCTCGTCGCAAGGCTGTCGTTTCCGGCGATCCGGCTTCCATCGCATCTTTTCTGGAGCGAATGGCGACGGAAGCTCCGCAGTGGGATATCCATCCTCTCATCGGCCGGTCGCGCAGCGAACGCGTCGACGATGTTCTCGCGATGCTCGCCTGCGAGCGCTGGTTTAGCGTAGGAAGCGGGGCCGCCGATCCGATCGTGCAGCGCGTTGCGCTCGCCTGCGAGAAAGAACCGATGCGGGTCAGCCTGAACGATGCATCCCTGACGGCCACGCGTTCGCTCAAGCCGTCTCGGCGCGCCGCGCGCGTGCGGCTCTCGATGGATGAGTGGCGTGCCTTCGATGCCGCTCATCCCGCACCCACGTTCTTTGCGCGCCCCGCGTGGGGGATGACGCTCGAGCGAACGTATCCCGGGATGTCGGCCGAGCCGACGCTGTTTTATCTGCCCGAAGGCGAAGCGCTCTTTCCGTTCATGCGCTCCGGGCGCCGCTTCGTCTCGATCGAAGCGATGCCGCTGGGGACCTATACCCTCGCGCTTTCGCCGGACGGCGGCGTGGCAGAAAGAGGCACGGCCGCGGCGATCGCCCGGCTCCTGGGGGCGTCCAGCGATGATTTCAGCTGCACGCTGTGGCCCCTGGCAGAGGCGGAAGACATCGATGGTTGCATGCGCACGGGGCATCAAGCCGCCGTTATCGATCTGCGCGGTGGAATGGAGGCAGCCATCGCCGGCTTCAAGGGCGTCGCCCGGCGGATGGCCGGCCAAGCCGTTCGCAAAGGCGTTCGTGTCGCATCCGAGCCGCGCGCTGCGGAGACGTACTATCGTCTCCTCGAAGCGTCGGCCAAGCGCTGGGGACTCCAGCGGCCACATCTCCCGCGAACCGTTTTCGATGCGCTCGTCGAATTGGGCGGAGACGACGTCGAGATCTGGATCGCGCGGTATAACGACGAGGCAATCGCCGGCGGTGTAATGCTCTATGGTTCGACGGAGGCATTCTTTTGGTCGGCGGCGATGCGCGGCGAATACGCGGCGCTGCGTCCGAGCAATCTGCTCAACGTCGAGATGATCAAGCGGGCAGTCGAGCGCGGCATGCATTGGTACAACCTCGGCGCAAGCGACGGACTTGCCGGCGTCGAACGCTTCAAAGAGTCGCTCGGGGCGCGGCCCATCGATTACGTCACATTGACGCGCCGCTCTTCGTTGTACGAGAATTACCGGCGCGTTCGGCGCGGTCTCGCGCCGTCGCGCGCGCCCGCCGCCAAAGCCGCGACCGCATAAGCAGTCGCTCGCGGGCGACCGCCGAATCGGAAGGGATGCAGCTTGGCGCGAAGCTGGACGGCGTCCCTCTGGTCGACGTGTACCGCGGCAGCTCCGTGGAGTCGCGGCATCGGGTCGCCGCTTGTGCCGTCAACGCTTCCGGCCGCACGCTGCTGGAGCTCGGCACGATCGACGTGCCGGTGTACTTGCGCTCGGCCGCCAAACCGCTCATCGCGGCGGCCGCGGTGCGAGCCGGAGCGGTCGATGCATTCGGCTTCGATGACAGCGAGCTGGCGTTGATGTGCGCCTCGCACGCAGCCGAGCCCGAACACATCGAAGGCGTGCTTTCGATGCTGCGGAAAGCCGAGATCGAACCGTCGGCTTTACGATGCGGCGGCGCGCCCAGCGCTTTGTACAACAATTGCTCCGGTAAGCACGCTGGTATTCTCGCATTTGCGAAACACATTGGTGCGCCGCTGGAGAGCTATGTGGAGCCGAGTAACCCCGTCCAGCGCGAAATCTTGGCGTTGTGCGAGCGAGTCGTTCGCGAACCATTCCCGCCCGAACGCATTGCCGTCGACGGCTGCGGCATTCCCGTGTTCGCGACGAGCCTCAGACGAGCGGCCCACGCATTTGCACGGTTTTCGACGCTCGAAGATTTGGATGCACGCGACCGCGACGCTTTCGCGCGCGTTCGGGCCGCGATGGCGGCGTTCCCCTGGCACGTGTCGGGGACGGGCAGGTTCGATACCGCGTTGATTCATGCATCCAGCGGCTCGATTATCGCTAAAGGTGGCGCCGAAGGCGTTCACGGAAGCGCTCTCGTGGCGCAGAGGGCCGGCCTCGTCATCAAGGTCATCGATGGTAATAGCCGGGCCGCGCCGCCTGCCGTGCTGGCGCTCCTCGAACGTCTCGAGGCGATCGATCGAACGCTCGTACGAGCTCTGGCCTCGTTTCGCGAGCCGCCTGCCCGCAACGTTGCGGGACGCGTCGTCGGGTCGATTCAGGCTCGGATGCCTGATTCGTAGATTTCGCGCACGCGCGCGAGCGTATCGATTTGATCGGGCAGCTTGTCGGGACGCAGGCGCACGATGCGAGGAAAGCGCAAGGCAAAACCGCTTTTGTGCAGATCGCTGTGATGGACGACGTCGAATGCGATCTCGACGACGACCTGCGGCTCGACCGGAATCTCCCAGCGGCTCAGACCCAAGCGGTCGTACGCGCGTTGCGCTTTCGGCTCGGGGAGCCGATGGCGCTCAAACCATCCCGTCATCTCCGCGATCTCGGCGTCGGTCAAACCGGAATAGGCTTTGCCGATAACGACCGGCTCACCGTCATCTCCGCGAACCGCAAAGGTATAGTCCGAGAGGACCTGCGCGCGTTTCCCGTGGCCCCATTCGACCGCTACGACGACCGCATCGAGCGTGTCCAGCTCGCGCTTGAGCTTGAGCCATGCCTTTCCGCGCTTTCCGGGGACGTACGGGCAATCGGTGCGCTTGAAGAGCAAACCTTCGTTGCCGCGCGCACGTGCAGCCTCAAACCGTTCCGCAATGTCTTCTTGGGTCGCCTCGCTCTCGAGGACGCTCCAAGGAACCACGCGCAAGATGCTGCCGTCGAGCTGCAAGTCGGCCAGGATTTTCCGGCGGTTCTCGAGAGGACGGTCGAGCAAGAATTCGCGATTCCGCGCGAGACAATCGAAAACGACGTAGGAGACGGGCACGGCCGAGAGCAGCTCGGGTGTCGGATCTTTTCGCTGAAGGCGTGTTTGCAGCTCGCGAAAAGGCAGAACGGCCTCACCGCGTACCGCGACGATTTCTCCATCCAAGATCGCGTCCCCGCGAATTGCTTCGCGCAACGCCGCGGTGATCTCGGGCCACGCGGCGCCGGTTTCGTTCATGCGGCGCGAGAACAAGCGAACGTGGTCGCCATGTTTATGCGCTTGAATGCGAACGCCGTCGTATTTGTCCTCGACGAGCCAGCTTTGCGTCCTGAGCTCTCGGTATTCCGAGCCGAACGCCAGCGGCGATGCGAGCATGAACGCAATCGGAGAGCCGTATGCGATCTCAACCCGCGCCAGCTGCCGGTCTCTGGCCGCCACGGTGACGACGCCGACGTCGCGGGCGGCCGTCGCCGCGCGACGCACGTCGTCGACCGGCGCATCGAATGCCGCCGCAATGGCTTCGAGGATCAATCCCTCCCGCAAGCCGATCCGAAGGTCGCCTGTCAAAATTTTGATCGAATACTTGGCTTCGAGTTGCGTCTCGCACGAGCCGAGCGCGCGCTCTACGAGAATGCGGCGTCTGCGGTTAGCGGCTTTTCCGGACGCGCCGGCCATCTCGTCGCAGAGCCGCATCAGCGAGCCGGGCGTCAGCGTCATGCGGAAGAGACCCAGATCGTGCGGCGGACGCAAATGCTGGGAGAGGGCCGTGCCGAGATCGCCGCTGCGCCGGTACGACGCCGAAAGCGCGTCTTCGCGAACGCCCCACACCGCTTTGGCCGCCGCGACGATCGTCGCGCTGCCGACCGACACCGACAGCGCGCTGCCGAAGAAACGCGCCGCTGCCGCCAGATCGTCGTCGTCCTCGAGCGACCGAAGGTAGGACGCGAGCAGCGCGGTCTTCGCGAGCTTTCCAGGCTCGTTCGCGATGGCTTCGGCGACCTCGGCGAACCTTTTCATCGTCGTGCGTGTTGCCAGCGGCAAATGAACCTCGGCACGTGGCTGGCATTCGTGCTGCTCGAGACATTTCTGTGCCTTACCCCCGGTCCGGCCGTGATGTGCGTCGTCGGTACCGCGCTGGGCCGCGGAAAGCGCGGCGGCTTCGCCGCGACAGCCGGAATCGTGGCAGGGAACACCGCGTACTTCGTGCTGTCCGCGACCAGCCTCGGCGCGATCCTCACGGCTTCGTACGAGCTGTTCACGGCCGTCCGCTGGGCCGGCGCCGCATATCTCGTGTTCTTGGGCGTGCGCATGCTGGCCGCCGCGCCTCGCCCGACGCCGGCTGCCGCTGCCAATGGGCGCGCAAGCTTTACGGGCGGCGCCCTAACGCAGCTTTCGAATCCTAAGGCGCTCGTCTTTTTCACGGCGCTGCTGCCGCAGTTCATCGATCCGCACCGCTCGCTGCTCGCGCAAACCGCGATTCTCGGCGTGACGTCGCAGGTCATCGAGGCGCTTGTCATGACCGGATATATCGTCGTTGCCGGAGTTGCGGCGGCCAAGCTGCCGTTTCAACGGTTTGCAGGCGCAGTGATGATCGGTGCGGCGCTGAAACTCGCGCTCACAAAGCGGACGTAGGGCAGAGGCTCCGTCGCGCAAACCGCGGAAAGACGCGCCACCCATGGTTACCGCATTCATCTTGATGAACGTCGAGACCGGCCGCCTCCGGGCGCTCGCAGACGAGCTGCTGCAGATCGAGGGGATTACCGAGGTGTACAGCGTCGCCGGTGAATGGGATCTCGTCGCGGTAGCGCGCGTGCGGCGGCATGAAGCGCTCTCGGACCTCATCACCGAGCACGTCGCCGGCTTGCGCGGCATCGCAAAGACGGAGACGCTCATCGCGTTCCGCGCCTTCGCGAACCGGGACCTTGCGCTGATGTGGGATATCGGGGTGGATTAGGTGAGAATCTACGATAATGTCGCCGATACGTTCGGCAACACCCCGCTGGTCAAGATCTCGCGCGTGAGCCGCGGGCTCGGCGCCAGCGTGCTCGTCAAGATGGAGTCGTTCAATCCGGCCGGAAGCGTGAAGGATCGCATCGGCATCGCGATGATCGAGGCGGCAGAGCGTGACGGCTTGCTGCGGCCGGGAAAAGTAGTGATCGAGCCGACGTCGGGCAATACCGGAATCGCGCTGGCTTTCGTCTGTGCCGCCAAGAACTATCCCCTGATTCTCACGATGCCCGATACGATGACGGTCGAGCGGCGCAATTTGCTGAAGGCATACGGCGCGCAACTGATACTCACGCCCGGGTCCGGTGGAATGAAAGCCGCCATCGCAAAAGCGATCGAGATCCGCGACAGCAACCCGGACGTGTATTTTATGCCCGGGCAATTCGACAATCCCGCGAATCCGGAGATCCACCGCCGCACGACCGGTGAAGAGATCTGGCGCGACACCGACGGCGCCGTGGATATTTTCGTGGCCGGCGTCGGCACGGGCGGCACGATTACCGGGGTGGGAGAGCTGTTGCGCAGCCGTAAGCCGAGCGTCGAGTGCGTTACGGTCGAACCCGACACCTCGTGCGTATTGGCCGGCGGCACCGCGGGTCCGCATCGTATCCAGGGCTTCGCGGCCGGCTTCATCCCGGCCGTGCTGAACACGACGGTTTACAATGAAGTCATCCAAGTGAGCGTCGAAGATGCGTTCGCCACGGCGCGCCGGCTGGCGCGTGAGGAAGGAATGCTCGTCGGCATCTCCAGCGGCGCCAATGTGTGGGCCTCGCTTGCGGTCGCGGCGCGCCCGCAGAATGCCGGTAAGCTCATCGTTACCGTCGCCTGCGATACGGGCGAGCGGTATCTCTCGAATCCGCTGTTCACCGAGCAGGAATCGACGATCGTCGAACCGGCGCTCGCGCAGCCTTAGGCGACGGCCTTCAGGGCGGCTTCGCGGTCGTCGTAGTCGCTTCGCTGCGTCTGGTCGGCGTGGCGCGGGATGTGAAGCGTGTCGAAGACGAGCGTGAGCAGGGCATAAACGTACCAAAGGCCGCCTGCCGGCTGGCGAGAACCACCGCTCATGTTTTCTCGCTTACCCGCCGGGCGATGCCGCGTCACGCTAGTGTTGCTGTGTATGGCCAGCATGCTGCTGGGTGCGTCGCAGCCGCCTGCGCATCGGGCCGTCGCGTCCGTCGCCGTCACGCGCACGACGCTGCGCAACGGCCTGCAAGTCGTCGTGTTACGCGACCCGCTCGCGCCCGTCGTCTCGACGATGATGAATTACGAGGCCGGCTCGAACGAAGAGCCGATTACCGGCTTGGCACACGCGCAGGAGCACATGATGTTTCGCGGGAGCCGTACCGTGTCCGAAGCGCAATTTGCCGAGGTAACCGCACTGACCGGCGGCTCGTTTGACGCCGACACTCAGAATCAGATCACGCAATTCTTCTTTACCGTTCCCTCACAAGACTTAGACGCCGTGCTGCATCTCGAGGCGTCGCGCGCGCAGGGCATTCTCGATACGCAGCGGTTGTGGGAAGAAGAGCGAGGAGCGATCGAGCAAGAGGTACAGAGCGACAATAGTTCGGCCGGCTATCGTCTCTACGTCAAGATGCGCCAGAATCTCTTGGCCGGGACGCCTTACGCGGACATCGGGCTAGGAACGATGCAGAGCTTCTCGCAGCAAGTCAATTCGAAAGCGCTGCAGAGCTTTTACGCCAAGTGGTATCACCCGAACAACGCGATTCTGGTGATCGCCGGAGACGTCGAACCTGCACGAGCGATTGCGAAAGTAAAACAGCTCTTTGGATCGATTCCTGCCAAGCCCTTGCCGCCTCGTCCGCAGGTTCGATTGGGGCCGCTGCATCCGCGGCTCTTTACCGATACCAGCTCGAACGGACAAACCGAGGTCTTTCTCGCCTACCGCTTTCCCGGGAGCGACAGCCCGGATTTCGCCGCGTCGCAGGTGCTGGTCGACGTGCTCAACAGCAAGCGCGCAAATCTCTTCAAGCTCGTCGCGACGGGAAAGGCGTTCGATGCGGGCGTGCAATCGCAAGCATTTCGCAAAGCCGGCATCGCGTATGCGGAGCTGGACGTTGCGCCGACGGTTGCGCCGCGTACGGCGCTTGCCGAGCTCCAAGGGGTTGTGAACGGATACCTCGAGAGCGGCGTGCCTGCCGATTTGGTGGCGGCTGCGAAGCTTCGCGAAGTGACCTCCGATCAGTTCTCCGCCGATTCGATCTCGGGACTCGCATCGGAGTGGAGCGATGCACTTGCGAACGAGCACCGCACGCCCGATGAAGATCTCGAAGCAATTGAGCGCGTAACCACGGCGGACGTCAACCGGGTTGCGCGCAAATACCTCGGCGTCACCGCCACGCGAGCGTACGCGGTTCCCAAGAATACCGGCATCGTCGGCAGCGAGCAAAAAGGGCAGGCACCGGAAAACAACACGATCGTGCCGTCACATCCCGAGCCGTTGCCGTCCTGGGCGAGCAGCCTCCTCGCAAATCTCCGCGTACCGAGCTTGAAAACGCATCCTTCGGTCAGCGTGCTTCCCAACGGGATTCGTCTGATCGTGCAGCCTGAGCCGTTCACGCATACGGTCGTCGTGCGCGGCGCGATCGAGACCGCTCCCGAAATGCAGGAAAAACCCGGGCAGGAAGGCGTTGCCTCACTGACGAGCACGCTGATGGGCTACGGAACGACGACGTACGACCGGCTCGCGTATCAACGCCAGCTGGACGCGATCGCTGCCGACATCTCGACCGGATCGTCGTTCTCGCTCGACGTGACGACACCGCATTTCTCGCGCGGCGTGCAGCTCCTCGCCGACGGTGAGCTCCACCCGGCCATGCGCGCGCGAGACTTTGCGATCGTCAAGCAGCAAGAATACCAGGAAGTCGCCGGCAACGAAAAAACGCCGAATCACCTGGCGCGCATCTCGCTGACGAACGCGCTCTATCCGCAAGACGATCCGGCGCGGCGCTTTGCGACGCCCAAATCGGTTTCGGGCCTGACTCTTCGCGACGCGCGTGCTTGGTACCGGAGCGCCTACCGCCCGGATCTCACATCGGTCGTGGTCGTCGGCGACGTGACGCCGGCGCACGCGCGCGAGGTTTTCGAGCGATGGTTCGGCGCCTGGAAGGCGCACGGACCGAAACCCGATTTGTATCCAAAGCCCGCCCCGAACAACGCGCCGGCCAGCTTCGCCATTCCGGCGACGGGGCGCGTGCAAGACCTGGTGATCTTGGCGGAGACGCTGCGCCTGCGGCGGTCCGATGAGGACGTGCACGCGCTGCAAATCGCAAACGCCGCCCTGAGCGGCGGCTTCTACGCCTCGATTCTGTTCCAAGATCTGCGGCAGAAGACGGGCTACGTTTACTCCGTCAACAGCGGATTCGAGCTGGGCCGTACGCGCTCGACGTTCGACATCGTCTACGGCGCCGATCCCCATAACGTGGACAAGGCGAATGCGGTCATCGCCCAAGACCTGCGTAGGCTCCAGACGCAGCCGCTGTCGCACGATCGTATGCAAGTCGCAAAGGCGCTCTTGCTCGGCGGGACCGCGACCGAGCAAGAAAGCTACGGCGGCATCGCCGGCGTCCTGCTCGCGGATTCAACCAACGATCTCCCGCTGGATTATCAGCTTCGAGCGGCGCGCGCCGAACTTGCGACAACGGCTTCGCAGGTGCAGGCGGCGGCGAAACGCTGGATACGTCCCGAGGGTTTCGCCCAGGTCGTGATAGGCCCGGCGCCCTGAGACCGGCGGGGCGGCAACCTTTCCGCGAATCTTTTGGTCGCTTCCCTCCGTAGGGCATAGACAGCATGCAGTTTTTTCTTCGGCGACCGATTTTCGCGGCCGTTTGCTCCCTCGCGATCCTCATCGCCGGGCTGATTGCCATTCCGACGCTGCCGGTAGCGCAATATCCCGCGATCGCGCCGCCCGTCGTGACGGTGACCGCGACGTACATCGGCGCGAGCCCGCAAGCCGTTGAAACCTCCGTAACGACGCCGCTCGAACAGGCGATCAACGGCGTAGAAGGCGTTCGGTACATCTCCTCCCAGAGCGCGCAGGGCGTTTCAACGATCACGGTCACCTTCGACTTGGGCCGGAACTTGGACATCGCCGGCGCCGACGTGCAAAACGCCGTGCAATCCGCGCTCGGTCAATTGCCGGCCGTCGTGCAGCAGACCGGCATCACCGTCAGCAAGAATTCCGGTTCGTTCGTGATGGCGCTGGCGCTCGAGTCGGACAGCAGCAAGTACGATGCCGAGTTTCTCGGGAACTACGCGGAGCTGAACATCGTCAACGACCTCAAGCGCGTTCCTGGTGTTTCGGACGTCATCATTTTCGGTCAGCGACGCTATGCGATGCGCGTATGGCTCGATCCCATCGAGCTTGCCGCCCGCGGGCTTGCGACCAGCGACGTTCTCAACGCGCTGACCGAGCAGAACGTGCAGGTTGCCGCCGGCAGTATCGGCGGCGCCCCCGAGAGCCTCAACCAGCCGTACACGATGACGGTGAACGCGGTCGGACAGCTCAGCGATCCCAAGCAGTTCGCAAACATCATCGTTCGCAGCAACCCCGACGGGGGCTTCACCAAGCTCGGCGATGTCGCGCGGGTCGAGCTAGGGGCCGAGGACTACTCGACCTTCGTCCGCTTCGACGGTAGCGACAATACCGTGGGTCTCGGCGTCGTTCAGCTTCCGACGGCGAACGCGCTGTCGGTATCGAACGGCGTCATCGCTCGCCTCAATGAGCTTCAGAAGTCGTTTCCGGCGGGCGTGCACTATGCGGTTGCGTTCAACAGCACGACGTTTGTGAACGCATCGATGCGAGAAGTGATCATCACGTTGCTCGTAGCGATCTTTCTCGTCATTCTGGTGATCTTTTTGTTCCTGCAGGATCCGCGCGCGACGCTGATCCCGAGCGCCGTGATCCCCGTTTCACTCATCGGCGCCTTCTTCGTGATGGCCATATTCGGCTTTTCTATCAACACGATCACGCTTTTCGGCCTGACCCTCGCCACCGGACTGGTGGTCGACGATGCCATCGTCGTCATCGAAAATATCGCGCGCTACGGGCAAGAGCACAACCTGAGGGGCATCGGGGGCGCCGAGGCGGCGATGCGCGAGGTGCGCAGCGCCGTCGTAGCGTCGTCACTGGTGCTGCTCGCGGTCTTCGTTCCGGTTTCCTTCTTCCCGGGTACGACCGGGCAGGTCTACAAGCAATTCGCGCTGACGATCGCCGCGTCGATTACGATCTCGCTTTTCGTCGCGCTGACGCTGACGCCGTCGCTCTCTGCAATCTTGCTGCGGCACTCGCCGGATGCGACGACCGGATTCTTCGGCTGGTTCAACCGCCGGTTCGACGCGTTCAAAGCCTTCTACCGGCGCGTTCTCCCAGGGCTCTTTCGTGCGCGCTGGCTCGTACTGAGCCTCTTCGCGCTCGCGCTGGTGTGGACCGGCATGCTCTTCAGATCGACGCCGACGGGGTTCATTCCCCAAGAAGATCAGGGTTTCTTCATCGTTCTCGTGCAAGCGCCGGAGGGAACGTCGCTCGCGGGCGAGCGCCAAGTCGCTCTAAAGGCGGAAAAGATTCTGCTTCACCAGCCCGGCGTTGCCGACGTCTTTGATGTCGGCGGGTTCAGCTTTACCGGCAACGGACCCAATCGCGGCGTGATGTTCGTCTTGCTCAAACCGTGGGACCAGCGAACGTCGTTCGATACGTCGATCATCGGGATTCTCTACGGTCCGAACGGCGTGGAGGGAAAGTTCATGTCGCAAATCCCCGAGGCTCAGATCGTCGCCTTCAACCCGCCGGCGATCAACGGCGTCGGCAACATCGGCGGCTTCACGTTCGAGCTCGAGGACCGCGGCAACATCGGCTATGACAAGCTCATGAACGTGCTCTACCAGTACGAACGGCTCGCCAATCAACCGGGCGGTCCGACAGCGCAGGTGTTCACGCAATTCCGTAATGACGCGCCGCAAGTTCAAATCAACGTCGACCGCAATAAGGCGAAATCCATCGGCGTTTCGCTCAACGATCTCTTCGGAACCCTGCAGACCGAGCTGGGCTCCGACTACGTCAACAATTTCGAATATCTCAACCGGTCGTATCGCGTCTACGCGCAGGCCGACGCACCGTTCCGCAGTCGCCTCTCCGATCTTGGGCGGCTGTACGTTCGCTCGTCGGCGGGCGGGATTATCCCGCTCAGCGGTCTCATTCGCGTCAAACAAACGAAAGGGCCGCCTTTCATCACCCATTACAATCTGTATCGCTCCATCGAGATCAGCGGGAACGCCGCACCCGGTTACGGCACGGGTCAAGCCATACAGCGCATGGAGCAAATCGCCAAGCAAGTCGATCCGCCGGGCGTGGGATACGAATGGTCCGGTTTGTCGCTCGAAGAGATCACGGCCGGCTCTCTGGCCACGCTCATCTTCTTGCTGGGGCTCGTCTTCACGTATCTCGTGCTCTGCGCCCAGTATGAGTCTTTCGTCGATCCGCTGATCGTAATCTTGGCCGTCCCGGCTGCGCTCTTGGGCGCACTGGTCTTCATCAACTTCCGCCTGTTCTTGGGACACTTGCCGTTTCCGTGGGCCATCGTAGGCTACATCACGAAGATGGCAAATCCGAGCCTCGCGCAAGACGCCTACGCGCAAGTTGGTTACGTGATGCTGATCGGACTCGCAAGCAAGAGCGCCATCTTGATCGTCGAGTTCGCCAATCAGCAGATCAGGGCCGGGGCTACGGTCGTCGAAGCCGCGTTCCGCGCGGCGCAAACGCGGTTACGGCCGATTCTCATGACGTCGATCGCGTTCATCATCGCGGTCTTTCCGCTCGTCATTGCATCCGGAGCCGGCAGCGGCGCGCGGCAAGCGCTCGGCACCGCGATTTTCGGAGGAATGCTGATCTCGACGTTCCTCAACCTGGTGATCACGCCGGTGCTTTACGTCGTGATCAAGGGGTTCGAGCTGCGTGGGCGCCCACCGCACCGAGAAACGCCCTTGCCGGCGGGACGCGTGACAACGACCATCCCCGCAAAGTGAAGTCGATTCAGGCCGTCATTTTCGACATGGACGGCGTGCTTCTGGACAGCGAGCAAATTTGGGATCGCGTGCGGGAAGCGTACGTGCGCGAGTTCGGCGGCGAATGGCACGCTCGCGCACAGCAGGACATGATGGGAATGAGCTCGCGCGAGTGGCCCGTCTACATGCACGAGCGGTTGGGCGTCGAAAAGTCTCCCGAGGAGATCGACCGCGATATCGTCGAGCGCGTGCTGGCCGTGTACCGCGAGGACGGCTTTCCGATTATGCCCGGCGCCGTCCAGGCCGTGCAACGGCTCGCGGAGCGCTGGCCGCTCGGGCTGGCGTCGTCATCGGATCGGCCAGTCATCGACGGCGTGATGATGTCGACGCCATTTGGCCCCTGTTTTACCGTTACGGTGTCGTCCGAAGAGGTGGCGCGCGGGAAACCGAATCCCGACGT